>Ga0307405_10000247_pt1 | contig 19718 bp, 20 predicted proteins | sample 322Cmetagenome_2_FD_203311 | JGI IMG/M metagenome (GOLD analysis project Ga0307405, IMG submission 203311) | Maize rhizosphere microbial communities from greenhouse at UC Davis, California, United States - 322HYB-C-1 | ecosystem: Host-associated > Plants > Roots > Rhizosphere > Soil | place...
ATACTGCCCCTTGCTCGCGGGCCGCGCCGCGAGATCGTCAACGATGAAGCGCTCGACCATCCCGTCGATTTCGAGCGTCGACATGCCTGCGAGCGGCGTCCGGTCCAGCATTGCGAACACCGATGCAAGAAGCCGGCCGGATTCGGCCAGCAGCGCCAATTCCTCAGGCCGCTTCGTCATGCCGCGTCTCGGTCAGGGGCGGCGCCGAGACGCCCGCGGAGCTGCGTTCGCGCTCGATGATCTGCGTGAAACTGAGCGCCGGATTGGTTTCGCACAGCATGCCGATCTTGATCCAGTAGGCCGCCTGCGCGTTGATCGAGCGGAACGAAACCTTGCTCGCCCGGCGCACCTGCTCATGCAGTTCGTCTTCGATACTGACGATACCCATGCGGGTTCTCCATATATGATTCGTATATGGATCGCATAGGGATCATATGGAATTGCATCAAGACTTCGCCTGCGCTCTGTAACGCCGCATGCAGGTGCGGCATAATGCCGCCGCGATGACTCTCGCCACTATCCTCTCCGCACTGGCGATGACCGCGATCGTGGCCGTGCGCTACCTCGCCGCGAGCGGGCTGTTCGCCCTTGCGACGGCGCGCGTGCGACCGGGGCTCTATGGCCGCCTCGGGCCGCAGATCGGGCGCGAGATCGGCTGGTCGCTGCTTTCCGCTGCGATCTACGGTGTTCCCGCGGGGATCGTCGCGTGGGGTTGGCAGGCACAGGGCTGGACGCTGATCTACACCGACTGGAGCGCCTATCCGCTCTGGTATCTGCCGCTATCGCTGCTTCTCTATCTCTTCGCCCACGACACCTGGTTCTACTGGACGCACCGGTGGATGCACCGGCCGCGCCTGTTCCGCATCGCCCATGCGGTCCACCATTCCAGCCGCCCGCCGACTGCTTGGGCGGCGATGAGCTTTCACCCGGTCGAGGCGCTGACCGGGGCGGTGGTGATCCCCGCTCTGGTATTCCTGATCCCGATCCACGTCGCCGTGCTGGGGCTGGTGCTGGCGATCATGACCGTGATGGGCGTGACCAACCACATGGGATGGGAGATGTTTCCCCGCACCCTCGTCCGCTCGCGCCTGGGTGGCTGGCTGATCACCGCCAGCCACCACCAGCGCCATCACGAGCACTACGCCTGCAATTACGGTCTCTACTTCCGCGTCTGGGATCGATTGTGCGGGACCGACCGCGGCCTGTCGGACACCCTAACGCCGCCAGCCGGCGCGACTTAACCGTAACTTTACCACGTCGCGCCAGAACGATCCCTCGAATAGGCATCGGGGGCTTCGACGAGGCGATGGATACACTGCGCGGCACTTTCGATTCGCCGGACTACGGCGAAGGCGATCGCGGTCTCGGCCATGCCGAGGACCAGGGCGCGCACGAGCCGCCGCCCGCCGCGATCGGCAGCGATGAGCGCCGCATGCAGGTGCGCGCCTACAACCACTGGGCGGGCCTGCTGGCCGACCGCAACTTCCCCTCGATCGAGGATCTCGACCCGGCCGCCCTGCCCGACTTCGGCCCTTACAGCGTTCTGCTCGACTTCACCGCGGGACTCGAGAACCCGGCAGTGCAATATCTCGGTGCCGAGCTTGGAGCCGAATGCGGCGCCGACGGCGAGATCGGTGCACTCATGGACGTGCCCGCCCGCTCTCTACTGAGCCGGATCACCGACCACTACATGCAGATCCTCGCCAACCAGGCGCCGATCGGTTTCGAAGCCGAATTCGTGAACCAGCGCGGGGCGACGATCCTCTATCGCGGCATCCTGCTGCCGTTCTCAAGCGACGACGATACGATCGACTTCATCTACGGCGTGATCAACTGGAAGGAGATCGCCGACCAGCACACCACCGACGAGCTCATGCTGGAGATCGACCAGGCGCTCGATCCGGAAGAGTCCGCGGACGACGGGCCGCGCCGTCCCGACCCGGTGACCGACTGGGCCGACGGCCCGGTCGACGGCGTCGCCACGCTGCACGCGTCGTCCGTTGCCGGCGCGTCCATCGACGATTATCCCGCGCCGGCTTTCGGCGAGACCGGACGCGATGATGCCGACGACGGTCAGGGCGCCTGGCGCATGGCCGCGATGATCGCGCGCCAGTCGGCGCCGAAGAAGCCTTATGCCATTCCGCTCGTCTCCGACGACGATGCGGCCCCGGTGCCGCAGGGCGACGATCCTGCCGAACAGGGGCTCGTCGCAAGCCTTGCCGCGGCGCGCGCATGCGTCGAGGCCGCGCTGAGCTGCGAAGACCGCAGCCGCGGGGCGCTCTACGACGCGGTCGGCCGAGCTTACGACTTCAGCTTGGCCGCGGCGGCCGCGCCGGGAGAGTTCGAAGCGCTCGTGGCGCAGAACAGCCTGAAGGTGCAGGAACGCGCGCCGATGACGCCCGTGGTCAAGCTCGTCTTCGGCGCCGATTACGACAAGACGCGCCTGACCGAATATGCAGCGGTTCTCGGCCATGCTCACCGCCTGGGTCTCGCGCTCGGGACGCTCACCGGCTTCCTCGCTGCGGCCGAGGGCGGGCTCAAGGGCGTGGTCAAGGCCGAGCGCAAGCTGCGCCGCGAGGAAAGCGGCAACGCGAACACGTCCGATTCGCCCCGCACCCGCCTCGCCAGCAAGCTGCGCGCCATCGAGCCGCGCGGGTTCGAGGCGATTGCGCCGGAAGGCGCGGAGTTCGGCCTCGTCGTGATCCGCCGCCTGGACGGCGACGTCGCGGTGATTGGCGAAGTCTCCGACGATCCCGCGCTGATCGAGCGCGTCGGGCGCAAGCTGGTCGCCTGAGAGCCGCGCAGGCTATCTTCGGCCGCCCGCGAGCGCTACCCCTTCGCGGGCAATGGATTTCTTCTCCGGCCAGCCCGTTCGCCTGCAGCCCTACTTCGGCTACCGGAGCGCCGATCGCCTGGTGGTCGCGGCGCGCGCGCTGCGGTCCGGCAAGCCGGGCTTCGAGAATGGCGGGCGCCTCCAGGCCATGCGGACGATGCTCGCCCAGTTCGCCTCGCGCGAGGCTGCCGGGCTCGAGGTGCGGCTCGAGCTGAAGTCGCCCGAGGGCGAAACGTCCGACCATTTCGCGACCACCGATCGGGAAGGCTTCGTCCGCTTCGAGATCGAACTTGGTGAAGGCTGGCCACTCCCGCGCGACCCGGCGTGGGAGATCGTGTGCCTGCACTGGCTGAACCGCGAGGGCCCGCAGTGCGTCGAAGGGCACCTGCTCGTGCCAGGCAGCGCGACGCTGCTGGCGGTGATTTCCGACATCGACGACACGATCGTCGAAACCGGCATCACCGGTGGTTTTCGCCAGTTGATACGCAACTGGCGCCGCGTGCTGGCCGAGCTGCCGGACGAGCGGATCGCGGTGCCCGGGGTGGATGCGTTCTACGGTGCGCTCGGCGGCGGTGCGGTGCTGCCGGGCAAGGGCGGCGCGGGCGACGCGATCCCTGCCACGCATCGGCCGTTCTTCTATGTGTCGTCGAGCCCGTGGAACCTGTTCTCGTATCTGGTCGCCTTCCTGCGGGTTCGCAAGCTCCCGCTCGGACCGCTGCTCCTGCGTGACTGGGGCTTCGACCGCGCGACGCTTGGCAGCGCGAGCCACGGCGAGCACAAGCGCGCGGCGATTGATACGGTCATGGCGATGTACCCAGACATCCGCTTCGCGTTGATCGGCGACGACACGCAGGGGGATCTGCCCGCCTATGCCGACGTGGTGAGCGGCAACCTCGGCCGGATCGCCGCGGTGTTCATCCGCACCGCGACCACCGAGCCGCTCTCGCCCGAGGAACTCGCGGGTAAGGCGGCGATCGAGGCGGCGGGCGTTCCGCTATGGCTGGGTGACAGCTATGCCGTCGGCCAGGAATTCCTGCGCGCGGCGGGGCTCAGGCCGCAGGGCGATGCGGCACGGATCGTGGAAACGGTCGAGCAGGCGCACGAGACGCCCTGAGCGCCGAGCGTCGCGCGATCTTCATTGGCGGTTCAGCCCCCGACCCGCTAGCAAGGGGCAATGCCGTTCCTCGCCCGATTCCTCGCGCTGATCGCGGTTCTTTCGCTGATGATCGCGCAGCCCGCGGCGGCGCAATCGATCCTGCGCGATGCCGAGACCGAGGCGCTGCTTAACGACATGGCCGCGCCGCTGGTCGAGGCCGCTGGTCTCCAGCCCGGCAATGTCGAGATCGTGTTGATCAACGATCCTTCGATCAACGCTTTCGTCGCCGGCGGGCAGGCGGTCTACATCCACACCGGCCTGATCGACGCGGCGGAGACCGCCAACGAGGTCCAGGGCGTGATCGCGCACGAGCTTGGCCACATCACCGGTGGGCATATCATTCGCCATTCGGAAGGCGCGGGCGCGGCGACCAATATCTCGCTCCTCTCGCTGCTGCTCGGCGTGGGCGCGGCGCTCGCGGGTGCGGGGGACGCGGCGATGGGCATGATCATGGCCGGGCAGCGCGCGGCGCTGGGCAAGTATCTCGCTTTCAGCCGCGTGCAGGAATCTTCGGCCGACGCCGCCGGCGCCGAGTATCTTTCCAAGGCCGGCATCTCCGGGCGCGGCTCGCTGGCCTTCTTCGGGAAGCTGCAGAACCAGGAGTTCCGCTACGGGTACAGTCAGGACGACGAAGTCGCCTTCGGCCGCACGCACCCGTTGTCGGGCGATCGCATCGCGCGTCTGCGCGAGGTCTACACGAAGGACCCTGCGTGGGAAGCGCCGGACGACGCGGACCTGCAGCAGCGCTTCGAGCGGGTGAAGGCCAAGCTGTTCGGCTATCAGAAGACGCCCGAGCGGACCCTGCAAGCCTATCCCGAGACCATGAGCGGCATTCCAGCGCGCTATGCCCGTGCTTACGCGTGGCACAAGGACGCGCAGATGGAGAAGGCGCTGGCGGAGACCGACGCCCTGCTCGAGATCGCGCCGAACGATCCCTATTTCCTCGAGCTCAAGGGCCAGGTCCTGCTCGAATCGGGCCGGCCACAGGAGGCGATCGAGCCGCTGCGCCGAGCGACCGAGCTCACCCGCAACCAGCCCCTGATTGCCTCGATGTTTGGCCATGCGCTGATCGCGACCGAGGATCAGGCGCATTTCGACGAGGCGGAGCGGGTGCTGCGCGCGGCGGTGGGTCGCGACCGGCTCAATCCGTTCGCCTGGTACCAGCTCGGCGTGGTCTACGCCGCGCAGGGCGATATGCCGCGCGCGCGGCTCGCGAGCGCGGAGCAGCAGGTGATGAACCGGCAATACGCACAGGCGATCCGCAGCGCGCAGGCGGCGGAGGCGGGCCTTCCCGAGGGATCGCCCGACTGGATTCGCGCGCAGGATATCGCGCTCCAGGCGCGGGCCGCGCTTGAACGCGAGCGGGAGCGTCGGTAGCGCTCGCAGTCCCATGACAATACGCCATTACCTTCTCGTCGCGCACCTCGCGCTCGCGTCCGGCTTTGCCGGGGCCGCCGCATGGTCGCTGAGCGGGCTCGGCGACAAGCACATGCGCGCCTACCTGCTCGACAACCCCGAACTGCTCCCCGAAATGGCCGACCGCTATCAGGCGAAGCAGGCGGAGGAGCGGCTGGCGCAGGTTGCGGACGAGGTGGAGGTGCCGTTCCCCGGCGCCGTGCTGGGCAATCCCGAAGGCGCAGTGACGCTGGTCGAATTCACCGATTACGGCTGCACCTACTGCAAGATGAGCCAGCCCGAAGTTGCGCGCCTCGTCGAGGAAAACCCGGACCTTCGCATCGTCATCCGCGAATGGCCGATCTTCCAGGGCAGCGAGGAGGCCGCGCGCATGGCGCTCGCCGCCGCTCGCCAGGGCAAGTACGAGGCGTTCCACGATGCGATGTTCGCACTCGGCCCGCCCAGTGCCGCGAGCATCGAGAAGGCAGCCCAGGCCGCGGCGCTCGACATGGAAGCGGCGCGGCGCTTCGCCGCATCGGACGATGCATCGCGCGAACTCGCGAAGAACATGGGGCTTGCCGACACGCTCGGCTTCTCGGGCACGCCGAGCTGGGTGGTCGGCGGCCGCTTGCTCCAGGGGGCGATCGGCTACGACGCGCTGCAGGACGCGGTGGCCGCAGCGCGCGGATCGTGATCCGCATCGCGCCGGCGCTCGCGCTACTGCTGGCGCTGACACAACCGGCGCTGGCCGAATCCCGCGAGGAAAACGCAGCAGCGGCACTTGCTGCGCTCCAGCAAAGCGATGCGCGGCTGCTCGCGATCGGATGGCGGCTCGCGGCCGGAAATGCTGCCTATTGCAGCGATGCGCAGCCGGCAGTCGGCCTGCTGTTGCAGGACGTCGCCGGGTACGCCGAACCTGAAGCGATGCGCAAGGCGGCCGGGATCGCCGGTCCGATCGCAGTCCAGGCCGTCGCCCCCGGCTCGCCGGCAGACGCGGCGGGCTTGCGCGCGAACGACGAGATCCTGGGGATCGACGGGACAATGGTCGCCGCGCTTCCTGCGGCCGAGGAAGAGGACTGGCGCCGCCTTACGCGCCTGCACGACGCGATCGACGCCTCGCTCGCAGCGGACGGCAAGGTGCTCGTCACCCTTCCTAACCGGGGCAATGTCACGCTCGAGGGAGTGCCCGCCTGCCCGAGCCGCTTCGAGATCATCGGCGGCGACGGCGCGGCGGCGGAGGGCGCGCGGGTCGTGATCGGGCGCAAGTTCGTGGGCCTTTCCTATCCCGAAGACGAGTTCGCCGCGGCTATCGCGCACGAGTTCGCGCACAATCTCCTGCGGCACCGCGTCTGGCTCGACAGGCATGGGCGCAAGTGGCGCAACGTACGCGCGACCGAGCGGGAGGCCGACCGCATGATGCCCTGGCTGCTGGCCAACGCCGGCTACGATCCAGCGGCCGCGCTCCGCTTCATGCGCCGCTGGGGCCCCAACCACGGCGGCGGCCTGTTCCGCAAGCGTACGCACGAGGGATGGGACGAGCGCGCCGAGGCGATCGCGGCCGAAATTGCGCTGGTGGAGGCCGTCCGCGCGCCCGATGGAAGCGCCGACTGGTCGCGCCATTTCGTGCGGAAGGTCGCCGACTAGGCCGGCGAACAGGCACTCGCCTATTCGGCAGCTTCGGCCTGCTCGTCGAGCTGGTAGAGGCTCGCCAGCGGCCTGGCCATCACCCGCCGCACCATCGGCTCGAAGAACTCGAGCGACTCGCTTTCGTAGTCGGGATCGAACGCGGCCTGGTCGTATTTCTCGCAGAATTCGGCGCACGCGTCGAAATGCTCGCTTCCGCGGAACGCCTCGCGTGCGTCCTTGTCCATGCCGAGATAGTGGAAGTAGTAGTAGCCCTGGAAATGGCCGTGGTGCTGGCAGATCCAGTGCAGTTCCTCGCGCACGAAGGGTTTGATGATCGAGGCGGCCACTTCGGGATGGTTGTAGCTGCCCAGCGTGTCGCCCATGTCGTGCAGCAGCGCCATGACGACGTACTGCTCGTCGCGCCCGTCGCGGTGGGCGCGCGTCGCGGTCTGCAGCGAGTGTTCGAGCCGGCAGACCGGAAAGCCGCCGAAATCGCCGTCGAGCAATCGAAGATGGGCGAGCACGCGGTCGGGCAGGCCCCTGGCGAACTGGCGGTACTCGCCGCCGATGATCGCCCAGTCCTGTGCTGTGCCTTCCTTCATCTCGCGGAACTTCGCGCGCTCCGCAGCGCTGTGAAGCGTGTGATCGGTTGCGTTCATCACCAGCTCTCCCTTTGCAGGCATCCTAGCGCGGCGCGCCGGGCACGCAAAACAATCTGACGAATGCGGCGGAAATCGGTTAAAGGCACTCTCATGGCCGTGCTGCCTTCGAAACCCGCGCCGTTCTTCGCCAACAAGAACCGCGCCTTCTGGAACCTGCAATTCGCCGGTTGGGGCGGGGCCATGCTGCTGCGCGCGGTGACGGCGATCGCGAACGGCCAGTCACTCGACTTCATGGTGCCGCTGGCAATCGAGATCGTCACCGGTTTCTCGATCAGCCTCATCCTCTCGGTCGTCTATCGCAAGCTGATCAATCGCCGCCCCCTGGTGACCTGGGGCGTTACGGCGATCGTGCTCGCCATCGCCGTGGGCATTTATGCGGCGATCGATGGTTGGGTCTTCATGCTCTACCGGCCGCAGAGCGAATCCAGCTTCGCGGCGATCCTCGTCGGCATCTCGATGCTGCCCTTCACGCTGCTGGGCACTTGGTCAGCGCTCTATTACGCGATCAATTATTTCCTCCAGGTGGAGGAGCAGGCCGACCGGCTCGAACGGCTCGAAGCGCAGACGACGAGCGCGCAGCTCGCCATGCTGCGCTATCAGCTCAATCCGCACTTCCTGTTCAATACGCTCAATTCGATCAGCACCCTCGTGCTGCTCAAGCAGACGGAGCCGGCCAATGCGATGCTGACCCGGCTCTCGTCGTTCCTGCGGCACACACTGATCAGCCAGCCCGGTGGCAAAGTGACGCTGGCGCAGGAGGTCGAGACGCTCAAGCTCTACCTCGGGATCGAGCGCATGCGTTTCGAAGAGCGGCTTCGGACCGAGTTCAACATCGAACCCGCCGCTGCGCACGCGCGGCTACCTTCGATGCTGCTCCAGCCGCTGGTCGAGAATGCGATCAAGTACGCGGTCTCGGCGCAGGAGGAGGGCGCGCGAATCAGCGTTGCGGCTCGACTCGTCGGAAACCGTCTGCGCGTCACCGTTTCCGACACCGGGCCGGGCTTGCAAGCCAGCCAGATGCGCCCCAGCCTTCCCCCTGCAATAACGGGCGAGGGTCAGGCGGTTTCGACCGGGGTCGGCCTCCCCAATATCAGGAACCGGCTTGCACAGGCCTATGGCGACGACCACCTGTTTGAAATCCGCACGCCGCCCGAAGGCGGCTTCACCGTAATGATCGAAATCCCGCACGATTCCGCCGGGGCGGAGGAACCCGCCGCGCCCCAACCGCGTATTTCCGGGAATTCTCCGCCTCCCTCTCCTGCCGCGCAGACCGACATGCGGCCAATCGGAACCAGAGCATGACCATCCGTACCATCATCGTCGACGACGAGAAACTTGCCATACAGGGCCTCCAGGTCCGCCTCGAAGCCTTCGAGGACGTCGAAGTGATCGAGACTTGCGCCAACGGGCGCGAGGCGATCCGCAAGATCAAGACCGAAAAACCAGATCTGGTCTTCCTCGACATCCAGATGCCGGGCTTCGACGGGTTCTCCGTGGTCAAGGGCGTGATGGAGATCGAGCCGCCCCTGTTCGTCTTCGTCACCGCGTTCCAGGAACATGCGATCCGCGCGTTCGAGGCGAATGCGGTCAACTACCTCATGAAGCCGGTCGATCCGGACAAGCTCGCCGACACGATCGAGCGCGTGCGCCAGCGCCTGGCGGAGAAGCGCTCCGCCGAAGACGCGGAAAAGCTGCTCAACGTGCTCAGCGAAGTGGCGCCGGACGCGGCCGAGGAATTCGCCGAGAGCGAGAGCGAGTCCAGCGATCGGTTCGAAAAGCTGATCAACATCAAGGATCGCGGGCAGATCTTCCGCGTCGAAGTCGGATCGATTGAGCACATTGAGGCCGCGGGCGACTACATGTGCATCTACACCGGCGACAATTCGCTGATCCTGCGCGAGACGATGAAGGATCTCGAACGTCGGCTGGACCCGCGCAAGTTCCAGCGCGTGCACCGCTCGACCATCGTCAATCTCGATCAGGTCCGGCAGGTGCGGCCGCACACCAACGGCGAATGCTTTCTCGTGCTCGATAGCGGTGCGGAAGTGAAAGTCAGCCGCAGCTACCGCGACGTCGTCGCGCGCTTCGTGCACTGATCCGGCCTGAGGGGAGCACGCCCATGCTCCCCGAAGCGCGCCGGTCAGGCGGTTAGCCGCTCGTCCATCAGCTTCTGCAGGTCCGCCTCAGGCCGCGCGCCGTAGTGGCTGATCACTTCGGCCGCGGCGATCGCGCCCCGGCGCAGGCAGGTCGCGAGCGGTTCGCCATTCACGTGACCGTAGAGGAAGCCTGCGGCGAACAGGTCGCCGGCGCCGGTCGTGTCGACCACCCGCTCGATCGGCTCGGCGGCGACGCGTGCCCGCTCGCCGCCGGAGAGCGCGATCGCACCGTCCGCGCTGCAGGTCACGATCAGCGTCGGCACTTTGTCCCTGATCGCGGCGAGGCCGGCCTCGAGGTCGTTCTCGCCGGTCAGCGCGGCGAGTTCGAGGTGGTTGGCGAACAGGATGTCGATCAGTCCGTCCTCGATCAGCGCGCGGAAATCATCGCCGTGACGCTCGATCACGAAGACTTCGGACAGGGTGAAGGCGACCTTGCGGCCGGCGGCGCGGGCCGCCTCGATCGCGCGGCGCATGGCCGCGCGCGGCTCCTCGGGATCCCACAGGTAGCCTTCGAGGTAGAGGATCTTCGCCGCTGCTACGGCTTCGGCGTCAAGCGTGGCCGGCGGCAGGTACTGGCTCGCCCCGAGGAAGGTGTTCATGGTGCGCTGGGCATCGGGCGTGACGAAGATCAGGCAGCGCGCCGTGGGCGGGTCGCCCCGGCGCGGCGGCGTGTCGAAATCGATGCCCACGGCGCGGATGTCGTGCGCGAAGACTTCGCCGAGCTGGTCATCGGCGACTTGGCCGATGAAGGCGCACTGCGCGCCCAGTGCCGACAAACCCGCCAGCGTATTGGCCGCCGATCCGCCCGAGATCTCGCGCGCCGGCCCCATCGCGTCGTAGAGCTCCTGCGCGCGGGCGGTGTCGACCAGGGTCATCCCGCCCTTGTTGAGGCCGAGTTCCGCGATCAGCTCCTCGTTGCACGGGGCCATCACGTCGACGATGGCATTGCCGATGGCGATTACGTCGTAGCGCGGTTCGGGCGTCTGCTGAGTCACGGCGAATCCTGATTGTCCGGGAAAGCGCCGCGCCTAGCCGCTGCGGGTTCTCGCGCCAAGGCTTTGCGATTGACTTGGCCCTCCGGCCCGGCCCATTCCTTCGCCCAATGCTTTCGCTTCCCTCAGCCCTGGGCCGCGCGGCCGGTCAGTTGACCGATCCCGCCGTGCTGCGCGTGCTGGCCAAGTCGATCGCGGTGACGCTGGCGATCTTCCTTGTGCTGGGCGTCGGGGCGGCGGCGGGGATCGAGGCGCTGCTCGCGCGGTGGGAGATCGCCGGCAGCGACGAGATCGGCGCGCTGGTGGGGCTGGTCCTGATGCTGGTCGGCGGCTGGCTGTTGTTCCGCATCGTCGCCCTGGCGGTGCTGCAGTTCTTCGCCGACGACATCGTTCGCGCGGTGGAGCTCAAGCATTATCCGCAGGCGCGTGCGAGCGCGCGGGATCCGGGCTGGCAAGAAGAGCTGGGGATGAGCGCGCGGGCGACGCTGCGCGCCGTACTCGCCAATCTTGTGGCGCTGGTGCTTGCGATCCCGCTGCTGTTCACCGCAATCGGTCCTGCGGTGCTGTTCTGGGCGGTCAACGCCTGGCTCCTCGGGCGCGAGCTGCAGGATCTCGCCTGGGCGCGGCATCGCCACACGCGAGGTGCCGAAGCGCCGATCCGCGCGCCCGAGCGGTTCCTGCTCGGCGGCGTGGTCGCCGGCCTGCTCGCCGTGCCCTTCGTCAACCTGCTCGCGCCGGTGATCGGCGCGGCCGCAGCCGTCCATCTCGTCCATCGCCGCAAGGAAGGCTCCATTGCAGCATAGAATACTCGCTCTCACGCTGCTGCCGCTGCTCGGCGCGTGCGTCACTGCCATTCCCGAAGCCCCCGCGCCTGGCGGCACCGCGCCGCCATCCGCACGCCCCTCGGCCCCGCCGCCGACCCGGCCGGCGCCGCCGCAAGGCGCGGGGGGCTTTCGCGCACCGCGCGTCATGAACATGCCGGGGTTGGAGGCCGTCATCGGCGCCGATGCGGAAGCGCTCCAGCGCACGTTCGGCATTGCGCGGCTCGACGTCCGGGAAGGCGACGTACGCAAGCTGCAATACAGCGGCGAGGCCTGCGTGCTCGACGTCTACCTCTATCCCCTGCGTCCCGGCGCGGAGCCGACGGCGACTTATGTCGATGCCCGCCGCTCCTCCGACGGGCTCGACGTCGACCGCGCGGCCTGCGTTGCGGCACTGCGCCGCAGGTGAGCGGCAGGCCGAGCCCGATCGTAACCCGCTTTTAACCATCGGAGCCGGAAACTCGTCCCCTGAACCGGTAGGAGGGCGAGGCCATGACCATCCAGTTCGCCGATATCGCACGCGCCACTGCGGCCGACGGCGAAATCTCCGCGACGCATCTGCTTGCGCTGCGCCAGCTCGAATGGGACGCCGGGCGGATCGGCCGCGAGGAAGCCGAGGAGATCCTCGCGCTCAACCGCACCTTGTCCCGCCCCAGCGGCGAATGGACCGACTTCTTCGTCGAGACGATGAGCGCCTACCTGCTCGACTGCAGCGATCCGCGCGATCGTTGCAGCGAGGATGCGGCGGGCTGGCTGACAGGCGCGCTCGATGCTCTCGGCGGCCTGGCGACGATGGCCGAGCTAGAGCTGCTCGTGCGCGTCATCGAACACGCCGAGCGGGCGCCCGAGACCTTGCGGCGCTATGCGCTGGCGGCGATCGAGACGGCAGTGATGACCGGCGCGGGGCCGACACGGGTCAGCCCCGGGCGGGGTCCGCCGCGCATCACCGGTGCCGAGTGCCGCCTTGCGCGGCGTATCATGCTCGCCGGCCAGGGGGCGGTCCATGCAGGCGTGTCGGCAACGGAGTTCCTGTCGCGGATCGACCGCGCCACGCAGGGCGGCGACAACTCGCCGGAATGGCCGGCCCTGCTCGACGCTCTGGGCGGCGTCAGCCCCAGTATTTCATGTTGATCGTGATCGACTTCACGCCGTCGCCGACCGGAAACGCCGTCTTCGTGTAGCTCGGCTTCCCGAGATTGAAGATGTTGATGCTCGGATCGTTCGACATGCCGCCGCCGTCTTCGCGCAGGTCGGTGTCGCCATTGCCGTTGAGGTCGTGGCGCACCGCCACGGCATAAGTGCCGGAAGAAGGTACCGGCAGGCAGAAGGTCATCGTGCCGCGCTGCGCCGGAGTTTCCACGCGGTGGAGCCACTTGCCCTTTTTGAGCCATTCGGAACTGGTGCCGCGATAGGTCTGCACGCGCATCGTCCCGCGGGAGGCTTTCACGCCCCTCACCGTCACCTTGACGGCCGGGCCGCTGCCGGCGCTGCACCGGCCGAGGTCGTTGGAGATTTTCTGCTGATAGGCCTGGGCCGGCGCGGTCGCCAGCAAGCCGGCCGTGAGCATCGCGCCGGCGGCAATTCCGAGGGTTTTCCTGAGAGTCATCGTCTGCTGCGGTCCATCGTTGCTGCGGGGGAGGTCGAGCGGCAATCCATGCCGCCGGGGTACGGCGATGGCCGGCCCCCTGTCTTGGCAAGGCATCTGCGGCGGGCGGCCTTAATTGGCCCTGAATTCGCCGCTGGACAACCGTTCATCGCCGGCACGACTCGCCTCGTGCGCACTATGTGGAAAAGGGGCGCTACGCGCTTGTCGTGATTCCGCTCGCGATCTAGGCGGAGTTTCCCGCCGTTTGCAATGCGATCGACCATGGCCGCGCCGCTTATCTCCCCGTCCATTCTGTCTGCCGACTTCGCGCGTCTGGGCGAGGAAGTGCGCGCGATCGACGCCGCCGGCGCGGACTGGATTCACATCGACGTGATGGACGGGCATTACGTGCCCAACATCACCATCGGCCCGGCCGTGGTGAAGGCGCTGCGCCCGCACACCGACAAGCCGTTCGACGTGCATCTGATGATCAGCCCGGTCGACGCCTATCTCGAGGCGTTCGCCGAAGCCGGCGCTGACATCATCACCGTCCATCCGGAGGCCGGCCCGCACGTACACCGCACGCTGCAGGCGATCCGCGCGCTGGGCAAGAAGGCGGGCATCGTGCTCAACCCCGGCACCCCGGCCAAGACGCTCGATTACCTGCTCGACCTCTCCGATCTCGTGCTCGTGATGAGCGTGAACCCGGGCTTCGGCGGGCAGAGCTTTATCGACAGCCAGTTGCGCAAGGTCGAGGCGATCCGTCGCATGATCGAGGCCAGCGGGCGCGACATCCGGCTCGAGGTCGACGGCGGCGTGAACGAGGAGACTGCGCGGCTCTGCGTCGCCGCCGGCGCCGACGTGCTCGTCGCCGGTTCCGCCACGTTCAAGGGCGGGCCCGGGCGCTATGCCGCCAATATCGCCGCTCTGAGGGGGGAAGGCTGATGGACCGCGTGGCGCCGCTCGCCGATAGAGGCGCCCGCGACGCCGACGATCGCGACTGGGTGGAGCCGGCGCTGCCGCTGCACGCGGACAGGGGCGACGATCTGGTCCGGCGCGAGAAGATCCGCCACGAAAGAGACGGGCGCGAAGTGCTCGAACCCGGCCGTTCGCTGGCCCTTTCCGATCTCGCGCCGCCCCGGCTCGGCGCCGGCGAGCGGCTGATCCGCCTCGCCTACAGCATGGGCGTCTCGGGATCGACGCTCACCGCGCCGTTCGCCAAGCCGGCCAAGCCGCGGCTGCTCGGCACGGTCGAGAGCCCCTATGTCGGCGACCGCGCCGCCGGCGTTGCGCTGCGCGCCGGGCATTTTCTGATCTACGGGGTCAAGGCGCCGATTGCGCAGATGGAGTTCGATTCGCTCGCGCGGCTGACGCCGCCGTTCGAGCGGACGGTCCACGGCTTCGCCTGGCTGCGCGATCTGGCGGCCAGCGCACCGCGCGAACAGTGCCTCGCCACGGCCGAGCGCCTGCTGCGCGCCTGGCTCGAAGCCAACCCCGCGCCCGGCAAGGGGGCCGCCTGGCAGATCGAGCACGTCGGCAACCGCCTGCGTAACTGGCTCGTTTTCGCGCCGCTGATCCTCTCGGGCGAGGGATCGCAGTTGCGCGGGCAAACGCTCGCCGCGATCGCGGAGACCGCACGCTGGCTCGACCGCAAGGTCGGGAAGGCGGAAGACGGGCCCGGCGCCGTGGCCGGGTGGACGGCGCTTGCAGCGGCCGGGTTGCTGCTGCCCGACGGCAAACCGCGCCGGCTCTACGCCGAAGCCGGACTGGCACGCGCGCTCGGCGAACTGGTGGCGGAGGATGGCGGCGTCCTCTCGCGCAGCCCGCTGGCGCAGATGGATGCGATCGCCGCGCTGGTGGACCTGCGCGCCTGCTACGAGGCGGTGAAACGCAATCCCCCGCAGGTGCTGGAGACGATGTTGCAACTGCTCGTGCCGCCGCTGCTCTCGCTGCTGCACGGCGATGGGGGGCTCGGGAGCTGGCAGGGCGCGGGCGCGATCGGCGCCGATCGCGTCGCCGCGCTGGTCGAGGCGAGCCGTGTGCGCACGCGGCCGCTCAAGGAAGCGCGCCAGTGGGGCTACCAACGGGTCGCCGCGCACAAATCGGTCCTGATCGTCGACACCGCGCCCCCGGCGCTGCCCCGTCATGCCCGCGCCGGCTGCGCCTCGACCCTGGCGTTCGAGTTCTCGGTCGACGGGCAGCGCATGATCGTCAATTGCGGCGGGGCGGCGTTCGCGGGCGGGCAGGTGCCCGTGCGGATCGAGCAGGGCCTGCGCGCGACTGCGGCGCACTCGACATTGGTGCTGGACGAGGCGAACTCGACCGCCGTGCTGCTCGGCGGCAAGCTCGGCAGCGGGGTCAACGAAGTCGAGGTCGATCGCCGCACGCTCGATCTCAACGGCGGCAGTGCGACCCGGATCGAGGCGAGCCACGATGGTTATGCCCCGCGCTACGGCCTCTTGCACCGCCGCATCCTGATCCTGCGCGACAACGGCCATGAACTGCGCGGGGAAGACGTGTTGCTGCCCGCGGGCAAGACTGGCAAGCGCGGCAAGATCGCCTTCGCGATTCGCTTCCACCTCGGTCCCGGGATCGAGACGCGCCTGTCGGACGACGGCAAGGGAGCCGGCCTCGCGCTGCCCGACGGCAGCTATTGGCAGTTCCGCTTGCCCCAGGGCGACGGGGGGGGCGATCTGGCGATCGAGGAAAGTCTGTGGATCGACGGACTGGGTAAACCCCACCCGATCGAACAACTGGTCATTCAAGGGATGACATCGCGCAGCGGGGGAAATTTCTCCTGGCTGCTCAAGAAGATGGGATAGAATTCAAGTGAGCGACGTGACGATCAGGCGGGCACTGCTTTCGGTGTCCGACAAGAGCGGTTTGGTGGATCTGGGCGCGAAGCTGGCCAAGGGCGGCGTCGAGCTGGTCTCCACCGGCGGCACCGCGCGCGCTCTGCGCGAGGCGGGGCTGGCCGTGCGCGACGTCTCCGACCTCACCGGCTTTCCCGAGATGATGGACGGGCGGGTCAAGACGCTGCACCCGATGGTCCACGGCGGCCTGCTGGCGGTGCGCGACAACTCCGAACATGCCGCGGCGATGGAAACGCACGACATCGGCGCGATCGATCTGGTCGTGGTCAACCTCTACCCGTTCGAGGCGACCGTCGCGCGCGGCGCCGAGCGCGAGGAGGTCATCGAGAACATCGATATCGGCGGGCCCAGCATGGTCCGCTCGGCGGCGAAGAACCACCAGTTCGTCACCATCGTGACCGATCCGGCCGACTACGACGACCTGCTGGACGAACTCGCCACACACGACGGCGGCACGTCGCTGGAATTCCGCCGCAAGATGGCGGCCAAGGCCTTCGCCGCGACCGCTGCTTACGATTCGATGATCAGCCAGTGGTTCGCCTTCGTCGATCAGGACCAGACCTTTCCCGACATGCTGGCGGTCAACGGCCGCCGCGTGACCGAGCTGCGCTATGGCGAGAACCCGCACCAGAAGGCCGCGCTCTATACGCCGGTGGGTCCGCATGCGCGCGGCATCGCGCAGGCCGAGCAGCTCCAGGGCAAGGAGCTCAGCTACAACAACTACAACGACGCCGACGCCGCGCTCGAGCTCTGCGCCGAGTTTGCGGGCGGCGACCCGGCGGTGGTGATCGTCAAGCACGCGAACCCCTGCGGCGTCGCCCAGCGCGGCTCGCTGCTGGATGCGTGGAACGAAGCGCTCGCCTGCGACAGCGTCTCGGCCTTCGGGGGGATTGTCTGCGTGAATGTCGAGCTCGACGGGCCGACGGCGGAGGCAATCTGCGAGATCTTCACCGAAGTCGTGATCGCGCCCTCGGTGAGCGAGACGGCGCGCGCCGCCTTCGCGAAGAAGAAGAACCTGCGCCTGCTCGTCACCGGCGAACTGCCCGATCCGCGCCGCGGCGGTCTTTCGGTCAAGCCGATCACCGGCGGGCTGCTGGTGCAGAGCCGCGACAACGGGGCGATCGCCCTGGCCGACCTCAAGGTCGTCACCGAGCGCGAGCCGACCGAGCAGGAACTCAAGGACTGCCTGTTCGCCTGGACCGTGGCGCGCCACGTCAAGTCGAACGCGATCGTCTATGCCAAGGACGGCGCGACGGCGGGCATCGGCGCCGGGCAGATGAACCGCCGCGATTCGAGCCGTATCGCGGCTGCGAAGGCGATCGAAGCTGCGGAGACCTACGGCTGGGCCGCCCCGCGCACGGCGGGCAGCGCGGTCGCGTCCGACGCCTTCTTCCCTTTCGCCGACGGCCTACTCGCCGCGGCAGAAGCCGGCGCGACGGCGGTAATCCAGCCCGGCGGCTCGATCCGCGACGAGGAAGTGATCGCCGCGGCCAATAAGGCAGGCCTGGCAATGGTCTTCACCGGCATGCGACACTTTCGCCACTAGGGCGTAAACGCAAAGTTGGCGCCGGCCGCGGCGCCCGCCCCTTTCGTAAACCGATCCCGAACACCATGTTCAGTCACCCGCAAGCGCGGCCTGCTAGACCGCGTGGCAAGAAGTACCGCTGAAAAAGACGAAGCCGATGAACCTGTTCAAGACCGATCTCTTCCGCAATTTTGCCATCGGCTTCGCCGCGGGCGCCGTGATCGTCGCCCTCCAGGCGTCGCCCGACATCGTCGGCGCCGTCCTGCCGCAGGCCGAGGCCGCCGTCTTGAAGTGAAGCCCTGAGCGAGGAGCAGGCGGGGAGTCGGCCCCCGGCAAGCCCTCTCGATGCGATGAGTGGCGCACCGGCGCCGCAATCGCTATATCCGCAAGCATGGCGACCCAGCACAAGCACTCACACCACGAACACAGTGGCAGCGACCTCATCACCGCAGCGCGCGACGCGCTCGTCGCGGCGGGCGAGCAGTGGACCGGAATGCGCGAGTCGGTGTTCGAGGAACTCGCACGCCATGAACGCCCCGCCTCTGCCTACGATATAGCCGACAACCTCTCGGCCGCGCGCGGCAAGCGGGTGGCGCCCAACAGCGTCTACCGCATCCTCGACCTGTTCGTGGCGAACAACCTCGCCATGCGGGTCGAAAGCGCCAACGCCTATCTCGCCAACACCCACCCTGGGTGCGAGCACGACTGCATCTTCCTCGTCTGCGACGAATGCGGGGAAGCGACCCACGTCGACGACGACACCGTCTCGGGCGGCGTGCGCGGCGTCGCCAGGGCCAGCCGCTTCCAGACGCGCCGCCCGATCATCGAGGTGCGCGGCCTGTGCGAGACCTGCGCGGGCTGACGCGCACGGCAACGCGTTCATCGACAGTCACGCTTCGCCCGTGTAAAGCTTTGCCATGAGTCAACGCCCCGACACGCCTCTGCTCGACACCATCGCCACGCCGCAGGATCTTCGCCGGATCGACAGGAGCCGGCTGCGCCAGCTTTCCGACGAGCTCCGCACCGAAATGATCGACGCGGTCGGCAGCACCGGCGGGCATCTCGGCTCCGGCCTCGGCGTGGTCGAGCTGACCGTCGCGATCCACTACGTCTTCAACACGCCGGACGACAAGCTGATCTGGGACGTTGGCCACCAGGCCTACCCGCACAAGATCCTGACCGGCCGGCGCGACCGCATTCGCACCTTGCGCCAGGGTGGCGGCCTCTCCGGCTTCACCAAGCGCAGCGAAAGCGAATACGACCCGTTCGGCGCCGCGCACTCCTCGACCTCGATCTCCGCCGGTCTCGGCTTTGCCGTCGCGAACAAGCTGAACGACCGCCCGGGCAAGGCGATCGCGGTAATCGGCGACGGGGCGATGAGCGCCGGCATGGCCTATGAGGCCATGAACAACGCCGAGCAGGCCGGAAACCGGCTGATCGTGATCCTCAACGACAACGACATGTCGATCGCGCCGCCGGTGGGCGGACTCTCGGCCTATCTCGCGCGCATGGTCTCCTCCAGCGAGTATCTCGGTCTGCGCAGCCTGGCCTCGCGCATTTCCAGGAAGCTCAGCCGCAGGGTCCATTCGGGGCTCGAGAAGGCCGAGGAATACACCCGCGGCATGGTCACCGGCGGCACGCTGTTCGAGGAACTGGGCTTCTACTACGTCGGCCCGATCGACGGCCACGATCTCGATCACCTGATCCCGGTGCTCGAGAACGTGCGCGACAGCGAGCAGGGGCCGATCCTGGTCCACGTCGTCACCAAGAAGGGCAAGGGCTACGGTCCGGCCGAGGACAGCGCCGACAAGTATCACGGCGTCGCCAAGTTCGATGTCATCACCGGTGAACAGAAGAAGTCGCGCGGCGGCCCGCCCGCCTACCAGAACGTGTTCGGCGACACGCTGGCGAAGCTCGCCGAAACCGATCCGCGCATCTGCGCCATCACTGCCGCCATGCCGAGCGGCACGGGCGTCGACCGGTTCGCCAAGGCCCACCCCGAGCGCGCCTTCGACGTCGGCATTGCCGAGCAGCATGGCGTGACATTTGCCGCCGGGCTCGCCGCGCAGGGCATGCGGCCCTTCGCCGCGATCT
>Ga0307405_10000248_pt1 | contig 19649 bp, 20 predicted proteins | sample 322Cmetagenome_2_FD_203311 | JGI IMG/M metagenome (GOLD analysis project Ga0307405, IMG submission 203311) | Maize rhizosphere microbial communities from greenhouse at UC Davis, California, United States - 322HYB-C-1 | ecosystem: Host-associated > Plants > Roots > Rhizosphere > Soil | place...
GCATACCTGACTGTCAGCTCCTCTTGCCACGAGGCACACCATGATCCGCGAAGAATTTCTGCGTCTAGCCGCTGCCGGCTACAACCGCATCCCGCTTGCCTGCGAAACCCTGGCCGACTTCGACACGCCGCTGTCGATCTATCTCAAGCTGGCCGACCAGCCGAACTCCTATCTGCTTGAATCGGTGCAGGGCGGTGAGAAGTGGGGCCGTTATTCCATGATTGGCTTGCCGTGCCGTACGGTGCTGCGGGTGCATGACCATCGCGTCAGCGTGACCCAGGACGGCGTCGAGATCGAAAGCTTAGAAGTGGAGGATCCGCTGGCGTTCGTCGAATCCTTCAAGGCCCGCTACAACGTGCCGACCATCCCCGGGCTGCCGCGTTTCAACGGTGGCCTGGTGGGGTATTTCGGCTATGACTGCGTGCGCTATGTGGAAAAACGTCTCGGCACCTGTCCGAACCCCGATCCGCTTGGGGTGCCGGACATTTTGCTGATGGTCTCCGACGCGGTCGTGGTCTTCGATAACCTCGCCGGCAAGATGCACGCGATTATCCTCGTCGACCCGTCCCGGGAAGATGCCTACGAGCAAGGTCAGGAAAGCCTGCAGGCGCTGCTGGAAAAGCTTCGCCAGCCAATCACGCCGCGCCCAGGCCTGGATTTCAGCAAGCAGTCGGCCGCCGACCCGGTGTTCCGTTCCAGCTTCACCCAGGACGATTACGAACGGGCCGTTGATACGATCAAGGAATACATCCTCGCCGGCGATTGCATGCAGGTCGTGCCGTCGCAACGGATGTCCATCGACTTCAAGGCCGCGCCCATCGATCTCTACCGGGCGCTGCGCTGTTTCAACCCGACGCCCTACATGTACTTCTTCAATTTCGGCGACTTCCATGTCGTGGGCAGTTCGCCGGAAGTGCTGGTGCGCGTCGAAGACAACCTGATCACCGTCCGACCGATCGCCGGCACTCGTCCCCGTGGCGCCACGGAGGAGGCTGACCGGTCGCTGGAAGAGGACCTGCTGTCGGACGACAAGGAAATCGCCGAACACTTGATGTTGATCGACCTGGGCCGCAATGACACTGGGCGGGTCTCGGAAGTGGGGTCGGTGAAGCTCACCGAGAAAATGGTCATCGAGCGCTATTCAAACGTGATGCATATCGTGTCCAACGTCACCGGCCAGTTGAAGGCCGGGCTGACGGCAATGGACGCTTTGCGGGCGATCCTGCCGGCGGGCACCTTGTCGGGCGCGCCGAAGATCCGCGCGATGGAAATCATCGACGAACTGGAGCCGGTCAAGCGGGGTGTGTACGGCGGGGCCGTGGGTTACTTTGCCTGGAACGGCAACATGGACACCGCGATTGCCATTCGCACTGCGGTCATCAAGGACGGCGAGCTGCACGTGCAGGCCGGCGGCGGCATCGTCGCCGACTCGGTGCCCGCGTTGGAATGGGAAGAAACCCTGAACAAGCGCCGGGCGATGTTTCGCGCCGTGGCGTTGGCCGAGCAGACCTCCAGCGACTGAATCCTGTCGCAGCTTGATCTGATCAATGTGGGAGCGAGCAGCTCGCTCCCACAGGGTTTACACGACTAGAAGTCCAGGCTGACCCCCAGGCTCACGCCTTGCTGGGTCAGGTCATCATCCTTGCGCAACGTATAACCGCCCCGCAGCGCCAGGTCGTTGGTCAACTTGTGACTGACGCCCAGGCTCAGGCGATTCAAGTGGCTCTGTGGCGTGTAGCCTTCAAGCGTGAAGTCGTTGGCTGGCAAGCTGTAGAGGGCGATGTTGACCTTTTGCGTGTCGTCTTCGTATTCGCGTTCGTGGGCATATTCGCCAAACACCTGGGTCTGCCGGGTGATGTTGTATTTGCCCTGCAAGCCGATGCCCAGGCGTTTCGAGTCGCGGGTCTGGTCATCGAAGGTCAGGGCCGTGGAGCGGTTGCTCTTTTCCGAATAGCCATTCACCTCAACCTTCGCGTAGTCGGCGCTGACGAACGGCGAGAGATGCCATTCGCTGCCCGGCTGGGCAATGTCGTAGCCCACCCGCGTGCTGAATGCCCACAGATGACCGTCGGTGTCGCCTTTTTCCTGGGCTTCGTTGACACCCAGGTCGAACTTGCGCTCCAGGTTGTCGTAGTCGAGCTTGCCGCCGGTCAGCGCAGCGTCGGCCCACCAGCGGTTCTGCTGGAACTGGGCGAAAGCCGTCGCCAGGTAGCTGTTGAGCTTGTACGTCGAATCGTTAGCGCCTGCGTCCATATCCTGGCGGTACAGCCCGGCAGCTACACCCACACGCCAGGCCTCGTTGAGGCGATAGCTGCCGCCGACGTTGAGGCTGTAGCCGCTGCCGTCGGCACTGGCGCCGCTGTCCTGGCTGTCCAGGTCCATGTGCTGGCCGCCGCCTGCGACGATGGCGCGCCATTGGCCGACCGCCTGCCAGTCCTCCCAGTCCGATTGCCATTGGCTGCGCAGTTCATCCTGATGGGCGCGTAAGGTCGAGTGGGCCATTTCCGGCATCAATGTCAGTTCCCACGGCGCCGCCAATAGGGAATAGGCGTAGTCGGCAATCAGCTTCTGCCCGGCCTCGGTGGGGTGGACCGCGTCGTTATAGATCAGTTTGCTGGGATCGGGCGTGGCGCTGTTGATGCCATAGGTGGGGTTTTCCGTGCAGCCGTTGCCGCTGAAGCATGTGGCGGTAAGATTTTCTCCGGCGGCGAGGCCGAATCGTGCCGGATCAGCGAAGCTTTCCTTTAGCAACAACGGTACGTTCAACGGAATGATTTCAGCGTCGATGCCCTGCAGTCGCGTGATCAGTTGTTGGTTGAACTGGTTGCCCAGCTGCGAGACAGCGCCTTGCAGTGGCGTGCCATTGAGGGCTGGTGTCAGCCCCAGGTCGGGTAACAACCAGACCATTACATAGCGGGCACCGGCGGTTTGCAGGACTTGGACGCTGTCGGCCAGGCGGTCCGCGGCGGCGTTCGCTTGTGCGGGAGTCAGCACCAGGCCTTGAAGGAAATCGTTACCACCGCCGGATATGTAGTACAGCGCATCCGGATCGGCACGCAGGCCATTGGATTGCAGATAACCGGGGCGGCTACGCTCACCGGTGTCGGAAATGCCGGTAATCGATTCGAGAATCTGGTCGGTGCGATAACCACCCACCGCCCAGTTATTGCCATCTGCCAGCCCCTGACCGGCGCGCACAGCCGAAGTGGAGGCGGCGGTCTCATCGTCGGAGTAGCCCAGGCGCCCGCCGAGTAATTGGGTGGAGTTGGCCGAGTAGGCCTCGCCGCTGCCGTCCGTGTAGATCGGGCCGGTTCGGTTGGTATAGCGCTCGGTCGAGCCGGGTGGGCCTCCGGCATCGGTGAATTGGCCGGCGTCGTTGAGGCTGTCCCCGAACACAATGAACTTGGAATAAGGGTTCGGAGCGGCGCCTGCCTGGGCACATGCTATCGCCAGCAGGCAACCGGCAAGCGGTACGAACAACGTCTGTTTGATCATGAGAAGGTCCTTTTCAATCTTGTTTTTATAGAGAAACGAAACGACAGTACCAAATGCCTCCCGCGCTCTGCCACCCGTCGGCTGGCATCGTGATTGTTTAGAGGCCCTGCGGGCCCGTCTTATTGCGTGCTCCGCCCAGCTAAGTTACTGTGCCGGAACGTATGAACGAGACTTTCCCCGTGTCGATTGTCAGCAAATTTCTGAATCAATTGATCAAGGCTCACGCCCGCTGGCGTTGGCGCGCCTGAACGTTCCATGCCGGCTACGCCGGACTTGTACCGATTTGCCTTCTTTACCCGCTTGAAAACCGCTTTGCAGGCGCATCGCTGTGATGCCCAGCGCAGCACCGTGCGGGTCACTCTTCGAAGGCTGTATTCCAAGTCAGTGTATTCAATAGGTTGTTTACGCCATGTTGCTGATGATCGATAACTACGACTCCTTTACCTACAACGTTGTGCAATACCTTGGCGAGCTGGGCTCCGAGGTCAAGGTAGTGCGCAACGACGAGCTGACCATCGCCGAAATCGAGGCCCTCAAGCCTGAGCGCATCGTGGTCTCGCCTGGCCCATGCACGCCGACCGAAGCGGGCGTCTCCATCGAGGCTATCAAGTATTTTGCCGGCAAGTTGCCGATACTCGGCGTCTGCCTGGGCCATCAGTCCATCGGCCAGGCGTTTGGTGGCGACGTCGTGCGCGCCCGACAAGTCATGCATGGCAAGACCAGTCCGGTCTTCCACGAAGACAAGGGTGTTTTCGAGGGCCTGAACCATCCGCTTACCGTCACTCGCTACCATTCTTTGATCGTCAAGCGTGAGACGTTGCCGGAATGCCTGGAATTGACCGCCTGGACCCAGCTCGAAGACGGCTCGGTGGATGAAATCATGGGCCTGCGACACAAGACGTTAAATATCGAAGGTGTGCAATTTCACCCCGAGTCTATCCTCACTGAACAGGGCCACGAGCTGTTCGCCAACTTCCTCAAACAAACCGGCGGCACGCGCTAAGGACTTTTCATGGACATCAAGACAGCCCTGAACCGTATCGTCGGCCAGCTCGACCTGAGTACCGACGAGATGCGCGACGTGATGCGCGAGATCATGACTGGCCAGTGCACAGACGCGCAGATCGGCGCGTTCATGATGGCCATGCGCATGAAGAGCGAGAGCATCGACGAAATCGTCGGTGCGGTCACGACCATGCGAGAGCTGGCGGACAAGGTCGAACTCAAGACGCTGGACGGCGTGGTGGACGTGGTGGGTACCGGCGGTGATGGCGCCAATATCTTCAACGTTTCCACCGCCGCGTCGTTTGTCGTTGCTGCAGCTGGTTGCACCGTCGCCAAGCATGGCAATCGAGCGGTCTCGGGCAAGAGCGGCAGCGCCGACCTGCTGGAGGCTGCCGGTATCTACCTGAACCTGACGCCGGTCCAGGTGGCTCGCTGTATCGATAACGTCGGCATCGGCTTCATGTTCGCCCAGACCCACCATAGCGCCATGAAACATGCTGCTGCGCCCCGTCGCGAACTGGGTTTGCGCACGCTGTTCAACATGCTCGGCCCGCTTACGAATCCGGCCGGTGTGAAGCATCAGGTCGTCGGCGTATTCAGCCAGGCGTTGTGCCGCCCTTTGGCCGAGGTCCTGCAGCGCCTGGGCAGCAAGCACGTGCTGGTGGTCCATTCGAAGGATGGCCTGGATGAATTCAGCCTGGCGGCGCCGACCTTCGTGGCTGAGCTGAAAAATGATCAGATCACCGAATATTGGGTCGAACCTGAAGACCTGGGCATGAAGAGCCAGAGCCTGCATGGCCTGGCGGTGGATGGGCCGGCCCAGTCGCTGGAGTTGATTCGCGACGCCTTGGGGCGTCGTAAAACCGAGAATGGCCAGAAAGCTGCGGAAATGATCATGCTCAATGCGGGTGCCGCGTTGTATGCCGCCGATCACGCCAGCAGCCTCAAGCAAGGTGTCGAGCTCGCCCATGATGCGTTGCACACCGGCCTGGCCAGGGAAAAACTGGAAGAATTGGGCGCGTTTACCGCCGTATTCAAAGTGGAGAATGAAGGATGAGCGTGCCAACAGTTCTGGAAAACATTCTGGCTCGCAAAAGGCAGGAGGTCGCCGAGCGCATTGCCCGGGTCAGTCTGGCCGAGTTGGAAACCCTCGCGCGTTCGGCAGATGCGCCTCGCGGCTTTGCCCAGGCACTGATCGACCAGGCGAAAAGAAAGCAGCCGGCGGTGATTGCCGAGATAAAAAAGGCCTCTCCCAGCAAGGGCGTGATCCGGGAGAACTTCGTTCCGGCCGACATTGCCAAGAGCTACGAAAAAGGCGGCGCCACCTGCCTTTCGGTGCTGACCGATGTCGATTTTTTCCAGGGTGCCGACGATTACCTCAAGCAGGCTCGAGCTGCATGCAAGCTGCCGGTGATCCGCAAGGACTTCATGATCGATCCCTACCAGATCGTCGAGGCGCGGGCGTTGGGCGCCGATTGCGTGCTGTTGATCGTCTCGGCGCTGGACGACGTGAAAATGGCCGAGTTGGCTGCGGTCGCCAAGGACGTCGGCCTGGACGTATTGGTGGAAGTCCATGACGGCGACGAGTTGGAGCGGGCCCTCAAGACCCTGGATACCAAGCTGGTAGGCGTGAACAATCGCAATCTGCATACCTTTGAAGTCAGCCTGGAAACTACCTTGGACCTGCTGCCACGCATCCCGCGTGATCGTCTGGTCATCACGGAGAGCGGCATCCTTAACCGGGCCGATGTCGAGTTGATGGAAGTCAGCGATGTCTATTCGTTCCTGGTAGGCGAAGCGTTCATGCGGGCCGAAAACCCTGGCATGGAGTTGCAGCGGTTGTTTTTCCCCGAGCGCGGCGTTCCGGTGAGCGGTTCGACGCTGGACTGATGATGCCTCCAGCCATTGCCTTCACTGTCGAAAACGGCCTGCAAGCCGAACAGGATCTGCTGGCCAGCATTTGCGCCGGCGACGCTGAGTTCGGCTTGCTGTTCTGGCAACCCAGCGACCGTGCGTTGGTCATGCCGCGGCGCTTGAGCCGCTTGCCGGGCTTCGAACTGGCCTGTGAGGTTTCGGCGGCCAACGGGTGGCCGGTGCTCCTGCGCGAAACGGGTGGCGAGCCGGTGCCTCAGTCAGGCGCTACCGTCAATATCGCCCTGGTCTACGCACCACCGCGAAGCGAAGGCGATCACGGTCGGATCGAAACCGCCTATCGTCGGTTGTGTGATCCCATCTGCCAGTTGCTCGATGAGTTGGGCGGGGTCGCTTCGCTGGGTGAAGTGGAGGGCGCATTTTGTGATGGGCGTTTCAACGTCAATCTCGACGGTCGGAAGATGGTCGGCACCGCGCAGCGCTGGCGACAGAGCAAAGGCGGGCAACGCCCGGTAGGGCTGGTGCATGGCGCGCTGTTGCTGGAGGACGAACGCGAGGGCATGGTCGCGGCGGTCAATCGTTTCAACGAAGCGTGTGGCCTGGATCAGCGCGTGCGCGCCGAGAGCCACATCGCCCTCCATGAAAAGTACCCGGCACCTCATGCGCTGGAACGGCTTGAAACGCTATACCAGGACCTGCTCGACCGCCTTTAGCGGGTTCCGAATACCACCATGGTCTTGCCTTTGACGCTGACCAGGTTGCGTTCTTCCAGATCCTTGAGCACACGGCCGACCATTTCCCGCGAACAGCCCACGATTCGGCCGATTTCCTGGCGGGTCACTTTGATTTGCATGCCATCCGGATGGGTCATCGCGTCGGGCTGCTTGCACAATTCCAATAAGCAGCGAGCGACGCGGCCGGTGACATCAAAGAAGGCGAGGTCGCCGACTTTGCGAGTGGTGTTGCGCAGGCGCTGTGCGATTTGTCCGCTGAGGACGTAAAGGATATCCGGGTCCTGCTGCGACAGCTCCCTGAATTTGCTGTAGCTGATTTCAGCAACATCGCATTCGATTTTGGCTCGCACCCAGGCACTGCGTTCCTGCTCTCTCCCCGCCTGCTCAAACAACCCCAGCTCGCCAAAAAAATCCCCGGAGTTGAGGTAGGCAATGATCATCTCTCGTCCGTCATCATCTTCGATCAGGATAGTGACCGAACCCTTGATGATAAAAAACAGCGTGTCGGAACGATCGCCCGCGCAGATGATGTTTTGCTTGGCGGGGTAGCGGCGACGCTGGCAATGCATCAAGAGTTTGTCGAGGTTCTTGATCTTGGACGTGGGAGTAATGGCAACCATGGTTGTGTCCCGGAAAACTGCGCGGTGTGTTGGTTTGATTTTTTGTGGATGCGAATAGCTTTCGCTAAAAGCTGGCAATACGCCAGTGATTGGGCGCCAGCTTAACAGAGGCGTCCAAAATTGATTCGAGAATTTACTTGGCGGTATCCGCCCCGCTGTCCCAAGGCGACAGCTGCCACTGCAGGGTGGTGTGCTAAGCTGGCGCCCCCTTTTTTTGACAGTGGAGTCTTGGCGATGAAGGCACGCATCCAATGGGCTGGCGAAGCCATGTTCCTCGGTGAATCGGGCAGCGGTCATGTGGTCGTCATGGACGGCCCGCCAGAAGCTGGAGGTCGTAACCTGGGTGTCCGGCCGATGGAAATGCTGCTGCTGGGTGTGGGTGGCTGCAGTAACTTCGACGTGGTCAGCATCCTCAAGAAATCACGCCAGGCGGTCGAGAGTTGTGAGGCTTTCCTTGAAGCAGAGCGTGCGACCGAAGACCCGAAGGTATTTACCAAGATCCACATGCATTTCGTGGTTAAGGGCCGGGGGCTGAAGGAAGCCCAGGTCAAGCGCGCCATTGAGTTGTCGGCGGAGAAGTACTGCTCGGCTTCGATCATGCTCGGCGCAGCAGGTGTTGAAATCACTCACGATTATGAAATCATCGAATTGGGTTGAATCGACATCCAACCATCACAAAAGCGGTGCAAGCTCTGGCGATCAGAAGCTGACGTCTGCATAATGCGCCACTTTTTTCAGGGCGGTGATCGGCCAGTGGTCGGTCATTTGCCTGGACAGACAACCAAAATCGCCATCGCGAAGAGGTGTTAACCGTCCTACGCAGGTGCGTCGTTCGCATCTGACGGGCATGCTTGATCACGCGGCCGGGCCGCAATACACAGAGAGTTTTCAAACGGTGAAAAGCAAACTCAAGCTCCATGGGTTCAATAACCTGACAAAGACCTTGAGCTTCAACATCTATGACATCTGCTATGCGGAAACCCCGCAAGACCAGCAGGCCTACGTCGAGTACATCAATAAAGAGTACAACGCCAAGCGCCTCACGCAGATCCTCACTGAAGTTGTCGATATCATTGGTGCCAACATCCTGAACATCGCCAGTCAGGACTATGAACCCCAGGGCGCCAGCGTGACCATTCTGATCTCGGAAGAGCCGGTGACACCGACCGACAGCCAGATCGAAGAGTCGCCGGGTCCGTTGCCTGAAATTATCCTGGCACACCTCGACAAGAGCCACATCACGGTACATACCTATCCGGAAATCCATCCGGTGGACGGTATCGCGACGTTCCGAGTGGACATCGATGTGTCGACCTGTGGCGTCATTTCACCGCTCAAGGCACTCAACTTCCTGATTCACCAGTTCGATTCCGATATTGTGACCGTGGATTATCGCGTGCGTGGATTTACCCGGGACGTGGAAGGCCACAAGCACTTCATCGATCATGAGATCAACTCGATTCAGAACTATCTGTCCGAGGACACTCGCGACGCGTACCAGATGACCGACGTGAACGTGTACCAGGAAAACCTGTTCCACACGAAAATGCTCCTCAAGGACTTCGAACTGGATAACTACCTGTTCGGTGACGCCACCAGCAACCTGTCTATCGAGCAGCGTGGCCAGGTGGAAGAGCGTGTGAAGCACGAAATGCTGGAAATCTTCTACGCGCGCAACATGCCGCGCTAAGGATTCGGCAAAAAAAAGGCGACTGCCCTCGGGGACAGTCGCCTTTTTTGGTTCTGGAGGCTGGTTCCGTTATCAGATCCGATAGGTGCTCTTGGTCATCACCTTCGCCAACAGACTCATGCCGAACTTGACGGGCGCGGGGAAGCGGAAGCCGCCTGCATCGAGCGCGCTTTCCGCGTGGTGCTCCTCGTCCTGGCGCATCTGTTCGAGTATCGCCCTGGATTTCTCGTCCTCGGCCGGCAATTGCTGCAGGTGTTCATTCAAATGCTTGCACACTTGATGCTCGGTTGCCGCTACGAAACCGAGGCTGACTTTATCGCTGATCAAGCCGGCGACCGCGCCGATCCCGAAGGACATCCCATAGAACAACGGATTCAGCACGCTGGTATGGCTGCCCAGTTGGCGGATGCGTTGCTCACACCAGACCAGGTGATCGATTTCTTCTTCGGCGGCCTGTTCCATCGCCTCGCGGACCTGCGGCAGTTTTGCCGTCAGCGCCTGCCCTTGATAAAGGGCCTGGGCGCAAACTTCACCGGTGTGGTTGATGCGCATCAGCCCAGCGACATGGCGAGTCTCTTCGTCGCTCATCTGCACGTCCGGCTGCACGATTGCCGGTGATGGGCGGTACGGCTGGCCACTGAAGGGTAGCAGCGTGCGCATCGCGGTATCGGCTTGCAGCAGCAAACGGTCAATGGGCGAGTAGTGACGTTGGGTAGTCATGCGTACCTCCGGAAAAAATCACGGCGGCCAGTTTAACTCAATCGGCCGCTGAGGATTTGCGTTGGGTCAGGGTATCAACCCGGCGGCCAGTTCATCTGGCGCTGTCCCAGCACATGCATATGAATGTGATAGACAGTTTGCCCGCCAAGTTCATTGCAGTTCATCACCACGCGAAAGCCTTCCTCGCAGCCAAGTTCTAGCGCCAGGCGCTGGGCGGTGAACAGGATGTGTCCGGCCAGTCCCTTGTCTTCCTCGGTCAGGTCGTTGAGGGTGCGGATCGGCTTTTTCGGGATGACCAGGAAGTGCACCGGAGCCTGCGGAGCAATGTCATGGAAGGCCAGGACCTGGTCATCCTCGTAGAGGATCCTGGCCGGGATTTCCCGGCTGATGATCTTGGTGAACAGAGTATCCACAGCTGTATCTCCATTGGATTGGTTGAGTTCGAGTGTACCGCCGGCTCGGTCAGCGAGCCCGGGTTTTGAGGTCGGAGGGGGTCACCGTGAGTAGCAGGCTTTATTGAATATGCCGGCCAGGGTTCGAACCAGCCAGCGCGGCGCGAGTCGTGGCAGCATGGCGATCAAGCGATTGCGACGCCCAGGGATGATGATGGCGCGGTCCCGGTCCAATGCGCGGACGGCATACAGCGCAATTTCTTCAGGGCTCATCGACTTTTTGTTACTACGCAGTTTCTGCTCGTCCGCCTGGGCCTTGGCGAAAAAAGCTGCATGGTTTGGACCCGGGCAAAGAACTGATACCTTGATTGCGCATTTCCTGAGCTCTATCCGAAGGGCTTCGGAGAAGTGCAACACATAGGCCTTGCTGGCGTGATAAGTGCTCATCCAGGGGCCGGGCTGGAACGCGGCGATAGAGGCGACGTTGAGAATCTGGCCGCCTCCGTGCAGCGCCATGCTGTTGCCTACTGCATGACAGAGGCGGGTCAGGGCAAGGATATTCACTTCGATCAGGTCTTGTTCGGTCATCCAGTCCTGGCCCAGGAACGGACCGCAGGTGCCGATGCCGGCGCAATTGACCAGCAGGTCTATCTGTCGCTCGCCGTCCTCCAATTCCAGGAGAAAACCTGAAAGCCGCAAGGGCTCGCTCAGGTCGCAGGCCCGAAACAGGACTTCCACGCCAAATCGTTGGGTCAGTTCGATAGCAATGCTTTCCAGCCGATCGCGCTGTCGAGCTACCAGTAACAGGTTGCGCCCGCGCCGAGCCAGTGCTTCGGCCATGGCCAGGCCGATACCACTGGAGGCGCCGGTGATCAGAGCGTAACGGGTCATGCAGTTCTCCATCGCAACGGCTTCGCGCCGTTGGACGTGGCAGTCACCGGCGCGAAGTACGCTTATTGTTCCTCTTCTTCTTGGTAGTCTACAGAAGGCGAGGCGGGCTCGGCTGCCTCCGCCGCGGGTTCTTCGGCGCTCTGGTCGCTATATTCGCTGCTTTCATAGCTGCTCACGTCGCTGCTGTCGTAATCCTCCTGGAGGGCTCCGAAGATACCGGCGAACGTGGCCATGAAAATCAAGACGATCATCACCAGCCAAAGCGACGCCAGCAGCTTGACCGCCGTGGTGTTGCGCGGAGGAGGCGGGCCGTACTGGTTTGCGCCGGTATTGCCCGGAGCGATGATGAGGATGAACGGGAAGATGCTGCCCACGAATGGAACGAGGTTGATCAGCCACAACCACCCTGACCAGCCGAGGTCATGCAGGCGCTGGACGTTGAACTGGATGCTCACAAAGGCAAACGCCAGCACGACGACGGCGGCGACCAGGCCGCCGACAATCAGCCCCGCGATCGAATCGGAAGCGAGCAGCCAGGTCGTGGCGAGCCAGAAGCCCAGGCCGACAAGGGGAAGCATGGCCAGGGTCAGAACCATGGTCCAGGCCAGGTAGCGGAGGCGCCCGATACGTCCTTCGAAGCTGAAGGGCTTTAGCGTGCCATATTCGGCAAATGCCTCGCCTACTTGTGCTCGTGGAGGCGCGTAGGGAGAGGCAGGGTCGATGATCGACTCAGGATGCCGTGCACTCGGTTGGGGCGATTCCTGCACTTCGCCAAGATTCAACTGGAGGGACGGTTCGGTTTCGATCCGTGCATCGATCCCGGTTTTATGGAGCGCTTCGAGATACTGCTGCGCTTCATTCTGGGACAGGTTGTTTTTCAGGGACACTTTGCGGCCACTGAACAGGCGCTCTATCGCGCTGACATCGCTTTTGAACAGTTCGGCGAGATTGAGCTTGGCGGTCGTCGTATCGACGCCAGGCAGCAAAGCCCCGTCGAATACGATGTTGAAACGGTTTTCGCTCATGCCTGGCATCCTTGTCTTTCAAATTGGTTTTTTTGGTTGGTTTCAGCGGGGCCATTGGCCGCCAAGCTGTGCCGCCCGTGCTTGCGCGTGGCGGTATTCTTCATCCAGGCGTGCGATCAACTGATCGACACTTGGCAAATCATGGATCTCACCCACGCCTTGACCTGCGGACCATACGGTTTTCCAGGCCTTGGCTTCATCATTCAGCGGTTTGAGTTTTGAGCCGGAGTTCGCCGTGCCCTTGCCGTGCAGGGCGGAAAGGTCGAAGCCGGCACTTTCCAGGCTCTGGCGCATGAAGCTGGCGGGCACTCCGGACACAGCAGGAGTATGCACGATGTCGGCAGCTCTGGATGTGAGCAACATCTCTTTATAAGCGTCGGGCGCGTGACTTTCGATCGTGCCGATAAAGCGCGTTCCCAAGTAGGCCAAATCCGCGCCGAGCAGTTGAGCCGCCAATATCTGATGGCCATGGTTCAAACATCCTGCGAGCAGCAGGGTTTTATCAAAGAACTGCCGGATTTCCGCGAGCAGTGCGAACGGGCTCCAAGTGCCGGCGTGTCCACCGGCGCCTGCTGCAACGGCGATCAGGCCATCGACGCCTGCCTCGGCGGCTTTTTCGGCATGGCGGCGGGTGGTCACGTCGTGGAATACCAGCCCGCCATAGCCGTGGACTGCGTCGACCAGTTCTTTCACCGCGCCCAGGCTGGTGATGACGATCGGCACCTTATGTTCGATGCAGATCGCCAAGTCGGCCTCAAGTCGCGGATTACTGTTATGGACGATCAGGTTGACCGCATAGGGTGCCGGGTTTTCCAGCTTGGCCAGGCCTGCTTCGATTTCTTCCAGCCACGCCTTGAAGCCACTGCTTTCGCGTTGGTTCAGCGCCGGGAAGCTGCCGATAACACCATTGCGACAGCAGGCCAGCACCAACTGGGGGTTGGAAATGAGAAACATCGGTGCGGCCGCGACGGGCAGTCGCAGACGTTGTTCAAGCAAAGCGGGCAGCGACATTGGATGGCACCCCTGGTCAGTATGCGGTTGGAATTAGAACGGACGGACCACGACGAGAATTACGATAGCCAGCAATATAAGAACCGGCACTTCGTTGAACCAGCGATAAAAGACATGGCTGCGGGTGTTTTCGCCACGGGCGAAGCGCTTCACCTGGGCGCCGCACATATGGTGGTAACCGATCAGCAGCACAACCAGGGTCAGCTTGGCGTGCATCCAGCCTCCTTGAGTGAAATAGGCACTGGCGTTGAGGCTTAGCAGCCAGATGCCGAACACCAAGGTGGCAATCATCGCCGGCCCCATGATGCCGCGATACAACTTGCGCTCCATGACACTGAAGCGTTCTTTGCTGACGCTGTCCTCGCTTTGGGCGTGATAGACGAACAGGCGAGGCAGGTAGAACAGGCCGGCGAACCAGCAGACCATGCTGACAATGTGAAGTGCTTTGAGCCATAGATAGAGCATTTTTAGTTATTCCCAGATTCACGGTAGCCCGATAGTAGAGGTTAGAGCGGCCACACGTCACCTTGACGGTTGTCGCGGCGCCCTGCGGCCCCTATCATCGACGGCTTTCCAGTGGGTTCGGTGAGGGCAGGTTTATGGTCAAGGTCGGTATCGTCGGCGGCACGGGTTACACCGGTGTCGAACTGCTGCGTCTGCTGGCGCAGCATCCGCAGGCTGAGGTGGTGGTCATCACTTCCCGATCCGAGGCCGGCTTGGCCGTCGCCGACATGTATCCGAACCTGCGGGGTCATTACGACGGCCTGGCATTCAGCGTCCCGGACATCAAGACCCTAGGCGCGTGCGACGTGGTGTTTTTCGCCACGCCCCACGGTGTTGCTCACGGCCTGGCCGGTGAATTGCTGGCCGCCGGGACCAAGGTCATCGACCTGTCGGCAGACTTCCGCCTGCAGGATGCCCAGGAATGGGCCAAGTGGTACGGCCAGCCTCACGGAGCACCAGAGCTGCTTGATGAAGCGGTCTATGGCTTGCCCGAAGTCAATCGGGAAAAAATCAGGCAGGCGCGCTTGATTGCGGTTCCGGGTTGCTACCCGACTGCGACGCAGTTGGGATTCCTTCCGTTGTTGGAGGCCGGTCTTGCCGATGCTTCGCGGCTGATAGCCGACTGCAAGTCCGGTGTCAGCGGTGCGGGGCGTGGCGCCAGTGTCGGTTCGCTGTATTCCGAAACCTCGGAAAGCATGAAGGCCTACGCGGTCAAGGGGCACCGCCACCTGCCTGAAATTCGCCAGGGATTGCGCCGGGCAGCGGGCAAGGATGTCGGCCTGACCTTTGTGCCGCACCTGACCCCGATGATACGTGGCATCCATTCCACTCTTTACGCAACGGTGGTCGACCGTTCGGTGGACCTGCAAGCGTTGTTCGAAAAGCGTTACGCCAACGAACCGTTCGTCGACGTGATGCCCGCCGGCAGCCACCCTGAGACCCGCAGCGTGCGTGGTGCGAACGTTTGCCGGATCGCCGTGCATCGGCCGCAGGATGGGGATCTGGTGGTGGTGTTGTCGGTCATCGATAACCTGGTCAAGGGCGCGTCCGGGCAGGCAGTCCAGAACTTGAACATCCTGTTCGGGCTGGATGAGCGCCTGGGGCTGTCACACGCGGGGATGCTGCCGTAACGGCAGCCGTAGGCGCTACGTTGGCGGCTCCAGGCTTGAAGCTTGTAGCTCGCCACTGCTCTTCTAAATAGTTGACCAATTTTGTAGGAGAAGCGGATAATGCCCGCCATCACGCATTATGGCGGCGTAAGCGCCGGGAGATATTCAGCATGAGCGTCGAAACCTTCACCCCCACGGCTTTGCAATTCACCCAAGGTGCTGCGCACAAGGTGAAGAGCCTGGTCGATGAAGAGGGCAATGATCGTTTGAAGCTGCGCGTATTCGTGACGGGCGGCGGTTGTTCAGGTTTCCAGTACGGCTTCACTTTTGATGAGGACGTGGCTGAGGATGACACCATTGTCGAGCGCGAAGGCGTCAGCCTGGTCGTCGATCCGATGAGCTTCCAGTACCTGGCGGGTGCCGAGGTGGATTACCAGGAAGGCTTGGAAGGGTCGCGTTTCGTGATCAAGAATCCAAACGCTACTACTACTTGTGGTTGTGGTTCTTCGTTTTCGATCTAAGTGCTTCAGCAAAAAACCGCAGTGCCTCACGGCCCTGCGGTTTTTTATTGCCTGCAGTGATCATTTCTCAGGCCGGATAGATGGCGCCGAGCACGCGCAGGCCCCGGGCACCCGTGACGCTTGGACGATTGCCTGGGATGCGTTCAAGGCAGCAATGGGCAAGCCAGGCAAAAGCCATCGCTTCAACCCAGTCCGGGTCCACACCGTACGCTGCCGTGCTGCTGACGTTGGCATTAGGTAGCAAGTCAGCCAGACGCTTCATAAGCGTCTGGTTGTGCGCGCCGCCCCCGCAGACCAGCAATTCCCGAGTGTTCGATTGGGCATGCTGCAGTGATTCAACAATGGTCAGCGCAGTCAGTTCGAGCAACGTTGCCTGTACATCTTCCGGAGCGAAGGGTTTCAGCTTCGACAAATGATGGCTCAGCCAAGGGAGGTTGAAGACTTCGCGCCCGGTGCTTTTCGGTCCCTTGGTGGCGAAGAAGGGGTCGCTGAGCAGCGTGTTGAGTAGGATCGGTTCGACTTTCCCGGTGGCAGCCCATTGGCCATCGCGATCAAAATGTTCGCCTCGTTGCTGATATATCCAGGCATCGAGCAGTACGTTACCTGGGCCGCAGTCGAAACCGGCTACAGGTTTCGCGGGCTCTATCAGGCTGAGATTGCTGAAGCCGCCTACGTTGAGAACGGCGCGATTACCGACCCGCTCTTCGAACAGCGCCTCGTGAAACGCCGGGACCAGTGGGGCGCCTTGTCCGCCAGCGGCGACGTCACGGCTGCGGAAGTCGCTTACGACGGTGATGCCGGTCAATTCGCTCAATAGCGCTGGATTGCCGATCTGCACGGTAAATCCGCGGGCTGGTTCATGGCGAATGGTCTGGCCGTGGCTGCCAATCGCCGTGATGTCTGCAGGCTTGAGTTGCTGCTCGTTGAGCAGGGCATGGATGCCCTGTGCAGCCAGTTTGACCCAACTTTGCTGGGCAATGGCGGAGCGGGCAATCTCATCGGGCCCGCTGCTGCACAGTTCAAGCAGTTCGGTGCGCAGGGCGGCGGGCATGGGGATGTAGTGGGTGGCGATCAACTTGATCGCCGGGGTCAGGTTGACCAGTGCGATATCCAGGCCATCAAGGCTGGTCCCGGACATCACACCGATGTAGAGCTCCATGCTCAGCGCTTGCTCGAGGCCAGCATCGTGGCTTTCTCTTGATCCATACGGGCCATCAAGGGTTGGCTCTGAGCCAGGAAGCGCGCGCGCTCGCCCTTGGCGATCGGATCGGCCATCGGCAGTTTCTGGCCAAGCGGGTCGACGTGGACGCCGTTGACCTGGAATTCATAGTGCAGGTGCGGTCCAGTGGAAAGGCCGGTTGTCCCGATGTACCCGATAACCTGGCCTTGCTTGACGGAACCGCCCGTCTTCACGCCTTTGGCGAAGCCCTGCATGTGACCGTACAGCGTACGATAGGTATTGCCGTGCTGGATGATCACAGTGTTGCCATAACCGCCCCGACGTCCGGCCAACAACACTTTGCCGTCGCCGGCGGCCTTGATTGGCGTACCACGGGGGGCGGCGTAGTCGACACCTTTATGGGCGCGAATCTTGTTCAGGATCGGGTGCTTGCGACCGGCGGAGAACTTCGAGCTGATGCGGGCGAAATCAACCGGTGTGCGGATGAATGCCTTGCGCATGCTATTACCGTCGGCGGTGTAGTAGCTGCTATTGCCTTGCTTGTTGGTGTAGCGCACGGCGGTGTATGTCTTGCCGCGGTTGGTGAAGCGCGCGGAAAGGATCGGACCGTTGCCGACGCTCTTCCCATTCACTACTTTCTGCTCATAGATCACGTCGAACTCGTCACCCTGGCGTATGTCCTGGGCGAAGTCGATGTCGTAGCCGAATACGCTGGCCATGTCCATGGTCAAGCTATGGGAAAGGCCGGCGCGTGCGGCCGACTGGGACAGTGAGCTGTTGATGACGCCGTGAGCGTAGGCGGAACGAACGGTAGGCTTGGCGGTGATACGGTTGAACACATAACCCTTGTCGTTCTTGGTCAGGGTAATGCTTTCCAGGTCGCTCAGCTTGGTGTGCAGATTGGTCAGCTGGCCTTCGGGATTGAGCTCGAATTCAAGCTTCTGGCCGCGCTGCAATTGAGTGAATTGCTTGGCTTGTTTATCGCTGGCCAAGACTTCATGGACCGAGGTCGAGGGCAGGCCAACTTTTTCGAACAGGGTGGAAAGTGTGTCGCCCTTGGCAACAATCACTTCGCGGTGGTTCGGTCCTTTCTTTTCTGCTGCAGCAGGTGCTTCTGCCTGGGCGGCGGCTTGGACAGTGTCTTCCGGACTGTTCTCAATCTGTGCAAATGGAGAGGCGGCCGCTTCGTTTGTGGCTTGAACGGCTTCAGCGGCGTCTTGTTCTTGTGTCAGTTGTTCAGCAGGACTTTCCAGTTCAAGACTCTGAGTCGTCTTTTTGGCTTCGACATCGCTGGAGGGAAATACCAGGAGCGCCAGGCTAAGGAGGGCTGCGATACCGCTTGCGGCAAGCAGGTGGGTCTTCGGGTAAAGCGGCGGCGCTTTAGACGGTTCTGTGGTCATAAGTAATTTTGACTTTTAAAAAAATGAATTGGAAAAGATGAATGACATGATGAAGATGAAATAACTGTATAAAATATAACCAAAACCCCTGCGAAGCAAGCCCGCGAGCCTTCTGTTCTGTGGATTGGCGCCTGCGCACCCCGCAAACCTTGTATTTGGTGAGCGTTCTTGTATGGTTGGGGCCCTTTGAATCTGAGCCTTACGGGTCTGTTATGAAGTCGGTTGAAGAGCAGCTAGCGCTGATCAAGCGTGGTGCGGAAGAATTGTTGGTCGAGTCCGAGCTGGTCGAGAAGCTCAAGCGCGGGCAGCCGCTGCGCATCAAGGCCGGTTTTGATCCGACAGCGCCCGATCTGCACCTGGGTCACACCGTGCTTATTAATAAGCTGCGTCAGTTCCAGGATCTAGGGCATCAGGTCATCTTCCTTATAGGCGACTTCACCGGGATGATCGGTGATCCAAGCGGCAAGAGCGCGACGCGTCCGCCGCTGACCCGAGAGCAGGTTCTTGATAATGCCGAGACCTATAAGACTCAGGTTTTCAAGATCCTGGATCCGGCCAAGACCGAAGTGGCTTTCAATTCCACCTGGATGGATCAGATGGGGCCGGCTGATTTCATCCGGTTGACGTCTCAATACACTGTCGCTCGTATGCTCGAGCGTGATGATTTCGATAAGCGCTATACCAGCAATCAGCCAATCGCTATCCACGAATTCCTGTACCCGCTTGTTCAGGGTTATGACTCGGTTGCACTGCGGGCGGACGTCGAGCTCGGCGGTACCGACCAGAAGTTCAACCTGTTGATGGGGCGTGAGCTGCAGCGTGGTTATGGCCAGGAGGCGCAATGCATCCTGACCATGCCTTTGCTGGAAGGGCTGGATGGCGTGAAGAAGATGTCCAAGTCCCTGGGCAATTACGTGGGCATCCAGGAAGCGCCGGGCGTCATGTACAGCAAGTTGGTCTCCATTCCTGATGCGCTGATGTGGCGTTATTTCGAGCTGCTGAGCTTCCGGTCCATGGATGAGATCAATGCGTTCCGTGCCGATGTTGAGGCGGGGGCTAATCCGCGAGATATCAAGATCAAGCTGGCTGAGGAAATCGTCGCTCGTTTCCACGGAGAAGAGGCTGCGGCCAGCGCTCATCGTGCGGCGGGTAATCGTATGAAAGATGGCGAGCTGCCAGATGACTTGCCTGAGATTGGCTTGACTGCTGCGGAAGATATGCCGATCGCGGCTGTCCTCAATAAGGCGGGCTTGGTCAAGAACGCCGCGATGGCGCGAGATCTCCTTGGCTCGGGTGGTGTGCGTATTGATGGGGTGGTAGTGGATCGCACCTATATATATAAGCTGGGTTCTACGCATGTCTGCCAAGCTGGCAAGAAGGCGTTTGCGCGTATTACGCTGAAATCCGAATAAAGCTGAAAATAACGGTTGACGGCAAATTCTGGATGTCTATAATTCGCCCCACTTCCGGCGCAGTCGAA
>Ga0307405_10000251_pt1 | contig 19616 bp, 16 predicted proteins | sample 322Cmetagenome_2_FD_203311 | JGI IMG/M metagenome (GOLD analysis project Ga0307405, IMG submission 203311) | Maize rhizosphere microbial communities from greenhouse at UC Davis, California, United States - 322HYB-C-1 | ecosystem: Host-associated > Plants > Roots > Rhizosphere > Soil | place...
TCTCCGCACTGGTGTCCAGGACATTGCGCATCTTGTCGGCCAGCATGGCTGTCGAGGTATCGGAGTTCTTGATCGCGAACGTGCCGCCAAAGCCGCAGCATTGATCGGCTGCCGACAGCTCAACAAGCTCGAGGGCTTCTACGGCGCGCAGCAGCTTGATCGGCTTGTCACCGACCCGCAGCATCCGCAGGGAGTGGCACGTCGGGTGATAGGTCACGCGGTGCGGAAAGTACGCGCCGACATCGGTGACGCCTAGCACGTCGACGAGAAACTCCGATAGCTCATAGGTCTTGATCGCCACCGCCTCGACTTGCTCCAGCAGTCCCGGTGATCCAAACCGCCTCGCGATCATGGCATGTTGATGCCGTACAGAGCCGACACATGATCCAGACGGCGCCACAATCGCGTCGTAGGTGGCGAACACCTCTGCGAATCGCTCGACCAGCGGCAACGCCTGCTTCTGGTAGCCGGTGTTGACATGCATCTGCCCGCAGCAGGTCTGCTCGGCCGGGAACTCGACATCCTGGCCGAGCCGCTCCAGCACCCGCACCGTGGCCTTGCCGACCTCGGGGAACAGGGCGTCGGCCAGGCAGGTGATGAACAGCGCAGTTCTCATCGGCACCTCATCGGCTCAGCTTTAACTAATGTGGCCAGCGCGGCTGGTACTCTGCTGGCGGGAAGGTCCTTACAACCAGCGCTCGCAGCTCGGAAAGATCACCTTGTACGAGCCCGGCTGCGCGGCCCTGGATCAGCACATTACCCACCGCAGTCGCTTCCACGGGACCAGCGAGCACTCGGCGGCCCGTACGGTTGGCCGTCAGCTGGCAGAGCAGTGTGTTCTGGCTGCCTCCGCCGACAATGTGGACTGTGTTGATCTTCGACCCGCTTAGCCGCTCGGCGTCATTGATGGCCGTGGTGTACGCCTCGGCCAGGCTCTCCAGAATGCTGCGGGCAAAGATTGCCGGTGAGTCAGGGATCGATGCGCCTGCTTCAGCACAGAGTGCGACAATCCGCTTTGGCATGTCGCCGGGCGGCAGCAGGCTGGGATGGTTCGCGTCGAAGACCGGCACCGGCTTATTGATTGCAGCTGCCTGATCGAGCAGCGGCCCAAGCTCGACCGACTGACCTTCGCGCTGCCAGACACGGATGGACTCGCTGAGCAGCCACATACCCATCACATTGCGCAGGTAGCGAATCTTCCCATCGACGCCGCCCTCGTTGGTGAAGTTGGCTTCCCGGCTCTCCTCGGTGAGCACCGGGCGATCAAGCTCCACCCCGACCAATGACCAGGTACCAGACGACACGTACGCCGCACCCGGCTCGGTCATCGGAACACCAACCACCGCCGAGGCTGTGTCGTGGGACCCGACCGCGATGACATCCAAGGCCGCCGGTGAACCAACCTCGGTGCTCACCTCATCACGCAGTGAGCCGACCCGCGAGCCAGGATCCACCAATGGCGGAAACAGCGAACGCGGCAGACTCAGCTTGTCGATCAAGGTTGCGTTCCAGCTCCCGTTGCTGATGTCGAGGAACCCGGTGGTCGAGGCGTTGGTGCGCTCCACCACCTGCTCACCGGTAAGCCAGAATCCCAGCAAATCGGGGATCATCAGCATTCTTGTGCTGTCATCGATGACCCCAGCCTCCTGATCAACAGCTAACTGGTAGACCGAGTTGAACGGCTGAAACTGTAGCCCGTTCGCCGCATAGAGGCTGGCATGATCGGTGATCTTGTGGACGAGATCAACGCCGCGAGCGGTCCGGTCGTCCCGATAGTGGAACGGGTTGTTGATCAAGCGTCCACCACTGACCAGTCCGTAGTCGACCGCCCAGGACGCAATACCGATGCCGGCCAACGCGGGTTGGGCTTTGACAGCCTTGCGCAAACCGATCAGCACATTGCGGTAAAGCTCGAGGATGCTCCAATGCAGTCCGTCGGTGGTCCGCACGGGCTCATTCGGAAAACGCTGCACCTCCTCAAGACTCAGTTGATCCGAACCGACGTGGCCGAGCATGACCCGGCCGCTCGTGGCCCCAAGATCAACAGCCGCGACCGTCCCTTCACTCATCGCAGGAACGCTGCGGCGACGCCGGCGTCGACGGGAATGTGCAAGCCCGTGGTGTGACTCAAGTCAGCAGAGCAAAGCACAAACACCGCGTTGGCCACGTTCTCCGGAAGCACCTCGCGCTTCAGCAGCGTCCGGGAAGCGTAGTACTTGCCCAACTCCTCTTCGGGCACCCCGTAGACCGCGGCCCGCTTTGCACCCCAGCCTCCGGCGAAAATGCCCGAGCCGCGGACCACGCCGTCGGGGTTGATGCCGTTCACCTTGACGCCATGCTCCCCGAGCTCGGCGGCCAGCAGCCGCACCTGATGGGCCTGGTCGGCCTTGGTAGCGGAGTAGGCGATGTTGTTCGGCCCGGCGAAGAGCGAGTTCTTGCTGGAGATATAGACAATGTCGCCGCCGAGCTTCTGCTCGATCAACGCCTTGGCCGCGGCCCGCGACACCAGGAAGGAACCCTTCGCCATCACGTTGTGCTGCAGATCCCAGTCAGCGACTGTGGTGTCCAGCAGAGACTTGGATAGTGATAGACCAGCGTTGTTGATCACGATGTCGATGCCGCCGAACGCCAGGAGCGTGGCGTCGACCGCCGCCTGCACGGCCGTCTCATCGGTGACATTGGCCGCCAGGCCGATTGCCACATCTTTGTTGCCGATCTCATCGGCCGCCGCCTGGGCCTTATCTGCATCGAGATCAGCGATGACGACGCACGCGCCTTCCGCGGCTAGCCGGATGGCGATCGCCTTACCGATGCCCGAGGCGGCGCCGGTCACCAACGCAATCCGGGTCGCGAGCGGCTTCGGCTTCGGCATGCGCTGCAGCTTTGCCTCCTCCAGCGCCCAGTACTCGATCTTGAACTTCTCAGACTCATCGATCGGGGCGTACGTCGACAGCCCCTCCGCACCCCGCATCACATTGATCGCGTTCAAGTAGAACTCTCCGGCCACCCGAGCGGTCTGCTTGTCCTTGCCGTAGGAGAACATTCCGACTCCCGGCACGAGAATGATCAACGGATCGGCGCCCCGGATTGGTGGTGAATCGGGTGTCGCGTGACGCTTGTAGTACGCCTGGTAGTCGGCGCGGTAAGACTCATGGAGCTCAAGAAGCCGAGCGATCGAGTCCTCGACCGATGCGTCGGCCGGAAGATCGAGTACCAGCGGCTTGACCTTGGTCCGCAGAAAGTGGTCTGGACAGCTGGTGCCAAGTTCGGCCAGCCGCGGATGTTCGCTACCGGAAAGAAACTCCAGCACCCGCTCGTCATCGGTGAAGTGCCCAACCATCGGCTTGTCGAAGGAGGCAATCGACCGCAGCGTCGGGGCCAGTGCGGCGGCTTTGGCCCGTCGTTGATCATCCGGCAGCGCACCGTAGCCGTCCAGCAACGCCCCGAACGGCTCTGGCTTGGAGTGCTCGGCTATGTAGGCCGCTGCAGTGCGGATGATCTCCAGCGAGTTGGCCTCGCACTCATCGGAAGTATCACCCCAGGCCGTCACACCATGACCGCCAAGAACGCAGCCGATCGCCTGCGGGTTATCGGACTTGATCTTGGCAATGTCCAAGCCGAGCTGGAAGCCCGGCCGGCGCCACGGCACCCACACCACCTTGTCGCCAAAGATCTTGGCCGTCAGCTCCTCCCCATCAGCCGCGGTGGCAACCGCGATCCCCGAATCAGGGTGCAGATGATCAACATGGGCTGCGTCGACCAGGCCATGCATCGCGGTGTCGATCGAGGGGGCCGCGCCACCCTTGCCGTGCAGGCAATAGTCGAAGGCGGCGACCATCTCGTCCTCGCGCTCTATCCCCGGATAGACGTTCACCAGCTGACGCATCCGATCAAGCCGCAGCACGGCGAGTCCGGACTCGGTCAGCGTGCCAAGATCACCGCCGGAACCTTTGACCCAGACCAGCTCGACCGGTTCGCCGGTCACCGGATCGGTCTCAGTGCCCTTGGCCGAGGTATTGCCACCCGCGTAGTTGGTGTTCTTGGGATCCGATCCCAGCCGGTTGGACCGGGCGATCAGCTCTGCAACTGACTGATTGGTCATGATCAGTCACGCTCCCCAGCCGGCCTGGGTGCCGCCGGCTCGTTCGGACTCGATCTTCTGCTGATACCCCGACTCGGCGTATGCATTGATCGGATCGGCTGGCAGCCCCCGCGACTCACGCCACTCAGCCAGCGCGGGACGTACATCGGTGTAGAAGGCATCCATCAAGATCGCATTGGCACCGAGCACATCATTGGCTTCCTGCTCAGCCGTCAAAGCCTCACGATCAACAAGCAAAGCTCGTGCGGTCATCTCCTGAACATTCAGCACCGAGCGAATCTGGCCGGGGATCTTGGCCTCGATGTTGTGACACTGGTCCAACATGAAGGCCACGTCGGAATCCGGCCCATAGGCGCCGCCACGTACGACCTCATACAAGATCCTGAACAGCTGGAAGGGGTCCGCCGAGCCGACAATCAGGTCGTCATCGGCGTAGTAGCGAGAGTTGAAGTCGAACGAGCCCAGCTTCCCCAACCGCAGCAGTTGGGTCACGATGAACTCGATATTGGTGCCGGGCGCGTGATGCCCGGTGTCGAGGCAGACCACGGCCCGCTCGCCCAGCGCTGCGCAGTGCGCGTACGAGGTGCCCCAGTCGGGCACATCGGTGTGATAGAAGGCGGGTTCGAAGAACTTGTACTCCAACACCAGCCGCTGATCGGGCCCGATCCGTTCGTAGATCTCCGCGAGGCTCTCGGCCAGCCGGTCCTGACGGCCCCGAAGATCAGCCTGCCCGGCGTAGTTGGTGCCGTCGGCAAGCCAGATCTTCAGATCACGCGACCCGGTCTGGTTCATGATTTCAATGCACTCGAAGTGATGGTCAATCGCCTTACGGCGTACGGCCTCGTCGACGTGGGTCAGGCTGCCGAACTTGTAGATGTCGTCTTGGAAGGTGTTGGAGTTGACCGTGCCGAGCTCCACATCAAGATCGGCGGCATAGTCCCGGAGCGCGCCGTAGTCCTCGACCTTGTCCCACGGGATGTGCAATGCGACCTTCGGTGCGAGCCCGGTGAGCTCGTTCACCTTGGCAGCGTCGGCAAGCTTTTCCTGGATAGTCCGCGGCGTACCTGGCGAGCCGAAGACCTTGAACCGGGTGCCGGAGTTGCCGAACGCCCAGGACGGCAGCTCGATCGCCTGGTAGGCCAGCTGATCAGAAATGTCGGAGAAGGTTGGCATGTGCTCACTTCCAAAAGGGAGTCGTACAGATCGGATGGACCGCTGCGGTGCCGAAGCCGCAAGATCGTCGTTATTTATTGTTGAAACGTTATTATGCCCCGCCACTTCGTCTGCTGTCGACCTAGTGAAGCTCGATCGTCTGAACGGCTGCGAGCTGGTCGCGGATGAAGCGGTTGGCGTGCGCGGCCAGGTCGTCGCCATCGCTCCACAGGTTCCGCCAGATGCCTAATGTGTTGCTTAACGTGGACGAAACCACGGCAGACGAGAAGGACTCGAAGGCGATCGGCCCGTCATAGTTGATGCGGTCAAGCGCTCGGAAAGCGCTGCCGAAGTCCACCGAGCCAGTGCCGAGGTAGCCGCGATGGCTCTCCCCGATGTGCAGATAGCCGAGCCGATCGCCCGCATCGAGGATCGGTTGAAAGAGGTCAGACTCTTCAATGTTCATGTGATACGTGTCCAAGTGCACAGAAATGTTTGGCCGGTCGACCTCCTTGAGGAACTCCAAGGCCTGGCGACCTGTGTTGATCAAATTGCTCTCATATCGGTTGACGACCTCCAACGACAATCCGATGCCGAGTGACGACGCATGATCGGCAAGCGTCCGAAGGGCGGCGACGCTGCTCGCTCGACCGCTTGGCGAGGCTGGCGCCATGTGCTTGCGCATGGACCCGTAGAGCACGCCGCAGAGATGGAAGCCGCCCATCTCCGCGGTCTTTTCCAAGGCGACGTCAAGCAGGCGTCGGCCTGCGGCGACGATTGCAGGATCGTCGCTGCTGATGTCGGCCTCGAGGGGAAGACCGAGACTGGCGGTCGCCTGTAGACCCTCGGCCTCCAGGGTTCGGCGCGCAGTCGCACTGTCGAACGTGGCAGGCTCCATAAGTGGGAATTCGATCAGATCGAAGCCCGCCTGGCGTGCTCGCTTGACTGAGCTCTCGATCCCACGAGAGTCGAACTCGCCGGTGAACACCAGCGCGTGGCAACCAATGAGTGACGTCACGCTGCTCCCACCTCGCTTGTTATCCTGCGCCGCCGTATCGTCGGAGGGCAAAGCCATTGAGCAGCGCCGCGAAGACCAGCAATACGCCAAGGGCGAGCAGCTGGTACTGGGGACCGGCGTTGCCTTCGAAGGCCAACCGAATGCCCGCATTCATCCACACGATCAGCACGGTGGCGAGAACGATTCCTGACACTCGGCCAATGCCACCAGTGATCGCGACCCCACCGAGAACCGCAATCGTGATAGCCGGCAGCGCCATGCCGTTGCCCGACACACCGGCGTCGGGACGGGCCGAGGCGAACTGGCCGACGGTCACGACCGCCACCAGACCTGAAATCAGGCCGCTGATCGCATATGCCCCTGCGCGTGTGGCTCGCACGCCGATCGCCGACCAACGTGCTGCCACGTCGTTAGTGCCGATGGCATAGACCCGCCGGCCGTACGTGGTGCGGGCAAGGAGCAGCCAGACCACTACGAGGGTGGGCAGCAGAAAGAGGAATATGCCTTTCGGCACATCGGGGATATAGCTGCCGATCACTGGCAGCTGGACCGACCGGGCCGTCGAATCGTAGAGATCTTGGATCGGACGCGTACTGATCGGACGCTGGTTATTGATCACCACGGCAAGGGACTTGTAGGCGTAGTAGGTGGCGAGCGTGGCGATGAGAGCCGGGAATCCGATGTAGGCGACCAAGATCCCGTTGACCAGACCAAGCACCGCGCCAACCAGCATAGTGATCACGATCGCCAGCCAGAGCGGCCAACCCCACTGCCCGTACGCGAAGCCGAAGATCATGCCAGCGAGAGAGACGATGGCGCCGACGGATAAATCGATGCCACCACGTCCGGAGAGGATGACGATCAACTCTGCGAAGCCCAGCATGGCCAACGGGACGGCGTTGATCAGAGCGGCGGACATGTAGTCGAAGTCGTAGTCGGCCGTCAGATATCCGTTGGCACCCAAGATCATGAAGTAGACCACCACGAGGACCACGAGCACCGCTAGCAGCACAATGCGTTGAGTCAGGAGGGCGCGGATGACGCGGGCAGGTAGTGATTCGGCTCGTTCTGGGCTAGGCGCACCGGGCTGCTCGTCGGGTGCCGGCGCTTCAGGCTCGGAGAGGGTGGGGATAGTCATCGCTTGCTCCTCGCCCGCTCACGAATGAGATCGGCGCCGACCGCGATAATGATCGCCACGCCGACGAAGAGGTCAGACAGCTCTGATCGCCAGCCAAGTTGCGTAACGCCGGATGCGACCGTCTGCACTAGCAGCGCGCCGAGCACCGTACCCAGCACGGAGCCGCGTCCGCCCGTGATGGACGTTCCGCCGATCACGACGGCGGCGATGACGGCCAGCTCCTTACCGTTGCCAACGTTCTGGCCGAGATTAGATCCCTGGGCCACCACGAAGGTGGACGCAAGACCTACGAGCAATCCGGTCAGCAAGTAGGCAGCAAGTATTCGTTGTTGAACTTTGACGCCGGCCAGCTGGGCCGCGAGCTGGTCCCCGCCGATGGCGAAGAAGTGCCGGCCCCCTGCTGTGTGACGTAGGTAGAACCACGCGATCGCAGCCAATACCACCGTAATGAGAAAGGAGTTCGGTATGCCGAATGTACGACCCGCAGCACCATTGCCGAGCGGCGCAAGGGTATCCGGGATGTTGTTGACGGTAGTGGAGTTAAAGATCTTGAGGCTGATCCACAAGAAGATGTTGGCAGTGCCGAACGTGATGATGATCGCGTGCACGCGGCCGTACGCGATCAGTACGCCGTTGAGCAGCCCGAGCAATCCACCTACGACCACCGAGATGAGCACTGCGACCGGCAAACTTTGGCCCGCTTGTACCAGAACCAGCTTCGCCGTGATCACCGCACACACGGCGATCGCCGCGCCGACCGACACATCGATCCCGCCTGTGATGATCACCACTGTCATCCCGATGCCGATCAGCGCGATGGGCGCTACGGATGCGACAAGCGGCTGGATAGAGCTAGGAGTGAAAAAGGCTGGGGTCGTGAAGGCCAGAATCACCCAGAGCACAGCGATCACACCGATGAGTACGAGTTCTTGGCCTGTAACCGGTGAAGCGAGGACCCGCTGACGACCCTTCGGGGTCTGTTCTGGTCCAGGGGGCGGCGTCTGGTCGCGCTCGGCAACGTCGATGCTCATGTGGCTCCCTTTGCTTTGCCATCTTGTCCATCGACGTCGCCAGCTGCAGCGGCAAGCACGTCGACTTGAGTGGCGTTGGGCCCGAATTCGACTGTCGTCGTGCCATTGCGGACCACTTGAAGCTTGTCGGAGATGCGAATCGCTTCCGGCAAGTCCGAGGTGACTACCAGCACTGCAGTGCCTGCGTCAGCCAGTTCGTTGATGATGCGGTGGATTTCCTCCTTGGCGCCGACGTCCACCCCCTGCGTTGGCTCCGCAAGCACCAGCACCTGGGGTCGTTCGACCAACTGACGAGCCAGCACGACCTTCTGCGCGTTCCCACCCGACATCGCCCCGATCGGCTGGTTCTCGCTCGGCGTTTTCACCGCGAGCCTCTTGACCATGTCCTGGGCGATCTTGCGTTCCCGAACCCGGTCGACCCAGATGCGAAGCTTGCTCAGCAGCGTCAGGTGCCCGGCTGAAATGTTGAACATGATCGACTGGAAGGGGAACATTCCCTGTTGTTTACGGTCGGCCGGCAACAAGCCGATTCCGAGACGTTGGGCATGCAGCGGAGAGCGCGGCGCGACCGGCCGCCCGTCGAGCAGAATTCGGCCTGCGTCGGCGTGGTCAATACCGTAGATGGAATCGGCGATTTCGGAGACACCTGAACCAACAAGCCCGAAGAGGCCGACAATCTCGCCTGGCCGAACGGCCACATTGACATTGTGGTATTCGCCCCGCCGACCAAGGCCGTCCAGTTCGAGACGTGGCTTGGTTTCCGGATCGATGTTTCGTTCGTGCCCGGTCTCGGTGAGGATGCCTCCGACCATCAACTCGACCACCTTGCGCACCGTCAGCTCGCCGATCGGGTACGTGCCAATGGTTCGCCCGTCGCGCATGACGAGGACGTCGTGGGCGATCCGAAACAGTTCGTCGAGGCGGTGAGAGATATAGATCACTGACACACCCGAGTCCGTCAGTCGTCGAACCACCCGAAACAGGACTTCGATCTCCGCGTCAGTCAGGATGGCGGACGGCTCGTCGAGGATAAGGATGTTGGCATCGCCAGCCAAGGCCTTGGCGATCGACACTTGCTGTTGCTCGGCGATGGACAGGTCCCCGACGATGGCGGTCGCGTACCGTGGCGGCAATTCCAGCAGCGCGAGAAGATCGACAACCTTGCGCGTTTGGGCAGGCCAGTCGATGCGCCCGCCCTTGCGGATCTCCCTGCCCATGAAGATGTTCTCGGTGACTGTGAGTTCTCGGAACAGCTGCGGCTCCTGGTAGACCGTCGCGATCCCAAGAGCCATCGCATCGGAAGTTGACCGAATCGAGACCTGCCGGCCTTCGTAAGTAATGGTGCCGGTATCGGCGATAACTGCGCCGGACAGGATCTTGATCAAGGTCGATTTGCCGGCACCGTTTTCACCGACCACGGCCAGCACCCGTCCCACGTCGACGGTCATGTCGGCATGACGGATTGCGCGTACCGCTCCAAAGCGCTTGGAGATGTCGGCCATCTGCAGCCGGGTCGTGCGATGCTCCGGAGTCGCGGTCTCCGAAGCGTGCTGCGCGAGGGCTTCTCCGGACTCCTGGTCCTGAGCTAGCGGCGCTGACCCCCCGGTCCTTCCGTCACCGGTCGACGCTGTGGTCATCAGATCCTCCGAGAGGACATCGCGGTTCGTCGGGTGGCCTCCGGTGCTCGCATGAGTTAGAAGTTGTAGTCCCCGACGTTGTCCTTCGTGTAGGTCAGCGGCTTGCCCATCAACAAGATCTTTGTCGAGGGGTCGTAGGTCACAGTTTCAAGGCTGCAGGCGTCTACCTTCTGGGTCGGCTGGAACTGCTGGCCCTGCGCCAACTGCTGCCCAGCCCAAGCGGTCAGACAGCCCAGAGCCTTCGCGTCCCACAAGACGCCGGCCGACGCCGATCCGTCATTGAGGTACTTCTTCATGTCGTTGGGCGTACCCATCCCAACGGTGAAGACCTTGCCAACCTTTCCCGCATTGTCCACCGCCTGCGCCACACCGGGCCCCGCCGTCGAGCAGACGCCAAGGAATCCCTTGAGGTCAGGGTGGGCGTTCATCAGGTCTGTCGCCATTTGCGTCGCCTTCGCGACATCCTCACCGGCGTACACAGTGTCAACCAATTCGGCGTCTGGGTACTTCTCCTTTGAATACTTCTTGATCTCAGCGATCCACTGGTTCAGCTGCGCCGCAGTCTCACCGCAGGACACAATGGCGAACTTCCCCTTGCCACCCATGGCTTTCATCAGCGCGTCGGTATCCGCCTGGCCGATGCCCTCGGCCGAGGCCATCAGCACCATCAGCTCCCGGTCCGAGTTCGGCGCATCGGTGTCTGAGGTGCCGACCTTGATCCCGGCATCGATTCCTTGCTTGATCAATGGCGCCATGGAGTCAGGATCGTTTGGCGCGATGAACAGCGCACTCACCTTCTGCTGGATGTAGCTGTTGACGACGTCTGCCTGCGCCGCGGCGTCGGCGGTTGTGGGCCCCTGGTAGAGCCACTGGACATTGCCGAGCTTGCTGGCAGCCTCCTTGCCACCGGCGTTCATTGCCTCGAAGTAAGGGATGCCCTGCAGCTTGGGAACGAATGCCACTTTGACGGTCCCTCCGGCACCGCCGCCCGACGCACTCCCGGCAGGAGCCGCCGTCTGGTTCTTCTTGGTGCAGGCGCCCATGGTCAAAGTCAGGGCCAAAGCGATGAGGACCACTGCCGTCATCTTCAGTCTGGATTGCACTGCTCCTCCTTGTTCGCCCGTGGGCGGTTGAAGCTGTGTGGCGCTGGACGACGCCGGATCCTGATCCCCCGCTATTCCTGGCATCCTGTCATCACACCTTCGGCGCTAGCAAGAGCTCGACTTGCGCTATCCGCGGATCGTGATCAGCCCTTGATGCCGTTTTCTGCGACACCTTGAACCAAATAGCGCTGGAGGAAAACGAAGAACAGCACCAGCGGCGCGATAGACACGGCGGCGGCCAGGAACAGCTCATGCAGGTTGATCGTTTGCGCGGTCAGAAATGTGCTCAGCGCCACCTGGACGGTCCACTTCGACGAGTCCTGCCCGATCACCAGGGGCCACAGGAAAGCGTTCCAGTTGGCGATGAAGGTGATCACCGCGATGGCCGCGAAGAATGCCAAGGAGTTGGGCACCACCACCCGCCAGTACGCGCCGAAGTACCCCAACCCGTCGACTCGCGCCGCCTCCTCGAGGCTGCGTGGGAAGTTGAGGAAGTACTGGCGGAACAAGAATGTTGTGAAGCCGCTGAATAGCACCGGCACGATGATGCCCTGGTAGGTGTCCACCCAACGCAGCTGGGAGACGATGAGGAACGACGGGATGAATGTCACCGCCGGAGGGATCATCAACGTCACCAGGATCGCGTAGAAGATCGGCGTGGCCCAGCGGTACGGGATCCGGGCCAAACCATAGCCAGCCATCGAGCACAGCAGCAGCATGCCGGCGGTCTGCAGTACCGCGACTATTGCCGAGTTCGCCAACGCCTGGAGGATGTTGACGGCTGGATCAGTAAACAGCTCGGGGAAGTTCTCCCAGTGGATGTCGGTGGGAAACAGCGTCCAGCCGGGCGCCGTGATGTCCTTATCCAGCGATAGCGCGTTGCGGATGATCAGATAGAAAGGCAGCAGAAACAGTACGGCTGAGATGATCAACGCCAGATAGCGCAATACCGCCACCACAACGCCGCCGACGGTCAACCGGCGCCTTTTGCGGGGTGCGCGCCTTTGCTGTACGTCCGGCTGCTGTTCGGCTACTGCCGACATCGGGGCGCTCATTCGGCCCTCCCGAAACCGAAGATCCGGCCTTGCGCCAGCGTCAACACCATGATCAACAGCGCCAAGATCACCGCGCCGGCCGTGCCGTGTCCGAAGTCCTGATTGAACTGTGCGGTGTAGTACAGGTACACCAGCGGCGGGCGGGCGAAGGAGGAGTTGCCAAGCAGGTTGAAGAACTCGTCGAACGCCTGGTAGGCGTTGATCAACAGCAGCAGCAGTACCGCGACCGATGTTGCCCGCAACTGCGGGAAGGTGATGTAGCGGAAGGTCTGCCACGAGTTGCGGGCGCCGTCCACCGCCGCAGCTTCGTACAGGTCGGGCGAGATCCGCTGCAGGCCGGCCAGAAACAAGATCATGTAGAAGCCGATCTGCAACCACAGCCGAACGGTGACGATCACCAGCCAGTACCAGGGCGGGCTGGTGGTAGCCAGCCAGGCGATGTTGTCCACGCCGAACTACCCCAGGACGGTGTTACCAGTCCGAACCGTACGCCGTTGAAGATCGACAGCTTCCAGACCAGCGAGGCCACGACGTACGAGCAGGCGGTTGGCAGAAAGTCACCGACCGGGAAGAACGCTCGCATGATCTTGACCTGATTGAGCAGTAGCGCGAGTTCTAGGGACAGCGCGAACGTCAACGGCACGATGAACGCCGCGAAGATCGTGAAAGTGATCAGGCTGTCCAGGAAAGGACCAGGCTGGAGTAGGTCGATGTAGTTCTGCAGCCCGACCCAGTCGCCAGGGGTTACGGTGTTCTGTGCGCGCGTAAAGCTGAGCACCACAGACCAGATGATCGGCACGTAGACGAAGATGATCAGGCCGATCACGAATGGGCCAACGAACAGCCAGAAGGCACCGGTAGCGCCGGCGATCCTGCCTCTGCCCCGACGCGCGGGCGGCGCAGTGTCGGCCGCCGGCGCCATCAGGGTCGGCGCAGACATGTCAGCCGAACAGCCGGTTGAGCTCGGCGTTCACGGCCTTTTCAGCCTTGGCAAGATTCGCATCAATGTCACCGCCCTTGCGGACGATCTCGGTCGCGGCGTCGGCGTAGGCATTGTTCATCTTGGGTGTCCAGGCGGGGTTGGACGCGACGGCGTTCTCGTTGAAGATCTTGAGGGCGTCCGCGGCCGGGCCAGACTGCAGCTTGGCCGCTGTCGCGGCCAACGACTTGCGAGGCGGGATATGGAAGCCGTAACTGAGGTTGAAGTCCTCTTGGTCCTTGGTGTTGTCGATCCATAGCCACTTGACGAAGGCTTTGGCGGCATCGACGTTGGACGACTTGGCGCTGACCATGGCACCCCACCCACCCGCGAATCGCGCATCTTGGCGAACGACTGCTTGACCTCCGGCGTCGTAAAGCCGGGCTTGTTGTCGGCGGTCAGGTAGTCGGCACCGACCGTCCACAGGATGGTTCCAAGAAGCGATCCGCCGCCAAACGACGGAGTTACACCGGCGTCGTTGCCGATGAACAGGCCCTTCTGGTCCTTGGTGTTCAACGCCTTCGACGCCGCGATCAGCTCGTCGATGGTGGTGGGCGGCTTCACACCGGCCTTATCAAGAATGCTCTTGCGGTAATAGAGCACGCCCATGTCGTCCACCATCTTGATCTGGTAAATCTTGCCGTCCACTGTGGAGGACTTGATGTCGGCCTCGGTGTAGTCGCTCTTCACGTCGGCGATGATGTCGTCCAGGGCGACGACCTGGCCACTCTTGACCTGGTCGATGTTCAGGTTGCTCTCGAAGACATCCGGTCCTGACGTGGATAGCAGGCCAGCGTTCAGCTTGGAGGTGTGGTCGCCTGGTGTCCACTGCACCTTGACCGTTGCGTCGGGATACTCCTTGGCGTAGCGCGTCACCGCCTGCTGAGTGCCGCTTCACCGTACTGGTGGTACCACTGGTTGAGTGTCGGCTTGGTCCCGCTAGGTCCCTGGGAGGCGGCTCCGCCGCCCTGATCGCCAGAAAGCCCCGAACTGCCACCGCCACATGCGGCTAGTAGCCGCGCACCGCCGAGCGCAGCGGCTCCGAGGCCTAGCCCGCGCAAAAACCGGCGCCGATCGAAGCTCTGTCCAGTCATGGTTCACTTCCTTGTGAATTTGTGATTCGGCGTACTGAACGTACGGCGGCCAGCATGTTGGCTGCCAAGAAAGCGCGCCGCTTCGTTGCGAAACCGTCAGCCGAAGTAGTCATGTGTCCATGAAAGTTGAACCGCTTCAGAATCTCAGTTGACAAGGTATAGCCTGCCCGCATGACGGAGTCGCAAGCTCGGGTGGATTCTGAAGATGGCGACTCCAGTCGGCCCAGCAATCCGCGCATCCAAGACGTCGCGCGGCGCGCCGGCGTTGCCATTGGCACTGTCTCGAATGTCCTCAACAACGCCGACCTTGTCACCGAGCGGACCCGCCTCAAAGTGGAAGCAGCAATAGCGGAGCTGGGCTTTGTTCGCAATAGCGCCGCTCGAGCGCTCGCCGCACGACGGACCGATACCGTCGGCTTGGTCCTTATCGACATCGGGAACTCGCTCTTCGTCGACATCGCGCGCGGGGCCGAGTCAGCGGCAGCGCGAGCTCAGCTGAAGCTGCTTCTCGCCAACAGCGACAGCACTCGTACCAAGCAGGACAATTATCTTGAGCTCTTCGACCAAGCCCGAGTTGCCGGGGTCTTGCTGACTCCCCTCGAAGAGCCTCTTGACGCGGCACATGCCGTCATTGGCCACGGGCGCCCCGTGGTTCTCGTGATTGCATCTTCGCCAGATCCACTCACGTGCAGTGTCATGATCAACGAGGAACTTGGCGGCTATCTCGCTGCCACCCATCTCCTCCATCGGGGTGCGCGAAGCCTTGTCTACCTCGCTGGCTGTCCCGAGCTGCGACTCATCCGCCGGCGCCTGGCAGGCGTCGAGCGGGCCGTTGCCGAAGCAGGCGCCAGTCTCGAAGTGGTAGAAGCGCCCAGCCTCGAGATCGGGACCGGTCGCGAGGTCGGACGCCAGGTCTTGTTGTCCCAGTCAGTGGATGGGGTCGTGTGTCCTTCAGATCTGATCGCCGTCGGCGTTATCCAGGCGGCGACAGACCTCGGAATCCGGGTACCCGATGAATTGGTCGTCGTCGGCTACGACGACAATCACTTCGCCTCTGAGAGCAGCATCCCGGTGTCCACCGTGAGTCTGCCGGGGTATCGGATGGGTGAGCTGGCCATCGAATTGCTCCTGGAGGAGATCCACCAGGGCTCTGGCCACGTGCACCGAACGGCCATGCTGGATCCTCACCTGATCGCAAGAAGCAGCACCTCGCGCTAACCCGAAGGAACTCATGTCGCTGATCTGGTCGGCACTGCCCATCGCCCCTAACGAAGACTTCGACGGAGCGCCACTGTTACGGACCGAGTTCGTGTTGGAGGAAAGTCATGGGCCAGTCGCCCGGGCCACCTTGTACGCCACAGCACACGGGATCTTCGAGGCCTACCTCAACGGCCAACCCGTCTCCGATGATGTGCTGAGCCCTGGTTGGAGCAGTTATGAATGGCGGCTGCGGTACCGCAATTACGACGTGACATCGCTTCTTCAGCCCACATCTGTCCTAGGGATCGCGCTGGGCAATGGCTGGTTTCGGGGTCGGCTGGGCTGGGGCGGCGGCCGTGCCCATTACGGTGAGGAGCTAGGCGCACTGGCACAGCTAGAGATCGAATTCGCAGACGGGCATCGTCAGATGATCATCTCCGATGAGAGTTGGACGGCGGGCCCCTCGGCGGTCGTGTCCAACGACCTGTATGACGGAGAAACGATCGACGCCCGCCGCTACTCGGACGCCTGGCTGCAGCCAGACTTCGCCGACGACCGTTGGACTGGAGTGCACGCTGCCGAGTTCGACCTAGCGACCCTCACTTCGTACATCGGCCCGGCGGCTCGCCGTCAGGAGGAGCTGCAACCGATCAAGATCTGGACTTCGCCAGCTGGCAAAACTCTGATTGATTTCGGGCAGAACCTGGTGGGTTGGTTACGGCTCATGGTTTGCGGTCCGGTCGGCACAGTGATCACGATCCGTCACGCCGAGGTGCTGGAACACGATGAACTTGGCACGCGCCCGCTGCGTACCGCAGAAGCGACCGATCGCTTCATCCTCAGCGGTGGCGACGATGTATTCGAGCCGACATTCACCTTCCACGGCTTCCGCTACGTCGAAGTAGATGGGTGGCCCGGTGAGCTGACCGCCGATGCCATCACTGCCGTCGTGGTTTCCTCCGACCTGCAGCGGATCGGTGAGTTCGAGTGCTCCGACGAACTACTCAACCAACTGCATCGCAATGTGGTCTGGGGCACGCGCGGCAATTTCCTCGACGTACCGACCGACTGTCCCCAGCGAGACGAGCGGCTCGGCTGGACCGGTGACATCGCGGTCTTCGCACCCACTGCCGCTTATCTCTTCGACGTTGAAAACCTTCTCCGCGACTGGCTTGCCGACCTGGCTGCCGAGCAGCGCGCGGCAAACGGGATGGTCCCGTTCGTCGTACCCGACGTCTTGAAGTACATCGACCGGCCTTCGCACCATCCGGCTCCAGAGAGCACGGCCATTTGGAGCGATGCAGCGGTGTGGGTTCCGTGGGCACTCTGGCAGGCGTACGGGGATCTCCAGGTCCTACGCGACCAGTTCGACTCGATGGTCGCGCACATCCGCCGGGTGGAGTCACTGCTGTCGCCCACCGGACTGTGGGACACCGGCTTCCAATTCGGTGACTGGCTGGACCCCACTGCCCCGCCTGACGAGCCGGCTCATGCCAAAGCAGACAAAGGTGTCGTGGCGACCGCCTGCCTTTATCGGGACGCCCGGATTTTGGCTGACGCGGCTGAGCTTCTCGAACGGAGCGAGGAAGCAGAGGATTTCGCTGATCTCGCCAAACGCACTCGAGCCGCCTTCAACGATCACTACGTCAACGACGACGGCACCATTCAGAGCGACGCTGAGACGGCATACACCTTGGCCATAGCCTTCGGACTCCTCGACGAGCAGACCGCAGAGCTGGCGGGAAAGCGGCTGGCAGAACTGGTGGCCAAGAGCGGATACCGCATCCAAACGGGATTTGCCGGAACTCCGTACGTGATGGACGCGCTGAGCGCTACCGGCCACCTTGATGAGGCTTATCGTCTGCTGCTGCAGCGTGAGGTGCCGTCGTGGCTGTATCCGGTGACTATGGGTGCCACCACAATTTGGGAGCGCTGGGATTCCATGCTGCCCGACGGGACTATCAATCCTGGCCAAATGACCAGCTTCAACCACTACGCCCTCGGTGCTGTGGCCGATTGGATGCATCGGAATATTGGCGGCATTTCACCGTTGCAGCCGGGCTACTCCAAGGTGCTGGTTGCGCCGATGCCAGGTGGTGGCATTCGCTGGGCGCGTTCCTCCTTGGAAACGAGACACGGCATGATCTCGGTGTCATGGTCCCAGGACGACAATGGTGCAATCGAGTTAGACGCTGGCATTCCGGAGAGTGTCACGGCCGTCATACAGCTGCCGAGTGAGCACGCGCAGAAGCTTGGCAGCGGTCACCACCGTCTCAAGTCCGAAGGTGATGGCCTGACCTGGAGGGATTGATGGCCAGCATCGTCAGCGTCGACGCGATCGATCTCCGGTTCCCGACATCCTTGAGCATGGCGGGCTCCGACGCCGTCAACAAAGACGTCGACTACTCGGCTGCCTACGTCGTCATCACAACCGACGATCCCGAGCTGTCTGGTTTCGGGTTCACCTTCACCATCGGTCGCGGAAATGACATCTGTGTACTCGCCGCCAAGCAGCGCGGGCGACCACTGGTCGGTATGAACGTCGAGGAGCTCGTCGGTGATCTCGGCGGCGTCTACCGATACCTGAAATCGGATTCACAGCTGCGCTGGCTCGGCCCGGAAAAGGGCGTCGAGCACCTGGCGATGGCCGCCGTAATGAACGCCGTGTGGGATCTCATGGCGCGGGTGGCGCAGAAACCGCTGTGGCGGCTACTAGTCGACATGACGTCTGAGCAACTCGTCGACATTGCCGATCTGACGTACCTGTCAGACGTCTTGTCCTGGGATGAGGCAGTGGCTTTGTTGGCCGATCTCGAGCAGACTCGGCAAGATCGAATCGACGAACTGTCGGAGAGCGGATATCCGTGCTACACCACCAGCGCCGGATGGCTGGGATACTCCGACAACAAGTTGCGGCGTCTCTGTCAGGAGGCAGTGGACGCCGGTTACCACCATGTGAAGCTGAAGGTTGGGGCAAATCTCGACGACGACATCCGTCGGCTACGCATTGCTCGGGAGGTCATTGGCTACGGCGCGAATTTGATGATCGACGCGAACCAGGTGTGGGACGTACCCGAGGCGATTACGTGGGTCAGAGCGCTGGCCGAGTTCAAGCCGCTGTGGATCGAGGAACCAACAAGCCCGGACGACATCCTTGGCCACGCTGCCATCCGGAAGGCCGTTGCTCCTATTGGTGTGGCAACGGGTGAACACGGCATGAACCGCGTCCTTTTCAAGCAGATGTTCCAAGCCGACGCGATCGACTATTGCCAGCTTGACTCGGCCCGGCTGGCCAGCATCAACGAGATCCTCGCGGTCTACCTGATGGCAAAGAAGTTCGGCGTGCCTGTTTGTCCGCATGCTGGAGGCGTCGGCCTATGTGAGCTTGTGCAGCACTTGTCGATTTTCGACTACGTCGCCGTTTCAGGCTCACTCGACGGCCGCGTCACCGAGTACGTTGATCATCTCCACGAGCATTTCGTCGATCCGTGCGTCGTCAAGAACGGGGCATACGTGCTGCCGAGCCGTCCCGGCTACAGCGCGGAGATGTACGAAGACAGCATCGCCAAGTACTCCTACCCGTCAGGCGATTACTGGGCCCAGCTCGGCTAGACCCGGGCTTCGACGGAACCTACGTCCACATAGATTGCTGGCGGTCTGCACACGTTGCAAACTGTGCAGACCGTACGCAACCTTCGTGAGCGTAGGTTGCGGCACCCCACTCGAAGGATCGTCGTCGCCCAAGTCGATACTCTGATTCCACCTGAAACATTTCAAGAGAGGATTCGCGTGGCGAAGGTGTTCCGGTCGAGATCGTGGACGCCCGGCAGATCCCGGCGCGGTGGCGTGACGTCGGCTTCGACGACTCCGGTTGGCAGCAGGCGCCGCTGCTTCCCGCAGTTCACCCGGCCAGCTTTGGGGAGACTCGGCCGCCGACCTACCCATTTGGCCGATTGCTCCCCCGCGGAATCTCCCAGCTCAGCGGTGACCGCGTCGGCACCGGCTCGCGCACTCAACTCATCGACTCGGAAGGGCCTGACCTGGACAAGTGATCATCCGGTACCGCGCGTCACGCAGGTGCTGTTTGGAGGAGGTTATAGAGATCCA
>Ga0307405_10000252_pt1 | contig 19518 bp, 6 predicted proteins | sample 322Cmetagenome_2_FD_203311 | JGI IMG/M metagenome (GOLD analysis project Ga0307405, IMG submission 203311) | Maize rhizosphere microbial communities from greenhouse at UC Davis, California, United States - 322HYB-C-1 | ecosystem: Host-associated > Plants > Roots > Rhizosphere > Soil | place...
CGGGGCAAGGCCAAGGCGCACAAGCCGGCGGATTCTGGCGGATCTGTAGTCCGTTGCGCAAGGTTGTGTAGTCAGTTGGGGATTGCCGGGTGTTGCCGTTGGTCGGGACTGTCAAAGTTGACAGGTCTCCTTTGCACCAGCGCGTTATCTACTGCAGTCAGGTATTTTTTGTGTCGTCACTCGGAGTGCTTCTTGCAATACAGGAGATAGTTATGAGCGTTGATAACGAATCTGATAAAAACCCGCACGTAGATTTAACGCAACGAAATGACGAAAAGGGTAGCGCCGATGAGGGTGACGAACGGGCGTTTGCTGATGCTTCAATAAAAATGAACGAGCGTACGATAATAAGAGCGGAAAAAGACGGCTATTGGGCCGACTATGAGTTTGATCCTCTGTGGTCAGCAGATGGTTCCCTCTTTACTCTCCGATCCAGTCGATACAGGGCAAAAGATAATGGCCGTACCTCAGGTAATCTTCACGCCAAGATTATCGGGCTTTCGGAGCCGTCATGGACAGAGCTGAACAATGATAATGCTGTTCAGGATGGAATATGGCGCGGTGCGGCGACAGTAATCACTACTAGGAGCTTCAAGCCTGATCATAGTGTTACGGTGGGTTTTTATTATATATACGACAGAAATAACGTGCCCGATGTTCATATGTACGGTTATAAAGACTTCCCTTTCCTTCCTCAGGTGCCCATTATTGATCCTGTACAAAATGTTCTCGAAAAAACCTTTAGGCTCTCTGGAAGAAATGGTGTTTATCAAGCGGGAACTATAAATATCTACCAAGACAGTAATAATGCTCATCTAGCCGGGCCAGTTAATCCTGGTCACAACGGAGATTGGTTCGCGAATTATACGTTTTACCTCAACTACACCAGCATTGGCGTTTATGCTATACAAAAAATTGCTGGCAAAAACTCTGCTAAGTCCGCCCCCATTGAACGTATCTACTACGCAGGGGTTTCAACTCCCTCTGCTGGCTCGGTATTGCTCAGTCAAGCGGAGTTCTCTGGCTTCGCTGCCCCACACACGAGGGTCAAGATACTCAAAAATGATGGTGCAGAGGTCTCGGACTATTCTGACGTGGATGCTAGTGCCCAGTGGAAATTAAAGCTCGAACCGGGGTTATCCAGTGGTAAATATTCCCTTGGTGTTTGGTTACGGTGGCCGCGAGGCGAAACTGTTGGAAAATTTACCAGGTATATTGATTACGATTTGCTCGGTGTTCCCGTTATAACGGGGCCGGCGGCGGCTAGTTCGCAATCAGTCCCCTTTATCGTCACCGGCAACAATGGGTTGGGCGGCGCGACCATCAAAGTATACCGGTCTGATACTGATTCGGAGGTGGGCTCGGGGACGTTGGGTGCCACTGGCTCCTGGACTGTCACGGTGGATAGGGAGTTACCTTTCGGTCGGGTAAGCCTGGTGGTAGAACAGGAAAAGGGCGGCAAGAAATCCGGCCGGAGTGTGCTTCGTGAATTCATCATCCCACCAAACAAGCCTACGCTTCAGGCTGACATCAATAATGAAATCGTTCGGTTGTACGGTACTGGGTTGACCGGCGCTCGATTGGATATTCATTTTGCAGATGATCCTACGGTGTACCTTTATACGGACGTCACCGCGGGAGGGTGGGAAAAAGATATTCCTGCAGACTTGGTTCCGGCTTCATATTCTTTTTCGGTACGGCAGAGCGTGCCGGATGAGTCTGATAGGATTTATTCAGCCTATTCCTCTAACTTGTCGGTTGAAGTGCCTGTCCCCCGTCCGATTGAAATACAACCCAGTTTAGACGGGCAAACGCCGACTTACTCGGGCAAAGGGCGTACCTGGACGGGAGTAAATAGTTATGTCTTGATTTACAACGACCAGGTGCAGATGAGCGTTTTCCCAGACGCCCTTGTCCAGACAACTGACGGCACTTGGCGAACTACTGCCAACGAAACTTTCGCCCCAGGCCGCTACCAGAATTTAAGTGCCCGGCTGTATGTCAATTCCAAGTACTCCGACTATGCGCCGATCGGCGAACTGACCATCCCCTCTCCGCGTCCGGTATTCAGCCAGCCTCTGGAGTCGCCTGAATATACCTCGCAACGGCCAACCTTCGAAGGCGCAGTCTGGCCGGGCTCCCAGGTCAGGCTGACGATTGAGGGGCTTCCTGAAATCCCACTGAGCGCTGCGTCAGGTACGTTCACGCATACCGTCACCGACGACTGGCCACCGGGACCGTATACGGTCGAGGCTGTTGCTACTTTTGGCGGTCAGCCTTCCGAGACCGAGCGGAATTTTGTCATCAGAACGCCAAAACCCGTCATCACCACGTCCGGCGCAGTTGACCTCGCGCCCACTATCGAGGGTACCGGTTGGCCTGGGGGCTGGGTGGTCATCCACAAAGGGGACGGCAGCGAGTTGGGTTCAGGGCCAGTCGACACTGAGACGGAAAAATTTTCGGTGCCCTTAGGCCTGCAGTCGCAAGGGCCGCTCATCGTTTATGCCACGCAAGCGTTGGCGCATGGCAGTTCGAATATCTCCGAAGAAACGGCACGGGTGCAGCTCACCGTAGGGGTGAGGGCTCCGGTAATTCTAATTCCGGAGGCGGGAAGCAAGACGACGCGCACATCGACATTCTCGGGAACTGGCATGACTGGCGGTACCGTTGAATTTTACCTTGGTGGTGCAAGCGAGCCGTTTGAGCATGGGATTCGAGTCGAGGAAAGCCAGTGGGAGGCGACACTTGAGCTACCTGCCGGCAATCCCCAGCTTGAGGTCGCCCTCCGATATTCTGGTGTGCCCAGTCCAAAGCTGCTCCACCCCATTAAAGTGGTCCCGGCGCCCCCCATTATCGATACCCCACGGCCAGACGAAGCGTTGGGCGATGTGTTGTATATCAGTGGTTTTGGCTTCCCCGACGACGAGATTCGTATCTACCGGCACAGGCGGCAAGAACGGCTGGGCAACACGACAGTGACGCAAGCCGGAACCTGGACGACCCGTGTGCCAAACCAACTGGACGCAGCGGGGGACAAGATCGTCGTATTGGCAAGCGCAGGCGAAGAATTGGACTCTGACGAGTCAGATCAATTGCAGCCGACCTTGCTGTTGACGGACCTGCCCGAATTCACCGAACCGCTAGCCAATGAGCGGGTCGGGCTCAGGCCTATGTATGCCGGCATCGCCGAGCCGAATGCGACCGTTTGGGTGGCATCGTGGTTTAACAGCGATGACCTGGTGGCGCCATCCACCGTGGCCGATCAGTTCGGACGGTGGCAGGTGATGGGCGACGTGAATCTGCCGGAACTCCCGACGCGGGTGTGCGTGAGTCAAACCGTGGACGGCGTTCATTCTCAATGGGTCGAGAGTGGACGTTTCATCGTTGAAAAAATGCTTGCCGGCTTTGAACGGCCCATCGTCGATTTTCCGCAGGAGGGGCAGGAAGTGGGGCGCTTTCCCATGTTTTCCGGACGCGGAGTACCTGGCGCGAAAATGTTCATCATCCAATCAGGCAACGCCGAGGTTCACCTGGTCAATGACTGCTGGGTCGACCGCAACGGGCGATGGGCCGCGCGTTCGGTGATCGAGTTGCCGTTAGGCCCCTACTCATACTCGACAAAACAACAACGTGACGGGGCGGACTCCAGTTGGGTGTCGCCCAATCGCACCATCAAGGTCATCGAGATGCAAGCGGGATTCCCCGCTGCCGTCATCGATACGCCGACGCAGGGCGCGAGCGTAGAGCGCCGGCCACTGTTTGCCGGTACCGGCGGCACTCCGGGGGCGATGCTCAACGTTTTCTCCAGAGCCGAAGAAGACACTTTCGACTCATACGGCGTAGCCCAAGTCGATGCCCAAGGGAACTGGTCGACGCGCAGTGCCGTGCAGTTGGACGTACGGCAGCACCTGATTTCCTGTATCCAAGCGCTGGATGGGCAAGAATCTCTGAAGCCGAGCACCGTCACTTTCACGGTGACTGATGTCATCAACACACCTGTCATTGTCAGCCCTGCCACTGGAGGCTATGTCTCCCCCCGAGCGGTGATTCGAGGAACGGCGCTCCCCGGCGCGCGGGTCTTCATCGTGACCAGTGGCGACGCGAGCGAGATATGGGCCAGCGGCATTGTCGATGAACAGGGGCAGTGGGTCGTTGTAACCCGCCCACTGCCGATCGGGGATTTTGATCTGGCTACCAAGGCGGAAAAAGACGGCAAATCCTCCGGCTGGCGGGGTTTCCACTTGACCGTGCTGGATCAGGACTGAGCCCGGTCCATTTTTGACGGTAGCCACTGGCCCTTCTACTGGAAAAGCCAGACGGGCGGCCATGTTAACTGTCAAACCTGACAGTAGATGCCGCCTCGTTTACAGCGCTAAATCTATCCAACAGTAGCGCCAGCCTGTTCGCAGGACAACGATGTAACAGGAGTTCAAGCAATGAATGCATCCGGCAACCTCCCGGTTCATCAGTTGGCCAGGGCGGTACTGAGCCAGGAGCGCCTGGCTGGGCTCTCGGGCTTCAACCAATACATCGAAAAGAACACCAGTGTCTTCGATTTGATCAAGTTGAAACACGCCCAACTTCAGGCGCTCGGCTTGAGCCGCGACGAGGCCCAGGCGCTGTTGGCCCGAGGCAAGGCGCTGGCGGTTTACGTGGCCCGGTTTTTTCGTGAACAAGCGGCCCTTGAGGCCGCCAACCGGCACGACGGAAAAGCGCTGGTGGGCTTGCCCACGTACCTGAACCTATTCAATCCGGATATCAAAGGCAGCGCTCCGACAGGCGCTATCGAAAACCGCGCCTCGACCACGGCCTACATGGTGGCTTTGCGCGAATGGGTGCGGGACTCCATTGAGGCCAACGGCCCTGAGGACATACCTTTACCCCTGGATCAGCGCCGGCCCGACGTGGACGCGCTGACGATCAACGAGATGGCGGTCGATCGGCGGCTGTCGCGCCTGGAGATCGCCAATTCGGTACTCGAAGCCCAGATTGCAGCCAAGGAAGGAATCAGCGACGTCAAGGCTTACTTGCGCACTTGTCGTTATCACAACAGCCTGCCTTACGATCACGATTGGGAAAGCATCACCCATGTGGTCCGCACCGCGATCAAGGGCGGATCGCTCGGCGATGTCATCCGCTATGTCGATCTGGACTACCCCTATTTCAAGAACCCCGGGGCCAAGGGGCAGCGGGCCGATGCGGCCCAACGATTGGGTATTGGAATCGGGCCATTGCATTTATCGTTGTTGCTGGAATCCCCCTATTTCAAGCTCCACCCCGATCCAACCAACAAGCTCCTCAGGGTGGACCCGCGAACCCGGTTGATTGATCCGACGCCCCCGGATGACCACGTCCAGCAATTTTACCTCGACAACTTTGGCTCGTTGGCAGTAGGGCTGCTCAGCTTGCGCCAGCTGAGGATTTTCAGCGACTCCACACGGCTCGACCAGCGAGGGGTCGACGCTTTGCTGGGCCGTGGCGCTTTCACGCCTGAGCTTTCCATCAATGCGCCGGCCCTGGGTACCCCAGGCTCACCGCAGACGGGCGCTGATGCGGGCGCCGTTTATGTTCATGGCGGGGAGCTACCGGCGATTGAACTGCTCCCGGATGGGACCCCTCTGGGCACGTTCATGTTGCATCACGTTGGCGAGACGGATAATGACGAGCGGGTGATGTCCCATCGCATGGACCGGATCAACCGCAAGTGTCGGCTGGACCGCATGCTGGGCTTGCCTAGCCATCAGGTCGACCGCCTGCTCGTCGCCTCGATGCATGCCGAATACCGGGGTACGGGCATTGGCGACCTGTGGATCCGTCCCAATACGCTGCGTTGCCTGGGATTGTTCAAGGCGTTGAATACCCGCTATGGCTCCCAGGCCGAGGAGTTCGCGGCTCTCATCGATGTGCTGTCGGTATACGGCCAGGATGGCCAGTTGTCACAATTCGACCGGGTCTACAACCTGCAGGCAATGTATGACGAGCCGTTGCTGATCGATGACGGCGAGTTTTCGATTGCGCCGCAAAGCGAGGCCGACGGGCGAACCGTACATCAGATTTGCAATGCACTGGACATCAATTTCGAGACTTATCGCTTCCTGGCCTTAGTGATTGCCGGCGCGTATGGGCTGAGGACGCATTTGCAGCGCAGCCTGAAGATTTTCTCCAGTTTCTGGCGCTTGACCCATTTGGCCCGGCTCGTCGGCATGACACCTATCGAGGCGACGGCCCTGCTGCAAACCATGAGCGATGGTGAGGGCCTGGTTGCCCTGCTGGCGGGCGAGCCGGTCGTAACGGTCCATGGCGTGGAGGATGGAGCGGATGCGTTGAGCGCCATCCATGGACTGACGGAATGCGCCCTCTGGGCTAAAGACTACGATCTGCCGGTGCTGTGGCTGGTGCGCTATGTCAATCCGGTGCACGTGCCTGCTGTCTGGACCGAAGGCCAAGAGCAGTTTTTGCGGCAATTGCGCAGCCAGGTGCTGGCGGTTCGAGTGCTTGAAGCCACCTTGCTGGAGGAGGGCGTTCCCCTACGTGATGTGGACGGATCGATTATTGGATGGCTGCCACGGCTTGATGAGGTGGTGGATGCGGAGGGCTTGGTGATTGGCCGGCATGACGAGACTGAGGAGCAGTACCAAGCGTACATCCGTGAGGCGGTCCGGGTCGTGGTTGAGGGCGCTATCAGTGACGAGCCCATGAGAGCCCCCTTAGAAGTCCTCATCGTAAACATCCTGCTGCGTTGCCGGGACGAGCAGCGGACGGTGGTGGAGGAGGGCGTTTCGGTTTTCCTGAAGCTCGACTCATTGCTGGCCGCCCAGATCATGCGTTGGGCACAAGGACATGCCTACGACTTCTTGGAAAAGGCAATGGAGTTGTCCAGGCTCCCAGCACCTTTGGCACGGCTCCAGCGGGAACCTGAGCCTTTTCTGAAAATGCTGGCGGAGCTGGAGCGACGCGCCCAGATCGCCGTCCAGCTGGGGTTGAGCCCGCAGTTGCTCGATACCCTGCTGACGGCCGAGCAATATCAATGGTTCAGCCTGGAGGGCCGTTACGAAATCACGCTACAGACGGTGTACTACCTGGCGCTCTACAGCCGCATCGTCAGTCGTGTCCGCGAACCCGAAGAGAAAATGCTGGACTACCTGCGTCAGGTCAACGAGCTGCCCGACGACATGAGTGAGGACGGGCTGCGACTGGTCCGTGATGCGGCCGCCGACAAGCTGGCAACGTACCTGGGCTGCGGCATCAAACATGTGTTGGAGTGCGTGCAGCACATCCAGGCGCAACAGGGCGAGGACGACGCGCCCATCAAGCCGGTGTTGAGCAACCTGGCGCAGTTGGACCTATTACTGCGCACGTTGGAGCTGGCCATGACCGGTATGGACGCTACTGCTGCGTTTTCCATGGGCTCGCTTGATCCGCTGGACAGCGACGCAGCCTTTGCTGCCGCTGCGCGCAACGCGCTGGAAAGCCTGACCCAGTTCAACTCCGCAACCGGCGTGCCGGATTCCGCTGAAGTCGGCCAGAGCATCACCAGCCGGTGTCTGGTGGATAACGCGCAATTGATCGCCAACGTGCCTGAAGAGGTCGCGGAGTTCGAGTGTACCCTGCTCGATTTTTATGGCGAGCCCCTTAAAGGCGTCGATGTCTACTGGGCCACTGATCTGGGCGCCATCCTCACCCCTTTAACCCGCACCGATGACCAGGGGCGCGCGCGCGCGGAGCTGCAGGCGGGAGGGCGGATGGGGACGGCTCATGTTTCGTTCAATATTCCACTGCATGAACCGATCTATGGGCCATCCGTGGTGATCGATTGCGACGAGGACACGTTGACGCTCAGGGGACGAAGCGAATGGCCGCTATCCGCTCCTCCGATACTGGCCGGCCTGCGCGGTGAGCAAGAGCTTAGGGTTCAGATGTACGACGACTATAAAAATCCTGGGGCATTGCGCAAAGTCGAGTGGTTCACGACGCTTGGCCAGATCCGACCCAATGAAGCGTACACGGACAAAGACGGTTGGAGCCGTGTTTGGGTGTCCAGCCAGCAAGCCGGCGAAGCAACCATCAAGGTGGCAAACGAGGCCGGCGTGGGGTTCACCTTCAGTTACAAACCCGAATTTGTCGACAAACCGCGCATTCTCGACACCCCCTACTCCGTGAGCGTGGCGCTGGAGGGGCAATCATTGACGCTACGTTGCCTTGTCGTGGGGCTCGGCGATGAACCGGTCGAAGCGCAAGACGTGTCGTGGTGGAGCAGTTCGGACTCGGTGAAAAAGATCGTGCCGAGCGATGTGCAAGGCATATCCGAAGTTACTTTCGACCCCCCTCCGGCGGGCGAACTGACTGTCTTCGCCCAACTGGAAGGCGGTCCTCAGGTCGAGCTGTCGGTCTGGGTGGCCAGTACGGCGGTTATCAAAGGACATTCGGCAGACCAGCAGCATTCTGTGAAGGGGGGCAAGCCGAGGCTGCTTTGGGTTGATGTCGCAGAAGGTGGCGGGGATGACGTCAGGCTGCTGGCTCATTATCCGGTGCTATGGACCCTGGCGGTCGAAACGCCGAAAGGTACGGTCCTGGATACGATTTCCATCGCGACCGATGCCCAGGGTCGCTCGGGTTATCTGTTCAATCCGGAAACGGAAGGAAACTTCAGCTTGACTGCTCGGTTGGCCTTCGATTTCGCACAAACTCGGGAATTCAAATTGTCCGTGCTCACGGCTTTTGAATGGAAAGTCGATTTAACACTCCTGGGCGGAGATGAGGTTCCTGTACCCATCATTCCCGGCCTTGACGAGCTGAATCTGTTCAGGAATGCCCATTACCGCCTTGAGATCAGCGCGGCAGAGCCAGAGAAGCTGGCCGGCAGCGCAGGGGCCATAGGGTGGAGTTCCAACTACACCACCCAGGCCCTGGCCATGGCATTCGATCCGAGAATGGCTGAACGCTTCACCTTTGAAGCAGACCAGCCCTTGACTGTGGATATCCGCACCGGTGACGTGCGCAACGGCCGTTTCCAGTTGAGCCTGGTCTGTGACCGATTGACCGAAGCATTGGTACTCAACGGTACTTTGAGCAGACGGCCCTGACGGTCTGCCTTTTGACGACAGCTGACCCGCAAGCATCGGCCAGCCATCACCCAGCGACAAGGAGCGGATCCCATGGAATTACTCCAGATCAACGCGCTGACAGAGCGCTATACCGCAGCGATGCTGGAGGCCGTGTTGGGCCGGAAAATCTGGCAGGGCGCTGTCACGCTGACAACGCCCGAAGACCTGAGCGAGTACTTGATGCTCGATACCCAAGACAGCGCGCAATTGGAAGCGACGTGGGTATCGGCGAACGTCAGGTGCCTGCAACAACATATCCAGTCGGTGTACAGCGGGATGGAGCCAGGTTACGAAGAAAGCCATTTCGAGCCGGAGGATGTCCAGTACTGGTATCAGATCTTGAGCCACTACAGCACCTGGTCGGCCAACGTGATCCTGAAAGACCAGGCGGAAAATTACATTGTCCCGTCACTGCGCCTGAAAAAAACCGCCTTGTTCCGGGCGTTGGAAAACAGCTTGAATCAGATGCGCCTGAGCACCGACTCCGTGCAGCAGGGGTTGATGGAATACACCCAGGCCTTCCAGCGCATCTGCGACCTGGATGTGGTCGCCGGCTATATCGACGGCGCCGATACCCAGAAGGCGCGTTACTGCTTGATCGGGCAGGAGCGCACGCCACCGTACGCCTACTATTGGCGTCCTGTCAGGGTGGCGATCGATAACAGTAGCCAGAGGATCAATCCGGCAGCCTGGGGCGAATGGCGGCAGATCGACATCGCGACAGTCGACAAAGTGGTAGACATCCGTCCGGTGTATTGGCGGGGGCGCCTGGCGTTGGTCTGGTGTGAATGGCGGGAGCGCCAGCTCGATCGTGACGGCAGGGTGCAGATACCTTGGTCATTGGAGATCAAGGTCTCCTACAGTTTCCTCAACGGCCAATGGTCGGCCCCTGTTTCCCTGCACCAGCGATCGTGCGAGCAAGACGTTTCCAACGGTCGCCTGGTAGCGGTGTCGCTGGGCGATGGCGACCCGCGGGACGATTTGCTGGCGGTCTGTTATACGAACCGGCAATCGCTGGATGGGGCGGCTACGTTCCCCGAAATCGAGATCCATGAAACCCGCGATGCGTTGTTCCGCAAGGTCGCCGATGACACGGCCACCCTGCTGAAAATGACCTTCGCTCGCTTTCAGGCTGCCAACCGTTTGCAACAAAAGGTGGTGCCGGCCGACTATTCGAAAGTCACGATTGATGCTGAACCGGAAATATCTGGCTCAATCACTGATGATCTTGTCCTGGATGCTATCCATACCCGCGAATATGTTGGCAGCAGGCTGTTCGATGTCCTCAGGGTTCGTGGGCGTTGTAATGCGGTGAAGGAAACTGGCCGGACGATTGAGCGGCTTTCGGTCAGTTGGAGTGCCGGGCCACGCCAGGTGAAAATCGTCGATGCGGGGGAGCGACGGCTGCGCATCACCATGACCACGAACGAGCAGCCTACGGAAGAGCATGCGCTGCAGCTGAGGAAGACTCTGGATGATGATAGCGAGAAAGTAGACATCGAAAAATTCCTGTCGGTCAACTTCGAAGAAGCGGAGGACGGAACCTGGGCTGCGGAAAAGGTCGTCGAGCTAGTCGGGCTGAAGGCTGAAGCGCTGGCAATTCTGCTGGCAAGAACGGTGGGCGAAGTGCAAGCCGGTGCAGGTTTCACCATGAGTGGGGTCGGTGGCGCCGCACTGAATGAGCAGAATCAGGTGGTGCCCAAAATCGCCTATGCCTCGGTAACGTTCATTCTTAAATACGAAACCAGGAACAATGATGATCCGAAGAACTGGGTTTCGGCCGGCGTGCTGAACGGCCAATACGCGACCCCTTGGTTGACGTATCGTCGATCCGTAGCGACCCGGGACGATGTCCAGGCCTTTCCCATCGACGAACCGATTGATTTCAGGTTCGGTGAGTACGAGGACGAGGGGTATGGACGTAACAGATTCAACGTAACACTTCATGTTGATTCGGTGCTTTACCCATCAGTATCCATCAATAAAGACGACGCCAAGGGTTCGCAATTCCTGGACTTCGACAGGGCTGGCCAAGCGCTCAAGCATGTGCGGGTGAACTCGACATTCGGCCCGGTGCTGACCACCCGCGCGGCCATTTCCGTGGATGCCTTGCTGGCTTGGGAAACCCAGCATATCGAGGAGTCGCCGATGCCGGATGGCACCCTGGAGAAGAACGGGCCATTCGACGGTTGCAACGGTTTGTATTTCTGGGAAATGTTCTTCCACACCCCCGACCTGGTAGGGACGCGCCTGACTGCGGAAGGGCGTTATCGCGAAGCCCAGGAATGGTATGAATATGTTTTCCATCCGCTTGCTCGGGAAGTCTCGGTGGCGTTACCCAAAGACGACTCCGGGGCTATTGCCGCCCCTGCCTATTGGCGCTGCCGCCCGCTGGGGAATGATCTTGATCCGTCGTACGAAATCGAAGCGCCGACCGACCCGGACGCCATTGGTTATTCCGCGCCCATCCACATGCGCATCGCGCTGTTCTTGCGTTACGTGGATAACCTGATCGCTTGGGGCGACAGCCAATATCGACGCCTGGACTACGACAGCATGATCGCTGCCAGGCTCAACTACAGCAGGGCGTTGTCGCTGATGGGCCAGGAGTCCAGTATCGAGACCATTTCAATATGGGAACCGACGACCCTCAAAGAACTGCTGAAAAAGGTCCGCGGACGCGATGCACTCAAAGCATTTGAAGCGAACTTCTCCATTGACTTGGCTGACGTGCCCGCTGGCATGGCGGCCACGCCCCGTTTCGACCTGCTGGGCGCGGATCCGTTTCGGCCTGGGCTCAACCAGCGTCCCGATGCGTTGCGCTCGTTGCTTGGGACGCGGCTGGGCAATCTGCGCCAGAACCGCTCGATCGATGGCCAGCCCCTGTCGATCCCGCTGTTCAACCCCACCATGGATCCGATGGAGTTATTGCGCGCCCAAGGCAACTCCGAACTGGGTGATAGTCGCAATCCGGGTGGGTCAGTGCAGGTGGTTCCGTACAAGTGGCAGACAGTACACAACCTTGCCTTGCAGGGCACCGAGTTCTTGATACAACAGGAAGACCAGGTACGGCTATGGCTGGAGCAACGTGACCGGGGTGAGCTGGAAGAGCTGCAACAAAGTCATCTGATTGAAATGGTCGACTATGCCAGGACCGTCCAGGAGGCGACGATTGCCCAACTGGAGGCAACGGCCGCGTCGTTGAGGCAGAGTGAAAACATGCTCAAGGGTCGGGTCGACTACTATCAGGCGCAGATCGAAGAGGGCGTGTCCGACGCCGAGTATCGAGTGCTTCAGATTAATCGTGACGCCAGGATCTTTGCGCTGGGCTCTGGTGCATTGAGGGCGGTGGGCGCGGCCCTTGATACGATTCCCAACATATTTGGGGTGGCCAATGGCGGGGCGCAACCGGGGTCTATCCCACGGGCTTACGCCGAAATCACCCAGATGGGCGCTGATTTGATGATGCGCGAAGCCGAAGAAACGAGTGTGAACGAGCAGTATCGTCGGCGTGGGAAAGAATGGGCATTCATGCTCGATCAGGCGAATGCCGACGCAAGGGTTCTGCGCGAGCAGATCCTGGCGCAAGAGCACGCCATCGAGGCCGCCCGTGCCAACCTGCTCCAGACCGAGGCGGCCAACACCCAGGCCATGGCCATATATGCGTTCTACAAGAATCGCACGACGGGGCGGGAGTTGAGCAACTGGATGGTCGGTCAGTTGAAGACGCTTATCTACCAGGTGTATGGCGAAGTCGCCCGGCTGTGCAGTTGTGCCGAAACCTGTTGGCAATATGAAATGGCTGATTTCAAGTCACGGTTTGTCCGTACGGATGTATGGATGGACACTTATCACGGGCTCACCACTGGCTACTCGTTGAAGCTTGATTTAGTCAGGATGGCCGCCGCCCGTATCAAACTCGATGAACATCGGTTGGAGTTGGTCAAGACGATCTCCTTGCGTTCGCTGCTGGGAGAAGACTGGAAAAAATCGCTTGATGACACCGGGACGCTTGATTTTGACCTGAATGAACGGCTCTTCAATGAGGATTATCCAGGCCACTACTGTCGCCAGGTCCAGCGGCTCTCGCTGACTTTCCCTGGCTTGTTGGGCCCTTATGAAAACGTTCGGGCGGTACTGGTACAACTGAGCAGCGCCACCGTCCTCAAAGAGGATATCGATACGATGCGGTACCTGCACGACTCAGGGGGCGCGACTCCTCCCACCGGAGAGACGCTGGTGCAGAACCTTCGACCCTATGAGCAAGCAGCTTTTTCCACTGGGCTGGATGACACTGGCACGGTTGGTTTTCCTGACGATGGTCGCTACCAGCGTTTCGAAGGTACCGGGGCTCATGCCAGCTATCAGTTGACGTTTCCCCGATACCGGACAGCTTCGCAAGTCAAAGTCCTGGCCTCCTTGACGGACATCATCCTGACGCTGACCTATCGAGCCAAGGCTGGCAACAGTGCATTCGCCACACTGGTGGAGGAGCTTGTTTCCGAACCTACAATGACTGCGACGCCCGGCAAGGCGCCACTCGCTCGCTGAAGGATGACGCAGCCATGAACAGCAAGGATCTTCGCTACAAAGAGAACTTTATCTACAACGGTAACTTTCTGGATGATTTGGACGGGTGGACCCTTGGCGCAGACGGACGTGTCATCAAATCGGACGATCGTTGGGACGGCACCCTAACAGCTAACATGCATGCCTTTGACGGAGGAACCGCGAGCCAGACTATCGAATTGGCGGCACACCCGCGTCCTCAGGATGGAAAGGCGGTTTATGAATTGGAGTTTTATTACCAGGCATACGGCAACACAAATGCCAAGTTGCGAATTGTGACGTCGTCGGGTGCAAACGAAGAATTGGATCTTGTCACATCGCTCAACCCCCAGTCTGAACGGCCAATTGACCCGACTATCCCACGGGACATCAACCTTACGCGGTATGTGCTTCTCCTTGAACTTATTAAGCCTGACGACGAGAACGTCACGGTGATGTTCATCAGTCAGAAGGATGTGGGTCCTATCGAACACGGCATCCAGGTTACATTCGTGCGAGTGGAGCTGCTGCTTGAGGACCTGCGGCTCGAAAGCCTGATCATCGATGATGAGCCTCAGCCTCTCGATGAGGCATTGCGCCTGTGCTTCGGTGCATCGAACGACAAATCCCATCAGCTGATATTGGTGCCGGCGGATGGCAGTATCTGGCTGGGGACTAAGGCGGGGTTGTGGCTCGAGGAAGATGCAACCGGCCTCCTCAGCGCTTCGCCGCCCTGGGAGCAGGAGCAACCGATCGAGGATGAGTGGGGCATCAGTTGCGGTGTTCCCATCGATAACAACCAGGAGTACTCGCACTCCGTGCAGGTTCGCAGTCAGTACACGGCCGCTCCCTATGATCTAACCGCGAGGTCAGGCCATTTTCGGGTTGAACTGGCTGTGTTGCAAGACGTCGCTTATTACCCGGTAGTCACACTTGGACAGAGTGTGACGGTGCGTGTCCAGGTGCAATCTCACTACACCCAGACCGCGTTGCCCGATCGGGAAGTGACCTGGGCTGTAACGTCGAAAAGCGCGACGGCTCCGCTCATGCTGTTGACGCAGCGCTCCGATGGGAACGGTGAGTCCAGTTATACCTACACACCCTCAAGCGAGGGCGATTATCAAATCACGGCTTCGGTGGACAGCCACTATAAAAAGGATGAAGCCGAGCGAGTGTTCGAGGTGCGCGCCTTGGCGGATGACCCCTGGAAGCAAGCGACGTTTGCCCTGGAAAATACCACCTTGCCCTTTATTTGGGGAGCCGAGTCGGCCTACCCCTGCCGTGGCCGCAGCCATGAAGCAACCATCACCTTCCCGACCGGGCATGCCCTGGCGGGGACCGACTTGATGTTGAAATGGGAAAGCACCGCTGGCGATACACCGGGGGAACTGGGCGTGACGTTCAGCCCGCCATTGGAAGAAATGACCGCTATTGATGCCGATCGCCTGACGTGGAGCATGGATTACGTAGATAACAAGGACGCCGATTTCAATCTCATTGTCCGCTGCTCGAAGCTACTGGAAGACTCTCCTAGGCAGAAGATGGAATTGGCGCATAACTCACTGGATATCGTTGATCACCGGCAAGCGCCGAAATTTCCTTACGTGAGCAGTGATGTTTCACTCCGTTTAGAGGTTCAAGTCTCGTCGCAGGTTGAAGGCGTCCAGGTAGGGCGGGGTATCAATGTTGAATGGCGACTCGACGACGGGCCCCCGGATTCCACGGGGACGGGAGAGGGGGGGTGGTCTGGTCATGTGTTTGACTTGGATGAGGCGGGAACTTTCCAGATCGTCGCCAGCGTGGCAAGCCGTTACGAAGGTTCATGTGTCGAGCACCCATTTGACATTGAGGTCTTCGCGGAGAATCCGTGGCGATCATTGGTCAACGTCACGTTGGATGACAAACTAACTGAGTCTGGCAGGCTGCCCTTTTTTCTTGGAGCTGACGATTCGGTACTGCGCGTTGGCCCAGCGGGCGACACGTTCCTACATGAAGAAATATGGCTGGAGTTGGAGGAGGGCACAGAGCCGCCGATTGCAGCAGACCCCGCCTTTGGAGTGAGACGGGAAATGACTGAGGACGGGTTGGCATGGAACATCCGTCCGTCCGCCACGACCAGTACCCAATTCCCTTTGAATATTAGTCACGAGGATTTAGGGCCTTTTGAATTCGAGGGGTTATTGCTTTCTGGAACGTTGGAAGGCGAGGGGGATCTGACGTTTGATGGCAAACAGATCCGTCCAGCCGACAAGATTTACCCCTGCATTGGGGGTACGCATACATTGCGCTTCGGGCCCAAAGCCGGCAGCCCTTTAGTCTTGTTGGACGTTGCAGCGCAATGGGCATCCGAGACGCTTGGAATCGAGCTGGACCCCGCGCCAGGCGAACCAATTCCATTGCCGTCCGATGGGGTCGAGTGGACGCTGACTGCTCCCCAAGCCGGAACGACCCAAGAAAGCGGGCTATCGCTGAAGTTTCCACAGATAGAGTTTACCTACCCGCCTGTAAGCCTGAACCTGGGGCATCACCGATTTGAAATCAGGGGAGAGGGGCCCGAGGCTGATCTTTGGGTGGGAGAGTCTGCGATTCTGAAAGTCAGCGTCATTTCCCATTACACCAGGGCGCCATTGAGCAATGTCGAGGTGATGTTCAGCCAGGGGAGCTATTCCCAAACACGGACCACGGGAAGCAATGGCAAGGCGGAGTTTGCGTTCGAGGCAACAGAACCTGGGGAGGCGCGAATTACTGCTCAGGTTCCAAGCGGCTATTACGATCCTGACGATTTTCCATTCCATGAGTTTGTCATCCACGTCTACGGACCCTAGCGGGGTCGCGAATGCGAAGGGCCATAGGCACATGAATGATGTTCACCCCACCTGACGTGAAGGAGCCTCTCATGCCCAACGATAAGGATTCACCCCACGACGCCCTGCTGATCGCTGACGTACGCGAGGCCACGTTTGATCCTATCTCGGCTGAAAGCGTTCCTCTGGCGCTTAAGGTCGTCTTGTCAGAAAACCGCACGGCCGCTGCGGGGGTCTCCATTATTTTCGCGGCTGAGCGAGGGGAGGAGGTATCGGTCGATACAGATGATGAGGGTTGGGCACGCTACCTCTACACCGCTGGCGCGCCAGGCAATGTGGCTGTGACGGCAAAGTTGGCCGGGTCCGAGGAGCCCCTCCATACGTTCCGCCTCAAGGTGCTGGCGGCGGGTTTCTGGGACGGCGCCATGTTCCAATTCGATACGTCCGAGCCGGCGGTCTGGGGCCAGGAAGCCGGTTTCCCCCGCAAAGCACAGCGTCATACCGTCTGGTTGAAGCCAGCGCCCGGAAGCCCGTTGATTGACCGCGATATTTGCCTGGGGTTGAAAAGCTATCTTTCGGCCAGCGCGCTGGGGCTGACCGTAGCGCCTGCGCTGGGGGTTTCCCGGCCACTCACCGCTGAGGGGTTGAGCTGGGACTGCACTGGCACGGGAGAGGGGGCCTATGCGTTGCAACTGGCTGCGTCACGCGTGCTCAAGTTCTCGCCTGATAACACAATGTCGTTGAGCGCAGGGTTGCTTCCGATTCCGGAATTTCAGGTGGACGCTCGATTCGACACGTTTTCGATTCGTTTCGGAGGGGATATTGTGTATCCCTGCCATGGCGCGGTCCACACCTTGACTATACCGCCGACACCCGAACTGTTGGGAAAACGACTCAAACTGGACTTGGTGGGCCCGCTTGCCGATTCCCTCGGTGTGGGGATGAACCCTGCGCTGGACGAAGCCTACGTCATGACGCAGGAAGGCATAACATGGGAAATGGATTGTCGCGGCACTACTGTGAACGGGACATTTTTTTTGCAGGTGACTGTCTTGGAGGAGGGCCGGACAACTGAGCCGTTAATTTTGTCGTTGGGACATAACCGGGTTACTGCTGTTCGTTGGTCTACGGGAAATTACGGCAATCCCCCGGAACGGGGACCCTACCAAGTGCGGCATATCCGTGCCGAATCGGCGTATATGCGTTATTTTCCAGTGCCCGGTTTGAATGTATTGGTCAACGGCGTCTCGAGTACTGAAGCCATTACCGATAGCAACGGTCAGTATTCCGAATCGGAACAATTTGAAGGGTCTAAAAACTTAACGATTATCAACCGATACGACGGAAGTATCGTTTGAGACTCGCCCAGGCGTTCTCAATGGACAATTGATAATGAACGCCTACAAATCCCCCGCCTTCTTCCACCCCAGATACAACGTCACCAGCTCGGCCCCCAACTCCCCGGGCCGGGCTTGCAACACGACCACCCCGTGGGCGCTCAAGCGCTCATGCAATGTCGCCCGCGCATTCAAATAATCCACCGTCCCGCAATAAGCCAACGCCTCGGGCAAGGTTTGCACCGGCGCCTGGCGCAATCGGTCTAGCGCTTCTTCGCGCAGGCTCGCCACCAACACCCGATGCCGTTGGCCCAGGCGCTTGACGGCGACCAGCAGTTCTTCATCGTCCTCGTCCCGCAGGTTCGTCACCAGTACCACCAAGGCGCGGCGTTTCTGTCGGGCCAGCAATTGGGTGACGGCGGCCGGGTAGTCGGCGGGGTATTGGCTGCTGTCGAGGTCATAGACGCTGTTGAGCAACACGTTGAGCTGGTTTGTGCCCTTGACCGGGGCGAGGTAGCGCGGTTGTTCGCTGGCGAAGGTGCTCAGGCCCACGGCATCGCCCTGGCGCAGGGCGGTGTAGCTGAGCAGCAGGCAGGCGTTGAGGGCATGGTCGAAATGCGACAGCTCGTCGTCCTGGCTGCGCATGCGCCGACCGCAGTCGAGCATGAAGATGATCTGTTGGTCGCGTTCGTCTTCGTATTCCCGGGCGATGGGCGTGCGGTGGCGGGCGGTGGCTTTCCAGTCGATCTGGCGCAAGCTGTCGCCTTCGCGAAATTCGCGCAGCTGATGGAATTCCTGGCCCTGGCCGCGGCGTTGCCGTTGGCGGATGCCGAGTTGGCTGAGCCAGTTGTCAACCGCCAGCAATTGACCGTCGTAGAGCCTGGCGAAATCCGGGTAGACGCGGGTGCTGTCGAGAGCCGTCAGCAGGCGTTTGTCGGTCCACAGGCCCATCGGGCTGGGCAGGTTGATTTCGCAGTGTTCGAAGCTGAAGTGCCCGCGCTTGAGCGGACGGACGCGGTAGCCGAGCCGGGTGAGCTGGCCGGGTTGCAGTTCGGCTGACAGCGGCAGGTGTTCGAAATCCAGGCCGTGGGGTACGTGGTCGAAAATCTGGATGTCCAGTGGCGGGGCGAGATCGTGGCTGATTTCCAGGCGCACTTCGCTCCAGCGGCCGAGGGCCAGGCCGCCGGGCAGCTGCCGCTGGACACGGGGCGAGGGCAGGCGGCGGGCGCGTACGGCGTCGAGAATCGACAAGGCCAGCAGGGCCAGCAGCAAACCCCAGTTGATCGAGAGCAGCGCCGGGGGCACCGCGAGGCCCAGCGCGCGCAAGGCGCCCAGGACGATGCCGACGGCCAGCAGGATCGCGAGCCAGATCAAGAGCAGGCGGGAGGGTTTCATCGCAACATCTCGGCTGCGCAAATCCCCGTGGCGAGGGAGCCTGCTCCCGCTGGAGGCGCAGCCTCACCTGGCGGTGTATCAGATAAAACCTGGGGGATGCTTCGCCCGAAGCCTCGGACCGGCCCAGCGGGAGCAAGCTCCCTCGCCACAGAGGACTGCGTTGGCCAGGCGAACGTGTGCAAGGACACGGCATTCACAACCTTGGCGCCGAGACTTGATCGAGCAACTGCCCCAGCACCTGGTCCACCGAAAGCCCTTCGATGTCCAGCTCCGGCGCCAGCCGTACGCGATGGCGCAGCACGGCCAGGGCGCAGCCCTTGATGTCGTCCG
>Ga0307405_10000253_pt1 | contig 19492 bp, 20 predicted proteins | sample 322Cmetagenome_2_FD_203311 | JGI IMG/M metagenome (GOLD analysis project Ga0307405, IMG submission 203311) | Maize rhizosphere microbial communities from greenhouse at UC Davis, California, United States - 322HYB-C-1 | ecosystem: Host-associated > Plants > Roots > Rhizosphere > Soil | place...
TGTTCGGCCTGCCGCTGGTGATTGGAGCGCTCATCACGACCGCTGTCTCGACCGGCCTGTTGTTCCTGCAAAACAGTCGCAGCCAACGCACCTTTGAGCGTGTGATCACCGGCATGCTGGCCATCGTCACCATCGGCTTTCTCGCCGGGTTGATTGCCTCGCCGCCGGACCCCGCGCAGGCCGTTGCGGGACTGGTCCCGCGGCTTAGCGGCGCCGAAAGCGCGGTTCTTGCAGTTGGCATGCTTGGCGCAACCGTCATGCCGCATGCGATCTACCTTCATTCGGCGTTGATCCGCGACCGACACGGCCGGGCGGACCCGGACTGTGCGGCCCCTATGCTCCGCACCATCCGGCTGGATGTTGGGCTCGCGATGCTAGTCGCGGGAACGGTGAATGTCGGGATGCTGCTGCTCGCCGCCAGCACCCTCTTCGGTTTGAATGTGAACGGCTTGCAGGCCGCACATAGCGCCATCGGGGCTGAGCTCGGCCCGTTGCTGGCGGGGCTCTTTGCATTGGCGCTGCTAGCCTCGGGCCTAGCATCCACCTCGGTCGGTGGTTATGCCGGCTCAGTGATCATGGACGGCCTGCTGCAGCGCCGCATCCCGATCATCTGGCGCCGGGTGCTGACCGCGGTTCCCGCATTGATCTTGCTCGGACTCGGCCTGGAGCCGACCCGGTTGCTGATCTTGTCCCAGGTGATCTTGTCGTTCGGGATTCCCTTCGCGCTGGTGCCACTGGCTCGGATTGCCGCGGATCCCGAACTCATGCGCCTGGTGCCGACCAGACGAGCCACGATTGCCGTCGCCTGGTTGGTGATCGGCATCGTGACAGCGCTGAACTTGATCTTGATCGGGCTAACGGTGGCGGGAATTCAGTAGCTTATCGGCTCATTCGAACGACCACTCGGCGAGCATTCAGTGTCGACTCATCCTTCAAGGCGACGACCGACACCCGGTCGGAAGTATCGATATCAGCGATCTTTGCTTGTTCCCCGTTCTCGCGCACTTTGGTGTCGTCACTCAGCGCGTACGTCTCGACGAAACCGTCGTTGCTCTTCACCGTCACCGACGTCCGGCCGACCTTCTGCACTTCACCGCGCTGGAAGGCGACGACTCGATGCTCGTCGCCCGCAAGTGTCGCCTCACCATGCAGGGCCCGAGCCAGCAGGCGCCGGCGAGCAAAGCCACCGCGGTCGCCGGTCTGATCACCTTTGCCGTTGGGCTTGGCCTTGGGGGTTTCCGTAGGGCTACTCGTCGATGTAACGGTCGGACTTGCTGTCGGGTCATCCGACGGTGTGTCCGCGTACGCGAGACCGGCGCCGACGCCTCCAGCCAGCGCCACAGTGCTGACTCCGGCAACAATGCTCTTCGTTAGCTCTTTCATGCGCGCTCCTCCTAGGCTTTCGCCCGCGGAACTGTCTGGGGCTGGTCCCAGTCTTGGACGTGAAAGTCGCCAACTTCGGTGAACGACGCCGGTCCTTCAGCAACCCTTCAGCTCGATCGCCAGAGGTTCGGCCACCAGATGCCGAGCTCGCGCAGCATGGTTCGGAGCAGCGGCAGACTGAGGCCGACCACGTTATGGTGATCGCCTTCGATCCGGGTGATGAACGGACCGCCGAGGCCGTCGATGGTGAACCCGCCGGCTACGTACAGCGGCTCATTGCTAGCGACATAGGCGTCGATCTCGGCATCGGTGATCTCAGCGAAGTGCACCACGGTCGATGCGACCGCAGCACTGGTGGCGACTTCCGTTCCGTTATGCAAGATCACGTGATGACCGGTGTGCAGCAGCCCGGCCCGCCCTCGAAGCTGTTGCCAGCGCCGCACCGCCGCGGTCGGTGTTTTCGGTTTGCCACAGGCAACGCCGTCCAGCTCGAGCAACGAGTCACAGCCGATCACCACGGTCGGGTCGGGCCCAAGATCAATTCGGGCGCTGACTGCCTCTGCCTTCAGCCGCGCCAGCTGGGCAGTCAGCTCAGAGACTCCGTCAGACGACTCGCTGCCTTCGTCCACTCCGGAGATGACGACCTCCGGGTTCAGTCCCGCATCGCGCAGCGTTCTGAGCCGAGCATCAGAGGCCGACGCGAGGACGAGCCGGATTTGATCAGTCACCGAAGGTCAGATCCGAGCAAGGGCAGCCCGGAGCGGATCGAGACCCAGCGGCCCAAGATTCAACGCGTCAGCGTGGAACTTGCTCAGATCGAAGGCAGCGCCCTGCCGACGGCGGGCATCCTCCCGCGCTTCGAGCCAGATCCGCTCACCCACCTTGTACGACGGCGCCTGGCCCGGCCAGCCAAGGTATCGGTCGAGCTCGAACCGCAGCGTGGGCTCGTCTGTCGAGCAGTTCTCCATCATGAACTCGAACCCGGCTTCCGGAGTCCAGCGCTCGCCGGGTCGGAAGTGCCAAGGATTGATCTTGGGAATCTGCAGCTGCAGATGCATTCCGATGTCGATGATCACCCGAATGGCGCGAAAGGCTTGGGCATCGAGCATGCCCATGCGGTCGCCCGGCTCCAGATATCCCAATTCGTCCATCAGCTGCTCGGCGTACAAGGCCCAGCCCTCACCGTGCCCGGAACAGAAGAAGAGCTTGCGCTGCCAACGATTCAGCAGCTCAGATCGGTACGCATTTTGAGCGATCTGCAGGTGGTGGCCGGGTACGCCCTCGTGATAAACGGTGGTGACTTCCTTCCAGGTCGAGAAGGTATCGATCCCTTCCGGCACTGCCCACCACATCTGACCCGGGCGAGAGAAGTCTTCTGCTGGATCGGTGTAGTAGATAGAGCCGTCGTGAGTCGGGGCGATGCAGCACTCGATCTTCTTGACCGGATCCGGGATGTCGAAATGATTGCCAGCGAGGTTCGCAACGGCCTGGTCGGCGAGGTCTTGCATCCAGGAGCGAAAGGCCTCCGCGCCCGCGATCCGACGCGCCGGATCTTGGTCCAGTGCCTCGTACGCCGCTTTGATGTTCGGCTCGCCCACCAGGTCCTGTGCAATGGCCCGCTGGGCATCCTGAATGCGATGTAATTCCTCAAATCCCCAGTGGTAGGTCTCGTCGAGGTCGATCACCGCTCCCAGAAAGTAGCGGGAGTCCAGCGTGTACCGTTCCTCACCGACGGCATCGAGGCTTGGTGCAAGCGGTGCTAATGAGGTCTCTAACCAGTCCGCAAATTCCGAGAACGCCCGGCGTGCCTCGTCCGCCGCAGCGTTGAGATCGGATCGCAGCGTGTCTTGCTGTGGCGCTCGCGCAACCAATCCGGCGAAGAAGTCATCGTCACCGGTCTCGCCTGTCCAGGACCGGATCTGATCCACCGTCGCATTGATCTGACGGACAGCAGAGATGTTTCCCTCGCGAGCCTCGGCGCTCAACGTCTCGCGCACCTGACTGAGTGGGCGAAGTACCGTATGCAGCCGGGCCGCGATGTTGCGCCAGGCATCTTCAGCGTCGGTTGGCATGAGGTCGAAGATGGATCGGATCTCTTGTGCTTGGCCGCCGATCACACTTACTCGGGATGCCGTGATGTGGGCTTCGTAGAGCTCGATCTCCAGCCCGAGCCGTTCCAGCATCGCTTCTTTCGCGGTGTTCTCGCGTTCATCGCAGGGGGCGGCTGCATGGAGCGCAGCGATCGTTTGCCGGATATGGCCGATTCGATCGGCGAGCCCGCTGGGAGAGTAGTCGCTCCAGGAATCGTCGCGATCGGGAATCCCTAGGAATGTTGCTGTCTCGGGATAGCGTGCGACGCACTCGTCGACGTAACGGTCCGCGATGACGTCTACCTCGCGGACGCTTGGTTGGCCGTGCTCGTAGGAATTCTGCTGAGTCCCTGGGGGCGAGGACATGGGCCACAGCGTAGATGGGTCTTGATCGAGAGGTTCCAGGGGCCCGCGAGATGTGCTCAGGTGTGCGATCGATCTTGGGCAGCTTGTGTCGATCGGCGGATGTGCAGCTCTGGATCGACGAGGAACATGCGCCGCGACAGCGGAAGGTTGTCAAGGCGTTCGAGCAAAAACTTGGCGGCTTGGACTCCAACGGCGAAGTTGCCGTTGTCGATCGTGGTCAGCGAAAGGTGACGGATCCGGGAAAGGTAGGTGTTGTCATAGCCCACAACCGAGACATGGATAGTGCTGGCGACATTAGTACCGATCGCAGAGCAGCGACACTATTGCGGTCGTCCGGACATTCGCCAGGCGCTGGGACCAGGTTGGATCGGACTCCGCACAGATCGCCAGTAGGCCGACCAACCGGTAAGAGCCCGTGTCGCATGCTCATGGCCCTGTTCCTTTTGGCCCTGTTCTTGTTGGTTCTGTCGAGCGAACCGCGTGGTGAGAACGGTCATCACAGCCGCAAGCTCGTCCTCCGTCGGCGAGCCTTTGACGACGGAGAATACGGGCTGCTGATCATCCAGGCTGCTCATAGCGGGATGTTGCCATGCTTCTTCGGAGGTAGCGTCTGCCGTTTAGTACGGAGCAATCTCAGCGCCCTAGTGATCTCCACACGCGTCTCATGTGGGTTGATCACCGCATCGACATAGCCACGCTCGGCAGCAAGGTAGGGGTTGGCCAGCTCATCCTCGTACTCCGTGACCAGCCTGGTACGCATAGTTTCAGGATCGTCGCTAGCCGCAAGTTCCTTGCGATACAAGATGTTGACGGCCCCTTGTGCCCCCATGACGGCGATCTGTGCGGTGGGCCAGGCCAGATTGAGGTCTGCTCCAAGATGCTTTGAACCCATCACGTCGTACGCGCCACCGTAGGCCTTTCGGGTGATTACCGTGACCAGCGGGACAGTGGCCTCCGCGTACGCGTAGATCAGCTTCGCGCCTCGCCGGATGATGCCATTCCACTCTTGATCAGTACCGGGGAGGAAGCCCGGTACGTCGACGAAGGTGATCACCGGGATGTTGAAGGCATCACAGGTGCGGACGAATCGCGCAGCTTTCTCCGATGCGTCGATGTCCAGACATCCCGCAAAGTGCAGCGGCTGATTGGCCACGACACCGACGCTTCGCCCATCAATGCGACCAAACCCGACCACCACGTTCGGAGCGAATAGCGCGTGTATCTCGAGGAAGTCACCATCGTCAAGGACACGTGAGATGACCTCATGCATGTCGTACGGCTGATTCGGAGAATCGGGGATCAGCATGTCAAGATCACGGTCCCCATCATCTGGCTCGAGCCCATTTTCCACATCAAAGATCGGCGGATCCTCGAGGTTGTTTTGTGGCAGGAAGCCGACCAGGGTCCGTACGAAGGAAATCGCGTCTTCTTCATCTGCAGCGAGATAGTGGGCGTTTCCGGACTTGGTGTTGTGGGCGCGTCCGCCGCCGAGATCCTCCATCGATACATCTTCGCCTGTCACTGTCTTGATCACGTCCGGACCAGTGATGAACATCTGCGAGGTTTGGTCGACCATGATCACGAAGTCGGTAAGTGCTGGGGAGTAGACGTGGCCACCAGCGGCCGCTCCCATGATCAACGAAATTTGCGGAATGACACCAGAGGCGTGCGTATTGCGGCGGAAGATTTCGCCGTAAAGGCCTAGCGAGACCACTCCTTCTTGGATCCGGGCACCGCCGCCCTCGTTGAGGCCGATGATCGGACAGCCGGTTTTGAGCGCGAAGTCGATGATCTTGACGATCTTCTCGCCATATACCTGACCGAGGCTGCCGCCGAAGACAGTCACATCTTGGCTGAACACACAAACCGGTCGTCCCTCGATGGTGCCGAAGCCAGTGATAACACCATCGCCGTAGGGTCGCCGCTTCTCCATGCCGAACGATGTCGAGCGATGCCGAGCGAACTCATCTAGCTCAGTAAAGGAGTCTGGATCGAGCAAGAGTTGGACGCGCTCTCGTGCTGTCTTCTTGCCTCTTGCATGCTGCTTCTCGACTGCTGCCGTCGATCCCGGATGGACCGCCTCCTCCATCCGGCGGTCAAGGTCAGCCAGCTTGCCGGCGGTGGTATGGATGTCCGGCGCTGGAATCGTGCGATCCATGCACGGGACTCTAACCATTTCCAGAGGCTGCTCGGGCCCCTCGTTCGATTCGGCGCCTTCCGTCGCCCATCGCTTTGTCCGCTTGATGCCCATCGCCGGTCGTCTCGAGATGGGAAAATCGGGTCAAATCCGTCTCGAGACACTTGTGAGCCGTCCTGAGGCGGGAAACGTTGGGTGTTCCCAGATTCCGCTGATGATTCTGGCGGGAGCCCGAGCTCTTGCGGCGGGCGCGCGGGCTTCTCCCGATGCCCAGAGCATTCCGACTAGGGTCCCCGGTATGCCGACCGATGACGTGATCGACCTCGCGGAGCTCCGGCAGGAGTTGATAAGGCCAGCCGGCCTATGGCAGAAGGTCGATCTGGTGCCGGAGACCGGCTCCACGAACGCCGATCTTGCGGCGCGGGCTCGTCAGGATGAGGTAGCAGGCACTGTGCTCATCACGGACTATCAGTCGGCCGGTCGCGGTCGGCAGGGTCGTACCTGGACGGCGCCGCCCGGGTCGGGCATTGCCATGTCGATCCTGGTGCGGCCCGACGGCATCGATCCGAGCCGCTGGAGCTGGCTGTCACTCCTCGCTGGTCTGGCAGTCAGTGATGGCGTACGACGCGCGGCTGATTTGCCCGCCGTGCTCAAGTGGCCAAACGACGTGCTGATTGCCGACCGCAAGGTGTGCGGCATTCTGTCCGAGCGCGTCGACACCTCACAAGGCCCGGCCTGCGTGGTTGGCATCGGCATCAATGTGAACATTGAGGAAGATCAGCTGCCGGTGCCGAGCGCAACGTCACTCACACTCGCTGCCCGCCAGCTCGGAGGGCCCCCGCCCTCGCGCACCGCAGTGATCGCGACCGTGCTCGCCGCTTTTGAGCTGCTTTACGGTCGTTGGGAAGCCCAGCGTGGTAGTGACCCCTCGCTGGCAGCCTCCTACGCCGAGCGATGTGAGACCATCGGCCGCCACGTTCGCGTGCTATTGAGCGAAGAGCGCAGTGTCGAGGGGATCGCCGACGGTATCGATGAGGATGGCCGGCTCGTCGTACGAACGATCTCAGGGTCGTCTGTGTACGGGGCCGGTGACGTAATTCATCTCCAGCCCTAGTGTTGGGAGGTATGTCAGCATTGAGGGCGTGGCTCGTCCTCAGAAGCTGCTCGGTCCCGATGAGCGGGTGGTGCTCCATACCAGGACCCATGTCAAGGCAATGATCTTGCCGGCGCTCGCTTTCGTCCTCATCGCGGCAGCAGTCGGCGTCGGAGCTGCCTTGATCCCGCGCGAGGCTCGTCCTCTCGGACAGCTTGCGATCGGAGTGCTCGGGGTGGTCTTAGCTATCTGGTTGGTGGTTCTGCCGTTCCTGCGCTGGCTGACGACGACGTACACGATCACCAACCGCCGGCTGATCACCCGAAGCGGCATCCTCAACAAGGTCGGCAAAGAGCTGCCCCTGAACCGGATCAATGAGGTGTCGTACGAACGCAGCCTGACCGATCGGATGCTTGGTTGCGGCTCACTGATCGTGCAAACAGCAGCGGAGGACGGCACCATTGTGCTGCACGACGTGCCAGATGTTGAGCACGTAAACCTGGAGATGACCCAGCTGCTGTTCGGCCCACAACACAGTTCCAACCCGCCTGCTCCGCGCTTATGACAGTCGAGCTCGAACAGCCCTCGGCTCATGTCGCCGAGGTGATCATGAACCGTCCGGAGGTCCTGAACGCGCTGTCGACTGATCAGGTCCGACGGCTGGGCGACGCCGCCACTCAGCTTGCTGCTGATGGTCAGGTAAGTGTGGTGATCATCTCTAGCGCGCTCCAGAGAGCCTTCTGTGTCGGCGCTGATCTCAAGGAGCGCCGCGGCGCAACCAATGATGATCTTCGTCGGCAACGACACGTCTTCCAGGAAGCATTCGACGCGCTCCGTGCGTTACCCGTGCCGATGATCGCTGCGGTAGAAGGATTCGCGGTTGGTGGTGGCTTCGAATTGGCGTTGAGCTGCGACCTGATCGTCGCATCAGCCACAGCAACCTTCGGGCTTCCCGAGGTTGGTCTGGGGCTGATTCCAGGCGAGGGCGGTACCCAGCTGCTGCCTCGCCGGATCGGGTTGAACAAGGCGGCGGACTTGTTGCTCACGGGACGCAGGGTCGGGGCCGAGGAGGCGCTCAGGATGGGGTTCGTCGACCGTCTCGTGCCAGCAGGCGTGGCTCGAAGCAGTGCGCGGGAGTTGGCGCAAGAGATCGCGACCAAATCACCCATCAGCCTGCGTGCCGCCAAGCGTGCACTCAAACAGGGTGTCGACGTCGATTTGGCAACCGGGTTTGAGATCGAAAACCAGGCGTGGGAAGAAGCCGCATTCTCCGTCGATCGGATCGAAGGCATCGAGGCCTTCAACCTGCGCCGGACTCCGCGCTGGCCCAGCTGGCAGGAAAGCGGCCGATGACGGAGCACTCTCACCAGTTCCCCCAGCCGGTCGAGCTACCGGTCGACGAGCGGGAAAGCGCACTGCCGCTGCCCGCACAGCTCACCCGATTTATTATCACCGGCGGATTCTCGGCCATCGTGGACTTCGGCATCCTGGTGATCTTGATGGCACTTGGACTCGGTCACACACCAGCCAAGGCCATCTCCTTCGTCGCGGGCACGACAACGGCATATCTGATCAACCGACGTTGGACGTTCCGCGCGTCGCCCTCCACCCGCCGATTTATCGCGGTCGTGGTCTTGTACGCCGTAACCTTTGCGCTGCAAGTGGGTCTGTTTAGCGTGCTGTTCACCTTGCTCACCGCGCACGGCCTGAGTCGGCTTTCCGTTCAGATCATTGCGTTCGTGATTGCGCAAGGGGTTGCTACCACGGTCAATTTCATTGTGCAGCGCTCGGTGATCTTCAAGCTGCAGTGACCGTCGCTCGCGAACAGGAGTCAGCCGTCATAGTGACCGGTACGCTTCGGCGGGTGAGGCGTGGGACCTTCACCGTAGGAATCATCGGCGGTGGGCAGTTGGCGCGGATGATGCACGCCGCGTCCATCGGATTGGGTATCAACGTGCGGCTGCTTGCCGAGGGCCCTGACACGGCGGCAGCACAGGTCGTGCACGACGTTACGGTCGGGGACTACACCGACCCGGCCACCGTGCGCAGCTTTGCGGCCGAATGCGACGTCGTGACCTTTGACCACGAACACGTACCAACCGGGCTGCTTCGCGATCTTGAGGCGGCCGGTGTGGCGGTTCGTCCGGGACCAGCGGCGCTCGTGCACGCTCAGGACAAGGCGATCATGCGGGATCGCTTGACTGCCTTGGGGGCTCCATGTCCTGCCAGTTGCGTGGTGGCTGATGCGGCAGCATTGGCTGCCTTCGGCGACGAGCAGGGCTGGCCCATTGTGGCGAAAACCTCCCGTGGTGGGTATGACGGCAAGGGAGTGTGGCGGCTGGACTCTGCGGCCCAGGCCGGCGAGCCGTTCGAGCGACTGAGTGAGGGTGTGCAGATCATCGGTGAGGAGTTCGTGGACTTTACGCGTGAGCTGAGCGCCCTCGTCGTGCGATCCCCGTCGGGGCAGGCGGCGGCGTACCCGATCTCCGAATCCGCGCAGCGGAACGGCATCTGTGTCGAGACGACCACGCCAGCGCCGGGTCTCCTCGATGAACAGGCAACGGCCGCACAGCAATTGGCGCTGATGATCGCTCATGAGCTGGGCGTCGTGGGCATGCTTGCCGTCGAGCTGATGCAACGCGTCGACGGATCCGTGGTGGTCAACGAGCTCGCCATGCGTCCGCACAACACGGGCCACTGGACGATCGATGGTGCACACACCTCGCAATTTGAAAACCACCTGCGTGCCGTCCTCGACTTACCGCTCGGCGATCCAAGCAGCAAGGAGACCTGGACCGTCATGGCCAACGTCTTTGGCGGCAGCGTCGATGATCTTCCTTCGGCGCTGCTGCACTGCTTTGCTCGCGACCGGCGGCTGCGGGTGCAGCTGTATGGCAAGCAGATCCGCCCCGGCCGCAAGGTGGGCCATGTCACCGCCTCCGGAGATGATCTTGAGCAGACACGGAATAGGGCGCGGCATGCCGCGGCGTACCTGATGGGAGATGCCAATGTCTGAGGAGATTGGGTCTAATGAGATTGGGCCTGATGACATGCCGCGGCCTCGAGTCGGGATTGTGATGGGTTCCGACTCAGATTGGCCCGTGATGGGTGCCGCGGGGCAGGCGCTGCGTGAGTTCGACGTGCCCTTCGAGGCGGATGTGGTTTCAGCGCATCGCATGCCCGACGCCATGATCACGTATGGGCGGACGGCTCATATCCGCGGACTCGAAGTGATCATTGCTGGGGCTGGCGGCGCCGCGCACCTACCAGGCATGCTGGCATCGGTCACACCGCTACCGGTGATTGGAGTACCCGTACCGCTGAAGTATCTCGACGGCATGGACTCCTTGCTATCGATCGTTCAGATGCCCGCAGGAGTGCCAGTGGCAACCGTCGCCATCGGCAACGCCCGGAACGCCGGACTGCTGGCTGTCCGCATCCTTGCCGCCAACGATCCGGGCCTGCGGCAGCAGATGATCAATTTTCAAGATCAGCTTCGAGAGGCTGCCGAAGCCAAGGGCGCAGCAGTGCGTACCAGCGCGCAAGCCCAAATGAGTGAGTCCGGCTAGTGGCAGCCGCCGCCGCAGAGTTGATGATGGGGGCCGGCCTATTGACCAGGGGACTGAGTCTCATCGCACGTCGGCCCCGGCTCTTCCTGCTCGGTGCCATTCCGCCCGCGATCACCTCGGTCATCTTCACTGGGCTGCTCATTGCGCTGATCACCCAGCTCGACCCGGCCGTCGAGTGGCTCACTCCGTTCACCGACGGCTGGGCTCGAGGCGCGGCAACGACAATTCGGGTGCTCGTTGGTGGCGCGTTGGTCGCCGGTGCTGTGTTGGTGATGGTGATCTCTTTCACCACACTGACGCTCGCGCTCGGATCACCGCTGTACGACAAACTGTCCGAATCAGTTGAGCGAGAGTTCGGTGACGTGCCTGAGCTTGACGAGAGCGTGGCGCGTGGCATCTTTCGGGCGCTGCGCCAAGCTGTCGGGCTCATAGCGGTCGCAGCACTCGGAGCGCTCTTGCTCTTTGCAACGGGATTCGTACCTGTCATCGGGCAGACGGTGGTCCCGGTGGTCTCGGCAATCTTCGGCGGCTGGATGCTCGGGATCGAGCTTGTCGGCTCCCCGTTCGAAAGACGTGGCTGGCTGCGGCTAGCGGATCGGCGTGCCGCGATGCGAACGCGGCGCCTTCGAGTCCTTGGCTTCGCGGTGCCGACGTTCTTGTTGCTTGCCATTCCCTTTGTCGGAGTGGTGGTCTTTCCGATTGCCACTGCCGGCGGCACCATACTCGCCCGGCAGCTGCTCGGCGAGCCCACGTAGTGTGATCACAAATCCTCAGAGGGAGGTCGTATGTCCGAGTTGTCTGTCCAGCTGTACACCTTGCGCAAGGCCCTGGAGCAGGATTTCGACGGGACTTTGCAGAAGCTCGCCGGATTCGGGTTCACCCAAGTTGAGCCGTTCCAGCTACCAGCGTTTGCCGATCAGTTACGCACTGGACTTCGCGAGAGTGGGTTAGCTGCGCCGACCACACATGTGGGCATTCTCAGCGGAAACCAGGATGAAATCTGTCAACTGGCTTCCGACTTGGGCATCCAGACGATCATTGAGCCGTACGTCGACCCTGCTCGCTGGGAAGCCGAGGCCGACATCACTGAGATCGCATCGGAACTCAACGCGGCAGCCAAAACGGCGGCCGGGTACGGTCTCACGGTCGGCTATCACAACCACCACTTTGAGCTGGAATCGAAGATCAGCGGCGTTCATGCCCTGGAGGTGTTTGCCGATCGGCTGGCACCAGAAGTGGTTTTGGAAGTAGACACCTATTGGGCGTACGCCGGCGGCGCGGATGTGCCGGCGCTGCTCAAACGGCTCGGTGATCGGGTCGTTGCGCTGCACCTGAAGGATGGCGACGGGAGCCTCGATGCGAAGAAACAGGTGGCGGTGGGATCAGGCGTACTTCCGGTGCAAGACATCATCGCCGCGGCTCCCAACGCATTACGCGTCGTGGAGTTGGATGACTCCGAGTCTGATTTGCTCGAAGCCGTACGTGCGAGTCGGGAGTTCCTGCTCGCCGAGCGAGCTTGATCATGAGTAGGCCGGTTGGCGTCGGCGTGATCGGGGCCGGCACTATTAGCAATACCTACCTGGAGAATCTCACCAACTTCGCCGACACCGACGTGCTGGCGATTGGCGACATCGTCCAGACGGCAGCTCAGGAAAAGGCGGCCAAGTACGAGGTTCCCGCAGCTGGAGACGTCGCTACCGTGCTCGACCACCCAGATATCGAGATCGTCGTCAACCTCACCATCCCGGCGGCTCATGCCGATGTCGCCAGTCAGGTGATCAGCGCTGGCAAGCACGTCTGGAACGAGAAACCGCTGGCCCTCGATCGCATCAGCGGCCGAAGCTTGCTCCGTGAAGCCGAGGAAGCTGGACAACTCGTCGGCTGCGCGCCAGATACTTTCCTGGGCCCTGGGCTTCAGACTGCATGCCGGCTCGTCGAGCAGGGCCTCATCGGGACGCCCCTCACGGCTCTGGCGCTGCTGCAGCTGCCTGGACCGGAGTTGTGGCATCCGAATCCCGCGTTCCTATACGCGGCGGGTGCGGGCCCACTTTTCGATCTTGGGCCTTACTACCTCACGTCACTGGTACAGGTCTTCGGTTCCGTGTCCTCGGTTGCTGGGCTTGGATCGAAGGCTCGGGAGCGTCGGGTGATTGGCTCTGGACCAAAGGCAGGGGAGGAGTTTGATGTCACGGTGCCCAGCCACGTCAGTGCGCTGGTGCAGTTCGAGTCCGGCCAGTCGGCGCAAGCCATGTTTTCCTTCGACTCGGCGCTTCCGCGTACGCTGCTCGAGGTTAATGGCACCGAGGCAACGATGCTCTTTCCCGACCCCAACTATTTCGACGGTGCGATCTCGATCAGGCGCCGTGGGGCGGAGGAGTGGGAGACCGTTGCCACCACGAAAAGCTCATCCGCCCGCGGCACGGGCGTCCTCGACATGGCTCGGGCTCTTCGTGAGGGGAGACCGCATCGCGCTCAGGGCGCGATGGGCTATCACGTCCTCGACACCATGATCGCGATCGCAGAGTCGGTGGAGTCGCGTGCCTTCGTCGAGGTGGACAGCTCGGTCGACAAGCCGCCGCTTTTGCCGGAGGACTGGGATCCGTTGGAGCAGACGGTCTGAGGAGCGCCTCCGAATAGGCTCGGTACATGAGCGGCTTCGGAGACCTGTACCGGCCCAGCGAGGAGCATGAGGCATTCCGCGCCGCCGTACGAGAACTGTGCGAGGAGAAGGTCGCTCCTAACGCCGCCGAGGCCGACGAGTTGGCGCAGTTTCCAAAAGCGTCCTACGAAGCATTGGTATCGGCGGACTTTCATGCACCACATATTCCAGAGGCCTACTCCGGCGTAGGCGCTGATGCACTGGCGACCGTGATCGTCATCGAGGAGATTGCTCGCGTCTGCGCGGCCACGTCCTTGGTCCCTGCTGTCAACAAGCTGGCGACATTGCCGTGGCTGCTCGCCGGATCTGAGGAGATCAAGCAGAGCTATCTGCCGCCTATCGCTCGCGGGGAGGCGATGGCGTCGTATTGCCTGTCCGAGCCGGAGGCTGGCTCCGACGCGGTCAGCATGAAGACCCGCGCCGTACGCGAGGGTGATCATTTTGTTCTCAATGGCGTCAAGCGATGGATCACCAACGCCGGCATCTCAGACTTCTACACGGTGTTTGTGGTGACCGATCCCGAGGCCCGCTCAAAGGGAATCAGCGCCTTCGTGGTTGAGAAGTCCGACTCGGGTGTGTCGTTTGGTGCTCCGGAGAAGAAGCTCGGCATCAAGGGCTCTCCAACCTGTGAGGTTTACTTCGACCAGGTGCGCGTCCCGGAGTCCCGCATGATCGGCGCTCAGGGAACCGGCTTCGAGACGGCAATGCGAACCCTGGACCACACCCGAATCACCATCGCCGCTCAAGCCGTCGGCATTGCTCAAGGTGCCCTCGACTATGCGCTCGGCTATGTCAAGGAGCGCAAGCAGTTCGGCAAGGCACTCGCGGAATTTCAGGGCTTGCAGTTCATGCTCGCCGACATGGGCATGAAGCTTGAGGCTGCGCGTCAGCTCACCTACGCTGCGGCCGCCAAGTCCGAGCGCGGAGATGCTGACCTGCCTTACTTCGGCGCTGCTGCGAAGTGCTTCGCCTCGGATGTGGCGATGGAGATCACCACTGACGCGGTCCAGTTGCTTGGCGGCTACGGCTATACCAAGGACTTCCCCGTTGAGCGGATGATGCGGGATGCGAAGATCACGCAAATCTATGAGGGCACGAACCAGATTCAGCGGATTGTGATGGCTCGGGCGCTGCTCGACAATCGCAGAATCTGAGGTGCCATTGCTTGCCGTGCCTACTCGGTGCTCGGCATTGCCGCCCTGGCATGCGTGGAGGTTGTGCTCGCCTCCCGGTGGGTGCTCCACTCCATGGTGCGGCGTGGCGCGATCTTCGACGAGCGGGCGTTCCGCTGGGTTGGTGTGCGGCCATCGGCGGGGCGGCGTTCGCATTGCTGATGGTGTCATGCGGGTCCCTATCGCGTGTCAGCCCGGCGACGTGCTTCGATGGGTGCCTGAGGATGAGCCGGAACCGCAGAGTGAGCGCACTTCGCGTCCTTGAGTTGAACTATTCGCGCGATGTCATAGGGCTGTCTTGACATCACGTCGAATCACGTCATGCTGGAGGCATGGCGTCGCGAGCTGTGTTCCCACTCCGTTGGCGTAACGAGAGGCTCCGCACGCTGACCGCCGAGGTTGCTTCCAGGTTGGGGATCAGCCAAAACGAGCTGATCGAGCAGGCGATCGAGCATGAGGTTGTCGCTCGAGGAGCGATGTTGAGTGAGGATCTAAGAGCTGCCGCCGACCGGCTGGCCGAGCTAACGCAGGAGCAATACGAACGCATCCAAGCTCGTGGACTTGAGAGCTATGTCGCCGGTGAGGGTTTCTTTGATCCCATTCAGACTCGTGCAGCCCACCGCACTGCTGCGGTAGATAGCCTGGCGGTTGGACGCCCGCCGCTTGGTCGGGACGTGTCAGCGATCTACAGATCGGCGCGCGCCGAGCTCGCATGACGGTTCCCTCATGGCAACAGGACGACCCAAGAAATCTCTCCCTCATCCAGAGCAACGCGGCTCAACTGATCACCGAGCTGCGTGCCACCACCGCTGAGCGGATCTCGCTGACCCGCGAGGAACTGTGCCGTTGGCATACGCACCTGTACGCCGGATGCACGGTGCCGATCGCCGGTTATGTCGGGCATTTCCGTGGTGATCCAGCGGTCAAGGAGCTGATCGACTACGAGGTCGGCCTTGGCGCTCCACTCGAGGACGGCAATTTCGAGAAGATGGGCGTCTGGGCACGCAGAGTCGGCGACGAGATGGCAGCGGTGCTCGCCGGCCTGAACGCCGTCTTCGCTGATCTTGATGGCCAGCTGCCGATCGGAAAGCCACCGAGCACAGCTGATCACATTCTTCAGTTGATCAGCTTTACCGCGCTTGCTCACGGCGAACTCCTACGAGTTCATCCGTTCGCCAATGGCAACGGCCGCATCGCCCGGCTGCTCGTCGCGTTCATCTGTCTGCGGTACGAGGTGCCGATGTTCTTGCATATCAAGCCACGGCCGGAAAGTGACGATTACTTGCGAGCTAGCCGCGACTCCATGGGCCGACCACCAGACTTCGTCGCCAACCACACGACGACGGCGGCTGTCTTCGCGCACATGCTCGCCGACGTCCTGACGGCCGAAAGGGTGGGCTGAGTTTGGGCACGCACCCGATTGAGCCGACGCCGATCAATCGACGCAGCAGGGCGGATGAGCTCTTCGAAACGGCGAAGCAATCCATTCCTGTGGCGGCAAGCCGCCGCATTCCTCGCCTCAACCTGCATGGCACGGGCTTGGACAGCCAAGGCCTGCCAATCAAGCCGGTTGGAGCGTTGATTGGCCGGTTCAGTGCAAATGAGCAAGGACCGTCCGCAGATATTCGGCACTGGCCCGAACGTCCGCGACAGGCCCTTCGTCTTTGGGTTCTTCGGTGAGGATCGTGTCCTGTTCGAGGGTGTACCAGCCGTTGTAGGCGTGTGCCTGCACGTGTCCGACGATGGCTGGTACGTCGACGTCGCCTTGACCGAGTGGCCGGTACATGCCCTGTCTCACGGCCTCGCTGTAGGTGAGCTGGCCGGATTGGACTCTCGCCGCAATCGTCGAGTCCACGTCTTTCAGGTGCAAATGTGCGAGCCGCTCGGGAGCTTGTCGTGCCAGCTCGGCAGGATCCGTACCACCAATGAGGAGATGACCGGTGTCTAGGCATAGCGAGATCGATGAGCCGTGCAGAACCTGCTGCAGCTCGTCGCCTGTCTCGATCATGGTGCCGACGTGCGGGTGCAGCACCACCCGGACACCTCTGTTGGCGGCCAGCGTGGCCACTCGATCAAGGTTGGAAAGCAGTCGCCTCCACCCTGCCTCATCGAGCTGCGGCCGGGTGTCATAACCCGCGGAGCCGGTGACAGCTGACACCACGAGGACCTGGGCTCCGGAGGCGAGATAGCCCGCGAGAATGCGGTCTACCTCGGGAACCGGGTCATGTCCTGGCACATGCAAGAGCAAAGGCGTGAACCCGCCAACAGCCTGCAGCCCGTGCTCGGCCAACACACTGGCCATCGCCGTCGGCTCGCTCGGTAAGAAGCCCTCGGGTCCGAGCTCGGTTGCCGCCAGGCCTACCTCGCGCATCTCCTTGAGCACCTGCTCAGGACGCAGCTGGTAGCCCCAGCCCGGCACTTCGCAAACACCCCAGGAGATTGGTGCGCCTGCGATCTTGTCCTCTGGTCGGGCAATCTGATCGGTGGTCATATGATCCGCACTTCCTCGATCCGCACCGCGTCGACCCATTCGGGATTTGCCACCGCGGCCGGCCGGCGACCGGCGAGCACATCGACGATGCCGCGCGCTGCGTCGACGAAGGTGGCAGCCGCGGCGCGGCGCGTCATTCCCATCAGATGCGGTGTGAGTACCACGTCATGGTGATCGAACAAGGCGTGGTGCTCCGGCGGTTCGTTCTCGAACACATCGAGTCCCACGCCGCCGAGCTGCCCGGACTCGAGCGCCGCGAGGGCGGCGTCGAGGTCAACCAACCCGCCGCGGCCGCAGTTGATCAGAATCGCTCCTGGCCGTACACGATTCAGAAATGCCTCGTCGACCAGGTGATGGGTTTCTTCGGTCAGAGGTACGTGCAGCGTCACGATGTCGCTGGCCGAGGCGAGCTCAGACACCCCAGGAGATGCGATCTCTGGTGGCGGCGTGCTGAATGGGTCGTACGCCAAGACATGCATCCCGAATGCGGTGGCCAGCTCGCCGACCCGCCGCCCAATCCGTCCATAACCGAAGATTCCGATCGTGGCGCCGTCCAAGTCACCCATAAAAAGCTGACGGCGATCCGCCCACCGGCCGTTCCGAACGAGATCAGTCGACAGCCCTAAGCGTTTGACGAGATGCAGCGCGAGCGCGAACACTCCCTCGGCTACGGCCCTGGTACCGCTGCCTGGCGTGATCACGACCGGTATGCCGCGCGCCGTGGCGGCCAACAGATCAACATGGTCGACACCGACGCCGGTGCGTGCGAGGACACGCAGCAGCGGGGCCCGTGTCAGAAACGCGGCATCGACAATGGCGTCGGCACGGACGATCGCGCCATCAGCATGGGCGATGTCCTGTTCGCCTGGGTCGGCGACGAAGGCAACCTCCTCGCCGAGAACCCCAGTCACCAGCGCCGGATCTACGGCGCCGAGTGCCACGACGAGCGGACGGTCGACCGTCATGACCTCACCGGCTCACGGCGGTGGCGGTCGCCGAGTCGCCGCCGAAAGTCGCATCTGGAACGGCTGGGACTTGGTGCCATGTGCCGCTCTCGCTCGACGCCGCGGCGGCCGCGATGACCTCGGCCACATGATGGGCGTCGTCGACGGTGGAGTTGCGGCGCTCGCCACCAGTCAGCGCGAGGAGAAATTTCTTCGCCTCGATGACCTTGAGATCGTCGTAGCTCAGGCTGTTGGCAGGACCCGGCTGAAAGTGTGCATAGTCGCCGAAGTAGGAGTTGCTGAGCACAGTGGTGTAGCCGACGTGTGGACCACCGCGGCCCAGGCAAACGCGCAACTCGTTCATCTGCTCGAAGTTCCACGTGGCGGAGCCGTCTGTGCCATAGATCTCGAAGCCCAGGCCACACTGAGGACCGACGATGACCCGTGATGCCTCCAGCGTGCCTACCGCTCCTGCCGCCCTGGAGTCGGGTCCAAAACGCACCAGCGCCGCGGCGTAATCGTCGTTTTCCACCGTCCCCAGTTCGCCGTCCTCGATGACCGCGAAGTGCGTGCCAGTGCCCATGGGCAGGATCGGTCGCTCGGTGTAGATGGTGCTCGTCAGCGCACTGACCTCGCTGATCGGCCCGAGCAGGTACTGCACGAGGTCGATGACGTGGCTCATCAGGTCACCCAGGGCTCCGGAGCCGGCGAGGTCACGGATGAAGCGCCATGACAATGCGCCCCTCGGTTCAGAGGCATAGCTGTTGAAGAAGACGGCGCGGACATTGGTGATCCGGCCGAGCTCACCATTTGCGACGAGTTCGCGTACGTGCTCCACTGCCGGGGCGTGGCGGTAGTTGTATCCGACCGAGGTGACCACGCCGGCCCTGTTGGCAGCCGCGGCCACCTCGCCCGCCTCCTTGGCGTCACGCCCCACCGGCTTCTCGATCCAGAACGGCTTGCCGGCCTCCGCAGCTGCAACGCCAATCTCCCGATGTAGACCAGTGGGAGCGCAGATGGAGACGACGTCGACATCTGGGTCGGCGAGAACATCCCGATAGTCCGTGCTCGCCTTTGCATAGCCCAGCACCTCCCGCGCGTATCCGGCCCGGTCCGGTGCGGTATCGACCGCATGCACCAAGTGGGGCCGTAAACCCAACTCCGGATAGACGGACGGAAGGGCCTGGTACGCCCGGGTATGCAGTTTGCCCATCCAGCCGACGCTGATCAGGCCGACCCCAATGTCGTGGCCAATATCGGGCATGGTGTCGCCGTTCGTACTAGTCATGACTGATCTCCTCTCCGGGCGCTGGCGAGCTCCGCTGTGAGGGCTGTGGCCAACAGAGTGGAATCAGAGCCGACACCCACGAACCTCCAGCCCTGTGCACGCTTCTCGGCCGCCGCCGCTCCATTCGGGACCAGCAGGCCGCAGCCTTTGCCAAACCGTTGGGCCGCGTTGCGTACGCGGTCGAGAGCTTCCAGATAGCGGGGCGCCTGCACGTCGCCAGGCACGCCCAGGTCATGGCTCAGGTCTCGCGGACCGACGAACAAGACATCGACTCCGTCGAGTGCTGCAATCTCCTCCACC
>Ga0307405_10000255_pt1 | contig 19456 bp, 27 predicted proteins | sample 322Cmetagenome_2_FD_203311 | JGI IMG/M metagenome (GOLD analysis project Ga0307405, IMG submission 203311) | Maize rhizosphere microbial communities from greenhouse at UC Davis, California, United States - 322HYB-C-1 | ecosystem: Host-associated > Plants > Roots > Rhizosphere > Soil | place...
CAGCTTTTCGACGGGAACAAGCCCACGTTCGGCGCACAGGGCCTGAATAATCTTCCTGCGTTGCATGTGACGCAGGGCCATACGATGCACTCGTCTATTGTTGACCTTGCGCCAAAAACGAAGCTCGATCTGTGGCTGGTTTTTCGTTGTCTGAATACAAGTTCCAATCGAAACTTTATTTCCTTCTCGGGTAGTGCATCCTCTGGGCTGACGGGGAACATCATCCTCGGCCGTACGATTTTCGGTCCCGGCGGGCAGGGCTATACGTGCACGGGCAAGTGCGACGTTGGTGTGTATGGAAAAAAAATAGTCAAACCTTTTGATTTTAACGGTCATGTACTGCGTGGCCGTGTGGATTTTGCCAAGTCCACCGAAGAGGCCGAGGTTTGGATCGATGGGGACAAGGGCGTGACGTTTCAGGGCAATTGGCAGGATAACCATGGCACGTTCGAGCAGGGCACGTTCGTCCTCGGCTACGGAACGAACGCCCCGGACGCGTGGCTTGCGAGTGTCATCGCGCTGTCCGAAGAGCTGTCGCTCGATGACGAGGCGTGGCTACTCGGGCACCTGATGAGTCGTTGGTCGCTGGGATGATGTGGCAGTCTACCCCGTGCCGCCCTCGAATGAAGACCGCCTGCTTCGTGCGATTTTGGCGCTCGAGCAGTTGCCTCAAAAGATCGACCGCGCGATGCAAGACCGTACCGATATGACGACGGCGCTGATTAAGATCGACTACCGCGTAGGGACCGTCGAGCAACGGCTCGCGCGGCTCGAAGAGGGCGAAGAGCGGGTGGGGGAGCGGTCGTATGCTGACCTCAAAGAAGAGCTCAAACGGGCCAAAGATGCCCAGCAACATTGGGGGCGCTACATCATTGCGTCGCTTGTCACGCTCTTTATCGGCGGCTTGATGCTATGGCTTGGGAAACTCGCCGGCAAGTGAGAGGGGGCCCTGGTGGATTCCGACAACGTCTATGAATTGCTCGTACGTGAGCAGTGGGTAGGGCTAGGCGCCCTTTGCATCGGACTCCTTGTACGGCTGCTCAAGAGTGAGGCCGTCCCGCCCCCCCTTGACCGCATCCCGTCGAAGGCAAGGCCTTTGATTGCCTTGCTGCTCGGCATTGTGTCCGGTGCGCTTGATAAGGTCGTGACCGGGACGCCGTGGAAGATGGCGATTGTGGGGGGGCTTGTCTCGAGTGCGCTGGCCGTCCTTGGGCATGACGTGGTCATTGAGTGGCTACGCAAAGGGCGCGAGCTCGGACCCCAAACGGGCCCTCTTTCGGTGCCCCCTCCGCCTAACCCGTGCGCCGAGCCTATCGAGGTCCCCCCTTTGCCGGGCTTGCCTCGCGAAAGCTCCTTCCCCTCCTATCCATCGAGCGACAAGATGGCTGTCGCCTCCTCGTTTCCCCCGGTCACCGACGAAAAAAAGCTATGAAAGACTCGACGTGGAAATCGATCGCGCCCCCCGGTATGGAGTCGTACAAGCGGAAAAAAAGGGTGCTTGTGATGGTGGTATTGTGCGTTCTGGCCCTCCTGGCCCTGACGCTCCTTTTTACCGCAGGGGCGGTGCTCCTCAAGCCCTAGGTTCGGGTGGCCGTTTCCTAGTGGATGCACGATGCCCTCGTTGCCTATGCGCTCTCGCTCGATGGCCTAAGCTACGGCCGCACGCCCGCCCGATATACCGCCGAACTCTACCCCTACGACACCCCCCAGCAGGCCAAGCAGATGGCCTCGTCGCAGTCGTCGTGCGGGCTTGTGTGTGAGGCGATTTTGCGAGCCTCGGGCATGGATGGGCGGATTAGCTGGCGCGGGGTGCCCACCAATGGCCTCGCCATCCCGTACGCGGCGCGCTACCGCCGCGTGCCCGCCGTAGCGTACCAAGTTGAGCTTGCCCGCCAACGGCGCCACTGGGTGTCGTCGAGCGGGTTGCGCAACGAGCCGCTTGTATCGCCTGAGGTAGGCGATATGGTGCTGATAGGGCATGGGGGAGCGCCTGACTGGGGAGGGGTGGAGCACGTGCTAACCGTGACGGGGATAACCGGCGAGCAGATCGAGTCCATCGATGGAGGGCAAGTCGACCCGCTCAACGACGGACGCCCCACCGCGATTCGGCTTGTGGTGCGGCTCCTTGTGCGGAGGCAGGAACAAGGGGAACTGTGGCTTGTTCCGCCGGGAACCAAGCTATCGTCTGGGGGCAAACCGTTCGGTGGCAAACGCGTGCAAGGATGGATAAAGGCGCCCCTTTTGCCCCTATTGACGTAAAAAACTCGTTTATCATCTAACGAAAGGATGATTCCTATGGCCAATGGCAACGTTGCTTTTTTGCATCACGACAAGGACTCCGATACGCTCACGATTCGCCTGCCCGATGCCCACGTAAGCGGGTCGCGGGTGTCGGCGATTGCCGAGGACCTGGTCTATTCGTTCGACGAGACCGGGGGGATTATTGCGCTCTCGCTCGGCAAATCAAGCCAGTTTGACCTCGACCGGTGGCTCTCGGACGCCGAACACCACCGCGTCCCCACGATGCTCCTTGATGATTTGGTCAAGTGGAAGCGCTCGAACGGAGAGGGGCTTGTGCAGACCAAGGCCGCGCTCTCCATCTCCAACGTGGGGTTGCCGCAAAGTTCTGCTGAACTCCCGCCAAGCGACGAGCACCAAAGAGTCGAAAAGAAGGCTCCGTCCCATCATGACGCCCAGGCCGTCCGTGACGACCGGGCGCTCACGAGCCAAGACACGAAGGCCCCAGCCACAGGGAAATCCGCAGCGGTAGCGCCCCCCGATGCGAAACCCGAGGTCACCCACGCGGGCAACAAAGACGACCACCCCGGCAATATCAAACACGATGCCTCCGACCCACGCGAATCGTCCCGAAAAAAGCACGAAGGCAAAGCTGGAACGGGTTGACGCGCGCTAGCTAGCACGGGGAAACAAGGCCCTCATGAGCCCTTCTGCCGCTTGGATCTATGCCTTGATGGTGTGGCTGCTCCCTCCTGCCAAAGCTGTAGAGATTGTGCGAATCAAAGATGCCATCGAGACCGAAGCTGAACGTGACGCGAGGTACCGGTCGATTGCATCGGACCTTGCCACGGTGGTGTACGACCCCACAGAGACGCCTGTCTTTTCCGGGCCAAAGGGGCGAGCGCAAACGGCCACCCTGCTCCTCGGTCTTACCTACCTCGAGAGCGGCTGGCGTAAGGACGTCGACACGGGCAAGGGCCCTCACGCCCGCGGCGACAGGGGCCGCAGCTGGTGCCTCGGGCAGATCAACATCGGGCGGCGGCGCACCCAAGAGGGGTGGAGTGGGCCGGAGCTCGTGAGGGACCGGCCCAAGTGTTTGCGCGCGGTGTTGCACGCGGTGCGGCAGAGTTACAACGCGTGCCGGCGTAATCACGCGAAAAACCGGCTCGCCGCGTATACCTCGGGCGATTGCACCGCAGGGCAGCCGACGAGCGCGGCCCGCGTGAGCTTGGGTCAGCGGCTCTTTGCTCGCTTGCCCGCCCCCCCGGACGCGGCCGCGGGCCCGTAGGCGTCCTGCTCGATGTAGCGCGCGATGGCTTCGGAGCGACTGCGGCCCGCGGCCTGGCACAGCTCATCGAGCTTGTCGACGGTGGCGACATCCATGTAAAGCATCAAGCGACGTTTGCCGATAGCGGCTAGCTCTTCGGTTGTGCGCGGCCGGCCCGAGTGGCCGGATGTTGTGCCTTTGGTCATGGGTGCCAAAAATGGTTGCGGAGCTCGACCAAGCAATCGTCGTCCCCAGCGGCGGCTCGATTGGCCAGGGTCAATCCGTTCGCTCGTTGGCATGCGGCGAATTTTACTTTCTTCAGATCAGCCCAAATATCGCACTCGTACCAGAGTTCGATCGCGGATGGCGTCAGCTTGTCAGGGTGAAACTCCTTGACCAGCTCGAAGATCAATTTCATGGCGGCTTTGGTGTATCCCATTTGTTCCGGGTAGGTGGTCATGGCGTCCTCTCTATGCTGGGATGCCCACTCGGGGAGCGGGCCATCGATACAATCATGATAGCGCGTGATATATATCACGCCATGACTTAAGTGTTTTCTTCTTTAGCTTTTCGGCTAAGCCCCTTCTTCCCGCTTGGCTTTTTCATCATCCGCTCGATGGCTCTGTGGCTTGCCTGGCCTAGCTCAAAATACCTGCGTATCTGGTTTTCAACAAACACATTGCCAGCGGCGGCCAGGTTGATAGCCTCTAGACCTTCATAATTGCCTATAATTGCTCTTTTGAAGTCACCCCAGACCTGATTTTCATCGCTTTCCCACACAAACCCTTTCGTCGTATCGGTGTTATATTCTTTTACGAGGGACTTCATCATCTTAATGGCCTTAACACTGTATCCTAGGTCTCTGGCATAGCTTGTCATAGCGCGTATTCCTTCTTTTGTATCGCCCTGGTGCGTTAGCGATGATTAGAATATAGCGCGTGATATATATCGCGCAAGCCATCGCCTCTTAATAGCTCCCACCTAGCCCCTCAAAGGCGTCGCACGTCGCCATCGCCCCGCAGCCTCCGCCCCCTACGGCGGGTGGCATCCTCGGCGCGCCCCCCTTGCCCCCCTTACCCCCTGGCTCGTGGGCTTGGTAGCCTGCTGTGCCCTCGGAGCCCTCAGAACCTGCTGTTATGTCTGGCTCGGGGCTTGGGGCAGGGGCACGCTCTACCTGCCCGCCACAGCTCACCCAAGCGCCCAGAACTAGCTTGGAAACCCACGCGCGCATGATCGACCAAGCTTCCCTCTCGAGCGAGACAAAGGCAAGCTCGTTTCCAACGGGGAATGGGTCTAAAGAAAAGAACCCATCGCGTCTATACGCGCGAAAGCCGCCTCGCGAGCATCGCGTGCGATCTGCTCTCGGTGACATACTACACACGCACGACAAGGCCCGAGGTGCTTCGCGCTTGGTGCACGAAGCTTTGGCTCACAGACTTTGCACACGGGATGGATTTGGTCTATGCCCTGCCGAAGGATGTGACCCTGGACCGGGCCGACCGATGGCTCGACCATGCAGAAAAAGAAGGGTGGCTTCTCTCGCCACGAGAAAGCCACCCCTTGTGTTACTCGCCGCGTCTCCTCAGAAAGACTCGGCGAGGACAGTCCCTATGCCGTGGATTACGGGTATCGTCCAAACCGCCAATCCGAGGCCCTCAAGAGATTCGTCTTTGAGGGCCTGTTTTTAAAAACGGAATTTGGTCGTCGTCGTCGTCGGTACCCGTGGCCGCATAGGCGGGGGCTGACGGCTTCGGGGGAGCGGTTTTGGCAGGGTCGAACGAACGGGAAACATTGCGCGACATGGGGGGCTCGAGCGGGGCGGACGGCACCGAGCGAAGCGCGCTGGCCGGCGTGGTACGGTGTTGCTGCCCATTCGGCTTCGACTCCATGAGCAAGGCGCGAGCAAGCGCGCGGGCGTCGGCACTAAGCCCGCCTCCCGGCGTAGGCCCTGACTGACGCATCGGGCGATTGATCCACCGCACGCGGGCCGACACATGGCCCTTGTACTCGTTATGCTCGACGGTAATCGAGACGGTGTTCGGGGTCGTGGTCGGAACACCTTGGATAAACTCGTCGATATCATAGCCCTCAAAGCCCAGCGTGCGCAGAGACTCAATCGTGCGAGGGCCGGCATTCTGCGTTAGAAACCCTATCCATTCGACTTCCGAATCTTCATAGTCTCCGTCTGTGACTCGAAAGGTCATGCGGATATATTCGGTTCCGTTTTGGCCTCGATCGGGACGAGCGCTAACCGCTTTGGCGTTGTAACGACCGACAGGAAGTAGATCATCGTTTTGACTCATGGGTCTTTCTCCTAACTTGGAACGAACACGGATCTGTTCTTGGTCTGTGATGAGGCACGCCCCCATCTCGCGGAGTGTCGAAAAGACTTCGTTTTCATCGTAGTCTAGTTCGTCACACATCTTTTTTATGGCCGTCTTGGTGACCTGCACATCAAGCACATCAAGGATGCTATCGACCGATTCGCCGAAGATATCGCGGAGCACAGGCAAGGCTTTTTTTGCGTCGATGCTTTCCCGTTGATAGTTGCACAGCGCGACGTCTGCACTCTTGGTGCTTACCGAGCCCGTTTCTTTGATGTATTTACGCAAATACGCTTCGGCCGTCTCGAGAACACGCTTGGCATTGAGCAAGCGAAGCCACGCATCGGCTACGGCACTATCGCTTGTGGGCCTGCTCTTGCGATCGAGCAGCGTGCGCCACGCGTCCGTGGTTTCGCTCATCCCCCCCAAGCTCCATGCAAGCTCGTTCTGGGCAGGACATAGTCGGAAACAAGGACAGGTCGCGCAGTGCGGGCCGATGGCAAGGGGCGGAAGCTCGCCTTGCACAAGGGCCTCGTAGGCCTTGCGAACCTCACGATAGGTTTCACGCATCGAGGCCCCGGCCTTGTCTAGCTCTTCTTTGGTGAGGGTAGTTTCTTTCGATTCAAAGCCCGGTTCGTGACCAAACTTCATAATCCGAAGGGTCACTTGCTCGAGATCGAAGGCCTGGGCCACCGCGCACGCGGCGAGCAGCATCTGCCCGCGCTCATGGGCCGCTCGTCCGTCAGGCTGACCCGTCTTGTAGTCGATAACAAGCGCGCTTTTGCCATCGATGCTCACCACGTCGGGCGTCAGACACACCTCGTCTGGATTCGAGGGATAGTGCCGGCCGATGTTCTCCCCAAGCGGGCGGCTTTTGCCTGTTTCGGGATTATAGGCAAAGGCGAGCTCGTAAAAGACTCTGTCGCCGAGGGAATCGAAAAACGCATCCATCGAAAGCGCTCGGCAATACGCTTCCCAGCGCATCCCAACGACCGATAGACGCGCATGGGACTGGCCATATTTTGCGTAGAGATAAAGAAAGTTATGGATTCCCGTCCCCCATTCGCGGCCATCGTAGAGCGTTACATCGAGCACTTGCTCCATCACCGCGCTTGCGGGGCACGCCCTCACGCGAGCGGTCGCTGAGCCGGTCCAATAATGCCGAAACACCGGCTCGTTTTTGGCTAGCGAGCGGCTTCGTGGTCGCCGTTCGGATTGGCTCAACGTCCCCCCACTCGTTGGCATTAGGCAGCCTCGTTAGGTTCACTCGCTTGGTCTTGGTGGTGCATGGCCGCTTTGATTCGTTCGGCCGCCGCTTTATACGCGGTCACAAGCTGCGCACGTAGGGCCGCGGGAAGCGTGGTTTTCTTGCTACGTTCGCTCATCTCCCGGGCAATCTCCGCAAACTCCGCCTCTTCGGTGGCCGCTTCGAGCCGGGCTTCGATGTGCTCGGCCCATTCCCTCGTCGCCTGCTCTTCGGGCGTGGGCGGGGCCATCTGCACGACCTCAATACGCCGGGCCGGACGGGCGGCCGGCTCGATTTCATCGGGGTCATAGAGCCCCATCAAGAGGTCGGGGTAGACCTCACGGGCAAGAAACGCCTGCGCACGGGCGAGGAGCATACGCGAGGGATAGGCCTTCCAGTTGTCCTTGTTCGCGAGCCCCGCTAGGCGGGCTTCTTGGATCGTAAAGGTAGCTTGCCTAGGGGGGTCATCGCCTCGCTTGGTTTCGACCGTGGCCTCGGTGGCGCTGACCGATACCGTACGGAAATACTTACAGAGTGGTGACTTGAGACAGACCGCGACCATGCCTTGCGCACTAAAACAAGGGCGGCCCTTGACGATGTAAAACGCACGCAGCGATTGCGTATACGACAGCCCTAGGTCCTTGCCGGCCATCATGACCATCAAGGCTTGCTCGGGGGTTTCGCAGCCAAAAAAGCGAGACTTGGCCGCCTTTTCGGCAAGCTGACCTAGCTCGGTCATGTTCTGCGGTTCAATCGCGGAGGAGACTTTAACAAGGTCGGTGGTCATGCGAGGGACCTTTCGTTACGGAACGTGGGTTGGGACTGGTGGATAGACGCCGCCGCTGATGGCAAGCGCCTGGGTTGCAAGCTGCTGGGTGATTTCGCGCAAGGTTTCGAGCTCCTCTTGTTGCTCGATGACAAGGCCCGCAAGGGCGGCTAGGTGCTCATCGAGCCACGAAGGAAGCTGCCGCTCGTCGAGCGGAAGGCGAACCGGATAGGCGTGATAAAGCCGCGCGGTCTGGTCGTAGGCTTTGCTTGTCGCAACGAGCGCCTGCTCAAGCGCTTGTTCCATGGCGACACTGTCGCGATACCGCCGCAAAACGTCCTTGGCGGCGCGCGCGTCCGACGGGGGAAGGGGAACGGCCATGCCTTCCGTTATGATCTGATCTTTGATCGCGGTCAAAGATCAGCATCACCAACGCGTGATTTCTCCCTCATTCCCCGTCTCCCCCTTCCGCACGTTGTACTACCAGAACCTAACCCGACAAAAGAAAAAAGGCCTCTTCTGAGGCCTTTTCTTGAACAGGTAGAACCTTTTTAGAGGCTGGGGTGCGGGGACGCACTAAGCGGGGGCGACCGCTTTCGATACCGAACGACGGGCGACGGTGGCTTGTCTTCACTGGCCGGTTTTGACGAGGGGAGGAACGCACGGACCCGTTCCCATTGCACTTCCATCGCCCTTCGCAAGCTCTCGACCGTCACCTCTTGGCCCTCACTCCGGAGCAACGCCGCTGTATCAAGCCACGTACGAACAACGGCAATGTTGCTCGGGTCCGTCCGGAGCAGGGCATGGTGCGCTCGCAAGATGGCCGACACGGCCGCGGCATCGGCCGGCCGGTGCCGCTTCTCGTCCCACGCTTGGTCGATCAAATAATCACTCTGCCGTACGGTTTCCGCCGACACAGGCCGATTCCGAAACTCGGGCTCTTGCTTGTCATCCGACCCGTCCGCCTCAATCCGGGCCGGTGGCATCAAGCTTTCAAGCCGCATCGCTTCGAGTATATCGGACTCGGCAATCTCCAAACCCTTGCCTAGCTTGAGCGCGGTATCCAAGTGGGGCGGGTTCCTGCGCTTGGCGTTGATAAGGCGCGAAAGGGTGCCGCCCGCCACTCCAGCCCGTCGTTCGATATCGGCCACCGAAAGCTTGTGCCCGCGCGTGGCCGCGCGCGCTTGCTGCTTGGCAATAGCGTCGACGATCAGTTTACGAAAAGGGCGCATGGGCGTATTCCTGAACCGGGAAAGGGGAGGGGGAAGAACGAATTGAATTGAAGTCGTCTTTGACGACAGCCAACATGGGCGCTGCCCTAGCTACTCACTACAAGGTAGTGCGTCTTAGCCGCGCGTCAAATCGGCTTGGCTGCGCTTGTCTTGTCTTGTTGCTGGCAAGGCGAACGTCGCAACGCCGTCGTTCAAGCCTTAAAAGCGAAGGCCCATCAACGGGTTGTCCTCTTGTTTCCGCAAGAGGCGTTGATGGGGCCGGGGGCACGGACAGACCAGATACCTACACACCACGATGACCAGAAACCTTGCAAAACAAGGCTGCCTTTACCGTAGAAAGGATCGCTGGCTACTATGCCAAAATCTCATGTCCATCGCCAGTCAATAAGTACCAAAACTGAGCAAAATTCGTTGATCGTCCTCGGCATTGATACGGGGCCAGACCAACACGCCTATGTGTTGCTCAGATTTGACCACAGTCACAGCATCGCATTCGTTGAGCTCGGCATGGCCGATACCCCGACGCTTGGGGGGCTTGAGCGGACCTATACCTTCGCCGCGCTCGAGCGGCCGGCGGGCTTTGCGTATAAGCCGGCGATCGTGTGCGCCCTGCTCAAGACCGCGTATGAAGCGGGGTGCGTATGCGGTCAGCTCCAAGCGCGCGGCGTCCCGGTCGTGCCGCTTTGCGCGGCTGACTGGCGCCGTGACGTATGCGGCAACGGCAGCGCCACCGACGCGGTGATCAAAGACGCGGTGACCCGCCTTGTCAGGGGGTGGCCGAAACGGAGTAACGCTCATCATCGGGACGCGGCGGGGGTTGCGCTCGCGGCGGGGTGGCTACGGCTAAGGGAGCAAGGGGGGAGCATGGGAGAGGCAACGCAAAAGGACAAGGCGCGCGAGCTCGCAACGGGGGGGATGCCATGACCAAGCCCGCAACGCCTGCGCCGGCTGTATCGCTAGGGGATGCAGCGGTCAACTATTCGACAACGCTCTACAAGTGGAAGGTCTTTCAGCTCAAGCCACGAAGCAAACAGCCTCTTGATGGCAGCGAGGGGTTTTATGAAGCCACTGATAGCGAAGCGAAGCACCGTGAAGACTGGCGCAAGATTCCCGATGGAAACATAGGCCTGCGCACGGGCGAGGAGAACGACATCTTCGTCATTGACATTGACATCGTCAAAGACGATGGCGAGCAAACGCTTCGCGAGCTCGAGGCCGTGTATGGCGCGCTTCCGCCTACGATCACCTCGATCTCTGGCAGTGGCGGGCGGCATTTGATCTTTCGGTATCCCAAAGGCCTTGATTTCAAGGTACCTGCCAAACTGGCCAAGGGAATCGATATCAAATCGGACGGGGGCTATATCGTCGCACCCCCCTCGATTCATCCGGCAACAGGGCGACCCTATCAATGGGCCGAAGGGCGAGGGCCTGGAGAAATCGAGCTCGCCGAAGTACCCGCCTGGGTGATCAACCTTTTGCGCGAACGACGCGAGCAAAAGCCCGCCCCCAAGCCTAAGCAAGATCAGGGCAAAGAAGAGGAAAAGCCCCGGGAAAAAAGGTCTTCGAGCGACGCAAGAGATACCTTTCTCTTTGCCGCGTTTGAAGCCGCGGGGCTCCTCAAACCAGGGGGCCCTGGTTCCGTAGGGCAACGCAATGTTGTTTGCCCGTGGAACCATGAGCATACCCCAGGCGAAGACAGTCCCTCATCGACGGTTATTTTCCCCGCGGAACCACCTCATACGTTCGGCAAGTTTCACTGCTCGCATAGCCATTGTGCGGAGATACGAACGCCCGCGCACTTGCTTCGCGTGCTTCCCCAACACGCCCTCGAAGAGGCACGCAAGAAGTTTCCTCCCCCCTCGCCCGGAGCTCCAACACGCATGACGCCCAAAGGCCATCTAACCTTGGTGGCTTCGGAAGAAGCCCCAAGCGAAAACGACGAGCCACAAGGACCAAACTGGCCTTGGTCCGACGAGCTGATTGATACGTTCGAGGCCGACCCCCTACGCCTAAAAACTGGCATTGACCCCATCGACCAAGGGTGGCGCGGGGGCGCACGCATGGGCAGGCTTTGGGCCATTGGCGGCGCGCCGGGCGCGGGGAAAACTACGTTCGCGACCCAGCTTGCTCATGATTGGATACGCCAAAGTATTCCCGTCTTTTTCATCGCGAGCGACGAGTCACGCGAGGGCATCCTCATTCGCATCGGGCAACAGATAGGGCTCAATCGCGACCACCTTGAGATCTGGAAACCCGAGGAACGACAAGCGCTCAAAAAGCATCTTGCTTCTCTTCCATTCAAGCTACTTGACCCTGACGAACAACCCGACGCAAACGTTCTTTCCGTGGCGGCTCACTTGCGCCAGCATTGTCCCGAAGGCCCCGCAGTGCTCATTCTCGACTCTGTGCAAACCATGGCCGCGTTCATTCCTGACGCCTTGGCCGAGGGGATGCGAGCGAAGGTTGACTATGTGCTCAAGCAATGCAAAGCCGCAGCGAAGAAATACAAGATGTTCATTGTCGCGCTGACGGAACTATCGCGCGCTGCCTATAAGTTCAAGGGAGAAAGCCAAGTTGAAGATATAGCCGCAGGGAAAGAGTCGGGCGGCATTGAGTACACGGTCAATGAGCTGACGATCATTCGCTCCGTTCCTAAGTCGGAGTCGAATGGCGAAGGGCTTGTTGTGTGCACCATGCCCAAGTCTCGCCTTGGTCGGGTCGACAAGTTTGCTCTTCGTCAGTGCTTTCAGACCGCGCGCTTTGCGCTCGATGAGCTACCCGACGATCTCGGAGGCTCGAGTTACCAAGGCCCCAAAGAGTCAGCAACGTCGCTCGAACAGGCCATCGTGGCCTGCGTACACTCCTTTGCCATGGATGGTCTCGATACGCCGGCGTTGATGGGGCGCATTCAGCGACGGGGGCAGTGTGTTTATGCTGCCCTCAAGCGGCTTCAAGCCGAAGGTCTTCTTGTTAATAAAGGTCATCCGAACCGCCCGCGCTGGTACCCCGGCGTACCGGACTCACCAACCAAAGAACCGGTCCCAAGCGACCAAAAATAGACGCGCTGCGTTACACGGGGCGGTTACTCTTCCCACTCTTCCCAACTCTTCCCGTTACTCTTCCCAACTCTTCCCACTCTTCCCGCCCGGGGTTTTTGGGGTCTCTTCTCACCGCCGCGTTGGGGCACGCTTTCTACTCTTCCCACTCTTCCCATGCTCCCCTTCGCTTCCTTCTCTTCCCGGGCCGACTTTTCGCGAGTTACAGCGGGTTTCTTGGTTACTCTTCCCACTCTTCCCACTCTTCCCACTCTTCCGGGAAGAGTGGGAAGAGTAAGGCAGCCCCCCTCGACCACCCCTTCCACTTTCCACTCTTCCCACTCTTCCCCCCCCTTTAAGGGGGAAGAGTGGGAAGAGTGGGAAGAGTGGAAAGTGGAAGGGTGGGGGGGCACGCGAGGGAAGACCGAACGCGTCATAGGCAGCGGCCGCCTAGCGTTCGTGGTCCCATCACCACCACGGTCAAACCAGACTGCGGGCCAAGACGTTCGCTTGACCCCGTGTGAAACATTGCTATCCCTTGGGCCCGCTATGCCCCCGCGTTCCGCTCGCCTCGCCGCCCCCCGTGCCGAGTGGCACGATCACGCGGGGTATCTCGCCCTGTCGCCCCACGATGGCCATTGCTCCCACGTAACACCCTGTCCATGGCCTTTTTGGAGACAGGCCTAGGCTACCCTAGCCACCCCCCCATCCCAATCGCTTCTAACCCACCCCACGTCCCCATCAAAAACCCCCACGCGCGACGCTCCCTGGCCCCTTCGCGTCGTTTGCGCCGTAGGTAGGTAGGCGCCGCCCTCGCCGCGTCCCGTGGTCGCGGCTGGCCTGTGCTGGGGCTCCTGTGTCTCTCCTTGACCTGGGCCGCGCGAGGGGGTGTCCTTTCCGTCGCGAGGTGGGGAGATTGGCCTTCGCGTCGTAATGGCTAGGGTCCCGTTGTATGCCGTGCCTCTCCCCCCTCGCGCACTTGCTTCCCCGCGGCACTCAAGGCGCGCGCGCACGGCACGGCTGGCAGGCTTGGAGCTCGGAGATTGTGCGTGGCTAGTAGGTAGATTGATGGATTGATTCCAGCTTGAAATGAGCTATCTTATACGTATGGCAAAAGCCGCAAAGGGGATGGCCCTAGCTGCCGTGGTCTCGCCCCCAAAAGCGGTGCGCCTCAGGCACATCCGTCAGCTTATGTCACTAGGAAAGTGGGAAACGGGCAAAACAGCCTACGAACTCGCCGAAACCTGGGGGCTAGCGGAAAGCACCGTACGCGGCGACGCCGCCGAGGCCTCGTTTTCCCTTCGTGAGGCGATAGCGGACGTGGAAGGTCTACGCGTCGAGATCCTCATGGCCCTCGGGGCAGCCAAGCGCCGAGCGGACGAGGAAGAAAACCACGGCCGCGCGGCGATGGCCCTGATTCGTGCCCTTGAGCTGCAAGCGAAACTCACGGGCTGTATGGCTCCCGTCAAGCACGCTGTCTCCGTCAACGACCCTGCAGGGGAGGTGCTCCCTGGCTGGACGCTCGACCCCTGCGAGGACGACGAAGGCAACGCCCATGAATCCAACTGAGCCCCTCGAAGCCCGACTGCTTGTCCTTGAAACCGAGCTACGTGAGGCGCACAAAGAGAGAGCAAGGGTGGAAGAACTCTTGGCTCATACTGCGATGCTCCATCGGCAAGTCACCCAATCGCATCACGGCATGGCGAAGGATTGGACCGCCCATCTGGGAAAGCTCGCTGAGGAAAATAGGTACCTTCGATCCCTTATCCAACAAGCGCGCTCCAAGCCATGCTGTCATTGTGCACGTCAGTGGAACGTGGATAGCGACAAGGGGTGCCACCGGTAAAACGCGCACATGCCTCGCAAACGCCCCCCGCGTACCCCCAAGCTCCCTGCTATCGACCCGCGTCAGCTCGGCTTTGCTCACGCCTTGCTCGAGCAGGCGAACCAAAAGGACCTCCATTTCCGGCAAAAGCGGCAAGAGCTTCAAACGGAATTCCGAGCCCACGTGCAACGGGAGCTTATGGAGCTTGATACCCAACTCGACGATCTTTACACCGAGATCGGGATTCTCACGGGGCAAAGACATCGTAGGGTAGCGCCATGACCACGGAGGCACTCTTGATCCCCTTGGGACGTCAGATTGAGTAACGCACCCGCTAGATTTCGCCCCGTGTTTCGCCCTGAGCGGCTGCCCGCCGCGCGGACGCTTGTCACGGCGTCCGAGGTCGGCTCAGCCCTCATCGTTGCCTGGGGGCAACTGCTAGGCGATGCGCCGTTTGTGCTCGATACTATTTATCTCCTTATGGCCCAATGGGCCCTCGAAACAGGCCGAGGGCGAGCCTGCTGGAACTATAACCTAGGCAATGCCAAATCCGTTCCAGGCGACGAACGATGCTATACCTATTACCCTTGCAACGAGCACCTTCCGTCCGCGTCGGCTAGGCGGCATGCCCAAAAAGCCGAGCCACGTACCGATACCCACGGGCCCAACGCGGTCCTGACCATCGATGATGGTCATACAGCGATCATTTGGTTTTATCCGGACCATCCCTATGCCCGGTTCCGCGCCTTCCGCACGCTCGAAGAGGGCGCGTACGATTACCTGGCCCTGCTGCACAAGCGCTTTCCGAAAGCTTGGCCGGCTCTCTGTCAGGGTGACCCTGTCGCGTTCTGCGCAGCGCTCAAAATCCAGCGCTATTTCACAGCCGACCTTGACCCCTATACCAAAGCGGTCGCGAGTCTGTTTCGCGAGTATCGCAAGGTCCCTCTTGTCCTGCCCAAAGAGCCCGAGCCAACCCCAGAGCCCGAGCCAACCCCAGAGCCTGAAGAGCTAAGCGACGAGGCCCGCGCCCGCACGCTCGCGCTGCTCTGGCAAACCAGCACCGAGCTCACGACCAAGCTGCTCGAAGAGGAGCGTCTGACCCGCGGAAAAGAAGCGAGCGACGAAAACGATTCGGATAAATCGAAGGCCTAAGCTAGGCTCGCGCGCCTGGGGAAGGAACCACCTGTGCCTCTTACGTTGCTCAAACTCTTTGTGCAGTACGCCGCTATCCCGTTGGCGCAGGCGGCGATAAACGCGATCAAAACCAAAAAGGCGAGCGAGGAACGCGACCACCTCGATGAGGCGCGCCTTTCCTTGCAACGCGAGCTCGCCATCCAACAAGCGTTCGCAGCCCGGCTCGAGTATGAACGGCAAGCCGAGCGAACCAGGTTTGCCCAGGTCGAGCAGGTGTCGATCGAGTGGCTCAGTGGCGAATGGAAACATGCGTTCGACTGCCCTCATCAGCTCTGTGACCATCCACCGTTTACCCATAGGTCAAAGGCGAAAGGGTATTGCTGTAGCGAACCAAGGGATTCCGACCGCTGCGCTTGTACCAAAGCGCTCCCTTGCCGCTGTCACGTATGGCAGCTTATGCAGCTTGAGGCTTCGCTCGGGCCCTATTAAGCTAGTGCTGTTGGGGGAGTGATCACGACCGGGAACGGTTTTTCTTCATCACGCGGTGGTAGTACTCGCGATGGTAGGTACGGTGTTTTTCGCGGGCCACAGGGTCTTGCTCGCGTTTCGGTTTGGTGACCGTTTGATAGGTGGCTCGGGCAACCGCTAGTCTGCGTGCGCGATAGGCGGGGTCGGTTTTCCATTTGGGTTTGGTTACGGTTTCATAATAGACTTTTTTTCGCGTCGCGACTTTTTGTCGATAGACCGAGTCGGATTGAAGCCTTGGTTTGAGGACGTTATGGTAATAGTCACGCCCTTTTTTTAGAAGCCGCTCGCGTTGCCACGGGGTAAGGGGAGGCTTGGGCTTGTGTTTGGACGCGTGATGGCGCTCCTTTCTTTTTTGGTTTTCTTTGTGTCGAAAGAGAGGGTCTTTGCGCCGCTCGCGTAGGTAGGCCGCCTGGTAGCGATTTCGGTCCTCGACGTAATGGCGCATCGTTTCGTGGGTGGACGCGCCCTGCTCCCCAAAGAGGTCGGCCAGGTCCTCGCTCAAATGAGTCCAGGGCATTACGGGCTAGCTCCTCTCTTTTTCTTCCGTTTTTCTTTGGCTACCCAGGCCGGGTCAGATTGGGCCTTTTTCTTTTTCCATCGCTTCGTCGCTTCAGCCTTCCTCGCTTTGCGGTCAGCGCTCAGGGTTTGGGCTTTGACCTTGACCTTCGCTTTGTTGGCTTGGTACCACGCTCGGAAGTAGGCTTTTTGGGCGTTTACCCACGCGGGGTCGCGCCGTTTGCGCTCATGCCACGCTAGGGAGTTGGCTCTCTGCCTAGCTACCCAGCAAGGGTCGTCGCGCTTTTGTTTGGTCCATTGTTTGAGGTACGCCAAATGGCTCGCGCGTGCGCGCTCGAGCGCAACAACCAAGCCCTCGTAGCCATCCAGCTCGGCAAACATCCCCTCAATATCGGCTCGTAGATTGAGCCACGCCACGCCTTCTCCTCCCCCCTCCGCGTCTGTCTACCAAAGCTGAGCAAGGGATGGCAAGGGGGTTGCTTTAGGGAGGCGTATGTCCTACCTATTTGCGTGTAGTAGAGAAGCTCTCTAGGTTAATGGGTAGCGTGATATATATCACGCGCTATATTGATAGTGTCGCTAGCGGATGCCCGCGGGCGATAAGCGATAAGGGGTAAACCACAATGTACGAATTCGCCGCCGCCACCAGACTCCTTGCTACCGATTGTGCTTGCTGCTCACGCCCGCTCGTTGACGCTATCAGCGCGGAGGTAGGGATGGGGCCAACGTGCCGTAAAAAGCACGGGTATCCCGCTGCCGGTGGAGCCGCTGACTGGCAAGCCGCGCTCGAAGTCCTCGAAGAGTCAAGCTACGCCTACCTCATCAACACAGCCGCGTGGAAGTACGATGCCCGCGGGGTCGCGAATCACCTTATCTTCTGCGTCGCGTGCGACCAGAAAGGGCCGGATGTGGCGCGAGCCACGGTCGCGTTGCGTGCCCTCGGGTTTGTGTCGGTCGCTGACCGTATCGCCAAACGGCTTATCTCGATCAACGTCACCCAGGAAGGCGAGAGCTTGGTGGTCCAAAGCGGCTTCAACCCGCGCTTCAACGAGGCCCTGCGCACCGTGCACGGCTCGCGATGGGATGCAGAGCGTAAGGTAAGGGTGGTTCCTGCCTCGCAACGTGCAGCGCTTTGGGCGGCTATCAAGGCGAGCTTTGCCCCTGGCACCCTCGTTGTTGGCAAAACGACCGCTGTCCTAGGGTGAGAAGGAGAACCGGGGTGGGGGGTTTCCTGCTTGGGCTAGGTGCGCAAAACCCCGACGAGGTGGACGTGGGAGGTCACACCGCGCCCTCGTTGACGGCCATGACAGCTTGAGTTCGCGCTGCCCTACGCCCGCGTCCGTACTACGACTGTCCGGTCCTAGAACACGCGGCTAGCCTGAGCCCGCGTGCGGTGGCCCCTTGCGCCCTTCCCTCGCTTTGCTCGATAACGTGCTGGTGGCCCCTCGCCGTCAATCGTTTACGGAGTTTTGCGCCTGGCTCGGCGTTACCCTCGAGCCCGGGCAGCGGGCCCTGGCCCGCGTCGCCTTCGACGGACGTGAGCCTTGCCAGCTGCCGCCCGACGAGCGCGAGCTCGCCCGTATCCTCTTCGGTCCCGACGTCGACCGCATACCCGCTATCGCTCGCCGCAATGTGATGATTGTGTGCGGCGCACGGTCTGGCAAATCGTACCTCTTCGTCGCGCTCCGGATGCTCCACCTAGCGCTCACCACCCCTTTGAAAACCCTGGCCCCGGGCGAGGTAGCCTCGGTCAACATCACCGCCCCTGACCTCGACCTAGCCGAGCAAGATTTGAACTACATTCGCGGGGCTATCAATCAAAGGCCAGAGCTTATTCGATTGGCTGTTTCCGGTCACGAAATCGATTCAAAAGCCATGGCCATTGTGCTCCACCGGCCCGAGGGCCGCGTCACCATCGCCTGCCGGGCGGCTTCGAGTCGGGGCAAAACAGGCCGCGGGCGCACGCTCGTTGGTTTCGCGATGGACGAGGCAAGCTTTTTTTTCGACAATGACCACAAGGTCAACGACCGGGACGTGTACGACGCCCAGGCACCCCGCGTCGTGCCCGGCGGGCAAGGGGTTGTCGCATCGACGCCATGGGCCGAAGATGGATTGCTATTTGAAAAGTATCGGGATAACTGGAATGCGCCCAAGGATTGCCTCGTTGCCCACGCACCCACCCTTGTGATGCGAACAGATCCCACAATACAAGAGATGATTCGGCTAGCTTACGCCAATGCATCCGAAAGGGATAATGCCGAGCGGGAGTTTGGCGCAAGGTTTCTTTCGGCGTCAGCGGGTAGATTTTTTGAGGAATCAGCGCTTGCCGCCTGTGTGGATGACGCTTTGCCGCTCGACGCGCTCCCGGAGCCAGGCGACAGCGTGACCGCTGGGGCCGATTTTGGCTTTACGCAGAACTCAAGCGCTCTTGCCATTGTGCATAAGCGAGGGGAGCTCTGTCGGCTTGCCGTGCTCGTTGAGCGCAAGCCCGAGCCCGGGCGTCCCTTGAAAGTCAGTGAAACAACAAGGGACTTTGCCGCCTTGGCGTCACGTCACCAGGTCGAAGGGCTGATGGCCGATGCGCACTACAAAGAGGCGATACGCGAATACCTAGAAGACGAGAGCCAGCGGTTTTACCCCGCCCCCGAGGGGCTCGATGGCAAGCAGCGGACGTACGTCAGGGCGCGTCAGTTGATGCGCGAAGGCAAGCTCCGGCTGCCGGCCCATGGCCGGCTCTTGCGCCAGTTGCGGGCCGTTGTCGCCAAACCGACCAGCGGGGGTGGGCTCTCCATCAGCGCCCAGCGGGCACCGGACGGGTCCCATGGCGATTTGGTCAGCGCCCTGGTCTTGGCCCTCTGGCAAGCGCACGGAACGCTTGTCGTAGCCCCGGACGCCAGGGTAGGCTCAGCCGAGTACTGGCAGCGGGAGGAAGCGCGCTACGAAGCGCGTATGGAAGTCCAGGTCAAACGTCACCAGGAGGGGGATGAGATGATGCCTAACGGAACCGAATGGTGGGCCTAGTCGGAGGGCCCGGGGAGGGCCGGGACGGTGAGGCCCTGCTTGAGCTTCTGCGCCAGCTCGCCCACGCGGGCGCGCGCCGCGTGACCTTTCACCCAGACGGGAGCGTCAAGTCGGTCACCTTCCTTGCGCGGCCTGTCCTGCCCCCCGGCACGGACGCCGCCCCCCATGAGCCGCCCTCCCCCCGCGCCCCCGCGCCCCCGCGTACGCCGTGGCCGTCGCACCGAGAGGACGACGAGGAAGATCTCACGTTCGCCTCCTCGCCCGGTCGTCTGCAACGGCTTCCTAGGTCGGCCGTTGCGCAGGAGGATGACGCGTGAGCGCGGA
>Ga0307405_10000256_pt1 | contig 19416 bp, 19 predicted proteins | sample 322Cmetagenome_2_FD_203311 | JGI IMG/M metagenome (GOLD analysis project Ga0307405, IMG submission 203311) | Maize rhizosphere microbial communities from greenhouse at UC Davis, California, United States - 322HYB-C-1 | ecosystem: Host-associated > Plants > Roots > Rhizosphere > Soil | place...
CCACCGCCTGGGCACGATGGAAATCGAATCGGCGTTGGTGTCCAAGACCGACCTCGTGGCCGAAGCCGCAGTGGTGGGCCGTCCCGACGACGTGACCGGCGAAGCGGTGTGCGCCTTTGTCGTGCTCAAGCGCTCGCGCCCGACCGGCGAAGAAGCCAAGCAGATCGCCAACGAACTGCGCGCATGGGTCGCGAAGGAAATCGGCCCCATCGCCAAGCCCAAGGACATCCGCTTCGGCGACAACCTGCCCAAGACGCGCAGCGGCAAGATCATGCGACGCCTGCTGCGCAGCATTGCCAAGGGCGAGGCGATCACGCAGGACACATCGACGCTGGAGAACCCGGCGATCCTCGATCAGCTCAATCAAATGTATTGAAAGCTAGACATGACGATCGTCATCGTCTGAGGGATTTTGGGCTTCGTGTATCTCGGCCTGATCTTCGGAGGATTCCTTTTTTTTGCAGCTCGCTCGTAAGAGTACCGCACTGCTCGGCGCGATCGCCCTCATGCTGCCATTCGAACGTCGCGTCGAGGCTTCATTCGCGCCGGTTCGGTGGTCCGATTCCGCCCCAGCCACCACTCTTCTACATAAGCTGGTCATCGAGCGTGGTGTGGTTGCCCGCGTAGATGAATGGAGGGCTGACGATGCCGCGCAGTCCGGAGCCGAACTGCCGGCGGCGCGCTAGTTCACAAGTGATGGTCGGTCGCGAAGGTTGAGGGGGCGATGAGGGCCAGCAGCTGTGCACCGCAAGAAGTTCAGGGTGCGCGCGCAGGTCGAGCACCTGTCCGGCGTCGTCAAGAGACTCTGGGGCTTCAGCAAAGTCCGACACCGCGGACTTTACAAGAACGCGATCAGCGCAATCACGGCCCTTGCGCCGGCCAACATCTGCATAAGACGATGGCTATTGCTGGTGCGAGTGCGCCTGTAGAACGGCCAGGGCCGCCTAAAGCGGCATGCCGATGCACAAATATGCGCAAACCCGTCATCCTGAGCGCGACAAGCGCAATGCGGAGCGCGCAGCACGCTCAATCTCAAAAACGGAGGACTACTTCAGCGTAGCCTAAAAAAAGCAGTGCTGGAATCCAAAGAAAGAAAAATTATGCCAAAGACGATAGCAGCAATGCCATCTCTACCCGACGTCGCTGGATCGACGCCTAAGGCGTAGGCGGCCGACAACGCCCGAGGGGAAGTAGTAAACGCAGAGGATGAAAAGCAGACCAAGCCAAAGTGACCACCGGTCCGGTGAGGCGAGCTGACCCAGCAACGGAACATCTGCCGTCAGGTTGGCGCCGATGGCCAACAGGTCTTGCAGATAGTTCTGAACGATCACCAAGAGCGCTGCCCCGATGACCGCGCCATAAAGAGTTCCCATCCCACCAATAACCACGATCAGAAGCAAGTCCAACATGACCTCCGAACCTAACGTTGTGTCTGGGCCGACGTAGCGCAGCCAGAGCGCGAGAACGCCGCCTGCCGCCGTCGCGAAGAGCGCAGAGATGACGGTTCCCGCCACTCGGTAGCGAACGACGCTAAAGCCGAGCGCCTCTGCACGGAATTCGTTTTCGCGAATGGCTTGCAGTACCCGTCCGAAAGGTGAATTGACGATGCGCAACAGGATCAAAAAGGAAACAAGCACGATCAATAGGACCAGGTAGTACGTGATCACTCGCCCGTTGATGACGATGCCCCAGATCGGCTGGTGGAAAGGTTCGAATGACGCAGAGAGAACGGCCGGTACATTGAAGGTGACGCCATCCTCGCCGCCAGTAATTTCACTCATCTGGGACACGAGCGTCTGCGTGCTCGCGGCGACGGCCAGTGTGATCATTGCATAGAAGATCGCCTTGACTCGTAGTGAGAACAAGCCAATCAGAAATGCGATCAATGCCGAGATTACGCAGGCGCAAATGAACCCAGCGAGCATTGCAAGTGCACTGGGACCCACATAGACCGCCGGTAGTGCAATGCCATAAGCGCCCACACCAAAGAAGACGCTGTGCGCGAAGCTGACGATGCCGGTATAGCCGAGAACTAGGTCATAGCTCGCGGCGAGAAGAATGAATACGAGCACCTTCGCCGCCACAGCAGTTGCTTTTTCGCTATGAAACAGAAACGGCTCGATCACCAATACGGCAATGATCAGCAGCAGGCATAAGGTCAACGGACGGCTGCGCGGAAGGTCATTGGAAAGAATACGCTTGAACATTGTGTTATGTCCGATTCGATGTCACCGGATAAAGTCCCTGTGGGCGCCACAGCAAGATCAGAACCATGATTCCCAGTGTGGAAAAGAGTGCCAGTTTGGGTGCCATGAATCCGGCATAGTTGGAAATGAGACCGACGAGAAGTGCGCCAATGAAGCATCCAAAGGTCGAGCCCAGGCCTCCCATGATGATGACAACGAAAACCAGAACGTTTACTTGGGTTCCGATCTGCGGCACGAGGTTTTGTTGATAGAAACCCCAGAGAGCGCCACCGGCGCCGGCGAGTGCCGCGCCTGCGACGAAAACCCAGACGAAGAGTCGTCGGATCCGGTAGCCGAGCGCCTCCACCATCTCGGAGTCCAGAACGCCAGCGCGCACGAGCAGGCCGAGCTTGGTCCGGCCGAGTACATAGGCCAAGGATGCAAGCACCAGCAATCCGATGCCGATCACCAACAAGCGAAATCGCTCCACCGCTGCCCCGTGCTCTCCTACCGGGAAGATAAACGCGCCTCTCAGGGCCTCCGGCAAGGCCAACGGGATTTGCTGCGGTCCCCAAAAGACCTTGATCAGCTCCTCCGCAACAATCATCCCGCCCATCGTGACGAGAATCTGCTTCAGGTGCTCACCATACACCGGGCGAATTACTACTCGCTCGAAAGCCCAGCCCACGACACCGACCGCTAGCGCGGCTGTCAGCATCGAGATCAAGATCGCTGCGCTCGCAGTCGCCCACGTAAGTCTCGACCATGTCGCAAGGTGCGTCATCAGGGCGGCCGCGACATACGCTCCGCTACCGACAAACACGCCGTGCCCAAAGTTCAGCACGTCCATTAGTCCGAACACCAGCGTCAGCCCCGACGCGACGATGAAGATGATGATCCCAGCCGCGATCCCCGCGACCGTGAGCGTCAGCCAGGTGCTTGGTGAGCCAATTAACGGTAACGCGACCGCGGTGGCGATCAGAACTAGTGCGCAAGGCCAGAAATCCAGCGTCCTCCAGCGAACGCTGCGCACCTCGCCGCCAATATCTGACGCTTTCATTGATGTGCCCCCAAGTGAAGACCCAGTAGCTGGCGCTGCAAAGCATCGTCGCGCGCCAAATCCTCCATGCTGCCTTGGTGCACCGTGCGACCGTTGTCGAGAACTGCAACTTGATCACCTAGTGCTTTGGCCATCGAGAAGTTCTGCTCAACCAAGACGATGGTCGTCTTTTGCCGCCTCATCTCAGCAAGCGCCGCTACCAGGTTTGTCACCATCGCCGGCGCGAGGCCTTTGCTCGGTTCATCAATCAACAGAAGTGCCCGGGGCTCGCAGATTGCTCTTGCGACAGATAGCATCTGCTTTTGACCGCCTGACAGCTTGCCAGCCGGAAACATCCAAAACTTCTTGAGCGCCGGAAAAAGTTCGAAGATCCAGTCCAGTCGAGCTGTATCAAGCTCACGAGTCGTGCGAGCACGACGTGCGGCAAGCAACAGGTTCTCGCCGACTGTCAGTGTGGAGAACACTCCCGTGGTTTCAGGTACATAGGCGATCCCTAGGTCGGCCAGCGATGGAGTTCCTCTGCCGATCAGCTCATCTCCACGGTAGGAAATGCGACCCTGCGAAGCTTTCCAAAGTTGCATGATCGTACGCAATGTGGTGGACTTGCCAGCGCCGTTGCGTCCGAGCAGCACAAAAACTTCGCCCTCCGGCACACGCAAATCTACTCCATGCAGTATGTGGTACTGCCCGATGTGCGTGTGTACACCTTCAAGCGCAAGCGCAATGTCTTTCATGGCGTTTCCTTGGGCGTACCTTGGCCGAGATAGGCTTGCTGAACGACATCCGAAGCTATGACGGTCGAAGGGGTTCCGTCAGCAACGAGCGCTCCGTTGTTAAGCACCACGAGCCTGTCGGCCAATTCACGGACTACGTCCATCTTGTGTTCGACCAGAAGAACTACCCGGTCGGCTTTGGCCTTCACCTTGCGGATTAGTTGCAGCACCGCGGGCGCATCGTCGACGCTCATGCCTGCCGTCGGCTCGTCGAACATGTAGACCTTCGGTTGAAGCGCCATGAGGACAGCTACCTCCAGCTTGCGCTGATCGCCGTGAGGCAGGTTGCCAGCGACCGTATTGCGGCGCGAATTCAGGCCGACATCGTCCAACACGGCATCGGCTTCGGCCAGCCAGTCCTGTCGGTCAGACCAGATGTGATGCAGGTCCATTCGCCGGACACGCGCTTGCGCCGCCAGACGGACGTTCTCCTGCACGCTGAGCGCGGGAAAGAGCTGGGTCAATTGGAATGCGCGCCCCAAACCGCGCCGACTACGAGCCGATGCGGAAAGTGCAGTTAGGTCACGCCCCTGTAACCATACGGATCCGGTACTCGCTTTGATCTGACCGGAGATCAGATTGAAAAGAGTTGTTTTGCCAGCGCCGTTGGGGCCTACGATGGCTGTGAGCGTCCCTGCCCGGAATGAACAGGAGGCATTGTCGACCGCAGTGTGCCCGCCGAAGCGGACGGACAGTTCGCGTATTTCAAGCATGGGATTCCCTTCGCGCTCGGGATCGAGGGCGTTGTGGCCGGATATAAGATGAAGAAAGTGACCGTCTAGCGCTGGTTGCGGATGGGCAGCGCCATGTCTTCCGGTTTGATCTCTCGGACAAGCTCGGGGACGCCCCACGCGACCGAAGGTTCGGCTTTGATCCGGAAGTGATACATGCTTTGTAGCGCCTGATGGTCCTGCGCACGGAACGTCATCTTGCCTTTGGGCGTGTCGAAGCTCATGCCTTCCATGACGGAAATGAGCTTGCTGGTGTTGGTGTCTCCACCGGTCTTTTTAAGCGCCTCGACGATCGCGATGGCGGCATTCATACCGCCGGCGGTGAAGAAATCAGGCGGTGTGCCGTACTTCTTCTGATGGCGGGCGATCAGCCAGTCGTTGATCGGATTCTGTGGAATGCCATAGTAGTAATAGGTCCCCCCTTCCATGCGCGGCAGGTTTTTGTAGGCTGCCATGGCAGAGAACATGTTGCCGACCCCGGCTATCTCGATGCCGTATCGACTGAGTTCAAGTTCGGCGATCTTGTATGGATTCCCTGCTCCGGCCCAGTTGATCCACACTATCTTTCGACCGGGCTTGTTCTTGAGCGCGTCGATGATGCGCTGGGCTCCAGCGGTGAAATCAGTAGCGGCGATCGGCAGGAACTCTTCATGAATAATTTTTGCGTTTTTTAATGCTTGCTTGAACGCCTTGACCCCATCGCGGCCGTATGCATAGTCCTGAGCAAGCGTCGCAATCGACACACCAGGCTTGTCCAGCGCAGCCGCGTTTGCAAATGCTGCCATGGTGCTGGTGTGACCTGTGCGGAAGACGTATTTGTTCCACTTCTCACCGGTGATGGCATCAGCGACCGCCGGTTCAATCACAAGAATCTTCTTGTATTCTTCCGCCACTGGCAGTAAGGCCAGAGCCACTCCGGAGGAACTCGCGCCCACCGCGATGTCGGCCTTGTCATCGCCGTAAGCGGTGGCCAGTTGGCTTTTTCCCATGTCCGGCTTTCCCTGATCATCCTTGTCCAGAAGGACGATCTTCTTGCCCGCCACCATCATCGTGCCGCCGGTGGCGTACTCAAAACCCAGCGACAAGCCACGCGACGTCTGCTGGCCGTAGCTCTCCAGGGCACCTGTACGGCTGTACACGTGTGCAACCCTAATTGTCCCGCTATCCTGTGCGCGAGTAGGTGCACTCAGAAAAAGTCCAGTCGCGGAGACAGCAGTCAATAGGCAGAGGGGCGCGAGCATTGGCTTCATCGGAAACTTTCGATCAGTAATTCGCTGTGACGAGTTGATGTCAAAGCTTATGCTCAGCGTATCTATTCCACCAATCGATTGAGAGAATCTTGAGCATCGACCATTTCAATCTAAGGAACTTTGATCTCAATCTCATGCTGGCGTTCGATGCGCTGATTCAGGAGGAAAGTGTGACCCGAGCAGCCGCCTGCCTGAAAGTTCAACAGCCCGCGATGAGCCACGCCCTGGCAACCTTGCGCGTGCTTCTTGCTGATGAACTCTTCATTAGGATCGGCCACCGGATGGTTCCCACACTTCGCGCACGGGAGCTTCATCGGCCGATCAGGGAGGTGCTGCGAGCTTCCCAAGCACTGCTTCTCTCGCAGCGGCCATTCGATCCCTCGCGAGATGAGCGAATTTTTCGCGTAGGCGTGACAACGCAGTTGGAGTCTTTGATCTTGAGCAACTTGATGGCTGATCTTTCCGTCGCTGCATCGCGCGTAAAGGTTCTCATTAGCCATACTAGTCGGGAGCGGGTCTTCAATGCTCTGGATGAAGAGCACATCGATCTGGCCATCGGATTCCTGCCCGGAGGCGCGGCCTGGCACCAGCGGAGAGCCCTGCTAGATACTACGCACGTGTGTTGTTTTAATCCGCGTCTCCTTCCCTTTGGGGTACCGATCTCTCTGAGCCAGTATCGCGATGGCCGCCATGCCATGATTTCTGCAAAAAACAGCATGGCTGGCTACCTGGAAGAAGCCCTGTCGAAGGAAGATCTCCAGCTCAATGTGGTCCTGGCGGCACCGCATTTCCTCACGTTGCTGGCCGCTGTTGCCCAGACGCCGATGATTGCCACACTTCCTGCTCGCGTGGCGGCGGCATATACGCCGATGTTCGGACTGATCCAAAGCGTGCTGCCTTTTGCGCTGCAATCGCTACCGATTGACCTACTGTGGCATGCCCGTAGCGAAGGGGATTTCGCCACTCGATGGCTGCGCGAACGAATCATGCTTGCGGCTCAAACATTGAGCACGGAAAAATTAGTGGGAGAGTGATGCCGCAGAAGCTGATTTCCGATTCCGCGGTGTGCCGGCGGCAGGCAGCCCACGCGCCTTAGTCTTACTGTGTCAAAAGAGTAGCTTTGCGCTTGCCCTTCCGCAGCAGGGACACTGCCCGAGACGAGCGATCAGTTGGTAGCTCAGTCGATGGCGCAGTGTCGTGATTGACGTTGGCACGTGGCGCTGCGCGCGCAGGGCTGCCGCGGGGGATGTAATCCTTGGGAAGGACAAGCATCTGGCGTTGGATGAAGTTTTTTTACTGCCGACAGAGTTATCGGCAATGAGGCGTTCGGCCGCGCGGCTATGCGCGCACAAAGCCGACATACTCACCGGCGCAGCAGACGCTGGCCGTCGAGCATTACCTCGCGCACGGGCGCTGCATTGCGGCAGCCACCAAGACGCTCGGCTATCCGTCACGTGACTCTCTGCGTGTTTGGATTCAGGCGGTGCATCCTCCGTTGTGCTCGCCAGGCGTGGCCCGACCTGACACGTCACCGTGCCCGCCCGAGCTGAAGCAAGACTGTAGTCATCGGCAACTGGCGGTGTGGCTGGGCCTGGTGCCCCGGCAACATTCCTCTGGAGGAGCGTCCAACCATGCTGGGCATGGCTGCAGGCCCACTTGCCACGGATGTGGCGCTCGACGGTGAAGACGCCCGGGGAGTCGTCGAGTTTCTTGCTGACGTCTTCGCCGATGCGCTGCAAAGCGCATCCGCAAGCGCATGTGGTGTTCTCGGGTCCGTGATGGTGCTCCACGCGCGGGAGCTGACCGCCGGTGCTGTGCGCTTGCGCGTTGAGCACAGCTCTGCCGGCTTCCTGGCCGCAGCCATCAGCGCTTCAACCTGGTCTTCCAATGTGGTGATGTCGGCATCGATGGCTTCATCGAACAAGGCCTTCAGCTGGCGTTGAGCTGCTCGGTCTTCTGGCCGAACTTCACCCGCTTCAATTGGGCCATCTCGAAAGTCCGCTTGTCGATGCGGCTGTCGCGCCAGCTGATCCTGGCGGTCATGCTCGATGCGTCCCAGAAGCCGGGCCCCCAAGTCACCGAGGCCGGCGGCTTCGAGAGCGGCCAGTTCAGTGCCTGTGACGAGTGTGGCAGGAGCAGTTGCGGACATCGAGATCGAGTGTCCAAGCCCGCTTGCCGACCGTCATCGGCAGAGGTCCGGATTGTCTTGGCCGCCTTCCGTTACCTCACGTCAAGCCGATGACGCCGACGGCGCCCCCATGCGTTACCAAGGCAGCTCACCTGCAGAGAGGGCTTCCCCCCTTCAACGAAGCGCTCACCAAGGCCAGTTGAAATTGCACACACAACATAGCCCAGGCCAGGTTCTCACCTCAGACTCCGTGCGCGCCGAACCAGTGAATAGCTTTCGCCCATCCTTCCGTGGCCGCATGTGGGTCATAGCTCGAGCGATAGTCGGCAAAGAAAGCATGCCCGACCCTGGGATAGACCAGAATCTCGGAAGCTTGCGCCGCAGGCGAACCGTGTGCCAGTGCCTCTCGCATAGCTTCAACGGTGCCAAGTGGAATACCTGGATCTTCTCCGGCGTACAGGCCCAAAACCGGCGCCTGCAACTTGCTCGCCATATTCAGGGGATGCTGTGGCGTGAGGTCGCTTGCCGGACCCGAGAGGCGCCCGTACCAGGCGGCCGCCGCCTTGACTTTCGAACTGTGCGCCGCATAGAGCCACGCAACTCGCCCACCCCAGCAGTAGCCGTTGACGCCCAGGCGGGAGCAATCGCCGCCTTCTGTTTCAGCCCATTCGACTGTTGCGTCGAGATCCTGCATCAGCTGCACGTCCGGCACCTTGGCAACGATGTTGGAGAGAATCTCAGGGATCGTGTTGAGCGAGGAGGGATCACCTTGTCGTACGAACAGCTCCGGCGCAACGGCGAGATAGCCCAGCTTGGCGAAGCGCCTGCAGATGTCCGCGATATGTGCGTGGACACCGAAGACCTCCGACAGCACCAGCATGACCGGCCACTTGGCGCCCGATACCGGGCGCGCACAGTAGGCCGGAATGGGGCGGTCCGGCGTCGAGACCTCCATCGTTCGATGAACGAGGCCGACATCGTCGGTGATGAGGGTCGTGGCCGCCACGGGCAGCGTGGCCTTTGCAAAACTGGCGGCAGCAACTGCCGCCTTGTCTGATGAGACTGGCATGGCTTCCTTGGGATGAATGAAGTTATCTGCGCTTAGGCGGGACGGGGTCCGAAGCCGCGGTACGGGACCAGCGGAATCATCATCACGAGTTCAAGCATGCCCGCCTGAACCATGGGCAACGAGTCAATCAGCTCGCGCGCCGCCTTTTCGTCGCTCGCTTCCAGCATCGAAACCGCGCCGCGCTCATCGCCGCGGTACCAGATCTGGCGCACATGGCCTTCGATATACAGCGTGCGGGCGCGCTGAGCCTCCGCATCGAGATGGGGTGCGAAGTCGGCGTCGCTGAACTTGTCGGTGCGCATGCGCGAGATGGCGAGAAATTGCATAGGTGGCCTGAATCGGTGAGTTGAAGAAATGGGTGCCTGCCAACGATGTAGTGCTCCGTTCGAGGCGGAAACGGGGCGAAGTATGCGAAGCGCAGATAATTCCGTCCAAGATTTAAATCGCCATACATCAGATCAGAACGGACTCAAGTGCTCGATCTCAAGCAACTCCGATATTTCGTCGCCGTCGCGGAAACCGAGCACGTCGGCCGCGCTGCCGAGCAGCTCCACATTTCGCAATCGCCACTCAGTCGCCATATGATGCAGCTCGAGGAACAGCTGGGCCTAGACCTTTTCGAGCGGACCAAGCAGCGCATCAAGTTGACCCCGGGTGGCCGCGAATTCCTTGCTGACGCCAAGCACTTGATCGCCCAGGCCGACCGGGTGGAAGCGCGCGCCCACCGCCTGGGTCAGGGAGATATCGGCGAATTGACCGTGGGGTACGTGGAAGGGGCGGTCTACAGCGGTGTGCTGACCGATACGCTGCAGCTCTTCAAGCACTGGCACCCGGAAGTACGGGTGGTACTTTGGGCTGCTCGGTCGCTGCCGCAGGTCCAGGCCGTACTGGACCGCGAGGTCGATTGCGGTCTGGTCTATTCTGTCGCGCAAGAGTCCCAGATGGAACTACAGGCGAGACAGGTGGTGGGCGAGGCCATGGTGCTTGCCGTGCCTAATTCCCATGACCTGGCAAACCGGCGCGAAGTGCTGGCTGCAGACCTCGACGGGCAGCCCTGGATTGCGCTGCCGCGCATGCTCAATCCCGATGCCCAGGATCGCTTTCTGCAGGCTTGCTCGGCCTCCGGGTTCACGCCTGATGTCTGCGTGGAGGCCACGGCCTCCACCACTGCGCTTGAATTGGTAGCGGCCGGCCTGGGCGTGGCCTTGGTGCAGGAGAGCCTTCGGGCTCGGTATGCAGCGTCGGGCGTGACCTTCATCGAGTTGCCTTGGTTTCGCCAGTCCGTCGAAATCCACGCCATCTGGCGCACGGCGGATCGCAATCCGCTCGTACAGGAATTCGTGGGCCTGCTTGATCAATGGCCCAAGGCGCACGCGTTGCCTGCAGCTCACGCGGGGCGGAAATCGAAGTTGGCTTCCGTATCGTCACTTTCACGTTGACTCTTCCGTGCTCAGCGTTCGGGCCGCATGCGTGATTCGTTCGCGCAGCCATCGACTAGGGCCTGTTAACACAACCGCAAGCCGTCAGCGATGAGAGCGAAGCTGATGAAGGCGGTGAACATGACGTCGAGCTTCTCGAATCGGCAGAAGACGCGCCGATAGCCCTTGAGCCGACGGAACAATCGCGCGACTTCATTGCGGGGCTTGTACATTGGCGCGGTCGTATTCCCACGGCTCGACGCGAGTGCGCAGTGGCGACACGACAGGGATAAAGTCCAAGTCAAGCGCAAGCTGCCGAGTCTCGTTGCATTCATAGGCGAGATCCATGAGCAGATGCAGCGGCCGATTCGGTGCGCCCAAGCGCCTGAGCAACTCGCGACCTTCGGGTGCATCGTGTGCCTGGCCTGGCGACAATGAGAACGTTGCGGCCGTGCGCGCGTCCGCGGCGAGAAGGTGGATCTTGGTGTTCCATCCGCCGCGCTGGGGCATGCCCCGAGCTGACTGACTTGGCGCAATGGCACTTACGGAACCGAGTTGTTGGCCTTGTTGTTGGTGGGGCGCGCCCGCGGTATTCAAGGCGTTCGTCACATCAGCGTTGCGCCGCCATCTGTGACCATCGTTTGCCCAGTTAGATACGTTTGGCTCATGCAATACAGGTAAGCCTGCGCAATCTCGTGGGCCTCACCAACGTGCCGCACGAGCAGATTGTTTGCGGTATCTTGGTAGAGCTTGTCACGCTGTGATTTGTCCATGCTTCGCCATAGCTCGGTTTTGACGAGGCCGGGCGTTACCACGTTGACCCGTATCGGTGCCAGCTCCACCGCAAGGGCTCGAGCAAGCCCTTCCATCGCCGAAAGCGCGCTCGCAACAATCGACCAGCCAGAGATTGGCCTCTGGCTTGCCGTGCCAGAGGAAAACACAATTGAGCCACCAGGTCTTATTCCCCGAACTCCGAACTTGGCAGCGGCGAAGGCGCCCCAGTAGCGAGTTTCAAAGAAGCGCCGTGCTTCTGCAAGATCGAGAGCATCTAGATTGCGCAGCAACAAAGGTTCTCCAGCGGTGTAGACGAGGTGGTCATACGATCCGACTCTCGAGAAAAAATGCTCAATGGCATCGCTGTCTGTCAGGTCCAGCACGTGTCCCTCGCAGCCAACTGGCAGCAGCGATAGGGCTTCGTCTACTCGCTGCTTTCGGCTGGATGCAACTACCACCGTCGCTCCTGCGTGCGCAGCGGCGGTCGCTACGGCAAAGCCAATTCCGGAGGTGCCGCCGAGCACCACGATCCGTTTACTTGCGAAGCCCATTCAATTTTCTTTCTACTTTTGAGGAATAACCAGAAAACCTAGACGCCGACTGGTCGTTGGGATAAGAAACGTCGAGAGCCGTGGCTTGTGACCAATCTCATGAGCGCTGGGTCTGGAAATGGCAGGCTGTGCACCTCTACTTGAGTTGAGTGGTGAATTCCACTGGCGTCCAACGGAAGGAACTTCCCTGCTTACTCAGACGTCCTAGGCCAGGGAACGACAAATGCGAGGCACCAATAAGCAAGTTTTTCCGAGCGGCATCGCCGAAAAACATCAGCCGTGTCGCTCGCGCCGCCTTCGCATCAGCATCGAAAGCGATAGTTACTTTGGGATCGTGAAGCTGCACAGGGCCCACATGAATCATGTCGCCGATGAGCATGAGGCGCTCACCCGTGCTCTCGATGGAGTAAACCGAGTGGCCGATCGTATGCCCATGACTGGCGACGGCCCGGATTCCGGGGAGCAAAGTTGCGCCGGGGCTGAACGTCTTGAGTTTGCCAGCCTTGGCGTATGGCGTCAGCATGGCAATAGCGCCTTCAAAAAAGCTGCGCTCCATCTCCGGCGCGTTCTGCATTCTGTCCTGCGACATCCAGTAGTTAGCCTCCGCCTCCTCGATATGAATCGAGGCATTTGGAAAAACCATGCGCCCCTCGGCCATCAAGCCCCCAACATGGTCGGGATGCGCATGGGTCAAAAGAATGTCGTCTACTTGTTCTGGCCGATACCCGGCAGCACGCAAGTTCGTGTCAAGCTTCCCGAGCGTCGCACCCATGAGCGCTCCAGTACCGGTGTCGATCAGCACGAGCCGGTCCCCTGTGTTGATCAGATATGCGTTGATTGACGTTTCGACGGCGCTCTTGAGGTGCTGTGCTTTGAGCTGTTTTGGTATGTCATGCGCATCGCTGTGCAAGATCGCTTCGGCCGGTAGGTCAACGGTTCCGTCACTGAGGGCTGTGACCTCAAACGTGCCGAGCATCATGCGGTAAAAGCCGGGAGCCTGTGTCTTCACCAAAGGAGCAGCCGCATAGGCCGTGGGAGAAATGGTGACGCCAGACGCGGTGAGGGCTATGGCCAGGGCGATCTGAAGGGGCAATGCGCGGAGTTTCATGGATAAGTTTCAGAGATTGGTCTAGAGCAGGAGGGCATGATCCAATTCCCTTGTCCTTCAATCAAATCGAATGAAACGATGACCAATATCAGGGAGCGTGATTTGCGAGGCGTCGACCTCAACTTGCTCGTGACACTGCTTGTGCTGCTTCGCGAATGCAGCGTCTCGAAAGCGGCTGAGTGCCTGCATCTTGGGCAGCCCGCCGTAAGCGGAGCGCTGTCCAGACTTAGAGAGTTGTTCAGAGACGAACTGCTGGTGCGAGTGCCTGGCGGAATGCGCCCAACGGCTCGAGGCAGCGAACTTCAGTCGCAACTGCTCCCGCTTATTTCTGGCTTGCAGGCTGTGGTGCTGGAGCAGCCATCATTCGATGCTGCGACGAGTGAGCGGCGTTTCATCGTCGGCATGATGGATTGGGTCAACACCTGGTTGCTGCCGGGGTTGTTGTCCAGGCTAGCGGTTGAGGCCCCAGGCGTTCGCATCACGGTGGTGGCAACAGATCGCTTCCGCTTCACGGACATGCTGCAACAAGAGGAAATGGACTTGGCAGTGGGCCCGTTCTCGGGGGGGGCGCGTTGGCAGCGGAACTCATCGATAGCAACCATTCATTCCTGTTGTGTTGCGCGGGCGGGCGTTCTTGGCAACCTCCGAAAGTTCGAAATAGAACGCTTTGCTTCATTGCCGCACGTGATGGTGAGCTACCGCGGTGCTACGAATGGCGTCGTCGATCAGGCATTGGCGTTGCGTGGCATGCGGAGAAACATCGTGTGTACTGTTCCCACCTTCTCCTCGCTGCAGGTGGCATTGCGGCAAATCCCAGCGGTGGCTACGGTACCCCGCGTGCTGGCTGAGCTATGGCGAAAAGATTTCGATTTCGAGGTCGCGGAGGTGCCTGTGGCGCTTCTACCGAACGAAGTCACCGTCGTAACCCACCGAAGCCGCGACAACGATCCTGCAATTCAGTGGTTGTGCGAGTTAATCAAGGAGGCCGCGCAGCTGATGACGTAATCGACGAGGAGTCGATTTGGGTTGCCTCAGGACCTGCGGCTTAGTTGCCGAGAGTGAAGTCGGATCGATAGCGTCGATTTCGAAGGTGAACTGGGCCTTCAAGACTGGCTTAGAGGGTGTAGTCGAATTCAGCCGAAGTCGATGAATCTGCCGATCAGAATACCGGCCCGGCGAGCCGGAACCGCGTGGCGGAGATCGATGTCTTGCGGTCGTGGTGCATGACCATGCGTCTACAGCACATGTTCGAAATGTGCGTGCGCTCAACCACCCCCGCGCTTGGGCAGGGCGATGAACCCGGCCGTAGGCAGCAGCAGAGCAACTGCTGTGGTGGATCATGCAGCGTGCCGGTCGAACGATTTTCGGACCCGTGCGCGACTTCGACGCGGATGCCATGAGCGTGCTCGATGGCTTGCTCGCGCTTGCCGCCGTAAGCCCCATCGGGGTACACGCCCCAAGGTAGGTGTCTTGCAACATGCTTGCTTCACGTCTTCTTTGACACCATCGCGGTCTTGCGTGCTGGCCGCAGTTACCGTAAACAGCCAGCAAAAAGCCGAGCATGTTGGCCACCATATGGCGCTTGGGCCCCTCGCCATGGCAGCTTGCATCGGCGTGTTCCATCCTAAGTGGGACGAGCGGTGAGGAACTGCTGAAGTTCTACGAGGGCAAGGCCGCCACGTGACAGATCCCGGACGACGTGGTGTTCGTGGAGGCGATTCCGATCGGCGCCACTGGGAAGATACTCAAGACCAAGCTTCGCGAATTGCTCAAGGACTACAAGCTGCCTGAGGATCGGGTATAAGCTACACGGCCCTCGTCAAGGACATGCTGTTCGCCGAATCGATGGATACGCAGCGGACGAAGTCATGCTCGAATTCTTGAGGGCTCAGGACCCGGTGAACAGCCCCAGTTGACGAATGGACGCGATGAGTTGCTGCGCAGCGAATGACAGGGGGCGCCCTCGTCGCACGATCAACCGCGCCTCGGCTTGCGCCATGACCTTGTTGCGCATCGGCAGCGCTACCAGCGTGCCGGCCTCGGTTTCGGTGCTGACGGCCGAGGTCGAGAGGAATGTGATGCCGGCGCGCGCTTGAACATAGTGCTTCAGCACGGCAATCGAATTGCTGGTGAACGATGGATTGACCGTGATGTTCTCGGCAAAGGCCGCGAGCTGCACCAGCTGCCGCAACCCGAAACCCTGCGACATCAGGCCGTGCGGATGCGCTGTGGCCTCCGCCAGCGACGGGCGCGTGCGCGACTGCGCCAGCAGCGGATGCCCCGGCCAGACGATGGCGCACAGCGGCTGCTTGCGAGACGCCATCACCTGCGTGTGCTCTTCCGGCGGCGGACTCAGGGCCAGGCCGATGTGCGCCTGGTCCTGCACCACGAGCCGCACCGCATCGGCCGCGTTGGTCAGGTCGAGCGAGATCTTCACGCCGGGATGGCGGGCGCAGAAGTCTTCCAGCACGGGCGCGAGCAGGTGGGCGATGAATCCCTCGCCCGCCACCAGGCGGACTTCGCCGCGCTGCAGACCGTTCAGTTCATCGAGCTGGGCCAGCAGCGTCTCCTCGCCGGAGAAGCGCGCCTTGCAATGTTCTACGACCACCAGGGCTGCATCGGTCGGGATGACGCCGCGGCCACGTCGTTCGAGCAACTGCACCCCCAGGTCCGTTTCGAGCAACTGGATTTGCCGACTGAGCACCGAGGGCTCGACGTCCAGCTTCTGTGCCGCGGCGCGCAGCGAACCCGCCGCCACCGCTTCGTAGAAATACCGCAATCGTCGATCGCTCAGTCCCCGCATTGCCAAAGCAAACCCCTTATTCAGTGTTGACCAAAAAGCAACGCAATCCTGTCTTGGATGCCGTTGATCATGAAGTATGCCGGACGCAAACTCCGCAGGCCCACTGAAACAACAGCCACCACGACATGACCATTGGCAAACTTTTCGACTTCGAGGCCATGAGCTCCGAGCTGCGCACGCTGCGTCAGCACATTCACCGACACCCTGAGCTGGCTTACGAAGAGCATGCGACCGCGGCGCTGGTCGCCGAGCGGCTGCGTTCGTGGGGCTACGAGGTCACCAGCGGCGTCGGCACGACCGGCGTGGTCGGCACCCTGCGCGCTGGCAGCGGTGTTCGTAGCATCGGGCTTCGCGCGGACATGGACGCGCTGCCGATCCACGAAGAGACGGGCCTCGGCTATGCCAGCAGCGTGCCGGGAACGATGCACGCCTGTGGCCACGACGGCCACACGGCGATCCTGTTGGGCGCTGCGAAGTACCTGGCGACCACGCAGCAGTTCTCGGGTACCCTGAACCTGTACTTCCAGCCGGCCGAGGAAAAGGGGCACGACAGCGGCGCCTCGCGCATGATCGCGGACGGGCTCTTCGAGCGCTTCCCCTGCGATGCGGTGTTCGGTCTGCACAACCACCCGGGGCAGCCTGCGGGAAAGTTCCTCTTTCGCAGCGGACCGTTCATGGCGGCGAGCGACAAAGTCGTCATCACCATCCATGGCAAGGGCGGACACGCGGCGCGTCCCCACTTGGCGATCGATCCGGCGGTCGTCGCGGCGAGCGTGGTCATGGCCCTGCAGACCATCGTCTCGCGCAACATCGATCCAGCGCAGGCGGCAGTCGTCACGGTGGGCGTGCTGCACAGCGGTAGCGCCAACAATGTCATCGCAGGATCGGCCACGCTGGAGCTGAGTGCGCGCTCGTTCAGCGACGCTGTGCAGCAGCAGCTGCGCGAGCGCATCGCCACCATTGCGCAAGGGCAAGCCGAAAGCTACGGCGCTACCGCGCAGGTGAGCTTTCTTCCGGGCTATCCGGTGCTCGTGAACACTTCCGTGGAGACCGAGCTGGCGATCAGCGTGGCGCGCGAACTGTTCGGCGACGCGCAGGTCGATGACCATTTCGACCTCGTTACGGCCAGCGAGGACTTCGCCTACATGTTGCAGCAGCGCCCCGGCTGCTTCCTTCGGCTGGGCAACGGGACCCTTCACGAGGGCTTTCCGGTGCACCACCCCAAGTACGACTTCAACGATCGCAACCTGCCCGTGGGCGCGGCCTATTGGTCGCGCCTAGTCGAGCGCTACCTCGTCGATTGACCACCTCCGCTGACCTGTTCTTTTGATCTCAACGTTCCAGGAAATTTCCGATGTTCCCTTCTTTCCCGACGATGACGCGCGCGATGCTGCCGATGCTGCTGGCCCTGGCCGGCGCAAAGAGCCACGCACAGGACGCCTACCCCAGCAAGCCCGTGCGCATCGTCGTCGGCTATGCAGCCGGCGGCTCCGCCGACGCGATCGCACGCCTGATCGGAAACGAACTCGCGAGCCGGCTTGGACAACCTTTCATCGTGGAAAACCGGCCCGGTGCCAGCGGCAATCTGGCAGGCACCAACGTCGTACGCTCGGCGCCTGACGGCTATTCGCTGTTCCTCGGCTCCAACGCGACCGCGATCAACATGACGCTGTACCGCAACGTCCCGTTCGACATGCAGAAGGATTTCGCTGCCGTGGGTCTGGTGACCAGCTTTCCGAACGTGCTGGCTGTGACCCCGGCATTTCCCGCGCAGAACGTTGCCGAACTCGTTGCCTATGCCAAGGCGCATCCAGACAAGATCAACTTCGCGTCCTCGGGCGCGGGCTCGTCCACCCACCTCTCGGGCGAGTTGTTCAGCCGCATGGCAGGTGTGCGGATGACCCACGTGCCCTACAAGGGCAGTGCGCCTGCGCTGACCGACCTCATGTCCGGCCAGGTCGATCTCATGTTCGACAATGCGCCCTCGGTGCTGCCGTTCATCCAGTCCGGCAAGCTGCGCGCGTTGGCGGTGACCAGTCAGGTGCGTGCGTCTCTTGCGCCGACCTTGCCTACGGTTGCGGAATCGGGCCTGCCGGGCTTCGTTGTGAAGTCCTGGTACGGCGTACTTGCGCCCAAGGGAACGCCTGCGCCAGTGATTGAGAAACTGAATACTGCGATGAACGCAGCGCTGGCGAGCGAGGCAGTGAAGAGAAAGCTCGCCGCGCTGGGCGCCAACCCTGAGCCATCGACGCCAGCTGCGTTCACTTCGTTTGTGTCTTCCGAGGTGAAGCGCTGGGGCGACATCGTGCGCCAGACTGGTGCTTCCGTCGACTGAAACCGCCGCGGCTGACACAGATTCTTCCGTGTACTTGGGGCCCTGCTTGTCATGCGGTTGCCCGCCCTGGTCGGCGGCTATGCCTTCGCTATGCCGATGGCTGCTTCAATCGGGTCCCGTCCCCGCAGTCGAGGCCGGCACTGCGGACCGGCGTTATCAAGTTGGAGTTCGCCGGTGCGCAATTGCGATTGCATGGCGCTGTCGACGAAGACAGCACCAGCAGGCTCAATGACGGGACCTCAAGTCTCGTGTTCGGCATACTGGTGTACCAATTGCGTTTCCACACGGCCTCAGCCGACAGCGGAACCGCGGCTGCTGGTCAAGATGGGATGCTCGACCGCTTACTATGGCCATAGCCAAGGACACAATGCATCGCGGTGAAGGCGGGGTGCTTGGGGCTGCAGAACGCGTTGGCTACAGTTCTGTGAGCACATTCAGCGCAGCATTTACTCGTCATGTCGGGCGAGCACCGGCGCACGACGCATTTGAAATTAGATCGCGGCGCTAGGCATGGGAGTTGCGCTGCCTGGATAGGCGGCAGATCTCCAACATCGTGGGTTGCACGCCGAGGCGTGCAGAGCTATATGCGTCGCCGCGACGAATCCATCGCTTCGTGAGAGTCCCGCCTTAGCGCCTCCCCTTTCAGTCCGCCCATGGCATCAGGTTCATTTCGCCTTGAACTGTGCGGCCAGATCCGCGAGGGTCATGTTGCCTAGGTCGTCCAACAGTTGGTCTTGAGCTCGTTGCAGGGCGTTGCTTAGCACGGCATTTACAGCGGTTTCAACTGGGCATTTGGGATGATCCGTGGACAGGCCAATGGCAAATATGGATTGGTCGCTCAATGCGCAAAGTACATCCCGCCCTGTTACTTTTTCGGGTGTTTTGGCGAGAGTCCAGCCGCCGCGGCTGCCTCCTTCGGATTGCACGATCCCATGTTCGCGCAGGCCTGCCATGGTTCGTCTGACCACGACAGGGTTGGTGTTCAGCATCAAAGCGATGGTTTCGGAGGTTTCTCGTCCTCCCAACAGGTGCATGTGCACAAGCACATGCAGCATGCGGGCAAGGCGAGTATCGGTTCGCATGGGGCTATCTCCTGCAGAGGCAGTCAGCAAGTGCGACTGGTTGACGAGTATGATCCGTAACTTATAATGTTACGGTTAAGGCAAACGGAGCTTCAATCATGAGCAGCACGAAACACCGGATGGCCCGGGTCAACGGCATCAACATGCA
>Ga0307405_10000258_pt1 | contig 19401 bp, 22 predicted proteins | sample 322Cmetagenome_2_FD_203311 | JGI IMG/M metagenome (GOLD analysis project Ga0307405, IMG submission 203311) | Maize rhizosphere microbial communities from greenhouse at UC Davis, California, United States - 322HYB-C-1 | ecosystem: Host-associated > Plants > Roots > Rhizosphere > Soil | place...
CGCGACACCGGCGCCCGCGTCTGGCCTTATTACCTGACCGAGATCCTGCCCCGCGTTCTGCGCGGCGAAACCGTACTGGTTGCTGCCCACGGCAACTCGCTGCGCTCGCTGGTCATGGTGCTCGACAAGCTGACCAAGGAACAGATCCTCGGCGTCAACCTCGCGACCGGCGTTCCCATGGTCTACAAGCTCAACGCCGACTCGACCGTCGCCTCCAAGGAAGTCCTCGGCGACATGTCCGGCGCCCACTAAACATCATCGCGCCGCGCGTCTCTCCTGTGCGCGGCGCCTCTCCGGATAGACCGGAAGTTACCTAGTTTTGGGGTCCGGTTTCCGTCTGACTCTTCGGCTTCCGAGCCGCCTCGAAATCCGGCAGCCGGTTGGCGATCCATTGCCAGAGCCCCACCACCTCCACAAGCAGCTCCCCGCCCAGCGGAGTCAGCTCGTATTCCACGCGCGGCGGTACCTGCGGGTAAAGCGTGCGCGTCACCAGCCCGTCGGCCTCCAGCGTCCGCAATGTCTGCGTCAGCACCTTCTGGCTGATGCCTTCCACCCGTTCCAGAACCCGTGAGAAGCGCAGCGGCCCCTTGGCCTCGGCAAGGATATGCATGACGCGCAACGGCCACTTGGCGCTGGCGCGCTCCAGCATCTCGCGAGCGAGTGCGTCTTCGGCATCCGTCAGCGTCTCGCAGAAGTCGAATGTACCATCGTTTAGTTCAGTTACCATAAGGTATGTATAGATCCATCTGGTACCTTCTTTCAAGAAGATACCGTCAGGCCTATATGGTCTTTCGACGGATCAAGGAGATTTCGATGTCACAGGTTTGGTTGATTACAGGCAGTTCGCGTGGTCTCGGCAGGGCGCTTGCGGAAGCGGTTTTGGCTAAGGGGCACAATCTGGTCGCCACCGCGCGCAATCCCGCCCAGCTCGACGATATCAAGCAGCGTTACCCCGCCAATGTCTTGACGATTTCGCTTGATGTGACCGACGAGCAATCGGCCGGGCAGGCGGTGAAGGCCGCGGTCGAGCGCTTCGGCCGGCTCGATGTCCTCGTCAACAATGCCGGCTATGGCGACGTCGGATCGGTCGAGGATACCAGCCTCACAGATTTCCGCGCCCAGATCGAAACCAATCTCTTTGGCGCCATCATCGTCACCAAGGCGGCATTGCCTCTGATGCGCGAGCAGGGCGCCGGCCACATCATCCAGGTCTCCTCCGTCGGCGGCCGCATCGGCCCGGCCGGGCGCGCGCCCTATGCGGCGGCCAAATGGGGCGTCGAGGGCTTCTCCGAGGCCTTGAGCCGCGAGGTCGGCCCGCTTGGCGTCAAGGTCAGCATCGTCGAGCCCGGCGGCTTCCGCACCGATTTCGCCGGCGCCTCCACGACGCTCCGCGAAGGCCGCCCCGAGTATGACGAAACGGTCGGCAAGATGGCCCGTTACCAGCGCGATTACGACGGCAGGCAGCCCGGCGACCCGGCAAAAGCCGCCGCCGCCATCATCCATCTCGCGAGCCTCGATAACCCGCCGCTGCGCCTTCCGCTCGGCAGCGACGCCATCCGCGCCATCGAGCAGAACGACGCGCAAAGAGCCACCGAACACGCCACCTGGCGCGACCTCAGCCTCTCCACCGACTTCGACGCCGGCTAAAGTTGACACCTAATAGAGGCCATAAGCTTGTCCCCGCGTTTGTAACCAACGCGTGGGGCAGCGGATGGCTCTTCGATGACATGCGTGGAGAATGTCTCGTCAAGTCGCATCAATTTCCAACCTTGGCGTTCACCACTGTTGCTGCCGCCTCGAACCTGCCAAACTCGCATGATGGCATTTCCGTCGTTGGTCATGCCCACAGTGTGGACCTCGACGACCCGGGTATAGCCGTCGTATCGAAGTTCGAGACATTTGCCTAAGCGCAGAGCTTCACAGGGCGTATGCTGCATCATTGAGCCTCCGACAAATCTGGCGTGTCCAATATGCCTGATTCGCATGCCGGTGTCCGGAGGTGAGCCTCCCCTCAATTCTCGATCGTGAACTGCACCCGGTCGGCCGCAAACCGCGTCACCGAATATTGCACCGGCACGCCGTCGAGATCGGTGTTCATCGCCTTGGTGATCAGCACGATCGCGCCCGGCGTAAGCTCCAGCGCCGAGAGGTCGGCGGCTTCGGCGTGGGCGGCGGTGATCTCGGTGGTGGCGCGGATATAGTCGGATAGGCCGAGTTTGGCGAAGGCGCGGGTGATCGATTCTGTCGTCTCGTAGGCGTCACGCATACCAGCGAAGCGGTCTGCCGGAAACCACGAGGTCGCGCTCGAGACCGGCCGTCCATCCGCCTTGCGCACTGTCTCCAGCCGGATCACGTTCGTACCCGGCGTAAGCTTCAGCCACCGCGCCACCTCGTCGCTTGCCGCTTCCTCGCCATGGCCGAGCAGCAGCCCGCGCGTCTCGCGCGCCTGCTCGCCGATGCCGCTGTTGAAGCGCGTGCGCTTGCTGATCGGAAAGTTCAGCCGCTCCTTGCGCTCGATCAGCGTGCCGCGCCCCTGCACGGCGCGCACGATCCCCTCCTGAGCCAGCGCCGCCAGCGCGCTGCGCACCGTGTGGCGGTTGACGCCGAACTGCGTGGCCAGCGTCATCTCCGGCGGCACCATGCCCGTTTCGTCGTATGCGCCTGCGCTGATCGCCTGGCGAATCCGGTCGGCGATCTGCCGCCACAGCGCCACGCCCGTCTGTCTCTGAACCTGCCCAGCCATTTCAGTCCTTTATCTTATGCGCCCCCGAAATGTCACACGCTTGTCACCTCGGCGATTTAGGTCTAGGTATAGCTTGTATGGTTGTCTATATCAATAGACATTTAAAGGATGTGGCGATGACCTTAGCGGAAAAGAAGGTAGGCAAGACCGAGCTGAGTGAGGGCGACCGGGCGCGCAAGCGCACCGTCGATCTGCTGGCCCGCGCCGAGCGGCAGGAGCTGGAAGTGGCCTGGCAGGCATTGGCGGAAAAGCCGGTGGCGCAAGCCGTGCGCGGCCCCGAAACCGGCCTCGTCATGGTGCGCGGCCGCATGGGCGGCGGCGGTGCCGCCTTCAATCTCGGCGAGGTCACCGTCACCCGCGCCACCATCCGCCTCGCCTCTGGCACCATCGGTCATGCCCAGGCGCTCGGCACCGATCGCGAAAAGGCCCGCCTCTCGGCGATCTTCGACGCGCTCTGGCAGGAACCAGCCACTCGCGACGCCATCGAAACCACCCTGCTTGCGCCGATCGCGGCCCGCGTCGCCGATGCCGATAACAAGAAGGCCGACGAGACCGCGGCCACCCGCGTCGATTTCTTCACCATGGTTCGCGGAGACGACTGATGCCCCTCAAGACCGAAACGCACAATGCCGATGCCCTGTCGGGCGGCTTCGCCGAGCCGGTGTTCCACGCCCAGAGCGTCTTCAAGCTGATGATGGATGCCATGGCTCGTCCCGGCACCATCCAGACTGTGTCGCCCGATGCCGAGCCGCCGGCGCCGCTCGGCATCGCCGCCGGTGCCATCGCGCTGACGCTCTGCGATCACGACACCCCCGTCTGGCTCTCGCCTGCCTTGGCCAAGTCCGCCACGCCGCAATGGCTCGGCTTCCACACCGGCGCGCCGGTCACGCCGGAAAAGGCCGAAGCCCGCTTCGCCCTTGTCGATGAGGGAGCCACGCTCTCCTCCTTCGGCCTGTTTGCCTCCGGCACCCAGGAATATCCGGATCGTTCGACGACGCTCGTCATCGAGCTGCCCGATCTCGAAGGCGGCCGCCGCCTCGCTTTGATGGGCCCCGGCATCAAGACCGTCACCGACGTCGCGCCGCTTGGGCTGCCGGAACGCTTCCTGCATCTGTGGACGGAAAATCGCGCGCTCTTCCCGCGCGGCGTCGACATCGTGCTCACCTCCGGCAGCCGTTTCCTCTGCCTGCCGCGCACCACCAAGATCACCGCAACGGAGATGTGACCCATGTATGTTGCCGTCAAAGGTGGCGAGGCCGCCATTTCGAATGCCCACCGCCTGCTCGCCGATCGCCGCCGTGGTGATCGCGCGCTCCCCGCCATCGGCATCGAGCAGATCGTCGCGCAGCTGACGCTCGCCGTCGACCGCGTCATGGCCGAAGCCTCGCTTTACGACCGCACGCTGGCGGCACTCGCCGTGCGCCAGTCGCGCGGTGACATGATCGAGGCGATCTTCCTGCTGCGCGCCTACCGCACGACATTGCCGCGCTTCGGCTATTCGCAGCCGATCGACACGGCTCAAATGAAGATCGAGCGCCGCGTCTCCGCCACCTACAAGGACCTGCCCGGCGGCCAGCTGCTCGGCCCGACCTTCGACTATACGCATCGCCTGCTCGACCCCTCGCTGCTTACGGATGGCGCCGTCGAGGAGCCGGTGCTGCGCGAGGCCGAAACCGGCCGCGTCATGCGCGTCTCCGAGATTCTCGCCCATGAAGGCCTGATCGAGGGCGATGGCGAAATGCCGGAGGATCACGAGATCGGCGATCTCACCCGCGAGCCGATGGAATTCCCGATGAGTCGCGATCTGCGCCTGCAGGCGCTTGCCCGTGGCGACGAGGGTTTCCTTTTGGCGCTCGGCTATTCCACGCAGCGCGGCTACGGCCGCAACCACCCCTTCACCGGCGAAATCCGCATCGGCGAGGTCGAGGTGGAGTTCGATGTGCCCGAGCTCGGCTTCGCCGTTTCGCTGGGGTCCATCCAGGTTACCGAATGCCAGATGGTCAACCAGTTCAAGGGCTCGTCCAAGGCGCCGCCGCAGTTCACCCGTGGTTACGGCCTGGTCTTCGGCCAGAGCGAGCGCAAGGCCATGTCCATGTCGCTGGTCGATCGTGCTCTGCGGGCAGGCGAGCTCGGCGAGGACATCACCGCGCCCGCGCAGGACGAGGAATTCGTCATCTCGCATGCCGATAACGTCCAGTCGACCGGCTTCGTCGAGCATCTGAAGCTGCCGCACTACGTCGATTTCCAGGCCGAGCTCGATCTCGTCCGCCGCATGCGCAATGACTTCGACGCCGCCCGCAACGGTGGCGATGACGATCTCAAGGAGGCAGCCGAATGAGCGATCTCGCCACATACAACTTCGCCTATCTCGACGAACAGACCAAGCGGATGATCCGCCGCGCCATCCTGAAGGCGATCGCCATCCCCGGCTATCAGGTTCCCTTCGCCTCGCGCGAAATGCCGATGCCCTACGGCTGGGGCACCGGCGGCGTGCAGGTCACGGCCTCGATCATCGGCCCCGATGATGTGCTGAAGGTCATCGACCAGGGCGCCGACGACACCACCAACGCCGTCTCCATCCGCGCCTTCTTCCAGAAGGTCGCCAATGTCGCGGTCACCACCCACACCAAGGATGCCACCATCATCCAGACCCGCCACCGCATCCCGGAAGAAAAGCTCGGGGCTGGCCAGGTGCTGGTCTACCAGGTGCCGATCCCCGAGCCGCTGCGCTTCCTCGAACCGCGCGAGACCGAGACCCGCAAGATGCACGCGCTTGAGGAGTATGGCCTCATGCACGTCAAGCTCTACGAGGACATCGCCCATAACGGCCGCATCTCCAAGACCTACGCCTATCCGGTCAAGGTCGCTGGCCGCTACGTCATGGATCCGTCGCCGACGCCGAAATTCGACAATCCGAAAATGCACATGTCGGACGCGCTTCAGCTCTTCGGCGCCGGCCGCGAAAAACGCATCTACGCCGTCCCGCCCTATACCGAAGTCGTCAGCCTCGATTTCGAGGACCACCCCTTCGAGATCCAGCGCTTCGGCAAGCCCTGCGCGCTCTGCGGCGCCGAGGACGTCTATCTTGACGAGGTGATCCTGGACGACAAGGGCGGCCGCATGTTCGTCTGCTCCGATACCGATCATTGCGAGGACCGCCGCGAGCACGGCCATGTCGGCGAGATGCTGGCGCAGGGTCGGGAGGCGGCGGAATGAGGGCGCTTCAAGTTCGGCGTTCTGCCGGGGATACCCCCCTCTGCCCTGCCGGGCATCTCCCCCACAAGGGGGGAGATTGGCTGGGCGCAACCGCTCGTTCCACATTCATTGGCTGGCGTAAACATCGCAACGAGTCGATCTCCCCACCTGTGGGGGAGATGTCCGGCAGGACAGAGGGGGGTAACCCGCCCTCGACATTCCATGTCCTCACACACACATCCGCGGAGGCATAGCCATGACCGACACCCCCCTTCTCAAAGTCAACGACGTCTCGAAGTTCTACGGCAACCGCATCGGCTGCAAGAACGTCTCCTTCGAGCTCTGGCCCGGCGAAGTGCTGGCGATCGTCGGTGAATCCGGCTCAGGCAAGACCACGTTGCTCAACGGCATCTCCACCCGCCTGATGCCGACGACAGGCAGCGTCGAGTATCACATGCGCGATGGCCAATACCGCGATCTCTACCACATGAGCGAGGCCGAGCGCCGCTTCCTGATGCGCACCGACTGGGGCTTCGTGCATCAGAATCCGGCTGACGGTCTGCGCATGACGGTGTCGGCCGGCGCCAATGTCGGCGAGCGGCTGATGGCGATCGGCGATCGGCACTATGGCAATATCCGCGCCACCGCGGTCGATTGGCTGAGCCGCGTCGAGATCGACGAGAGCCGCATCGACGACCAGCCGCGCGCGTTTTCCGGCGGCATGCGCCAGCGCCTGCAGATCGCCCGCAACCTCGTCACCGGCCCGCGCCTCGTCTTCATGGACGAGCCGACCGGCGGCCTCGACGTCTCCGTCCAGGCCCGCCTGCTCGATCTCGTTCGCGGCCTCGTCAACGATCTCGGCCTCGCCGCCATCATCGTCACCCACGATCTCGCTGTCGCCCGCCTGCTGTCGCACCGGATGATGGTGATGAAGGACGGCCACGTCATCGAGCATGGCCTGACCGACCGGGTGCTCGACGATCCCCGCGAGCCCTACACCCAGCTCCTCGTCTCCTCGATCCTGCAGGTATAGTTGAGAGCGCGATCCGTAAGCCGGCTAAGCTCACGGATTGTCGCCAGAAACCAGGGAAGTCAATCATGGCAACGCCACTCGTTGTTTCGGAAGTCTCCAAGAGCTTCACCATGCATCTGCGCGACGGCATCAAGCTGCCCGTCGTTTCGGATGTCTCCTTCTCCGTCGCCTCCGGCGAATGCGTCGTGCTCGGCGGCCCCTCGGGTATCGGCAAGAGCTCGCTGTTGAAGATGATCTATGGCAACTACGCGGTCGATAGCGGCCAGATCCTCGTCAAGCACCAGGATCGCATCGTCGATCTCGCCACCACCGATCCGCGCACCATCATCGAGGTGCGGCGCCAGACGCTGGGTTACGTCAGCCAGTTCCTGCGCACCGTGCCGCGCGTCGCGGCAATCGATGTCGTCGCCGAGCCGCTGGTCGCTCGTGGCACGAAGGCGGATGTCGCCCGTGAAAAGGCGGCCGAACTGCTTGCCAAGCTCAACCTGCCGGAAGCGCTCTGGCAGTTGCCCCCCGCCACCTTCTCCGGCGGCGAGCAGCAGCGCGTCAACATCGCCCGCGGCTTCATCACCGATCACACCATACTGCTGCTCGACGAGCCGACCGCTTCGCTCGACGCCAAGAACCGCGCCGTCGTCGTCGAAATGATCGCCGAGAAGAAACAGAAGGGCGTCGGCCTGCTCGGCATCTTCCACGACGAGGAAGTGCGCGAGGCGGTCGCCGACCGCATTCTCGACGTGCAGAAATTCTCGCCACGGAGGCCGATCGCAGCATGAGCCGCAAGATTGGCCTCGAGCCCTATATCCACGAGACCGCCTCGGTGAACAATTCGACGCTCGGCCGCTACACCGAGCTGTCGGAGCGCTGCCGCATCGATGAGGTCGAGCTCGGCGATTACTCCTACGTCATGCAGGACGGCGCCATCTGGTGCGCGACAATAGGCAAGTTCGTCAACATCGCCGCCTCCGTCCGCATCAACGCCACCAATCATCCGACCTGGCGCGCCACGCTGCACCACTTCACCTACCGCGCCGCGGATTACTGGCCGGATGCGGACATGGAGACGGAGTTCTTCGAATGGCGCCGCTCCAACCGCGTCACGATCGGCCATGACGTCTGGATCGGCCACGGCGCCACGCTCCTGCCCGGCGTCAACGTCGGCAACGGCGCCGTCATCGGCGCCGGCGCGGTGGTCTCCAAGGATGTCGCACCCTACACCATCGTCGGCGGCGTGCCCGCCAAGCTAATCCGCGAGCGCTTCCCGAAAGAGATCGGCGAGCGCATGGACAAGCTTGCCTGGTGGGATTGGGAGCACGACCGGCTGCGCGTGGCGCTCGCCGATTTCCGCGCGCTCAACGCCGAGGATTTCCTGGCGCGATACGAGGCCTAAACCACCTATCCAGGTGCACCAAACCTCTCCGGCGCGGATGGATCGCCATTCGCGCCGGGGGCCTTAGCTGAGGCTGATCAGCGCCGTGCCGGCGATGGCAAGTGCGGCCCCACCCCAGGCATGCGCACGCGGCATCTGCCCGCTGCGCAGCCACACCATCGGCAGGATGACAACGGGCGTCATCGAAGACAGCGTCGAAACGATCCCGACATTGCCGGTCTTCAACGCCGCCATCAGAAGCGACATCCCGAGCGCCGTACCGAAGAAGGCGGCGGTGGCCGCAAGGCCGAAATCCCGCGCCCGGAAGCCGTTCGCCTGCGCCCGCACCCGGGGCAGCGCCAAAAGCGCCCAGAAGCAGATCACCGCCAGCCCCGAACGCACCGCCATCGCCGTGAACGGCTCGACACCAGCAGCCATCGCCGGCCGCGCCGTCAGGCTCCCCAGCGCCTGCCCAAGCGCGGTGACGACCCCAAGCGTTATCCCGAGCATGGACACCGGTGGTGTTGACGGCGCTTGCTCTGCAATCGGCTCACCATCGGCAAGCGGGATCATCGGCGCCGGCCGACGCCGGCGAAAGCCGATGGCAATGACGATGCCGCATAAAATGAGCAAGACCCCGAACCCCTGACGCAGATCGATCGTCTCGCCCAGCGCGACATAGCCGAGCACCAGCGCGAATGGCGAGGCCAGCGAAAACAAAAGCGCCGTCACGCGCGGCCCGGCCGTATAGATCGCCGCGAAATAGGTGGTGCTGGCAATCACGATCCCGAACACGCTGGAGGCTAAGAGCGACCCGAGCTGCCAAGCCCCAAGCGTCGCCCACCCGCCGGCGATGGTCGCCGCAAGCGCCGTCATCACAAAAGCCGCGGTCAGCTGCCAGCGCGCCAGCTGCATCAACGGCACCCGCCCGTTGAGCTCGTTGATGAACATCGAGCTGAGCGCGATGCAGGTGGCCGAACCAATGGCGAAGGCTTCCGAGACGAACATGGAGATTTCCTTGAGGGGCAACGCAGCTTTCGGGAAAGTCGCGCGGGAAATCAAGATGCGATGAGGCGCGAATAGCACCAATCTCTGCCGGTGACTTGGCGCTCCGATAGCATCAGGGATCGGCTGTCGTTTTCCGCCCGGATGTCTCTCATGGTGCAAACCCCGTATCTTCCCGCCGAAGCTTCCGCTAATGTCCGCGCCACAACACGTCTCATCTGGAGCTAACCTTGACCCATACGCCGCAGTCCCCGGTGAACCTTTGACGACCGATCACGAAGCGACATTCCTGGCCTCGCTCGGCTGGTCCGAATTCTTTTCCGATCAGCTGACGGATGACGATCATGGTCTGATCCCCCGCCGGATCGCCGAAGTGCACCGCAGCCGCCTGAGCGTCACATCGCTGGACGGCCTGATCCGGCTCAAGGTCTCGCATCAGCTGAATACGTCCGAATTCGCCGTCGGCGATTGGGTGATGGTCGATCCCGAGGACGACAGCCTGGTGCGCCGGCTGGAGCGCCGCACGCTGCTGCAGCGCCGCGTCGAGGGGCGCCAGGGGCAGCAGCTCGGCGCCGCCAATGTCGACACGCTTTTGATCGTCACCTCCTGCAACGCCGATTTCAACGTTGCCCGCCTCGAGCGCTACATGGCGCTCGCCAACCAGGCGGAGACGACGCCGGTCATCGTGCTGACCAAGGCCGACCTCGCCCCTGATGTGGCGGAGTACGAAGCGCAGGCGAAAGCCCTGCAGCGCGATCTCGCGGTGGTCGTGCTCAATGCCAAAAGCGACGATGCGGCTTCGGCGCTTGGTCCATGGAGCGGCTTCGGCCAGACGCTGGCGCTGATCGGCTCGTCCGGCGTCGGCAAGTCGACGCTGGTCAATGCGCTGGCGAGGCTGAGCGGCGAGGGCTCGCAGGCAACCGGCGGCATCCGCGAACGCGACGCCAAGGGCCGCCACACCACGACGGCCCGCTCGCTGCACGCCATGGCCGGCGGCGGCTGGGTCATCGACACGCCGGGCATGCGCACGCTCCACGTCAGCGACGTTCAGGAGGGCATTGAGCAGGTCTTCTCCGAGATCACCGAACTTGCCGAACACTGCCGCTTCCGCGATTGCACCCACGACCACGAACCCGGCTGCGCCGTCCAGGCCGCCGTCAAATCAGGCACGCTGGCGCCGGAGCGGCTGGCCCGCTGGCGGGTGCTGCGCGACGAGAACGACAAGAACACCCCGAAGATGACCGGGCCCAAGGGCAACAAGGTGTTGCAGAAGCGGCGGTGAGGGGGCGAGGCGGTTTGTAGACGATTTCGGTTGACTAATGGCGTCGCTGTAGCATTATCGCTGTATATCCGTACGCCCGTAGGCGGGCACGTATCTTGAGACCCCCAAGGCGACGAGCCGAGGGGGTCTTTTATTTGAAGAACGTTGCGGTGTTGATCGATGGCGGACATGTTCGCGTTTTGGCGCGAAATGCCGGAATGAACTACAATCCCGATTATATTGAGAAGATTGCCAAGGCTTGCGTCGAGCCGGATGAAGACGCTTTCCGCTTTTTCTATTACGATTGTGCGCCGTACAGTGGAACGGTCAAACTGCCGGTGTCAGCGGAACCTAAGACCTTCGCAGGCTCGGATGCCTGGCTACGGGAGCTTGCGGCGAAAGATCTCTTTGCTGTCAGGCTGGGCGTGTTGAAATTCCGTGGCTTCAAGCCGAAAAAGATCCTGCCGGCTGGTCAGGCAGTAACGGATAATGATTTCAAGGCGGATTTCGAACAGAAAGGCGTCGATATGCGTATCGGCCTGGATATCGCCACCTTTTGCGCATCGAAGGCTGTCGATAGGCTGGTACTCGTGACCGGCGATACCGACTGCATACCGGCGATGAAATACGCGCGTATCGCAGGGTTGCAGATTGTTCTTGTTGGGTTTCCCAACCGGGCCGCATCCAACGAAATGCTTTGCCATGCCGATATTGAACGACGAGTAGCATGGCCGGCTCAATAGTGCGGTGATCGAATAACTACTCCTGCTTCGAGAGATCGCACTCGCCTCATCCCGCATCTGTCACAGAATTGTGACCCCACTGTCACGTTTCAATCCACCACAGCCCCGTTTGTGACAGCACTTACACAAAACTGACATTGGAGCTTCATGGACCGGGCCTAATGCACTCCCTCATATCGCGTTTGGGCTATGAGGAAGAGCATGATGTTCGAGCTGAAGAATGTCACCCGTCAATTCGGCAAGAAGATCGCCGTCGATAGTGTGACGCTTGACATCCCTCAGGGCCAGATGGTCGGCATTATCGGCCGTTCGGGCGCCGGCAAATCCACGCTTCTGCGCATGATCAACCGCCTGCAGGAGCCGAGCTCCGGCTCGATCCATTTCAACGGCACCGAGGTGTCGGGCCTGCGCGGCAAGTCGCTGCGCAATTGGCAGCGCGATTGCGCCATGATCTTCCAGCAGTTCAATCTCGTGCCGCGCCTCGACGTGATGACCAATGTCATCCTCGGCCGTCTCAACCATCGCTCCACCGTGCTCAGCCTGCTTGGCGTCTTCACCCGCGAAGAGCGCGTGCAGGCGATCGCGGCGCTTGAGCGTTTGGGTATCGAGCAGACGGCGCTGCAGATGGCCGGCACGCTGTCGGGCGGCCAGCAGCAGCGCGTGGCGATCGCCCGCGCCCTCATGCAGGCGCCGAAGATGCTGCTTGCCGACGAGCCGATCGCCTCGCTTGACCCGTTGAACGCCAAGATCGTCATGGACGCGCTGCGCGACATCAACGAGCGCGAAGGGATCACCGTCATCACCAACCTGCACACGCTCGACACCGCGCGCAGCTATTGCGAGCGCATTGTCGGCATGGCCGGCGGCCGCGTCGTCTTTGACGGCAAGCCGTCCGAACTGACGGCCGATGCCGTCAACGAAATCTACGGCACCGACAAGAACGGCGCCGGCATCGACGAGACCATGACGTCCACCAGCCTGGATAACATCAAGGGCAAGCAGCAGGACGCCGTATCGCGCGTGATGGCCGCCTCCGCCGTCATGCGCTGACAAGTTTCCGGCCGGGGGACAAAGCCGGAAAAATACCGATCCCCAGTACTTCAAAGTCACTGAAAAACGTCACCAAAGGAGACTACCATGTCTGCGTTCCGCAAGATCCTGATGGCAACGATCGCCATCGCCACCGTTGCAGGCCAGGCCTACGCTCAGGACGTCAAGGTCCTGCGTATCGGCCTCGACGGCGGTGAAAACGAAGCCGACCAGGTTCGCCGCACCGAGTGCGTCAAGCCGGGCCTCGTTGCCGCTACCGGCGTTTCGGAAGTCCAGATCTTCCCGTCGCCGAACTATAACGGCGTCATCCAGGGCCTGCTGGGCGGCACCATCGACCTCGCTGTCATGGGCGCTTCCTCCTACGCCTCGATCTACCTCAAGGATCCGAACGCCGTTACGCCGGTTCTGACCACCAAGCAGGAAGACGGCTCGACCGGCTACTACTCGATCATGGTCGCCCGCAAGGATTCGGGCATCAAGACGCTCGCCGACGCCAAGGGCAAGAAGCTCGGCTTCGCCGATCCGGATTCGACCTCGGGCTACCTCGTCCCGAACGTCTCGCTGCCGAAGGATGTCGGCATGCCGGTCAAGCAGTATTTCTCCGAAACCGGCTTCGGCGGCGGCCATGAGAACCTCGTTCTCGGCGTTCTCGACAAGAAGTTCGACGTCGGCACCACCTTCGGCTCCGCCACCGGCGATTGGGCCCAGGGCTACACCTCTGGCAACCTGCACATCATGGTCACCAAGGGCCTGCTCGACATGGACGATATCGTCCAGGTCTGGAAGTCCCCGCTGATCCCGAACGGTCCGCTGATGGTTTCCAACAAGCTGCCGTCTGACATCCAGAAGAAGGTTACCGCCTACTTCGCCGAACTGCCGAAGACCGACAAGGGCTGCTTCGACAGCTTCACCGGCGGTGGTTACGTCGATTGGTCGCCGGTCGACCAGTCCTTCTACCAGACGATCATCGACGCTCGTAAGTCGGTTATCGGCGGTTGATCCGAACCTCTGAATAAACTCGCGGCGGCATCATCATGGTGCCGCCGTTCGTTCAACAAGGATGCTCAACATGGCGCACGTGGCCGAAACCGACCACATGGGCGGACTGCAGCAAGGCTCCCGCACAATTCTCGATCACTACCAGCAACAGGTCCGGACACGGCGTATCTACACCGTGATCTCGATCGTTGTGTTCCTGATCGTCCTCGGTGCCTCGCTCGATTTCGCCAACAGCGCCAATTCGGGCAAGTTCTTCGAACGTCTGCCCTACCTGTTCGATTTCATGAAGCATTTCGTGCCGGACAGCCCGCTCGAAATCTTCCGTGCCATGTTCGACCTGCCGTCGCCCTATGCCGATGGCTCGATCAAGTATGATTACGTCAGCGACCGCGTCTACATCACCGACAGCTTCTACATCCCGAATTTCTTCTACCAGCTGGCGATCACCATCAACGTCGCCATCGTCTCCACCATCCTCGGCGCATCTGGCGCTTTCGTGCTCTGCTTCTTCGCCTCGACCAATCTGGTCGGCGCCGGCGCCACCCGCTGGGTCGTGCGCCGCATCATGGAAATCCTGCGCGCCTTCCCGGAGATCGTCATCGCCGGACTGCTCGCCGCCATCCTGTCGATCGGCCCGATCTCGGCCATCATCGCGGTGTCGATCCACACCATCGGCGCGCTTGGCAAGCTGTTCTTCGAAGTGGTCGAGAATGCCGACATGAAGCCGGACGAGGGCCTGCGCGCATCCGGCGCCAGCTGGCTCGAGCGCGTCCGCTTCGCCATCCTGCCGCAGGTCATGCCGAATTTCGTCTCCTACACGCTGCTGCGCCTTGAGATCAACGTGCGCGCCTCCACCATCATCGGCGCCGTTGGCGGCGGCGGTATCGGTGAGGTCTTCAGCCTGGCGATCGGCCGCGACCACGCCGCCAAGACCTATGCCATCATCATCCTGCTTCTGATCACCGTTGTCTGCGTCGATCAGTTTTCCGCCTGGCTCCGCCGCCGCATGATCGGCAAGCAGTCATTCGAATTCGGCCGAGGAGCAGCCTGATGTCGTCGCTCACAGTCAACGCCGCCGATCGCCAGCGCCTGCTGGAGGCTCATCCCGAAGTCTTCCACCGCAGCTTCATGCAGCGCTGGGGCCTCGCCCTGATCGCCGGCCTCGTCATCATCTACCTCGCGCTCGCATTCAATTTCTTCAAGGTCATCCCGACCTTCGTCAACGGCAATTGGGACCGCGCCTCGATCTATGTCCAGGACTGGTATTCCTGGCGCGCCCAGCCGCGCCTGCGCTTCGTCGATGGCAAGGTCGTGCCGCAGTGGACGAGCCGCGGCCAGTATCCGAAGGATGCCGTCATCGCATGGATGTTGCCGACCGCAGCCGGCGGCTACACCGTCACCTACGGCAGCGACGCCGACCGCATGGAAGTGACGCCTGAACGTGTCGACGTCTATCTCGGCGGCAAGCTCTATCCTGTCGAGATCACCAAGGATCGCGCCATCCTGCCGCCGGGCGCGCCCGCCGTCATGAAGCAGGACGACAGCAAGGTCACCGTCTCCTTCGGCTTCGAGGGCCAGGCGGAAATCCGCTCGACGCAGGTCTATGTGCAGCGCCGCTTCCTCGGCTGGGCCAATTTCTTCTTCGACACGCAGTCGCCTTTCTGGGGCAAGAGCCTCATCGATGTCGCCGGCCTCATGCTGTCGGGTGATCGCATCGATCCCGCGCAGTCCAACGCCTCGCTGGTGCTCGACAATTTCCTCAACAATGCCAGCTGGCAGCACGGTGATATCCTGTCGAAGCTGATGCAGACGCTGGTCATGGCCTTCGTCGGCACGCTGCTCGGCTCGCTCTTCGCCTTCCCGCTGGCCTTCATCGCCGCGCGCAACATCACGCTCAACCGCTCGGCCAACTGGGCGACGAAGCGCCTCTTCGATTTCCTGCGCTCCATCGACATGCTGATCTGGGCGCTGTTCTTCACCCGCGCCTTCGGCCCCGGGCCGATCCCCGGCATCGCCGCCATCTTCTTCACCGACACCGGCGCGCTGGGCAAGGTCTATGCCGAGGCGCTGGAGAATGTGGATGACAAGCAGCGCGAGGGCGTCAAGTCGGTGGGCGCATCCCCCGTCGTCGTCCAGCGCTTCGGCGTGGTGCCGCAGGTGCTGCCGATCTTCATCTCGCAGTCGCTCTATTTCTGGGAATCCAACACCCGCTCGGCCACCGTCATCGGCGCCGTCGGCGCAGGTGGTATCGGTCTGAAACTCTTGGAATCGATGAAGACCAATTCCGATTGGGACAAGGTCGCCTACATGGTGCTCCTCATCCTCATCGTCGTCTTCGTCTTCGACAATATCTCCAATGCGCTGCGTTCGCGGGTGATGGGCAAAAAGACCCATTGATGGCTCTTGATCATCATCATTCTGTCACGGAAATCTTTTAGCCGGAAGCAAGCTTGCGGCGGGCGGTCAAATCACGGCAGACTGCCTCCCGCATCCACATAGATTTCCGGGATACTGGCCTTGCGATACGCACTCTATTTCACGCCGCCGAAGGGTGATCCTTTGAACGTGGCGGCAGCCCATTGGCTCGGCCGCGATGCCTTCACCGGCGAAACTTATCCGGCTCCCGATTATCCTGATCTGCCGGCTGCCGAGCAGTTCGAGCTTACCGCCGATCCGCGCCGCTACGCCTTCCACGCCACCATCAAGGCGCCGTTTCATCTGGCCTCCTCGGTCACCGAGACGGACCTCATCCAGGCCGTCGAGGATTTCGCCGCGCGCACGTCCGCCTTTGAGATCCCCGAGCTCGTGCTCGGCCAGCTCGGCCGGTTCTTCGCGCTCGTGCCCGGCTCCCTGCATCCGCCGCTTCAGCAATTCGCGGCCTCCGTGGTAAAGTCGTTCGAACCCTTCCGCGCGGCACTGTCCGAAGCCGATATCGCCCGGCGCAATCCGGACAAGCTCAGCGAAAGCCAGAGGGCCAATCTGTTGCGCTGGGGCTATCCTTACGTGATGGATGACTTCGGTTTCCACATGACGCTCTCAGGCCAGGTGCCGGAAGCGCGCGCCGAGGTGATGAAGACCATTCTCGCCGAGCGCTTCGCCGCCTTCACCGGCCGGCCGCTTTTGATTTCGGGCCTTGCCGTTTTCGTCGAAGAGACGCGCGGCGCGCCGTTTACCGCCCATTCCTGGTGGCCGCTTGCCGCCGCCAAACCTTGAAAGATCTGACGCCCATGACCAAAGAAACCGTCTTCTCCAACGCCCGCATCGTCCTTGAGGATGAAATCGTCGAAGGATCGGTCCTCGTTCGCGACGGCAAGATCGAGGATATCGCAAGCGGCAGCTCCCGCCTCGGCGAGGATTTCGAGGGCGATTACCTGATCCCCGGTCTGGTCGAGTTGCACACCGACCATCTGGAAGGCCACTATTCGCCGCGTCCCGGCCTGCGCTGGAACAAGACGGCGGCGATCCAGGCGCATGATGCCCAGATCGTCACCTCAGGCATCACCACGGTCTTCGATTGCCTGCGCATGGGCGCCGACGAAGACGGTGGCTTCGAGCATGGCGAGATGCGCGACATGGCCGATGCCATCCAGAAGGCCGAGAAAGAGGGCCGCCTGCGCGCCGAGCACCTCATCCACCTGCGCTGCGAAGTCTCCGCCGACAACGTGCTGCAGCACTTCGCCGATTTCGAAAACGATCCCTATGTCCGCCTCGTCTCGCTGATGGACCATGCGCCCGGCCAGCGCCAGTTCCAGACAATGGACCAGTACATTTTCTACTACCAGAAGAAGCGCGGCCTCACCGACGCCGAGTTCGCCAAGTTCGTCGATCGTCGCGTGTCGGAATCCGAGCGCAACTCGACGCCGCACCGCGTCGCGATCTCGAAGGTCTGCGCCGAGCGCGGCATCACGGTCGCCAGCCACGACGACGCGACGCTCGCCCATGTCGACGAGGCGATCGAAAACGGTGTCCGTCTCGCCGAATTCCCGACCAGCTTCGACGCCGCCAAGGCCTCGCATGAAAACGGCATGAGCGTTCTGATGGGCGCGCCGAATATCGTGCGCGGCAAGTCGCACTCCGGCAACATCGCTGCCCGCGATCTCGCCGAGCGCGGCGTGCTCGACGTTCTCTCCTCCGATTACGTGCCGCTCAGCCTGCTCTACGCACCCTTTCTGATCGCCGACGAAGTCGAGAGCATCTCGCTGCCGAAGGCGATCGCCATGGTCACGTCGACGCCGGCGCGCACCGTGAGCCTCAACGACCGCGGCCGCATCGCAACCGGGCTGCGCGCCGATCTCGTCCGTGTCTTCCGCGACGAAGGTGTACCGGTCAGCCGCTCCGTCTGGCGCGAAGGGCGCCGGGTCGCATGACCGCGCACGAAACCCATCCCTCGCACGAGCCCCACGTCGTTCCCGGCACCGAGCACGGCATCATGGTGGTCGTGGTCGGCCCCTCCGGCGCCGGCAAGGACACGCTGATGGCGGCCGCCGCCCGGCATTTCAGGCAGCGGCAGGACGTCCATTTCGTCCGCCGCGTCATCACCCGCGATCACGATGCCGGCGGTGAGGATCATCTCGCCGTCTCGCCCCAGGGCTTCGCCTCGATGGAGCAGGCCGGCAGCTTCTCCGTCTGGTGGGAAGCCCATGGCCTGAAATACGGCATCCCCTCGGAAGTCTCGGTGTCGCTGTCAGCTGGAAGCCTCGTCATCGCCAACGGCTCACGCTCGGCGCTGCACCATTTCCACGCCGTCTTCCCGCGCCTGAAGGTGATCAACGTCACCGCGCGCGCAGACGTGCTGGCAAGCCGGCTCGAGGCCCGCGGCCGCGAGACCCACGAGGACATCATGGCCCGCCTGGCCCGCGGCCCGCTCACCGTGCGCGGAGATTACGACGTCGTCGATCTCGACAATAGTGGGTCCTTGGAACAGGGCGAACGCCGCATGGTCGAGGTCCTCGAGAGCTTCCTGCAAGAGATCGGCTGACGACGATGCGGCCGATCCGGCCAAATCGACCAATCCGGGTTGTCGAGTATGATCCGCGTTGGCCCTCGTTCTTCCAGGCAGCGCGCGACGAACTCCTGTCGCTCGCGCCCGGCCTCATCCTTACTGTCGAACACATCGGCAGCACCGCCGTCCCCGGCCTCGCCGCCAAGCCGAAAATCGACCTCGACGCCGTTCTGATCGACGCGGAAGCTGTCGCCACCTTGGCCGATAAACTCGCACTCTCCGGCTTCCGCGCCCACGGCGACCCGCATGGCGACGGCCGCCTGCCATTCACCCGCGAGCATGAAGATTACGGCCTGCGCCTCTACCTCTGCCTCGAGGCCAACCCCGCCCACCACGACCGCCTCCTCTTCCGCGATCACCTGCGCCTCCACCCGGACCGCGCCGCCGAATACCAGACGCTGAAGCAGCGCCTCGCCGAAGAAGCCGCCGGCGACTGGGACCACTACACCGGCGGCAAGAGCGCCTTCGTAGCCGAGACGCTCCGCCGCGCCGAGGCCGAGAGATCAGCCTCACGGGGATAATTTTATTGCGCGGCGAAAGAAATCGCCGCGATATCAGCCGCTTGGGAATTTCGTCGTCCCCACTCATCCCCGCCGCAATCATCGCTCCCATACTGATAGCGTCATTGGACAGGGAGCCGGGTCGCGAACCGGATCTAACACATCAGGGCGCGAGCCCGGCGTCCGGTGATGGTTGTTGAAAGGTGGATGATCGGGTCGTCAGGACTTCCCATCCATCCGGAAGCGAAAGGCCGAGAGACGCTCCTGTCGGCCTGGATATCCGGAAGCCTCGATATGATCGGGCAGGCGATATTGCCTGACAATCCTATTTTATACCGACCGTTGCCTGCCCATTCCCTGCCTGCCATGCCGTCGCGGAGAGCTATCCGGCGCGGGGTTTTGTGGTGTGTGGTTGGCGCTCCGCCTGCTGCCGCTTTTTATTGAGGTCTTACCGTGAGATACCCCCCTCTGCCCTGCCGGGCATCTCCCCCACAGGTGGGG
>Ga0307405_10000260_pt1 | contig 19325 bp, 22 predicted proteins | sample 322Cmetagenome_2_FD_203311 | JGI IMG/M metagenome (GOLD analysis project Ga0307405, IMG submission 203311) | Maize rhizosphere microbial communities from greenhouse at UC Davis, California, United States - 322HYB-C-1 | ecosystem: Host-associated > Plants > Roots > Rhizosphere > Soil | place...
ACCGGCGCGAACCAGGGGTTCGCCGGATCGTTCGTACCCGACTCGAGCCCGGCCGCCTGCCAGCGCTGCGCAAGATAGCGCAGCGTCTTCGCCTCGCCGTCCGTGCCGGGGCGGCGGCCTTCGAACCCGTCGCTCGCCAGCACGGCGACGTCAGCCGCCAGTTCGCTTTCGATCGTGTCGAGGCTGTCGGCCGGCGCCGAATCCATTCGCGCAGGCGCGCAGCTCGCGGCCGCCACCGCGAGGAGGATCACCGCCCAGCGGTGCATATGCGCCCCTGCCCCCACCGGCGGGCTACTCGGCGGTCCAGCCGCCATCGATGCTCCAGTTGGCACCGGTGACGTTGCCCGCTTCCTCGCGGCACAGGAAAACGGCGAGCGCGCCAATCTCCGCAGGCTGGACGAACTTCTTGGTCGGCTGCTTGGCCAGCAGTACGTCGTCGATCACTTCTTCGCGCGACAGGCCGCGTGCCTTCATCGTGTCGGGGATCTGGTTCTCGACCAGCGGCGTCCATGCATAACCGGGGCTGACGCAGTTCGCCGTCACCCCACTCCGCGCGAGTTCCAGCGCGATCGTCTTGGTGAAGCCGTCGAGCCCGTGCTTGGCGGCGACATAGGCGCTCTTGAACGGCGATGCGGTCTTCGAGTGCGCGCTGGCCACGTTGACGATCCGTCCCCAACCCTGCGCCTTCATGTGGGGCACCGCGCGGCGCACCGTGTGGAACGCTGCGGTCAGGTTGAGCGCGATGATCGCGTCCCACTTCTCGACCGGGAAGGTATCGACCGGCGCGACGTGCTGCATCCCGGCATTGTTCGCGAGGATATCGATTGGACCGGCCGCATCCATCAGCGCGTCACATCCTTCGCGCGTGGTGAGGTCCGCCCCCACATGCTGCGCGTGGAGTTCGTCGCGAAGCCGGGCGATATCGCCTTCCTCTCCGAAGCCGTTGAGCACGATCTCCGCCCCTTCCGCCGCCAGCGCGCGCGCGACCGCGAGGCCGATCCCGGAGGTCGACCCAGTCACGAGTGCGCGCTTGCCTGAAAGGAACATTCCATACCCCCTGCAGATTTAATGAGTGAAGCCTTGCCTAAACGGCTTTTGCGGGCAAGTCTGCACCTGTCCAGATGCTATCGGCGGCCGCGCCTTCGGGGAGAAGAATTGATGAGGCTCAACCGGTTCGATCCGCGCAATATTCGCGTACGCCAGGGCGGCGGTGGTGGAGGCGGGTTTCCCGGCGGCGGCGGAGGCAAGGTCGGCTGCGGCACGCTGGTGATCGTGGTCGTCGCCGCGCTCGTGTTCGGGGTGGACCCGGGGCAGATGCTCGGCACGATCGACAGCGTGCAGCAGAGCGCGCCGGCCGGGCAGCGGCCGCAATCGGATCTTTCGGAAACCCAGGTCTGTGAGCAGAACGAATATGCGCTCGAGGCCTGCAACGCGCTCGATTCGCTGAACCGCACCTGGCAACCCGAGTTCGAGCGCGCGGGCATCGCTTTTCAGGATCCTCTGCTCGAGTTCTACACCGGCGGCACCGACTCCGGCTGCGGGGACGCATCGAGCGCGATGGGTCCGTTCTACTGCCCCACGGATCAGGGCATCTACATCGACACGAGCTTCTACGACACGCTGGCGCGCGAGTTGGGCGCAGGCGGCGACTTTGCCCGCTACTATGTCATGGCGCACGAATACGGGCATCACATCCAGTATCTCACCGGGCTCGCCGCGCAGGTGCGCAGCGCGCAGTCGCAGAACCCGGGCCGCGCCAACGAGCTGCAGGTGCGGATGGAATTGCAGGCGGACTGCTATGCCGGTGTCTGGGCCGGCAAGAACCGCAACCTGATCGATCCGGGCGACATGGAGGAAGGGCTGCGCGCGGCGAGCGCCATCGGCGACGATACGCTCCAGCGCCAGGCCGGGCAGCAGGTCAGCCCCGAGAGTTTCACCCACGGTTCGAGCGCCCAGCGCACAGAAGCGCTGCAGCGCGGAATGGAGCAGGCCGATGACAGTGTGTGCGATGCCTATTTCGACATGCGCTAGGGCGCTCGCCCTAGCCTCGCTTCTGGCCGGCGCGCCGCTCGCGGCGCGGGACCCGGCGAACGTGCGCGACCGCGATCCCGACATGGCGGACATCGCCACCACGCCGCTTACCGATCTCAATCTCGCGAAGGACCCGATTCCGGGGATTCTGCTTGCCGCGGCGCAGTCGCCTTATGCGAACGAAGGGCTGGACGAATGCGGCGAAGTCGAAGGGGCGATCGCCGAGCTCGATGCGGTACTCGGCGCCGACCTCGACATCGCCGACGAGGACCGCGACGACATCTCCGTCGGCCGGATTGCCAAGAGCGCGGTGGGATCGTTCATTCCCTTCCGCAGCATCGTGCGCGAGATCACCGGCGCTGCCGACCACCAGCGCGAGTTCGAGGCGGCGATCGTCGCAGGGCTGATCCGACGCGGCTATCTGAAGGGATTGGGTCAGCAGATGGGCTGCGCCTATCCGGCCCGCCCCGCGTTCGCGAAGATCGACATAACGAAAGACGACCGCGTCGAATGGGCCGAAACCGAACTCGCATTCGGCGCCCCCAGCGCGCAAGCGCCGCCCACTACCGAGAAGCCGAAAACGGAAAACGAAGGCGCCCGGGGGATCACCTTCGTTTCCAAGGAAGTCGTGCAACCGGTAGGCGGCTGAACCGCCGCCCGGTTTATTCCTTCGCGGCCATCCGCGCGATCGATTCGTCCAGCGAGCTCAGCACGCGCGCCCGCATCTCCTCGGACAGAGCCCGGTCGCGGGCAATGTCCGCCCGGGCCTCGCGCAGACCCTGCATTGCTTCGGCGCTGATCGCGGCGGTGCAGATCCGGATAACCTGCCGTCCATCCTCGGAGCTCTCGTGGACCACGTCGGTGCCGCGGCAGCCCTCGATCACGCGCGGGACCTCCGGCATGTCGGCCAGAGCGATGCGCACTTCGTGTCCGATGCGTTCGCCCAGGCTGCCGAGCTTGCCGAGTTCGCCGAGCTCTTCGAGTGCCTTGAGGTGAGCTGCACGCGCTTCAGGAGAAAGGCGCGGGACACTGCCTTCCCAGGTCGCGCCGTCACCTTGCATCTTGACGACCATCGGCTCCCCCTTCTGGTCACCATCGAGCCGATGGACGACGATGTGGCGCCGCTCGCCATCGGGGTGGTCGCCGACCACCTGAAGCGGGAGCGGTGCCGGCGGCGCGGGAGGCGCCGGGGGAGCGGGCGGGGCCGGCGGCACGTCGGCAGGAGCGGCCGGCGCAGCGGGCGGCTCGGGCGGTTCCGGAACGGTTATGGTTTCCGCATAACTGATCGACGCCGTCAGCGGCAGCGCGAGCAGTCCCGCGGCAAGCAGCGCGCGCCCGGCCATGCGCCGGCGCGGGGTGATCTCGGACATGGCCAGGCTCCTCAAACGGTGGATGATCGATTTGTCGCCCAGCACCGGGCAGGCCATCGGCGCGGCGAGCGCGACGCGCGGGCCGGCGGCGAAGCTGGCGATGACCTGACCGTAGGCGGCGCGGGTTTCGCGGTCGCTGTTCTCGATCACGCGGGCATCGCAGGCTGCTTCCTGATCGCGGCGCATGGCCTGCCACCCGGCGTAGGCGAGCGGATTGAACCAGTGCAGCGCGAACAGCGGCTGCGCGGCGAAGTTCGCCAGCAGGTCCCCTCCGCGATGGTGGGCGAGTTCATGGGCCAGTGCGAGATTGCGCGAGGCACGGTCGCGCTGCGCCATGAAGCCCGGCGGCAGCGCCACGACCTTGTCCAGCACGCCGAATGCGATCGGGGCGTTGGTCTCGGGCGTCTCGACCAGGCGGATCTTGCCCGCTTCGCCTACCGGTACGGCGCCGGCCAGCAGCACCCTGCGCATCCGGTGGTATCCGGAAAAGCGCAGCCAGAGGAACACCGCGGCGCCTGCAAGCCACAGTGCAAGCAGCGCCGCCGCCCAGGGGACTGTCGGCGACGCTGCCTCCACTGCTGCACCCGTCCCGTCCAGGGCCGCAGCTCGATCGATGATGAGATAGGTTGCTTCGGAAGGCACCGCGGAGAGCGCCACCGGGGCTTCGGGCGCCAGCGAAGCCGGCAGCGTGATCGGGGGCAGCAGCAGGCGCAGGAAGGGCAGCAGCCACAGTCCGTAAGCCGCTTTCGCCCCGAAATGGCGCGCGACCGGGCGCCGCAGAATGAGGACCAGCGCGATCAGCGCCGCGGTCCAGACGAGCGTATCGAGAAGCCAGCTCATTGCTTCAGCTCCTTCAGCAGCGCCTCGATCTCCGCGATGTCGGCGTCGGTCAACGCCTCCTCCTGCGCGAGATGGGCGAAGAGCGGCGCGGCGCGGCCGCCGAACAGCCTATCCATGAGCCGGCGGGATTCTCCGCCCACATAGTCGTCGCGCGCGAGCAGCGGACTGTAGAGGAACCGTCGCCCGTCCGGCCTGGTCTCCACTGCCTGCTTGGTCACGAGCCGCGAGAGCAGCGTCTTGACCGTCGGCAGACTCCAGTCGCGCTCCGCGCAGACCGCCTCGCACACTTCGGCAGCGGTCAGCGGGCTCCTGGCCCAGAGCGTTTCCATCACGGCGTGCTCGGCATCGCTGATGCGTTCCGGCCGTTCGTCTTCTTCGGACTTCGCCACGAAAACCTCCCCGGTTTCGTCTACGTCTGTAGGCATAACGACTACGCTTGTAAACATTAAGCGTGGATGAACCGATTGGCGCGTGCCGATGCTGCTGGTAGAGCCCGGTCATGCGCCTGTCGGACTGCCATAACGTCGGCGATCTGCGCCTGCTCGCCAGGCGCCGCCTGCCGTGGCCGGTGTTCGACTATATCGATGGCGCGGCGGACGACGAGATTACCCGGGCGCGCAACACGGCTGCTTTCGACGAAGTGGACCTCGTGCCGAACGTGCTGGCAGGTGTGGCCGAGATCGACACGAGTTGCACCATCATGGGCCGCCGCAGCGCGCTGCCGCTGATGCTCAGCCCGACGGCGCTCCAGCGCGTGTTCCACTGGCAGGGCGAACGCGCCGTCGCGCGGGCGGCTGAGAGGTTCGGCCTGTGGTTCGGCATCTCCAGCCTCGCGACCGTGGGCATCGAAGAGATCGCGGCGCTCGTCTCGACACCCAAGCTGTTCCAGCTCTACGTCCACAAGGACGCAGGGCTGAACACCTCGATGATCGAGCGCTGCAAGGCCGCCGGGTTCGATGCCATGGCGCTGACCGTCGACACGATCGTCGCCGGCAAGCGGGAGCGGTGCGCGCGCAGCGGTTTCACCACCCCGCCCCGCTTCACGCCGAGCGCGGTCTGGTCCTACGCCACGCGGCCGCGCTGGGCGCTCGATTACGTATTCCGCGAGAAGTTCCGCCTGCCCAACCTCGATACGCACGTCAGCGAAGGCACGGGCCGCGCGGTTTCGATCGCCGAATACTTCAACACCATGCTCGACACCGCGATGGACTGGGACACGGCCGCACGCATCCGGCAGGACTGGGGCGGCACGTTCTGCCTCAAGGGCGTGATGAGCGTTGCCGATGCACGCCGCGCGGTCGAGATCGGTGCGGACGCGATCATGGTCTCCAACCACGGCGGCCGCCAGCTCGACGGCAGCCGCGCGCCGTTCGACCAGCTTGCCGAGATCGTCGATGCGGTAGGCGGCGAGATCGAGGTCATCTGCGACGGCGGCGTGCGGCGCGGGACACACGTGCTGAAAGCGCTGGCGCAGGGCGCCACCGCTGCTTCCGGCGGGCGGCTCTACCTCTATGCCCTGGCCGCCGCCGGACAGCCGGGCGTCGAACGCGCGCTCACGCTGCTCAAGGACGAGATCGAGCGCGGCATGCGCCTGATGGGCGTGACTTCGGTGGACCAGCTCGATCGCGACATGCTGCGGCGGCGCTGAAAATTCGGCATAGTCGCCGCATGTTCAAGCGATTCGCGATCCTCGCCCTGCCCTTCGCGCTCACCGCCACGGCCTTTGCGCAGGAGAACCCCGCGCCGCCGCCCCCTCCCGAAGCCGAGCCGGAAACCACGCTGGTCGTGCTCGAGACGACCATGGGCGACATCACCGCCGCGATCGAGACCGAGCGCGCGCCGATCACCGCGGCGAACTTCCTGCGCTATGTCGACGAGGGGCGCTTCGACGGCATCGTGTTCTACCGCGCGATGCGGCTCGACTGGGGCGAGCAGCCTAACGGACTGATCCAGGCCGGCACCCAGCACGATCCCGAACGCGTCCTGCCCCCGATCGCGCACGAACCGACGAGCGAAACGGGCGTGCTCCACACCGCCGGCGCGCTCTCGATGGCGCGCAACGCGCCGGGCACGGCGACGGGCGACTTCTCGATTCTGCTGCAGGAACAGCCCGGAATGGATGCCGATCCCACGTCCGACGATCCCGAACTGCGCGCAGGCTATGCCGCTTTCGGCCACGTCGTAGAGGGAATGGACGTCGTCCGCGCGATCCATGCCGCACCGACCGATCCCGACAAAGGCGAAGGCTGGATGAAAGGCCAGATGCTCGCCGAACCGGTAAAGATCATCGACGCGCGGCGGGTGGAGCCGAGCGCGCCTGAGGAGTAGCACGGGCTCGGGCGCGTCAGAGACGCGGCAGCCCTTCCCCGGCCCGCGACCCAGCGAGTCCTTCGCGCCGGATCGTTATGCCGGTGAGGAGGCTGTCGGCGATGGCTCGCGCGCGCTCCCCGACCAGCGAGGAGGCGGCGGGATCGCCCTCCAGATCGCGAAGCGTGGCATAGAACAGCGTGAGCCAGTGGGCGAAGTGCCGCTCCTCCAGCCCGGGGATGACCACATGCTTGACCATCGGGTTTCCCGAGAACTCGCCGCTGTTGAACAGGATCGAGCGCCAGAAGCTCTTCATCCGCGCGAGGTGATCGGGCCACGATTCGACCCGCTCCGCGAAGATCGGGCCGAGCAGGTCGTCCTCGCGGATCGCGCCGTAGAACCGCTCGACCAGTTCCGAAACGTAATGTTCGTCCACCCCCAGCGCGGCGGCCGCCGCACGCTTCGCCTCACGCGCCTGACGAACCTCCTCGCGGGTTCTCTCGACAGGGGTGGACATATTCATGATCTCGATCTCGACTCGGCGGCAGCTGGCGGTTTCGTCCCTTCTACAGGTCTGGCCGGTAAAATCGACCTAAGCGCCGGCGGCCTCAGCACACCTCGGCAGTATTATCCGGGATCGGCCCGGGCGGCATGCGCGCGGGGTGGCGATGGAATGGGTCCGCGGCTAGGCGGTGGCGTTCGCCGTAGGCAGTGCGCAGCACTGCGGCGAGGCGCGGATCGTATGTCTCCAGATCCTTGTGGTTCAGGATCTGCCGGCCGTCGAACACTGCCAGGCGGTTCGAGTTGAACCAGAACTGCGTTCCTTCCGCCCAGTATTCCTGCACGGTCGTGCTGGCATATTCGTCGCGCCAGAGACCTTCCTCGAGCGCCTTGGCATAAGCAGCTTTGACCTCGGCGTAGAGTTGAGGATCGGCAATGCGGATCGCGTCGAGGACATTGTGCGCGAACTCGTGGACGAGGATCGTCTCGCCGAAATAGCGGCTCGTGCGCTTGCCCAGGACGTCCTCCTCCGCTCCGACTGTGTGGATGCCGCCAATGCCTCGGGCACGCGCGTTCCAGTACTCACGGTCGGTGAGGCTTCCGATCCGCGCCTCATAGTGCTTGCGCTCGCAGCGCGTCAGCCGCGGATCGTCGGGCGCAGGCTTGGTCCAGTGCGCGTTCTCCGGCAGGTCGGTGATCGCCTCCTCTTCCGCGAGGATTGCCACCCGATAGCCCTTGCGCGCGAGCACCGCGGTGAGATCGGGGCGGTGCGCCAGCATGTCCTCGACGATCGAGCGGGCGTTGACCAGAGCCTCGTCGGCAACGCGCGGAGATGCGACGATGGGAATACCCTCCGCCTCGACATACTTGGTGTAGAAGGGATCGAGCTCGAGGTCCTCGGGCGGTGGTGGCAGCGCGGCGCAGGCACTGGCCAGAAACACCGTCAGAGGAAGCAGGCGAATGGCCCTCATCGAACGCTGGATCGAATCGTCCTTCCGCTAGACCGCGACCGCAGCGCCGAGGAATGGCCGCAGCGCTGCCATGGCGCGATCGACGTAGACGTCCTTCTCGCCGACCGGCGCGACGTAGTGCAGCGCCTCTTCGGCTTGGCGCTCTCCGGCAAGGCGCGCGATGATCCACGCGGCGAGGTATTGCGAGGCGAGGCAGCCGCCGGCCGTCGCCACGTTGCCGTGGGCCACAAACGGGGCATCGATCACGTTCACACCTGCCTCGACCACCCATGGCTTCGTGGTCAGGTCCGTGCAGGCGGGCAAGTCGCCGATCAGCCCGAGCTTCGCCAAGAGCAGCGTGCCCGAACATTGCGCCCCGATGAGCTGCCGCTCCGGATCGAGCTCGACCCGGGCCAGCATGGCGGGATCGGCTGCGATCTCGCGGGTGCGGATGCCGCTGCCGACGATCACCGCGTCGGCCTCGCGCGCGAATTCGAGCGGCTTCTGACGCTCGACCGTCACCCCGTTCATCGAAGTCACGAGCGGGGTGGGCGCCGCGATGTGCGCCTTCCACCCCGCCGCGTGCATCCGGTTGAGGATCGCGGCCGCGACGAACGAGTCGAGTTCGTTGAACCCGTCGAACGTCAGCACCGCGATCTGCACGGCTAATAAACCCGCTTCTTCGGCTTGATGTACTCGATGTCGTCGGTGAGCGTGTATTCGTGGACCGGGCGGTAGTCGATCTTCACCGCGCCGCCGTTGCCGCCCCACCCTTCGAACCAGGCGACGGTGTGCTTCATCCAGTTGGCGTCGTCACGCTCGGGGAAATCCTCGTGCGCGTGGGCGCCGCGGCTTTCCTTGCGGTTCTCGGCCGAAGCGATGGTGACGTTCGCCTGCGCCATCAGGTTGTCGAGCTCGAGCGTCTCGATCAGATCGCTGTTCCAGATCAGCGAGCGGTCGGAGACGTGGATGTCTTCCATCCGCTTGTTGGCCTTCTGGAGCAGTTCGACGCCTTCGCTCAGCAGCTTGCTGTCGCGGAACACAGCGGCATGCTTCTGCATGTCCTTCTGCATCTCGGCGCGGACGGCCGCGGTGGGCGAACCGCCGCTGGCGTTGCGGAAATGGTCGAGCCGGGTCAGCGCGAGGTCGGCGCTGTCGGCGGGGAGCTCGTCGTGGCTCGTGCCGGGCTTGACGATTTCCTTGAGCCGATGGCCGGTCGCGCGGCCGAAGACCACGAGATCGATCAGCGAGTTGGAGCCGAGGCGGTTCGCCCCGTGGACCGAGACGCAGGCCGCCTCGCCCACCGCGAACAGGCCGGGCACGACGGTTTCGGGGTCGCCGTCCGGCCCGATCGTCATCACCTCGCCGTGATAGTTACAGGGGATGCCGCCCATGTTGTAATGCACGGTCGGGGTGACCGGCAGCGGCTGGCGCGTCAGGTCGACGCCGGCGAAGATCTTGCCGCTCTCGGTGATGCCCGGCAGGCGCTCGGCGAGCACCTTGGGATCGATATGGTCGAGGTGGAGATAGATGTGGTCCTTCTCCGGCCCGACGCCGCGCCCCTCGCGCATTTCCAGCGCCATCGAGCGGCTGACGACGTCACGGCTGGCGAGATCCTTCGCGCTCGGTGCGTAGCGCTCCATGAAGCGCTCGCCTTCCGAGTTTGTGAGATAGCCGCCCTCGCCCCGCGCGCCCTCAGTAATGAGCACGCCCGCACCGTAGATGCCGGTCGGGTGGAACTGGACGAACTCCATGTCCTGGAGCGGCAAGCCGGCGCGCAGCACCATGCCGCCACCATCGCCGGTGCAGGTGTGGGCGCTGGTCGCGGTGTAGTAGCAGCGGCCGTAGCCGCCGGTCGCGAGCACGACCGCCTTGGCGCGGAAACGGTGGATCGTCCCGTCGTCCAGGCACATCGCCATCACGCCGCGGCAGGCGCCGTTCTCCATGATGAGGTCGAGCGCGAAATACTCGATGAAGAAGTCCGCATCGTACTTCAGGCTCTGCTGGTAGAGCGCGTGGAGCATCGCATGCCCCGTGCGGTCGGCGGCGGCGCAGGTGCGCTGCACCGGCGGGCCTTCGCCCATGTTCTGCATGTGGCCGCCGAACGGACGCTGGTAGATCGTGCCGTTATCGTTGCGGCTGAACGGCACGCCCGCATGCTCGAGCTCATAGACCGCCTGCGGCGCCTCGCGCACCATGTATTCGATCGCGTCCTGGTCGCCGAGCCAGTCGGAGCCCTTGACGGTGTCGTACATGTGCCACGACCAGTGATCGGGCGTGTTGTTGCCGAGGCTGGCGGCAATGCCACCCTGCGCCGCGACGGTGTGCGAGCGGGTCGGGAAGACCTTGGTGATGCAGGCAGTCTTAAGGCCGGATTCGGCCGCGCCCATCGTCGCGCGCAGGCCCGAACCGCCTGCGCCGACCACGACAACGTCGTAGGTATGATCGACGATCGGATAGGCCGGGCTCTGCCCCGCCTTCTGGCTCGCCTGATTGTTGCTGGCGGTCTTGGGTGCCGGGTTGCCCATCAGGCGGCTCCTCCGAATACGATACGGGCGACGCAGAACAGGCCGAACACCGCGCCGCCGACGGTCGCGACATTGAGCAGCGCGATCGCCGCGAACTTGTTGCCGGGCGTGTGGACGTAGTCCTCGACCATTACCTGCAGGCCGAGGCGCGCGTGCCAGAACGGGCTTACTATCAGCAGCGCCATCGCCGTCGCGGCGAGCGGATGCGAGAGATAACCGGTGACGGTGGCATACGAAAGATCGGGCAGCAGCAGGACCGACCCGACCAGCCACAGCACGAGGATCAGGTTGCCAATCGCGGTGAAGCGCTGGAGCAGCCAGTGATGCACGCCCTCGTGCGCCGAGCCCAGCCCGCGCACGCGACCGATCGAGGTTCCATTACCCATCGTTCAAGTCCTCAGAGAAGCAGCAGCGCGGCCCAGAACGCCGCCGTCAGGGCAATGCCGATAATCGGGCAGGCGAGGGACCAGGCCTTGTTGAGGCCGAGCTCGTACCCCGCGCCAATGTCGAGCACGAAGTGGCGCAGCCCCGAGGTCATGTGATTAAAGAACGCCCAGGAGAGTCCGACGAGAACCACGTAGCCGTACCACGAGGTCGCGATACCGGTGAAGGTCACATAGGCCTCCGGCCCGCTGGCCAGCGCTCCCAGCCACCATAGCAGCACGCCCAGCCCCACGATCGCCATCCCGTCGCCGGTGACGCGGTGCAGGATCGAGACCAGCATGTGCGGGCCCCATTTCCAGATGCTGAGGTGCGGCGAGAGTGGTCTTTCGGCCATGGCGATCGTCCGGTTGCCCTTGAAATTTCGCCCTCCCCTTAGCGCAATCGACTGGCGAGACAAGGCGCGTGCGGGGCTCCCGCGTGATTATCGTTCTCCCGTCATCGGCGTGCAGGCGGGCGCAGTTCCTGCACGGGAAGCTGGATCGCCGGCTGCGTGGGGATGACGCGCAGTTGGCGGTGCGATAAGCGCCGAGCATGCCCACGATCCTCCTCACCGGCTCCAGCCGCGGCATAGGCGCCGCGATCCGCATGCAGCTCGAAGCGCGTCAGGCGCACGTGATCGGGCACGGCAGCGCGCCGCACGATCCGCAGACCATCGGCGCCGATCTGGCCGAGCCGACCGCCCCGCACGTGTTGTGGGAGGAGGCGCTGGACCGCGCCGACGGCAAGATCGACGTGCTGATCAACAACGCCGGCCAATTCGAGGCGAATCCACTCGAGCGTTCCGACATCGAATGGCTCGACGGGTGGGAGGATACGCTGCGGATCAATCTCACCTCGGCCGCGCAGCTTTCGCGCTTCGCGGTGCGGCACTGGCTGGAGCGGGGTGTGCGGGGCCGTATCGTCCACGTCGCGAGCCGCGCGGGGCACCGCGGCGACTCGCCAGCCCACTGGCACTACGCCGCCGCGAAGGGCGGCATGCTCGCGCTGCACAAGACGATTGCCCGGGCCTATGCCAAGGACGGCATTTTGAGTTTCGCGATCACGCCCGGCTTCACAGACACCGCGATGGCGGGCGACTACCTCGCCAGCCGCGGAGGTCCCGGCCTATTGGCGGACATTCCCCTGGGCCGCGTTGCCGAGCCGGAGGAAATCGCTGCCATCGCCGTCTTCTGCGCCCTCGACGCGCCCGCAAGCATGACCGGCGCGACAGTGGACGCAAACGGAGCGAGTTACGTCCGGTAATCTGCGGCACCCACCGCCGCTTCCGCCGGGCGAACGATCGGGCTAGTGAGCGTCCATGCCCGATAGCTGGAAACTTACCGCATTCGCCGACAAGCCGTCGGTGCAAGCCGCACTCGTCGCGCAGGAGGATGCGCTGGAGTGGAACGACGAGGTTGTGCTCACCGGCTGCGAGGTGGCGGAAGGCAGGCCGATGGACTGGCGGCTCGACGCGTATTTTCCGCGCAAACCCACACGTATCGACCGGACCATGGTGGCCGCGCTGTTCGCCGGCGGCGCGCCGGAGTTGCACGCGGAGAAACTGCCGCCGACGGACTGGGTGACCGAGAGTCAGTTGGGCGTCAAACCAATCCGTGCGGGCCGGTTCTTCGTCCACACGCCCGAGCACGCACCGAGCGACGCGCCGAACGTGGTGAACCTGTCGATTCCCGCAAGCCAGGCGTTCGGCACCGGACAGCACGCGACGACCGCGGGGTGCCTCGCCATGCTCGACGCAATGAAGCGCGCCGGCGTCGCCCCACGCAACCTGGCCGACATCGGAACCGGCACCGGCCTGCTCGCCTTCGCAGCGCTCGCGCTCTGGCCGCGCGCGCTGGCGACCGCGAGCGATATCGATCCGGCCTGCATCGGCGTGGTCGAGGACAACGCGGCGGCGAACGGCTTTGCGACCGGCGGTCGCGCCGGCGAACTGGCGATGGTCATCGCCGACGGGATGCATCACCCACTGCTTCGGGCTCGCGCGCCGTACGACCTGCTGGTCGCCAACATTCTCGCGGGACCGCTGGTGGAACTCGCGCCAGATTTCGCGCGTGCAGTCACACCAAGCGGGAATCTGCTTCTTGCCGGACTTCTCCACACGCAGGAGCCGCGGGTGCGGCGAGCTTACCGGCGGGAAGGTTTTCGCCTGGCGTCGCGGCTGGTGAACGGCGACTGGTCGATCCTCTGGTTGCGGCGGCGGGCTGCGCGGTGACCACGCCTTCCCCCTCGCTTTCCCGAGGGACTGGGCTCCGCGACAGCTTGCGGGTGCTCGTGAACCGGAGGGTCTGGCGAGTCACGGGAAAGGTCCTTGCTTGGCTCGCGCTCGTCACCGGCCTGTTCATGGCGTTTGCGTGGATCGGCTCCTCCATCTCGCGCAATGGAGACTGGACGGAGCCGGAACGCGGCACCGAGATCATGATCGAGACCAACGGCGTCCACACAGCCATCGTGATGCCGCTGGTCAGCCCGCAGAAGGACTGGCGGGCAGACTTCCCGGCAACGGACCTGCCGGCGGCAAACCGACCCTATACGCACGTGTCTGTCAGTTGGGGGGAACGCGAGGTGTTCCTCGACACGCCCACATGGGCGGACCTTTCGCTACCCACCGCAATCAACGCGGCGACGGGCGGCGACGGGCTGCTTCATGTTGCGCATTATGTCCGCCCGGCTCCGAGTGAGACCGCGCGGATTCTGCGCCTGCGCCCCGCGGAATACGCGCGCCTCGTCCGCCGGATCGAGTCGCAGGTCGTCCCGTCCGGCACGCGCACCGTCCACGCCGGGTACGACGACTGGGACGTATTCTACGACGCGCCCGGCACTTATCACCTCGGCAACACCTGCAACCAGTGGACCAGCGACACGCTGGCCGCGGCAGGGATCAAGACGGGCTGGTGGACGCCGTTCGCGGGCGGCGTGATGAAGTGGGTTCCGATGCGCTGACTTTTTGTTAAGCGAAATTGCGCTGAACCTGAACGATACCCCTACACCCCGGTTCAGTTTCCGGTCATTCGGCCAACCGTAAAAGCGGCTCATCTTATCAGAGGGGCCGCTGGCGGTGGGCGCGGTGTTCTCGATGAACGGAGACCCACGACATGACACTTGGACAATTTCTCAAGGGAAGCGCGATGGCAGCCGTGGCGGCAGCGATGGCGCTGACCGCCCTGCCCACCCAAGCCTTCGCCGCCTCTGCCGAAACCCAGCAACGTGCCCGTGACCGCGACGACCGCCGTGGCAACGCCCGGCAGGGGAACGAGCGGATTCGCTGGGATGCGATGCGCCGCGCCGTGCGGCAGAGCGACGCCCGAAGTGATCGCCGCGAGAACAGGCGGGAGCAACGGCAGGATCGCCGCGAGGATCGGCGCGAGAACCGGCGGGAACGCAACCAGGACCGCCGTGAGAACTGGCGCGATCGCCGTGAGGACCGGCGGGATCGTTGGGACGACCGCCGCGACAACCGCCGCGACCGGTGGGAAGATCGCCGCGATAACCGCCGCGACCGCTGGGACGACCGGCGGGACCGGCGCGACCACCGGGAGTGGAACCGCCGCTGGCGTGATAACAACCGTTACGACTGGAGCCGCTATCGCGCGTCGAACCGACACGTCTATCGCATCGGCCGCTACTACTCGCCCTATCGCAACTACCGCTACAACCGGGTGAATATCGGATTTCGGTTGGGTAACTTGTTCTACAGCAACCGCTACTGGATCAACGATCCGTGGCAGTACCGTCTGCCGCCGGCGTACGGCCCCTATCGCTGGGTCCGCTACTACGACGACGTGCTGCTGGTGAACACCTACTCCGGCGAAGTGGTCGACGTGATCTACGACTTCTTCTGGTAAGCCCTTTTACCCCCGCTGCCGGGGTTTCTCAGCCCGGCAGCCCTTTGCAAGCCCCCGCTGGTGCGAACCGGCGGGGGTTCTTGCATGTGCCGTCAGGCCTTGGGCGTTCCGAACGGCAGCATGCGGAACAGATTGCCGTCGCGGTCGATCAGCGTGTGCTTGAGCGTGCCGAGAATATGAATCGCGGTAATCACCAGCAGCGTGACTCCCGCGGCCGCGTGGATATGGAATATCTCGCGCGCACCTTCCGGATCGCTTTCGACCGGCATGGCGGGCAGGGTGAAGATGCCGAACACGTCCACCCCGTTCCCGTACTTCGACATGGCGAGCCAGCCCGCCAGCGGCATGACGATCAGGAGAACGTAGAACAGCGTGTGCGTGATCTTAGCCAGCCAGCGTTCCCATGTCGAAAGATGCGCTGCGAGCGGCGGGTTCGGCTGAATGAAGCGCCACACGAGGCGCGCAAGGGCGAGCACGAGCAGAGTGGCGCCGAGGGAGAAGTGATTGGCCATGATCTCGCTACCGGCTTCGTCGGTGGGCGCGTTCTCCGCCGCGACCGCGATGCGCCACTGCGCAAATACGCCGATGGCCAGCAGCCAGTGCAACAGCATGGCCACACCTGGATAGCGATGTCCCGAAGCGTCGTTCATGATCCATCTCCCTCTGATCCGATGATCTTCCATCGGCCTCCGGAACTCTTGAAGCATACAGAGGCGCTGGTAGGGAAGCGCGATATGACGAAGACCGCGACTATTCCCGACAAGGACGCGCTCAAGCGCGTCGGCGCAACCGTCCGCAAACGGCTCGAAGCGGATCCCCAAGCCTACAAGGTACCGACCGACAAGGCGGAGATTTTCGCCATCGGAGAGTTTCTGAGTCCAGCGGAATGCCAGCGGCTGATCCTGATGATCGACGCCGTTGCGCAGCCGAGCACGCTCTACGACACCGATTACTCCAGCGGATTCCGCACGTCCTATTCCGGCAATCTCGACCCGCGCGATCCCTTCGTGGCAGGCCTCTCGCGGCGAATCGACGATCTGCTCGGCATGAAGCCGGAAACGGGTGAGGCAATCCAGGGCCAGCGCTACATGCCCGGCCAGGAGTTCAAGCCGCACAACGACTGGTTCTACACCACCGAAGACTACTGGAAGATGGAGCGCAAACGCGGCGGGCAGCGGAGCTGGACCGCGATGATCTTCCTCAACCAGGTCGAGGCCGGCGGCGAGACGCACTTCACCGAAGTCGAGATCAAGATCCCGCCCAAGCCCGGCGTACTGCTGACTTGGAACAACGCCTTGCCGGACGGCACGCCGAACGAGGATACAATGCATGCCGGCACACCGGTGGAGAGCGGCGTGAAGTACGTCATCACCAAGTGGTACCGTACCCGCAAGTGGGGGTGAGAACAGGCGAAAGCCTCAGGCCCGCGCGAGCGCCTCGGCAATCAGGCGGCGGCTGTTCTCGATACCGTAGAGCGCGATGAAGCTGCCCATGCGCGGCCCTTGGCTCGACCCGAGAAGCGTCTCGTAGAGCGCCTTGAACCAGTCGCGCAGCGACTCGAAGGCGAACGCCTCGTCCTTGCCGATCTCGTAGACGATGGTCTGCAAGTCTTCCGCCGAGCTCTCCGCTGCGACACTCACCAGCGCTTGGTCGAGCTTGCGCAGCGCCGCCGCCTCGTTCGCCGCGGGCGCACGACGCTCCAGCGTCGGTGCGACAAAATCGCGGGTGTAGGCGAGCGCCGCGCCGACCAACACGTCGAGCTCGGGATGCTTCGCCGGATCCGGGTCGGCGATGTAGTTGCCGAGGTACGACCAGACCTGCTCGCGCGTCGCACCCGCGCCGAGCACGCCGACAAGGTTGAGCAGCAGCCCGTAAGTGACCGGCAAGGCATCGCCTGCCCCCGGAGCCTCCGAATCTTCGAAGCCGCCGTTTGCGCGGAGCAGGTGCCACGCCGGGTTGCCGAGCTGCTTATCGAGTTCCTGCTCCGGCAGGCGCGCGCGGAACTGCCAGTAATCGTCGACCGCGCGCGGGATGACCCCGACGTGGAGCTGCTTGGCGCTCTTCGGATTGGGGAAGATGTAGAACCCGAGGCTCTCTTCGCTTCCGTAAGTGAGCCATTCCTCGATCGTCAGGCCGTTGCCCTTGGACTTCGAGATCTTCTCGCCGTTGGCATCGAGGAACAGCTCGTAGATCAAACCCTCGGGTTTGCGGCCGCCCAGCACCTGAACGATCTTGCCCGATTGGGTGACGCTGTCGGTCAGGTCCTTGCCGCACATCTCGTAATCGACCCCGAGCGCGTACCAGCGCATCGCCCAGTCGACCTTCCACTGCAGTTTGGCCATGCCGCCGAGGGCCGACTGCTCGACGACTGTGCCGTCCTCGTCCGTAAAGCGGACGACACCTTCTTCCGCGTCGACGATCTCGACCGGCACCTGCAGCACGACGCCCGTGGTCGGGCTGATGGGCAGCACCGGCGAGTAAGTCTTGCGACGCTCCTCGCGCAGCGTTGGGAGCATGATATCGAGGATCGCCTGGTTGCTGCGCAGCACCTGCCGCAGCGCGTCGTCGAACGCGCCCGAATTGTAGTGCTCGCTCGACGACATGAATTCGTACTCGAAACCGAAACGGTCGAGGAATTCGCGCAGCTTGGCGTTGTTGTGATGGGCGAAGCTGTCGAACCCGGCGTTGAACGGATCGGGAATGCGCGTCAGCGGCTTCCCGAGGTGCTCGGCAAGCATCTCGCGGTTGGGCACGTTGTCGGGCACCTTGCGCAGCCCGTCCATATCGTCGGAGAAGGCGACAAGGCGCGTCTTGCCGTCCTCCGGCTTCGCGCCGATCAGCGCCTCATAGGCGCGTCGCACGAGCGTGGTGCGGAGGACTTCCTGAAAGGTGCCGATATGCGGTAGGCCCGAAGGGCCGTAACCGGTCTCGAACAGGACCGGAGCGCCGGCGGGCTTGCCTTCGGGGTAACGCTTGAGCAGCCGCTGCGCCTCCTGGAACGGCCAGGCCTTGGACACGCGGGCGGCTTCGATCAGGGTCTGCTCGGTCATTGCCCGCCTCTCGCCCAAGGCGGCAGATGTTGCAAGTGCGAAGGTACGCATGAGAAAAGGGACGCTCCCTTCGGAGCGCCCCTTCCCTGCGACCCTCGCGGGTCAGGCGTAGCGCACGGGGCGCCGCGCCAAGGCGGGCCAGTTCGCGGTGTACTCGCTCAAGTCGATCCGCGGGCGGGCGTTCTCGAACTTGCGGCCGAGCGACTGGAGGATCAGCCGCGCGCGCCGCGCCCTCGCCTTGGTCGAACGGAACGGGTTGGCGCGGTCGGGCTTGGCCGCGATCATCTGCTTGAGCAGCGCGTCGCGCTCCTCGAAGGTTTCCGGAAGCTCCGGTGGCAGCACCACCGCCGCTCCATTCGCGGGCTGGCCGCGATAGGAATCGAGCGGATTGCGGACCTCGCGAGCGGGTTCCGGCTCAGGCTCCCGCAGAGCGGCGAGCCCGACTACAGGACCCGGCTCGTTCTCGATCGGCATCATGGCAACCGGCTCGGCCTGGCGTTCCGCCGTAGCCATTTCCAACTCGCCCGCGCGGCGCGACCGGCGACGGAACCAGGCGAAGGCGAGGAACGCCAGGGTGAGCGGGATCAGTCCGACGAGGGCCAGCGCGATCAAGGCGATCCAGTCAGGGTCCGCATCGGGCCCCGCTTCCACCGCCGCCATTTCCGGGGCACTGGCCATCGCTGACACCGATGCAGCAGCCGTCTCCGCTGGGAGCGGAGCCTCGATCGCAGGAGCATCGACTTCGGTCGACACCCGGGCTGCGGCCGGGGCCGGATCGCGTGCGGCCAGGGCAGCATCTCGTGCGGCCGTGGTAGCGACAGGGGCTCGGCGCTCCGACGCGGGTTCGGGCTCGGCGACCGATGCTGCCGCTCTCATCCGCGGGGCGCTGGCCGCCGCTTCGGGCGCGGCCTGGCTGGCAGCAGGAGCAGGCGGCAGATCCAGCACGATGCTCGGCGGCTGCGTCGCGGGAGTCGCTGAGACGGTGGTGCTGGGGGTGGCGGCAGCCGGCGCCGTCGTGGGCGAGGTTGGCGCGATCGGTAACTGCAGAACGATCGGCTCAGACGGCGCGCTTGGCGTCGGAGAGGCCGGCGCCGTCTGTGCAAAAGCCGGGGTGTTGCCTAGCGCGAGCATCGCGGCGATCGCGATGGGGGCGCTGCGGAGATGGTGTGTGGTTTTGGGCATGGTAACCTGAAAAACGCGGCACATTTCTGCCATGTTCCTGTTTATCTGCCGTTCAGAGAGCCCTGAGTCCTTGATTTCACGGCATTATACGACTTGATTTCGCGACGGGACGCGGCGTTCATGCGTTCAGGCGTTGATTGCATTTTCCCGCTTCGCGGCGCGTGTTTACTTTCCGTTCTCACTCGCGCATCGTCGGCCGATGCCCGAACCGGTGCCTCTCCCCGCGCTCCACGCCAGCCACGCCGGAACATGGTTGCGCGACGTCAATGGAGCGACGCGCGGG
>Ga0307405_10000261_pt1 | contig 19304 bp, 30 predicted proteins | sample 322Cmetagenome_2_FD_203311 | JGI IMG/M metagenome (GOLD analysis project Ga0307405, IMG submission 203311) | Maize rhizosphere microbial communities from greenhouse at UC Davis, California, United States - 322HYB-C-1 | ecosystem: Host-associated > Plants > Roots > Rhizosphere > Soil | place...
GATGACTGGAAGTCTGACTCCCTTGCGCTTTTGAGCATGGGGGGGCGTCAAGTGGAATTCTCCGCCGCTTCGCAAGGACGTTTGCCGCTCGCTGCGTAGTGCCGCTTCCTGGACTATCTCTCGCCGTAGTAGGCGCCGACTATCCCAACAAGCGCGGCCCCGGCCGCCGCTTCGAGATCGCACTGTGCGAACCAGGCGAGCCGGTCGAGCTCGTCCCCGAACCCAAGAATCCCGCCGATCCCAACGCGATCGCTGTCTACAGCACCCGCGGCGTCCAGCTCGGCTACCTCACCGCCGAGCGCGCGCCGTGGATCGGCAAGCTCCTGCGCGAGACCGACGTGCTAGCCGTATTTCAGCAGGCCACGCGGAACGGCGCTGTGATTCGCGCGGCGTTCGATGGGAGCGAGCCTTCGTTGCCCGAAACGACGGCGGAGCAGGAACACCACGAAGAGCCTGATTTCTGGCCCGATCCGGAGTGGCCGGACGACTGATTTCACGAACCTACGAAAATCGTATTGACGCGAGACTACGATTATCGTAGTTATCTCTCCAACAGACCGGTGAGCGAAACGCAGACCCGGTCTCAAGTTGGAGATCGAAAGTGCAGCTGCAGCAAATCATCCAGCGTCGTGCGATCCTTGTTGAGGACCGCGCCGCCCGTGTCGACGAGCACTCGGCCTTCTTGAAGGCGGCTGAGGCAGAACTCGCTCAACTACGTGACGCAGAACTGCTGATCGTCGGTGGCATCGACCACGACAGGCTGGATCGCGCCCGCCAGATCATTGCCATCCAAGGCGAAGTCACGAAGGCCGTCCGCAGCTCTCCCCGCATGGGCGACCACGGCGGTGGCGTTCGTTTGCAGGCGCTGGCTGATGCCAAGGCTGATCTAGCCAATGGCGGCTGCGAGATCGCGAGCCGCTACTTCGGCGTAAAGAACTATGACGCCTTCGGCGATCAGCGGCATGACTGCGAATACGGCATGGGGCCGCGTCACGGCTCAATCGTGTTCAGCATTGGTCTGACGACCGCCCTTCGCCAGCGCGTTCGCACCGGACCGCACCTTGAAGATCACGAGATCGAGGATGCGCTCTACCTGCTGAGCGCCCTCCCGCAAATCGAGCGCCTTCGCGCCGAGCAAAGCGTTGCGGCATGAACGCCCCCGCTAAAATCCCCGCCGTCGCTACCACCCCCCACCGTCCGCGCGCCGCCCCCCTGTCTGCGCGCATCGCCGGCGTAACCCCCGGGCTCGCAGAGGTAGCAAGCGAGCCCGGCAAAACCCGCATCCACCTCACCGCCAGCGAATACAAGCTGATCCGCGACGTGCGCGCCCTGAACGACGCCACGAACGCGCTGCTGCAGGCTGTGATCCGCTCGGGCGGCAAATGGTCGACGAACGCCCTGCTCGCCAACATCGAGGCGGCGAAGGCTGCTCAGGCGATCTGGGCCGATGGGCTCGCGGAGGAGATCGACAACACGGAGGTCGAGCTGCCGGATTTGCCGGTGGAGCGCGAGTTTGATCCGTCGCGGGTTCACCCGGACGACCCGTGTCAGTCGAAGGGGGTGGTGTGATGGCGCAGCATACGCCGGGGCCGTGGGAATTTCGCGTTTACGCGGACGGCTGCACCATCGTGAGCAAACATGACGCTCCCGGCCGGTCCGTTCGAGACTGGCTTAAAGGAGTGTCGATCAAGGTCGATGCCGAGATTGACGATGACCAGAGCAATGCGCGTCAGGCATCGCCTGACGCGCTCCTGATCGTTGCGGCGCCCGAACTGCTGACGGCAGGTGAGGCGCTGGTTGAACACGCCAAGCGCGGCACCGGTGTAACTGCCGCTCACCTTAATTGCCTGATGGCCGCCATCGCCAAAGCGAAAGGCGGCCCCGCATGACCGCGCAGACCATCCCCATCCGCCAGATCGCCAACGACCCGGCACCCAACCTCGGCGTGCTGGTCCGCGATGTCCGCGCCGCCGATGCCGCGCAGAACGACGCCTACGACAGCGGTGTCGAGGGGTTCATGGACGCTGCCGACGAGCGGAAGTTCGACGCGGAGAAGGCGCTGCGTGATGCGCTGATCGCGCAGGGTGTTGAGCCGCTGGACGCGCGCAGCATGGTCTGGGGGCTGTCATGACCCAGGCTGAAACGCTCATTGCGCTGGCGGAACGCCGGTGCCGCTTCGGACGGCCCCGCAGTGATCGCGAACTCCTCAACCTCGAAGTGGACTCCTGCGCCGATTGTGGGCGGATTGGTGCGACCGATCCGGACACCGACCTCTGCTGTTCGTGCGCAGCCGCCCTCCGCGCCCGCGCTGCATCGCTGGGGGAGGTGTGATGACGATTCCGCTTCTCTCCGAACTGCGCGAGCCCCCTGTCGTCGGGCGCTACTACATGGTGCCGGTCATCGACTTTCGGTATTGCGGGTGCGACGGGCAATGGCCAACCCTCGGTCCGGCCCATCACGATAGAGACGACGTCGGCTTCGAGCCGGTCCACTTCCACGTCGATTTCCGCTTTCTGACCGCAAGGCAGGTTCAGCAAATTACGGGCCACTATTGGGGTGGTAGCGCCGAGCAAACCGTCGCCGCTGCTCCGCTCAATCAGCGAGGCAGGGAGGTTCCGCGCAAGCCCTATCTGGCGAAGCGCCGGTGTCGGGTCTCAGGATGGACCTACTCGCCGCCGTCACGGCCTAGGTGGCTTGACGCGTTCGACAAGCGCTACGGCAAGATCGCAGAGCCTCGCCGTCTTGCTGATGGCCGCCTGCTCTGTCCGCACCGCAAGGTCGACCTGTCGTCTTTCGAGCCCGACGCCGATGGCATCGTGACGTGCCCGCTGCACGGTCTGCGCGTCCAGTGCCGGGAGCGTGCCTCATCGTGACCCGCCACCACACCCTCGGCGCCCTCCTCGGCCTCACCCTCGGCCTGCTGGTCGCGCTGATGGCGATGAACATCGCCGCTGGCGCTGCTGCTGTGGCGACGGGGGAGGTCGAACTCCGGTGAGCGCAACTCAGACACTCTCGAAAGGAACGGAAATGGCTACTGCTGCCGTAGCGCGCGAAGATGATGCGCCGAGCACCGATATTGCGCTGCTCGTCACCGATAATCCGGCGTTGATCCTTGCTGACCAGGAGAAGCGCGACGACTTGCTGGGCGACATCAGGAGCAAGATCGCGGCGTTCGAGCCCGATCTATCGACGGTGAAGGGCAGGGCGGCGATCAAGTCGTTCGCCTACGACATTACCCGGACGAAAACCGCGATCGACGATGCTGGCAAAAAGCTCAACGAGGAAGCCCGCGCCCGGATCAACGCCGTGGATGCTGCCCGGCGCGAAATCCGGGAGGAACTGACGCGGCTTGCCGAGCAAGCCCGCAAGCCGCTCACCGACTGGGAAGATGCGGAGGAGTTACGCCTCGAGGAATGCCGCGCCGCCATCAAGCGCTTCAAAGATGCGGCAATCGTCACGATCGCCGACACGGCGGAAACCGTCCGGACGCGCGGCGCCGATATCTGGCGGCAGGAAATCGACCCGGATCACTTCCGCGAACTGACCGACGAGGCGCGGGAAGCGAAGGATCAGGCCGTCGAGACGCTCAAGGTCGCGCTCGCTCGGTTTGAGAAGGAGGAGGCCGAACGGGCCGAGCTGGAGCGGCTTCGTGCTGAGAAGGCCGCTGCCGAAGCCAAGGAAGCCGAGGAGCGGGAAGCTCGAGAACGCGAAGGGGCGAAGCGCAAGTACGCCCGCGATGTCATCGAGCACATCAATCAGTGCGGACTCGGCATGATCGGCGGCAAGACGTACCCGTACATCATCCTCATTCGCGAACTGGAAGAGAAGGTCGTCGCGACCGAGGATGACTTCGGCGAGATGGCGGGTGACGTGGAGAAAGCCCGCGTCGAAACGCTTGCGCGCATCAAAAAGGCCCAAGCCGAACAGGAAGAGCGCAGTCAGCGCGAAGCTGCTGAGAAGGCGGCGCAGGAGGCTCGCGAAGAAGAGCAGCGCCAGGCTGCCAAGGCTCAGGCCGAACGAGAGCGCCAGCATGAAGCCGAACTCGCCGCCGAACGCGAACGCGCAGCCGAAGCGGAACGCGCTGCACAAGCCGAGCGCGACAGGATCGCCGCCGAACAAGCCGCTCGCGAGGAAGCCGAGCGCCAGGCTGCGGCCGAGCAAGCCAAGCGCGAGGCCGACCAGGAGAATCGCCGCAAGGTCAAGACCGCCGCCAAAGAGGCGCTGATCGAGTGCGGCTGCTCCGAAGACGTCGCGGTCAAGATCGTGCTCGCGATCATTGCCGGCGATGTTCCCCATGTTTCGCTGAGGTTCTGATGATGACCGACAATCCCTTTGAGCGCGGCTATGTCGAGCCCGCATCCGATCCGGCCGATGTGCCTTGGATTGAGGACGTCGAGCAGGTGGAGCCAACCGCCAAATCGGGCGCCGGGATCGCCTACCACAACGACCTCGTACAGGGTTCGGAGGAATGGCACGCGGCCAGACTCGGCTTGCTGACAGCTTCCGAAATGAAATTGATCCTGACACCCACGCTCAAGGTCGCAAACAACGACAAGACCCGCGCCCATGTCTGGGAAATCGCGGCGCAGCGCCTGAGCCGCTACGTCGAACCCAGCTATATCGGTGACGACATGCTCCGAGGTTGGGAGGACGAAATCCTCGCCCGCGACCTCTACTCCAAGACCTATGCGCCGGTGACGGAATGTGGGTTCGTCACGAACGACAAGTGGGGCTTCACGCTCGGCTATTCACCCGATGGACTGGTCGGCACCGACGGTCTGCTGGAATGCAAATCGCGCAGGCAGAAATTCCAGATCCAGACCATCGTGGAGCACTACCGCGACGGCAGCGCACCCGACGATTTCAAGCTCCAGGTGCAAACCGGCCTGCTCGTCACCGAGCGCAAATGGATCGATCTCGTCAGCTATTCCGGCGGCCTGCCGATGATCCCGATGCGGATCGAAGCGGATGCGGAAATTCAGGAGGCCATCCTTGAGGCCAGCGCCGCTTTCGAAGCGAAGGTCGCAGAGGTGATCGCCGACTACGGGGCCGCGCTTAAGGCCGGGCTGCGGCTCGTACCGACCGAGCGGCGTGTGGAATCCGAGATGTATATTGGAGAAGCAGCATGAACGACATGAGCAGCGTGATTGAGCCGAAAAGCGATCAGATCAACGCGGACACGCTCCTTTCGGGGCCGGTGACAGTCACCATCAAGGACGTTCGGATCAGCGGCGGCCAGGAGCAGCCCGTCACGATCGTGCTGGAAGAGACGAATCTATTCTACCGGCCCTGCAAATCCATGTCGCGCTGCCTCGTCGCCGCATGGGGCCCCGACGCCAGCAAATATATCGGCCGCAGCCTGACGCTCTACCGGGACCCGACCGTCAAATGGGCCGGCATGGAGGTTGGCGGAATTCGCATCAGCCACATGTCCCATATCGACGGCGAGAAGTTGATGATGCTGACCGCCACAAAGGGCAGTCGCAAGCCGCACAAGGTGAAGCCGTTGGCGGTGGAGCGTGAAGAACAACCCGACGACGCCGCAATCTGGGCCGACAAGTTCATCGCGAACGTCGGTCGCGCTCCCGATGTCGAAAAGCTCGACGGCTACGTGAGCAAGGTGAAGGCCAACCTGGTCAAGCTCGAGCAGGAGCGGCCGGAGCTTCACGCACGGTGCGATGCCGCCATCGACGCGCGCCGTTCCGAACTCACCGGCGATGACGATGATCCGTTCGGCGAGACGGAAACGCCCGACCCCGCCGCCAAACGCCTCACCGACCTGCGCACCCGGATAGAATCCGCCACCGCCGCCGATGAACTCGACGAGGTCAGCAACGAATGGGCCAAGCACCGCGTCGCCTATGACGACGAGACGATCGCCGAGGTCGATGACCTCGTGAGCGCCGCGTTCAAGCGGGTTCGGGGTGGGGAGGGCAAGTGATGGCAGACCCTATCGCCCCCGGTCGCACCGACACGTTCGAGCAGTCCTATGGCGAGGCTGCGGCGCTCGGCGAGCAAACTATCGTGACGTCGCGGGGTGACATCGAAACCGCTGACGCGCCGGGGCTCTCGACGCTGCTGATCGATCATCCTGACCAATCCCTGAGCCGCGTCGGTGTCCTGCTCTACGCGCCGGGGCCGGATGCGAACACTGCCGGCAAAGGGATGATCGCCCAGATGACGGCGAACGAGGCGCGCACGATTGCGGCCTCGCTGGTGCGGCTTGCCGAGCGGCTTGAGCCGGGGAGCACGCACTGATGCAATCGCCTGCCGCCCCTCTCCGCGTCCTGATCGCTTGCGAATTCACCGGCACCGTGCGCCGCGCGTTCGAACGCCTCGGGAATGACGCATGGTCCTGCGACCTGCGCGCGGCCGAGGACGGAAGCAATCGCCATATCGTAGGCGACGCGCGCGAAGTCGTGCTCTGGGGCTGGGATCTGCTGATCGTGGCGCATCCACCATGCACGCGGCTCTGCAACAGCGGGGTCCGGTGGCTTTCGGTGCCGCCGCCGGGTCGCACGCACGAGGATATGTGGCGCGAGCTGGACGAGGGCGCCGACCTGTTCTCCGCGATGTGGAACGCCCCCGTGGAGCGTGTCGCCGTGGAGAACCCGGTAATGCACCAACACGCAAAGGGGAAGATCGCGAACTACCGCGACTTCGCCCAATCAGTACAGCCGTGGCAGTTCGGGGACTGGGAGACCAAGCGAACGTGCCTCTGGCTGCGCGGGCTCGAGCCGCTCGTGCCGGTCTATCCTACGCTCGACGATGCGCGCCGAGGCATGGGCTTGCCGGCTAATGCGAAGCCGACCGCGCGCGTTCATCGGATGCCGCCGGGAGAGGCGCGCGAGCGTGAACGGAGCCGGTTCTTCCCCGGTATTGCCGCCGCGATGGCAGAGCAGTGGGGCGGGCAGGCCGAACAGGAGGTCCGCGCAGCATGAAGCCCGCCCTTCGTTTCGGAGCAACCGCCGTGCCGTGGACCGCAAGTTGGTCTGCGAAGGAGGAAGAATTCTACCTCGCGCCATGTCCGCACTTCGGACAGCAGACCGCCCTGTGTCAGCCGAGCGCACCCGGTGAAGGCAAGCCGCTGTTTGGAAAGCCGCATTCGAACAGGCAGCGCGAAGCCATCGCGCGTGGACTATGTGATCTCTGCGGCAAGTCGCTCAAGACGGCCACCAAGGTATCGCTCTCGCACGCCCGCCCACAGCCACATGGCGCAGAAGGGTGGGCGATCCTCCAGGTCGAGCCGCTCTTGCACCGCGAATGCGCCGCGGAATCGTGCCGCTGGTGCCCATCACTCAAGCGCGACATCGAGCGCGGTTCACTGATGATCCGGCAGGTCCATCGCTGGCGCGCGCAATGCGCGATCATGTCGGAGGTCTATGTCGAGAGCGTGACCGGGAAGCACTGCCGAGCCCTCGGACACGCGAAGGTCGAATTGATCCGGTGGACCGACCGCGATCTCGACTGGCTTACCCGGAGGCGCGCAGCGTGAGCGGCACCGGCCTAATCCCCTACGCGCCCGAACCCCTGCGCACCGCCACCACCGAACGCGCCGACGTGCTCGCCCGCCTGGACGAGAAGATCCGCGCCTGCCGCAAGAAGAGCCTCGATCACCACCAGTTCGCCGCCTTGCGCGACGAGATTTGCGCGGGGCTGCATGAACGAAAGGAGAATGAAAATGGGTGAGTTGACCAAAATGAATGTGACGATGGATGCCGACGCGTGGCGGAAAACTGCCTCGACAGCAAAGGTCAAGGCGCTGGAACTGATCGCAGGAGGGGACTCCGCAGATCGGCTTGTCAAGGCCGCCGAGCTTCTACGCGCCGTCGATACCTTCAATGGCCACGCGAACATGATGGAGATGCTGGATCGCGATGCCGATACCGCGACCATCGACGCGTGGGACCTGACCGACGAGGGATTTCCCGGCGAGGTCGTGCCGGCGACGTGATCCGCGAAGCCATGGCTTTGGCGGCATAAGGAGGAGTGAGACGTGACGAAGCTCGGCAAATGGCGCTGGTACATGGGCGTCGATGACGATGACGACGAGATGATGGATTGCGGCACTCGTGATGCTGCGATCGCCGATGGCCGCCGCCAGTTCGGCAAGGGCGAGAGCTTCTACATCGTCGAGGCGAGAATGCTGGCCAGCGATGAGAAGGCGATGGGGCGCGGCTTAATCGACGCCGCTCCGTTTGCCGAGACCCGCAATGGGGAGTGGATCAAGATATGACCGATAGTGCAGCAGCGCAGGCAGGCGACCTTGAGCGCTTTATCGCAGGGGTGCGTCACCGGGGAAACGATATTCAGGACTTCGAGATCGCAGCCGCGATCATTGATGAATGGTTTCCCCGCCACCGCACAGTATCGGAACAGCCCCGCACCGATGCACCAGGCGATGTGGCCAAGCGGGTTGTTGATGCACTATGGCCCGTGCTCGGCGGCAATCATACCGACGCCGACACATGGACAGAGATTTCGGAAGCGGTCGAGGCCGCCCTCTCCCACCCCACACAGGAACAGCCCCGCTCTACCGATAGCGAGGGGCTGGCGGATGAGTTGGAGCGACTGATTTCCGAAACTAAGTCCGAACAGGATGACATCGATTATTACACGGGTGGTTCTCGGCGCAACTACAGCGGCGAAAAGCTACTCTCCAGATTCCTAGAGCACCACGAAACCATCCTCGCCGCCCTCCGACGCACCACCCCGCCTACCGTCGATAGCGAGGGGCTGGCGAGGGACCTAGAGTTAATTCAGGGCACTTTCTCTCGCTGGATTGACGAGGGGCCAGATAGCCAGCCCGCCTACAAGAGCGGCATACGCCCATTCTCGACTGGCGACCTAAAACATATGGTTCGCTTGTTCGGCGCTGCCTCTGCTGCCCTCCGACGCACAGCCCCACCGCCGAGTGAGGTGGAGAAGCTGCTGCGGGAGGCGCGGGACGCGTTGATCGCTTGGACAGCAAGTCGCTCCGATCTTCGCACTAAGCCGATCAACGATCTACTCACCCGCATCGACGCAGCCCTTTCCCAAGGGAGCCCCGACCATGAGAAATGAATATCGTCTCATCCAAGACGGAATGGTCGTAGCCGGGTCCACCTCTCTAGCAGACATCCGGCACTACGCAGCCGTCTATTCGCAGGACGGCCCTGTGCGGATTGAGCGTCGCGAGAACGGGCGCTGGAAGGAATATCGCCATGACTGACACAGCACAACCCGTAGCGGATGGGCGCCACTTCCTGCTGATGAAGCGCGGCCTCTACTATCGTCCGGAGAATTGCGGTTACACCGGCATCAAAGACCACGCGGGACGATATTTCGCGAGCGATGCCACCCCGGACAGTGGGGTCACCGCTGTTCACGAAAATGAAGCACCGGACTTTTCGCCCGCTTGCTTCGACGATCTGGCGCGCAAGCACCTTCAGGATCAGATAACCACCCGCGACCAGCAGATAGCAGAGCTACGGGAGACTTGCCGTTCGCTGACAGACGAAGAGCGCGTTCGTGTGCAGATCGCGCTCTGGAGTGCCCTTGAAGGCGAAGGGGTAAGGCCAACACCGGACCTGGTTCGCGTGCTGCGCAATGAGGCTGAGGAAGCGATTCTCTCCGCCATCCGCAACCGCACCGATAAGGGGCCGTCAGGGGAAGATGCCCCAATCCCCGCCGCCCGCGACTGCATTCCCGGCACCGACTGCGATTGCTGCACGAGCGGGGGAGGCCGGCCATGAAACCCAACAAGGTCATCCAACTCCCCGCCGAGAACACGCAGCTCCAGCGGACCCGCGCGCTCGCCGAGGCCTTCGCGCAGCTCGACCAGGCCGAAGCGGCTTACCGCGATGCGCAGACTGCGGTCACGGCGGCGTTCGGTCCCTGGTCGGCGGGGCGTTCGATCAGCCGTGATGAGGCGAGGGAGCAGCTTGTTTCGACCGGGCATCTGCCGAGGCGGAGGGTTTGGGAGTGACGGACCTCTACGAGCCCTTCCGTGCCGAAATGCGCCGCCGTCACGGCTACTGCGGGCCATATCGTCTCGGTATCGCGATCGGCGAGGCCGGGTCGGACCTGACCTCTCCTCGCGGATATACGCCGCGCTCGATCCAGCAATTCGACGCTGGCCGCAAGGTCGGCGAGGCTCGGCGCAACCGCGAAGAAGCTGAGCGCGAAATCCGCACCGCAATCTGGAACGCCTGTCGCACGGGCGGGATGAGGGACGACTTGTCGCAGGCGCTGGTGAGGCGCGCGATGGAGGAGCCGCTTATGCGGCGGGCGATCGGGAGGCTGGGGCGGTGACGGCTCAGGCTCTTGCATCGAAATGGAGGCGGGCCCTTCGCAATGAGACGGGCGCGACTTTTACCAACGAGCAATTGCGGGAGTTGGCGGCCTATGGCTACCTCTCGGATCTATCGCAACGGGAAGCCGAGGAACTATGTCCCGCGAACACAAATACCAGGACGGGGAATTCTGGCTCGACTTCCGCCGGGACGGCAAATCACCCGGTGTCTGGCAAATCGCCACCTACAGCCCGAAGTCGCGCTCCGTTGTCTATCGCAGCACTAAGCGAAGGTCTTTAGATGAGGCCAAGCCGATCCTGCATGCCTACGCGGCAGAACAGCGGTCGAAGGCCCCCGGACAGTCGGCTGACGAATCCAATCTGGTACCGCACCTGATGCACTACTGCCGAGAACATGGCGAGGACGTGGCGCGCCTCGATACGGTCAAGAGCAGCTTCCGCGCGATCATCGGGTTTCTGCAACAGGACGAACTTGGCACGGGCGCGAAGGTCGCGGACATCAACAAGGTCTCTCTGGCGCGTTTCCGGCGCTGGCGCATGGGGCCGCACGAATGGCAAGTGGAGTGGGGCGATAAGGTGTTCCGCCACAAGAGCCCCGGCGTCTCAGGCGAGGCCGTGCAGCGCAATCTCGAGGATTTGCGCGCTGCCCTGAACCATGCGGAAGCGGCAGGGCGCATCGAGGCTCCGAAGATCCCCATGGTCGCCAAGGAATTGCGCAGTGAGCCGCGCGACCGAGTGCTGAGCTTTGACGAGATCGGCGCGCTATGGGGCTATGCGCGGGTCGATTGGCCAGTCTGGCGCGAACTATGCCTCATCATCGGGACCAGCTGCCGGCCGGGGGCAGCGATGGATTTCGACCCTGGCTTGCAATGGCACGGCGATACGCTCGACCTGTTGCGGCCCGGGAAGCGCCAGACCAACAAACGGCGGCCGGTATGTCCGGTGATCGATCCTCTGAAGCCAATCCTTGAGAGTTGGGCGCTCGCACCGCACGAGACAGTCAAGAGCCGCAAGACGTGGTGGCGCACGGCCCGCAGACTGCTGGACATCGAAGCCGAAGGCTACACGATCCGCCACACGCTGCTGACCTACCTTGATAACGCAGGCGTGCCCGGTTCGCAGTATAGCGGCCTGGCGGGGCACGTTCCCGCGTCCCGGGGCACCGCACGCACGACCGCGACGAACTATCTCCACTACGACCCGAGAAACGCGCCCGAATTAAAGACGGCGCTGACCACATTTTGGCACGAGTCGTGGGCGGCAGCGGACCAGTGGTGTGCGGACCATTTGCTGACCATCACGGGGGACAAGAACCGGATTTTAGTTGCGCGAGAGCGGCGAAATGGCTAGGGTTTCTGCGGTTTCGGAACCGTGGGCGGTGACGGGCTCGAACCGCCGACCCTCTCGGTGTAAACGAGATGCTCTACCAACTGAGCTAACCGCCCCACGGTGCGCGGCGCTTCTAGCGTGCTGTCGCCGAGAATCAATTGCGAATGGCGCGCCTGCACGTCTTGGGTCCATACTCGATTGGAGCAACCGCTGCGTCACGACCTTGCTCCAATCGAGTACGGACCCTAGGGGCCGCTCATGACGCAGGCGCATCTTCTGGTTCTCGCAACGGGCGGCACGATTGCGGGTGTGGCGGGGTCCGCCTTGCGGCACGATTATCGCCCCGGCCAGATCGGGGTGGACGACTATCTGGAGCAGGTCGATGCGCTGGGGCTCGAGGCGCGGCTGGTCGGGCGGCAGATCGCCAACATCGGTTCGGAAGATATCGGCCCGGCGATCTGGACGCGGCTGCACGAGCAGATCTCCGCCGCCTTTGCTGATCCCGGTTGCCAGGGGGTGATCGTCACTCATGGGACCGATACGGCGGAGGAGACTGCCTTTCTGCTCGACCTGACGCTGCCGACGACGAAGCCGGTCGTGCTGGTCGGCGCGATGCGGCCGGCGGATGCGGTGGGGTACGACGGGTTGCGGAACTTCGCCAACGCCGTGCGGGTGGCGAGCGACGCCGAGGCGGCGGGGCGTGGGGTGCTGGTGGTGATGGGCGACCGGGTGTTCGCTGCGCGCGACGTGCGCAAGGTCCGCACGCGGGGGACCGATGCCTTCCGCGGGTTTCCGCGCGACGCGGTGGGGCTGGTCACGCCCAGCGCGCTCGACTGGTTCGGCGCCCCGTGGCGCGCGGGCGAGCGCGCGCAATACGCCTATCACGCGGAGCTGCCCGAGGTGCCGATCCTCTACGTCTACGGCGGGATCGCCGCCGACGCCGCCGCGCGACTGACGAGCGAGACGACCCGCGGGCTGGTGGTCGCCGGAGTGGGCGAAGGGAACATGCCAGAAGCCTTGCGCCGCGAGCTCGTACGACTGCGCGAGTCCGGCGTTCTGATCGTGCGCGCAAGCCGCCTCGACGAAGGACTGGTCGATCGCGAGCCGGAGGACGACGCCAACGGCTTCGTCGCCGCGCGCGCACTCAACCCGCAGAAGGCGCGGATATTGCTGCAGGTGCTGCTGGCCAACGGGATCGATGATCCGGCGGCGATCCAGGCGGCGTTCGACCGGCGGTAGGTGCCGAGCCCCAGCGAAGGCTGGGGCCTCAGGCGGCCTGGTCGTCCGGTGTTGCCTGAGGTCCCCGCCTTCGCGGGGACTCGTGGATTACCCCCAGGGCGTGACCAGGTACTTCTCGCCCGTCTTCATCGCGCGGTAGTCGGTCGCGGCGTCCTTCTCCAGCATCTGTTCCAGCGTGACTTCGCGTTTGTAATGGCTGGCAAACGTCGTGGTGATGTTGTCGAGCACGCGCTTGCGCATCCGCGCCATGGTCTCCGCGCCCGCCTGTGCGAGGAACGGGGTCAGCAGCCAGCCCGAGAGCGTCCAGCCGAAGCCGTAGCTGGGCGTGAGGATCGTCGGCCCGAGGTCGAGCCGACCGTAGATGAACATGCGCTTCGGCTGGTTCGAGCCGTAGCGGTTGTAGTCCTTCATCTTCGAAACGGCGACGCGTTCCATCGCCTTGAAGCAGGCGTCGGTCGTGGTGCCGCCGCCGATCGGATCGAAGCCGTAATAGGCGTCGGTCGCGTCGATTGCCTCGCACAGCTTCGGCAGGAAATCGTCGGCCGAGGAATTCACGATCCACTTGGCGCCGAGCCCCTTGAGCAGATCGACCTGTTCCTGCTTGCGGACGATGTTGACCAGCTCGATCCCGTCTTCCTGGCATATCTTCACCAGCATCTGGCCGAGGTTGGAAGCAGCGGCGGCATGGATGATCGCCTTCTGACCGTCCATCTTCGCGTTCTCGACGAAGCCCAGTGCCGTCATCGGATTGACGAAGGCGCTCGCTCCGTCACGCGCGGAGACCTCGCCGAGCGGCAGGCACATGGCGGCGTCGGCGATCGCGTACTGCGAATAGGCGTGGCCCGGAACGCAGGCGACGCGCTGGCCGACGAGCGCCTGCGCCATCTCCGAATCGCCCGCCGCGACCACGGTGCCCGCGCCCTCGTTGCCGACCGGCAGGCGCTGACCGTGGCGGCCCTTGGCGCCCGAGTTGAACGGCTCGGGCATATTGGCGACGAGCTTGCCGGGCGAGAACTGCGCGTTGTCGATGTCCGCCGGGCCGAACAGCAGCGCGAGGTCGCTCGGATTGATCGGCGCGGCTTCCATCTTCACCAGCACCTGATTGCCGGTCGGATCGGGAAACTGCGTCTCGGCGACCTCCACCGTCAGCGTGCCGTCGGGCGCGAGGGTGGTGAAAAGCTGCTTTCCGGTGGTGGTCATCGATCGGTTTCCTCTCTCTGTTTCCTCGAGACGGCTCGGCCCGCGGCTTCACCTTCTGGATGAACGGTTTTGGTTTGCAACCCTCTCTAGCGGCGTTCGCGGTGCGGCGCGAGACCCGTTTTCGAACATACCCAAAGTCCGAATGATCGCCAGTACACAGAGGCCTAGGGGTAGACCGCGCGCACGAAATAGAGCCCGCTCGGCGGGGCGTTGAGGCCCAGCGCCTGCCGGTCGCGCGCCGCCAGCGCCTCGGCCACCTGCTCCTCCCGCCAGCGGCCCATGCCGACGAGCGCGAGGCAGCCGACCATCGAACGCACCTGATGGTGGAGGAAGCTGCGGGCCTCGGCTTCGATCAGCACCTCCTCGCCCGCACGGCGCACCGCGAGGCGGTCGAGCGTCTTGACCGGGCTCGCGGCCTGGCAATGGGCGGAGCGGAAGGTGGTGAAGTCGTGCCGCCCGACCAGCGCCTGCGCGGCGCGGTGCATGGCGTCGGCATCGAGCGGCTGCGGCACCTGCCACGCGCGATCCTTGTCGAGCGTAAGCGGCGCGCGGCGATTGACGATGCGGTATTCGTAGGCCCGGCCGGTGCAACTGAAGCGTGCGTGCCAGTCGTCCGGCACGATCTCGCAGCCGATCACCGCGATAGGATCGGGGCGGAGGAGGGCGTTCAGGGCCTCCATCAGCCGGAACGGCTCGAACGGCTTTTCGACGTCGACATGGCTGCGCATGGCGAGCGCATGGACGCCGGTGTCGGTGCGGCCCGAGGAATGGAGCGTCGCCTCCTCGCCCGTCACCGCATGGACGGCGCGCTCGACCGCCTCCTGCACGCTCGGCCCGTGTGGCTGACGCTGCAGGCCCATGAACGGCGTGCCGTCGAATTCAAGGGTGAGGGCGAAGCGGGTCATGCCTTGCGGGATCAGCGCGCGTCGGCGCGGGCGAGCGCTTCGAGCAGGCGCGGCTCGAACAGGTCCGGGGCCTCGACCTGCGGCGAATGGCCGAGATCGTCGAAAGTAACGAGTTCGCCATTGGGGAAGCGGCGCGCCGCATCGGGAGCGAGGGCGGGGATCGCGCGGAGCCGCCGTTGCAGGTCCGGCGGAGCCTGTCCTTTGCCGAAGGTGGTCGTGTCCAGCATCCCCACCATCAGCGTGACCGGCATGGTCAGGCGCTCCAGATGCTGCGAGATCGGCTGCGTCAGGATCATCTCGCTGGTCTTGGCCTGTGCGTAAGCGACGGCGTCGCCGCTGGCGTACTGGCCCGCCAGCATGTGCACCCAGCGGTCGTAACGCGGCTCCCATTCGCCGTGGTAATATGTGTCGAGCTGGTACTGGCGGATCTCGTCGTAGCCTTTGGCGCGCTCCTGCTCGACCAGCTTCGACAGCGGCACGTACGGCACCCCTTCGGCCATCCGGTCGGTCAGCCCCAGCGGGTTGATCAGCACGAGCTGACGGACCGCGCCGGGATACATGTGCGCGAAATGCATCGCCAGCATGCCGCCCGTCGAATGGCCGATCATCGCGGCGTCGGCGATCTCCTGCCGCTCCATCAGCGCGCGCGTGAAGGCCGCCATCATGGCGAAGGTGTATTGCGCCTCGCGCGGCTTGGAGGATTTGCAGAAGCCGATCTGGTCGGGAATCAGAACGCGGTAGCCGGCGGCGAGCAGCGCTTCGGCCGTGTCCTGCCAGGTCGCGCCGCAGAAGTTCTTGCCGTGCAGCAACACGACGCTGCGGCCGTTCGGTTCGTCCGGGGCGACGTCCATGAAGGCCATCTTCGCCGCGGTATCGCCGATCTGGACCGGCATCGTCTCGACCGGCCATGGATATTCGAAACGTTCGAGGTCGACCCCGAACTGCTCGACCGCCGGGCTCGGCGCGTCCGGCTGCGCGGTAGCGGGATGCGCCACCACGGCAAGGCCGATCGCGGCGGCCGGGAGGATGCGGAGAAACTTCGGCGTCTTCATGGTCGTTCGGCTCCGGTATTGCGCGCGGTCGGGATCATTCCACCATCGTCCCCGCGGGCACGGCGCGGCCGCGCAGGAAAGCCGCGACGTCCATCGCGGGCTTGCCGGCACGCTGGATGCGGACGGGGCGGAGCGCCGCATAGCCGCAGGCTACGGTGAGTTCGTCGTCGAGCGTCGTGCCCGGCTTGCCCTCGCGCGCGACCACTTCGGCCTTCAGCACCTTGATCCGCTCCCCGCCGAGGGTGAACCAGGCGCCCGGGAAGGGGGCCATGGCGCGGATCCGGCGCTCGATCGCTTCGGCATCGCCAGTCCAGTCGATCCGCGCCTCGGCCTTGTCGATCTTGGCAGCATGGGTCGCCGGCAGATCGTCCTGCGGCACGGGCTGGAGCGCGGGTAGATCGATCAGCGTGCCGACCATCAGGTGTGCGCCGATCTCGGCCAGTTCTTCGGTCAGCTCGCCCGCGGTCTTGTCCTCGACCGGGGTGCGCGCGGTGGCGAGCATGGGGCCGGTGTCGAGCCCGGCTTCCATCTGCATGATCGTGACCCCGGTCACCGCGTCGCCCGCGAGGATCGCTCGCTGGATCGGCGCCGCGCCGCGCCATCGGGGCAGCAGGCTGGCGTGGATATTGAGGCAGCCGTAGGTCGGCACGTCGAGCACGGCTTGCGGCAGGATCAGCCCGTAGGCGGCGACGACGGCAACCTCGGGCTCGAACTCCGCGAATTCCGCCTGCGCTTCGGCCGATTTCAGCGACGTGGGGCAGCGCACCGGGATATTCCGAATCTCCGCCTCGCGCTGGACGGGCGAAGGCTGGAGCTTCTTGCCCCGGCCTGCGGGACGCGGCGGCTGGGTATAGGCCGCGACCAGCGTGTGCCCCGCCTCCGCCAGCGCGGCCAGCGCCGGCACGGCGAATTCAGGCGTTCCCATGAAGACGATGCGCATAAGCCCGGCGGCCACCTTTCGTTGCGGGAGCGCAGGCCCTATCTCCCGCCCCATGGCATCGCAAGAGATCGAGAACCTCGCATCGGCGCTCGCGCGGCTGCCCGGGCTCGGGCCGCGCTCGGCGCGGCGGGCGGTGCTGTGGCTGCTCAAGCGGCGCGAGACGGCGCTGGACCAGTTGCTCGGCGCCATGGCCGAAGTGCGCGACAAGCTCGTCGAATGCCCGGTCTGCGGCAATATCGACACCCGGGCGCCGTGCGGCATCTGCGCCGATCACCGGCGCGATCCGCGCGCGATCTGCGTGGTCGAGGACGTCTCCGACCTCTGGGCTCTCGACCGGGCGAAGCTGTTTACCGGCAAGTACCACGTGCTCGGCGGCCGGCTCTCGGCGCTCGACGGCGTGCGGCCGGAGGACCTGACGATCGGCGCGCTGCTCGAACGGGTCGGGCAGGGCGGGGTCGACGAGGTCGTGCTCGCCATGAATGCCACGCTGGAGGGGCAGACCACCGCGCACTACCTTGCCGAGCGGCTGGAGGATTTTCCGGTGCGCGTGACCCAGCTTGCGCATGGCCTGCCGGTGGGCGGGGAGCTCGATTATCTCGACGAAGGCACGCTGGCGCAGGCGCTGCGGGCGCGGAGACCGGTGGGATAGAGTGAGTCCCCGCGGAGGGGGGCTCAGGCCGCCGGCGCTTCGCTAATTGCCCGAGGTCCCCGCCTTCGCGGGGACTCACTTGTCGTTTGCGCCGGGCCGCACTATTTTACGCCACATGGCAATCCGCGAGATTCTAGAAGTGCCGGATCCCCGGCTCAAAGTCGTGTCCGAACCGGTCACTGCGTTCGATGACGAGCTCAAGACGCTTGTCGAGGACATGTTCGAATCGATGTATGCTGCGAACGGCATCGGCCTCGCCGCGATCCAGGTCGGCGTGCCCAAGCGCGTGCTGGTGATCGACCTCCAGCCCGAGGACCCGGACGCCGAGCCCGAAGTGTGCGATCACGGCGGGCACCAGCACACCCACCAGCCGACGAAGAACGAGCCGCGGATCTTCGTGAACCCGGAAATTCTCGATCCGGCGGACGAGCTGGCGACGTATCAGGAAGGGTGCCTCTCGGTGCCCGACATCTATGCCGACGTCGACCGCCCGGCGACCTGCCGCGTGCGCTGGCAGGACCTCGAGGGTAACGTCCACGAAGAGCAGATGGAGGGCCTGATGGCGACCTGCATCCAGCACGAGATGGACCACCTCGAAGGCATTCTCTTCATCGACCACCTCAGCCGCCTCAAGCGGCAGATGGCGCTGAAGAAGCTGCAGAAGCTGCGCCAGGCGGCCTGACGCCGGGCTTTCGGCTCTCCATCGCAACGCTCCCCGTCACGCGCCGAGTTGCGCAAGCCGCTGGTGTTATCTAGGCCCCTGCCTTCGCAGGGGTGACGGAGGTGACGATGCGCAAGGGATTGTCTGTTCTGGCGGCACTGGCCCTGGGGGCCTGCGCGACGGGCCCGGGCGGGCAGGCCGACACGCTCGACGCGATCGCCGACGACTACCTGCTTCTCCAGCTCACCATCGGTGAGAAGGAGGAGGGCTATATCGACGCCTACTACGGGCCCGAGGACGTCCGCACGCGGGCCGTGGCCGAGGCGGCGGGCCAGACCCTGCCGATGCTCGCCGCGCGCACCGAGGCGCTGGAGACGCGCGCGGCGCAGTTCGCCGACGACGGCGTTTCGGGCGACAGCCTGGAGGAACGGCGCGCGCTGTTCCTCGTCGCGCAGCTCACCGCGGCTGGCACGCGGCTCAGGATGATGCAGGGCGAGAAACTGTCGTTCGCCGACGAGGCCGAGGGGCTGTTCGGCGTGCGGCCCGAGCTGCCGCCGCTCGAGAGCTTCGATCCCTTGCTGGCGCAGATCGAGCGGCTGGTGCCGGGCGAGGGGCCGCTGTGGCAGCGGATCGACGCGTTCCAGAAGCGCTTCGACATGCCCGCGGACCGCGTGCGTCCCGTGATGGATGCCGCGATCGCAGAGTGCAAGCGGCGCACGCTCCAGCATATCGCGCTGCCCGAAGGCGAGAGCTTCACGCTGGCCCTGGTGACGGACAAGCCGTGGAGCGGCTACAACTACTACCAGGGCGACTATCACTCGAAGATCGAGGTCAACACCGACCTGCCGGTGCGGCTCGACCGCGCGATCGATCTCGGTTGTCACGAGGGCTATCCGGGGCATCACGCGTTCAATTCGCTGCTCGAGCGCGAGTTGGTGAACGGGCGCGGGTGGCAGGAGTTTTCGGTCTATCCGCTCTATTCGCCGCAGTCGCTGATTGCCGAGGGTTCGGCGAATTACGGGATCGACCTCGCGT
>Ga0307405_10000262_pt1 | contig 19293 bp, 23 predicted proteins | sample 322Cmetagenome_2_FD_203311 | JGI IMG/M metagenome (GOLD analysis project Ga0307405, IMG submission 203311) | Maize rhizosphere microbial communities from greenhouse at UC Davis, California, United States - 322HYB-C-1 | ecosystem: Host-associated > Plants > Roots > Rhizosphere > Soil | place...
CTCCACGAGAAATACCGAGCCCAGCATTCGTCCCTCGCACTCCGCAATCCAGCACTGCTCGCGCTGCGGTTTGAAGTCGCGCAGGAATGCGGCCGTGATCTCACCGATCAGCGCCTCCATGCCGCGCCCCCAGCCGTAGCCTTCGTGATAGAGGATCGACTGCCGCGCAGTGATCAGGCCCATGTCGCCGGGGCGGAACGTGCGAAGCGACCATTCGCCGGGCGCGGTGCCGAACAGGAGCATGCCGGCTTCCCCCAGCAGCGTGCCAAGACGCCGTGCGCCATCTTCGCCGAGCGATGCGATCATGTGCGCCGTCTGTGCCGCCGTGGTCCGGTCGAGTTCCGCATAGGCGGCGCGCCCCGCGGTCGTTAGCGAGAGCGGCCGCTCCCGCGCATCCTTCCCGCGCCCCCGCTCCACGAACCCGCGCCGAAGCAGGCGCGCGACGATGCGGCTGAGATAGCCGGGGTCGAGCCGCAGCGCGCCGCCAATGTCGCGCGCCAGAACGGGTTCTCGCTGGACGATCTCGTAAAGGACCCGCGCTTCCACCACCGACAGGTCGCTGCCCATGTAACGCGGCTCGAGCAGACCCATCAGTTGCGAGAAATCGCGGTTGAACGCCCGCACGCGGGGGATGATCGGATCGATCGAGGGAAGAGCCTCATGTTCCATGCCTCACTCGTCGCAGCAGGTAGTTGCTTCTGTCAAGTATTGGTGCATTGCGGATGACCCGAGGAGAGGGCATGGAAAATACGTGATCGCGCCCTTGGAGCAGGCGGCGGGGAACTGGCTCGCCCGCTCGCGCGGCGAGTCAGTCCTCGCCCAGGTCCCGCGCCACTTTGGGATCGTTCAGCAGCCGCTCGATCCGCTCGGCTTCGTCGAAGCTCTCGTCGGGCTTGAACTGCAGCTTGGGCGCGAACTTGAGGCCGAGCCGCTTGGCGACCTCGCGCTGGAAGAACGCGGTGTTGGTGCGCAGCGCCTTCAGCACCGCCGCCTCGTCCTCGCCCAGCAGCGGCTTCACATAAGCCGCCGCGTTCCGGAGGTCCGGGGTCATCCGCACTTCGGTGACGCTGACGGTGGTCGCCGACAGCGTGTCGTCATGCACCTCGCCGCGCGCGAGCAGTTCCGACAGGATATGCCGCACCCGCTCCCCCACCTTGAGGACGCGGACCGACTGCTGTTCGGGGGTGGATTGATTGCGGGCCATATTGAAAATCGCGGTCAAATGTGTATAGGTTTGCTCGTTACTACGGCTGAAGCTTCCATACTTCACCTTCCTGGGCTCGGATGTTGCCGCATCCGGGCCCAAATTCGTATTGGAGGCGACGTTGCCGCGCCGACCTCCTCACCGGTTACTTGCGGCTCAGCTCAATCAGCTTCGCTACAAGTCCGACGAAAGCCACGACGAACGTGGCCACGCCGAGAACCAGAGTTACTACGAGTTCTGCTCCCAATAAAATCACCTGCCTTTCCGCCGCAGTTGCGACATGCAGCGGTAAGGCAGATTTTTATTGCTCCGGATAGCGCAGAATTTGAGCCGATTCCGATCAATCTCCTGAGACTTACAACGTCCGTTCGCGCTCCTCGACCTCGAACACTTCGAGGTGGTCGCCCGGCTTGATGTCGTTCGTATCGCTGAGCACCACGCCGCATTCGAGGCCGGCGCGGACTTCGTCCACGTCGTCCTTGAAGCGCCGCAGCGAGGCGATGGTCGTCGCGCTGACGATGACGTCCTCGCGCGTGAGGCGCGCGTGGAGGCCCTTGCGGATGACGCCTTCGAGCACGAGGAGGCCGGCGGCCTTGTCCTTCTTGCCCGCGGGGAACACCTGCTTGACCTCGGCGCGGCCGACGACATGCTCGATCCGCTCGGGGCCGAGCTCGCCCGCCATCTCCTTCGCGATCTCCTCGGTCAGGTGATAGATGACGTCGTAGTACATCATCCGCACCTTCTCGCGCTCGACGAGCTGGCGCGCCTTGGCATTGGGCCGCACGTTGAAGCCGAGGATCGGTGCCTTCGAGGCGGCGGCGAGTTGCACGTCGCTTTCGGTGATCGCACCCACGCCCGCATGCAGCACGCGGACTTTGATGAGATCGTTCGAAAGGTTGTGCAGCGCCGAATTGATCGCCTCCACGCTGCCCTGCACGTCCGCCTTCACCACCACCGGGAATTCGATGACGTTCGACTGGAGATTGCTGAACATCGTGTCGAAGTTCGTCGGAGCGAGCGCGGTGCGCTTCTCGGTCGCCTTCTCCTGGCGGTACTGCGCAACCTCGCGGGCACGCTGCTCGTTCTCGACCACGGTGAGCTGGTCGCCCGCCATCGGCACGCCGCCGAGGCCGAGGACCTCGACCGGCATCGAGGGGCCGGCTTCCTTCACCTGCTTGCCCTGATCATCGACCAGCGCGCGCACGCGGCCGCTCTGGGTGCCGACGACGAAGGTGTCGCCGCGCCGGAGCGTGCCGCGCGTGACGAGCACGGTCGCGACCGGGCCGCGGCCCTTGTCGAGCTGCGCCTCGATCACCGTGGCCTCGGCCGCACGGTCGGGGTTGGCCCTGAGTTCGAGCAGTTCGGCCTGAAGCGCGATCTTCTCGAGCAGCTCGTCGAGCCCGATCTTCTTGAGCGCGGAAATCTCCACGTCCTGCACGTCGCCCGACATCTCTTCGACGACCACCTCGTGCTCGAGCAGGCGTTCGCGGATCCGCTGCGGATTCGCGTCTTCCTTGTCGACCTTGTTGATCGCCACGATCATCGGCACGCCCGCGGCCTTTGTGTGATTGATGGCCTCGATCGTCTGCGGCATGATCCCGTCGTCGGCTGCGACCACCAGCACGACGATATCGGTCACATTGGCGCCGCGCGCCCGCATCTCGGTGAAGGCGGCGTGGCCCGGCGTGTCGAGGAAGGTGATCCTGTCGCCGTTCTTGGTCTTCACCTGATAGCTGCCGATGTGCTGGGTGATGCCGCCGGCTTCGCCCTTCACGACGTTGGTGCCGCGCAGCGCGTCGAGCAGCGAGGTCTTGCCGTGGTCGACGTGGCCCATGATCGTGACCACTGCCGGGCGCGACTGGAGCGCCTCGTCCGGATCGACGTCCACGGTCGTGTCGATATCGACGTCGCTCTCGCTGACGCGCTTGATGTTGTGGCCGAACTCCTCGACCAGCAACTCGGCGGTGTCCTGGTCGATCGTCTGGTTGACGGTGACCATCATGCCCATGTTGAACAGCGCCTTCACCAGGTCGGCGCCCTTCTCGGCCATGCGGTTGGCGAGTTCCTGCACGGTAATCGCCTCGGGCACGACGACATCGCGCACCTGCTTCTCGCGCGGCTTCGAGGGCCCGCCGTGGAGACGGCGTTCCTTCTCGCGCGCACGCTTGAGCGCGGCGAGCGAGCGCGCACGGCGCCCTTCGTCCTCGTTGAGCGCCTTGGTGACGGTGAGCTTGCCCGAACGGCGCTTGTCGACGCGCTCCGTGGCAGCACCGCCACCGCCGCCGCGCTTCTCGTCCTTCTTCTTCTTTTCCGGCTTCTTCGGCTCGGGGCGCGCGACCGGCGTGAAGCGGCGCGGTGCGGGCGCCGCAGCTTCGGAAGACGACGACGGCTGAGACTCGGACGTGGCCGGTGCCTCTTCCGCGCCATCTTCACCGGATGCAGGCGCAGGCGTGGGCGCAGCAGCTTCCTCGGCAGCGCGCTTCTCCGCTTCCTCGGCTGTCCTGCGGTTCTCCTCCGCGCGGCGCTTCTCGTCCTCGGCCGCCTGACGCGCGGCCGCGTCGTCGCGGCGGCGTGCCTCTTCGGTGAGGCGCAGGCGCTCTTCCTCGGCCTCGCGCTGAAGGCGCGCGACGCGTTCCTGCGGGGTCTCGCCCGCAGGCGCCTTCTTCGGCGCGGGCTTCTTCGCGACCGGCTCCGGCGCAGGAGGCGGCGGAGGGGGTGGCGGCGGAGGGGGCGGAGGCGGCGCCGCTTCGCCCGGCTTGACGAGCTTGCGGCGGCGCTTCACCTCGACCGCGACCTTGTTGGTACGGCCGTGGCTGAAGGTCTGCTTGACCTCGCCCGCGTCCACCGACCTCTTCAGGCCGAGCGGTTTGCGGGGGCGCTGGTTGTCACTATCGCTCATAAAACTCGTCAATCCTTCAAATCAATCAGCTTGTCCCCGGTCGAGACCGGGGATCGCGGCGAACCGGAGCCCGGTTCACCGTCATCGTCGGCAGCCGCAAGGCCCCTGAAATGCAACAGGCGCGCGAGGATCGCTCGGATCCGCTCGGCCGCAGCATCACCGGCCAGCGCCAAGTGGACGACATTGTCGCGGCCCAATGCCACAGACAGCGCCGCCCGGTCCAGTGGCAAGCGGATGCCCCTCTCGCCGGTCCCTCCCGCCTCGCGCCCGACGCGCCAGGCCTGGTCGAGCTTCTTGGTCCCGTCCTCGCTGGCGTCCGCGGCGTGGAGCAGCAGAGCCACGCGGCCGCTGCGCGCGTGCTCGGCGATCCGATCGGACCCCAAGATAAGCTTTCCCGCGCGCATTTCGAGCCCCAGCCGGTCGAGCAGCACGCGCACCAGCGCATCGTCGACCTTCTGCGGCAGGTCCTCGGGCACGGTCAGCGGCGCGCCCTTGAACGCGCGCGCCAGCGCTCCGCGCAGCCGGCCTTTCGCCACCGCGCCTTCGAGTGCCGCGCGGGTGACGCCGATCCAGGCACCGCGGCCGGGGGCCTTGGCGAGCGGATCGGGCAGCACCAGGCCGTCCGGCGAGATCGCGAGACGGATCAACGCGTCGCGCGCGCCATGCTCCCCGGAGAGGATGCATCGCCGCTCCGGCGCGGATTTCCCCGCGCCGGCGGCGTCAGCGATGTCGGACGTCAGGCGCTCATTGTTCGGAGTCCGCATCGGCGGCCTCCTCGGTGACGGGTTCCTCGGCAGCAGGCGCGCGAGTGGGTTCGTCGGCCGCCGGAGCGGGAGCCGGTTCTTCGTCCTCGAACCAGTGCGCGCGGGCGGCCATGATGATCTCGTTGCCCTGCTCTTCGCTCAGGCCATATTCGCCGAGTACGCCGCCCTTGTCCTGCTCGCGGGCCGGGGGGCGCCGGGTGGGCGGACCATCGGTGTTGTTGCGGCGGCGCGGGGCTTCGCGCTTCTTCGCGATCAGCTCGTCGGTGGCGAGGTCGGCCAGATCGTCGAGCGTCTTGATGCCGGCCTTGCCCAGCGTGACCAGCATCTGCTCGCTCAAGTGCGGGATCTCGGCCAACGCATCGTCGACCCCGAGTTCGCGGCGTTCGGTGCGCGCGGCTTCCTCGTGCCGCTCGATCGCCTCGAGCGCGCGGCTCTGCAGCTCTTCGGCGAGCTCGTCATCGAAGCCTTCGATCGAGGCAAGCTCGTCCAGCTCCACATAGGCCACCTCGTCGAGTTCGGCGAAGCCTTCGGCCACGAGAAGCTGCGACAGCGTCTCGTCGACGTCGAGCTCTTCCTCGAACATCTTGGAGCGTTCGGCGAACTCCTTCTGCCGCTTCTCGCTCGCCTCTTCCTCGGTCATAATGTCGATCTGGTGACCGGTGAGCTGGCTGGCGAGGCGCACATTCTGGCCGCGGCGGCCGATCGCGAGGCTGAGCTGGTCGTCGGGCACGACGACTTCGATCCGCCCTTCGTCCTCGTCGAGCACGACGCGGCTGACCGTGGCGGGCTGGAGCGCGTTGACCACGAAGGTCGCCGTGTCCTCGCTCCAGGGAATGATGTCGATTTTCTCGCCCTGCAGTTCCTGCACCACGGCCTGGACGCGGCTGCCCTTCATGCCGACGCAGGCGCCGACCGGGTCAATGCTCGAATCGCGGCTGATCACACCGATCTTGGCGCGGCTGCCCGGGTCGCGGGCGGCGGCCTTGATCTCGATGATGCCGTCGTAGATCTCGGGCACTTCCTGCGCGAACAGCTTCTTCATGAACTCGGGGTGCGCGCGGCTGAGGAAGATCTGTTGTCCGCGGTTGTTGCGCTCGACCTTGGTGATCAGCGCACGCACGCGCTCGCCGACGCGGGCGGCCTCGCGCGGGATCTGCTGGTCGCGGCGGATGACGCCTTCGGCCCGGCCGAGGTTGACGATCACGTGGCCGAATTCGACCGACTTGATCACGCCGGTGATGACTTCGCCCGCGCGGTCCTTGAATTCCTCGTACTGGCGCTCGCGCTCGGCATCGCGGACCTTCTGGAAGATCACCTGCTTGGCGCTCTGCGCGTCGATACGGCCGAGATCGACCGGCGGCAGCGGGTCGACGATGAAGTCACCCAGCTTGGCCTCGGCGTCGAGCTTCTTCGCCGCCTCGAGATCGATCTGCTTGAAGTAGTCCTCGACCTCCTCGACCACCTCGACCACGCGCCACAGGCGCAGGTCGCCGGTCAGCGGGTCGAGCTTGGCGCGAATGTCGTTCTCGGCGCCGTAGCGGTTGCGCGCGCTCTTCTGGATCGCTTCTTCCATCGCCTCGATGACGATCGCCTTGTCGATCATCTTCTCCGAGGCGACCGCATTCGCGATCGCGAGCAGCTCGGCCTTGTTGGCGGAAATTGCACTGGCCATCAGTCGTCAGCCTTCTCTTCTGTGACTTCGTCGATTTCCTCGGCACCGGTGGTGTCGAGCGGTCTGGTCGCGGCGATGAGCTCGTCGGTCAGGACGAGCTTCGCCGAATGGATTGCATCGAGCGGCACCGCGATGCGGCCCGCCTTGCGGTCTTCGATTACGGCCTTGCCGTCCTCGATACCGCCGAGAGGCCCGCGCAGATTGCGAAGCCCGGCGATCTTCTCGGCCAGCGCGAACTTGGCCTCGTGCCCCGCCCAATTCTCGAAATCCTTGGCCCGGGTGAGCGGCCGGTCGATCCCGGGGGAGCTGACTTCGAGGTGGTAGGCGCCTTCGATCAGCACCGTGCCCTGCTCCTCGAGCTCGTCGATCCGGTCGGAGATGCGGCGCGACAGCGCAGCGCACTGGTCGAGCACGAGCTGCCCGGTCGACGGATCCTCAGCCATGACCTGCAGCGCCTGCCCGCCGTCCCCGGCTTCCGAGGCGATCATCTTCACGCGCACGAGATCGAAGCCGAGCGCTTTCGCTTCGGGCTCGATGATCTCTGTCAGGCGCGTCAGATCGGCCATTCGGTCTCCAGGTCTACACGACGGATGCGACAAGCAGGTTGCTCAAAGGCCCTTTGGCCGGCCCCTTGCGGCGCCAGCCCCTCCAGTGTCGCGACAATGTCGGGATTGATGCGCAGATAGACCTGGCAATCCGCATTTGCAACTCCATTTGACACCCACGCAGCAAGGTGACAGCATCGCGCGATGAATACGGCCTACTTTCGACATCACGGGGGACAGCTTCTCGCGGGCATCTAGCCCCGGGTCCGGTGCGCGTACGCCCCGCACCCGGGGCGAGCATCCAGCTTTTATTGCGCCTCGCGCATGTTTCCACCTTTCGAAAGATTCGATCAATGACCCCCGAGCAGGCCGCGCAGCGGCCTCCCATCACCCTCATCGAAAGCGAAGCCGACACTCTGGCCGATCTCGCCTTCGGGATTCGCACCCGCCATCCGAACGTCAGCCGCCTGCTGCTCGAGGAGATCGACCGGGCGGAGACCCTTTCCGCCGAGGATATGCCCGGCGACGTGGTGACCATGGGCTCGACAGTCGAGTTCGCCGTCCAGAAGACGGGCGAACGGCGGACCGTAAAGCTCGTCTATCCGAAAGACGCCGATATCGCCGAGGGACGGCTTTCGATCCTTACTCCGGTCGGCGCGGGTCTGATCGGCCTGCGCATCGGCCAGTCGATAAGCTGGCCCGACCGCAACGGCGAGGAACGCCTGCTGACGATCGAAAACGTCACGCGCCCGGACTAGCGCGCCGTCAGCTCTCGCCGTCGCCGCGCTCGGCCAACCCGTGCTTTCGGATGCAATGCCGTAGCTGATCGTAAGTGAGGCCGAGCGCCCGCGCCGTCTGGCGCTGATTCCAGCGATGCTTGCCGAGCGCATGCTCGACGATGCGGCGCTCGTGGGCGTCGACTTCGGCGCGCAAGTCCCCGACCGCATCGAGATCGAGCCCGCTTTGCCGGGCGGGCGCGGCCGGGGCGGCCGCGCCCGCCTGCGCCTTGCGCGTGGCGGGCGCGAACGGCTTCCACGGCGAGTCGAACGGGTCGAATTGCACGTGCCCGATCGGCTCGCGCCAGCTATCCCAGCGGTACACCGCCCGCTCGACCACGTTGCGCAGCTCGCGGACGTTGCCCGGCCAGGAATGCTCCTCGAGCTGGCGCGCGACATGCTCGGCGAAGCCGGGCCAGCCGTCCCAGTGCAGTTCCGCGGCCATGCGACGACCAAAGTATTCGGCGAGCACTTCGATGTCACCCTCTCGCACGCGCAGCGGCGGGAGGGTGATGACTTCGAAGCTCAGCCGATCGAGGAGGTCGGCGCGAAATTCGCCGCGTTCGGCGAGCTCGGGCAGGTTCTCGTTGGTCGCGGCGACGATCCGCACGTCGACTCGAATCGGGCGGCTCGAGCCGATCCGCGTGACTTCGCCATATTCGACCGCGCGCAGCAGCCGCTCCTGCGCCGCCATCGACAGCGTGCCCAGTTCGTCGAGGAAAAGCGTCCCTTTGTCGGCTTCCTCGAACCTTCCCGCGCGCACTCTGGTAGCACCGGTGAATGCTCCGGCCTCGTGGCCGAACAGCTCCGCCTCGATCAGCGTTTCGGGCAGCGCGGCGCAGTTCATCGTCACGAGCGGCTCGTCCCAGCGGGTCGAGAGGCGGTGGAGGCGTTCGGCGATCAGTTCCTTGCCGGTTCCCCGCTCGCCGATCACCAGCACCGGCCTGCGCATTGGAGCCGCACGGCTGGCGCGCTCGACAGCGTCGAGAAACGCGCTCGATTGACCGATGAACTGGTTGTCGCGATCCATGGCCCCAACCTATAGTGAAATCCGCCGATTGTTGGCAACCGAAACCAACACCCGCCCCGCAAGATGAGATGAAGCAGTTGAAATTTCAAAACTTTATGAGTTTGGCACACCTCTTGCGAAATCGCTCCCGTAACCGAGTTCCGGGAGGACCCACACGATGTACGACCGCCGCTTCTTTCAGACCAAGCTGGGACAGGCCGCCCTCGCCAGCATCACCGCGATGGCCCTGTTCGTGGCGCTGAGCGGCCAGATGCAGGCGACCCCGGCGATGGCCGCGACGATCGGCTGCGAACAGGTCGAACTGGCGTGACCAAGCCGACCGATCTCGACCCGTTTGGGCCGGAGCGCGACCCCCCCCAGTCCCGCGGCGCCGGACAGCGCGCCGATCGCGCTTCGGCCCGTAGCCGCCTGTCGCGCCTCGACGAGGAAGTCGAGCGCCTGCGCACCAGCCCCACCCCCACGCAGGGCCGGTCGCATGCCCGCGCCGGTAGCGGCTGGTCGAGCGAGTTCAATTTCAACGGAGTGCCCCTGATGGGAATTTTCAGCCGTACCCGCGACATCATCGCCGCGAACTTCAACGACATGCTCGACAAGGCCGACGACCCGGCCAAGATGATTCGCATGATCATCCTCGAGATGGAGGAGACGCTGGTCGAGGTCCGCGCGAGCGCCGCGCGCACGATCGCCGACCAGAAGGAGATGCATCGCCACACGGTCAAGCTGGACCGGCTCCAGGCCGACTGGGCGGAAAAGGCCCAGCTCGCGCTGAGCAAGGACCGCGAGGATCTCGCCCGCGCCGCGCTGGTCGAGAAGAAGAAGGCGGCCGACATGGCCGAGCAGCTCAAGCAGGAAATCGCCGTGCTCGACGACGCGCTGCGCGCCTACGAGCAGGATATCGCCAAGCTGCAGCAGCGCCTGCGCGAGGCCCGCAGCCGCCAGACCGCGATCGCCGCGCGCCTCGAAAGCGCCGAGAACCGCGTCAAGCTGCGCACGCTGATGAGCACCGAGCGGACCGACGAGGCGCTGGCGCGCTTCGACCAGCTCGAACGCCGCGTCGACTACGCCGAAGGGCGCGCCGACGCGCTCTCGCTGTCCGACGGCAGCAGCCAGCTCTCGCTCGCCGACGAGATCGCCTCACTCGAGGATTCGGACAAAGTCGATGCGGAACTGGAAGCGATGAAGCGCGCGCTCGGCAAGGGCGACGCTGCAAACAAGGGGGACTGATCCATGGAAGAGGTACTGGCAATCGTCGCGATCTTCATCGCGCTCCCGTGGATCATTCTCCACTACGTCACCAAGTGGAAGACCTCGGCCACGATCACCAGCGACGACGAAGCGCTGCTCGAGGAGCTCTACAGCCTCGCCAAGCGGCTCGACGAACGGATGGACACGGTCGAGCGGCTCGTCGCCTCGGACAACCCCGAATTCAAGCCGGCCCGGCTGATGCACGACCGCGAGGTCGACAACGAAAAACTGCGCGAGCTCGACCGCCTGCTCGCCGAGAAGAAGGGAGCTCACCAGTGAACAGCTCGCGCACCACGCTCTACCGCGACAAGCAGAACGCCAAGCTGATGGGCGTCTGTGCCGGGATCGCGGACTACACCGGGGTCAACGCGCTCTGGGTCCGGCTCGGCTTCATCGGGCTGACGTTCCTGGCCGGCGGCGGCACCATTCCGTTCTACTTCATCGCCGGCATCCTGCTGAACAAGAAGCCGCCGCACCTCTACGTTGACCGGGAGGAGCAGAAATACTGGCAGCGCGTGCGGCAGAGCCCGAAGCGCACCGCCCGCGAGATCCGCGCCCGCATGCGCGACATCGACCGCCGCCTGGCCGAAGTCGAAACCTACTACGTCTCGTCCAACCCGCGTCTGACCGCCGAAATCGAGCGGCTGCGCTGAGCCCTGCAAGCAAGGGGACACGAATATGGATCTCGCCCTTCTCATACCGCTCGCACCCTTCATCATGGTGCTCGGCATCGTCTGGATCGTGAAGCACAGCAAGCTGGAGGAGAAGCGCATCGCCGCCACCGCCAGCCAGACCGCCGAACAGGCCGCACAGTACTCCAGCCGCGTCGCGGAGCTCGAACAGCGGGTCCAGGTGCTCGAACGCATCGTCACCGACCGCGGCTACGACATCGCCACCCAGATCGAGGCCCTGCGCGACCAGCGCGAGGTCGAGGAACGCGACACCGGGGTGCCGCTGCGCATGCCGAACAAGGAGAACGCGTGATGCAAGTGCAAGGCATCGAACTCCTCCCCTACGTGCCCTGGATCATCGCAGGCGCGACCGCCGTGGGTTTGGCGAGCGTATTCGGATGGATCCACACCACGCGGCTGCGGATCAAGCACGGCTACCCGCTGGAAGGCATGTGGGGCCAGTCGCTCAAGCCGAGCACCGATGCCCAGGCGGCCGAACGGATCAAGCTGCTCACGCAGGAGAATGCCGAGCTGCGCGCCGAAATGGGATCGATGAAGGACCGGCTCGCCAACGTGGAGCGGATCGTCACCGACAGCGGCTATCAGCTCACGCACGAGATCAACCGGCTGCACGACATCCGTCCCGCCGACAAGGAAGGTGTCAACTGATGTCCGTCCAGCTCATCGCCATCCTCATCTTCGTGGTCGTGATCACGGCGGTGGTCCTCGGGATCGGCAACGACATGCTGCACCGCTGGCTGCGCCACAAGGAACGGCACATGGAGCTGATGGCGAACAAGACCGCGGAACAGGCCGCGCAATATGCGACCCGGGCCGAGAAGCTGGAGCAGCGCGTCCGCGTGCTCGAGCGGATCGCGACCGACCGCGGCGGCGATCTCGCGATGGAGATCGAAGACCTACGTGACCAGCCGGATATCGGGGAGAAACTGCAATGAGCTTCTGGACCGCTCTGGTCGTGATCGTCGCCATCTGGGGCTTCGTGCAGATCGTCACTTCGCGCCAGGCCCACCGCCGGCGCCGGCACGGCGAACCCGGGACCGACCTCGCCGCGCCTCGGCCCGATCCCGGCACCCAGCGCGAGCTGGAGGAGCTGCGCGAGCGGGTGAAAGTGCTGGAACAGATCACCGTCGACGGGCGCGAGGCCAAGGCGATCGCCGACGAGATCGAGCGGCTGCGGGACAGGTAAGGACCGGCACGAGAGGATTTGAACGGGAAGGAGCAATGCACATGAGCGACCAGATCATCATCGCCGCCGCAGCGCTCATCGCGATCGGCATCGTCGCCCTCGTCGCCCTGCGCGGCTGGCAGGGCTGGCTCGCCCTCAAGGAACGCGAGCTCGAACGCGGCGGCCACCCTCAACGAGAGATCGAAGGCGGCGCCCCTATCGGCGCGGCCCGGATCGAAATCGCCGACCTCAAGGAACGCATCCGCAAACTGGAAGCCATCGCCAGTGGGGTGGATTTGTAAGGCGTCCCATTGAAAGCAGAGATGGCGCGCCGCCTTTTTCCCCACACTCGTCGTCCCAGCGCAAGCTGGGGTCGCTCTCCGCCGGGTCGGACCTTGTGGCCAACGATCCCAGCTTACGCTGGGATGACGGAGAAAACGGCGACTTCCCTCCGTTGGACCGAGAGCGACCGGCAAGCGGGACTTTCGTTTTCGCCCCCGCCCCCCTAACTGCCCCATCATGCGCACCCTCGACGACATCCGCGAAGAATACGAGTTTCTCGAAGGCGACGAACGCTATCGTCTGCTGATCGAGCTCGGCCGCGAGCTCGATCCCATGCCCGAGGCGCTTAAGACCGACGCCACGCTGGTGCGCGGCTGCTCGGCCGCGGTCTGGGTCTACCCCACCGAGCGGGACGGCGAACTGCACTTCCTCGCCGACAGCAATGCCGCGATTACCAAGGGGATCGTCGCGTTGGTGATCGCCGCAGTGCAGGACAAGCCGGTCGCCGAAGTCGCGGCGATGGACGTGACCGCCGCGCTCGCGCCGTTCGACCTCAAGAACCAGCTCAGCTCCAACCGCACGCAGGGCGTGCCCAACATGATCGCGCTGGTGAAGAATCACGCCGCGCGGATCGCGGCCGGCTGACATGCGCCGCCTCTATCTGGCGGGCGGCATCCTCGCGGTCGGGCTCGGCGCGGTCGGCGCCTTCCTGCCGATCCTGCCGACGGTGCCGTTCCTGCTGCTGGCGGTCTACTGCTTCGCGCGCAGCAATCCCGAGTGGGAGCAGCGCATCCTCGACCACCCGCACTGGGGGCCGCAGGTGCGCGACTGGCGCGAGCGGCGCGCGATCTCGCGCCGGTCCAAGACCCTGGCGATCGGCGCGATGACAGCGGGCGCGGTGTTCACCTGGTACACACTCGGCCACCCCTGGTACTGGATCTCGATCGCGATCCTCGTCATCGCCGGCGGCTGGATCGCCACCCGCAACGAATAGCGCAACTAGGCGAACCGCGCGGATTAAACCGCGGCCGCCATCCGTTGTCCGATCGGAACCTGTTCTGCCGATCGGAGACGATGACTTGCCTTACCTTCGCGCCTGCCTGCTGCCCTTGCCCCTGCTCGTTCTCACCGTGCCGCTCGCCGCACAACAGCGCGAGGAAGTGAAACCCGAGGCCGCCTCCGAGGGCGACAACACTGCGGTGGAATTCTTCTCCGGCGCGGAATATCAGGAGATCGAGCTGAACGACGGGCGCAAAGTGGAGAAGTTCTCGATACCCGTCGCCGCCCAAGTGACGGCGGGGCGCGTGCGCGTTACCGCGCAGCTCCCCTACATGCGCGTGAAGGCGCCGGGAGACGTGGTGGTGCCGAGCGGCCCGCTCGGTCTCCCCATTCTCGTAGATCCCGCCGGTCCGCCCGAAGTCAGCACCCGCGAGGGGATCGGCGATGTGCGGATCGATGCGGCCTACCAGCTTCCGATCTCCGGCCTGAACGCCTCGCTGAGCGGCGGTGTCAAGCTTCCCACCGCCTCGACCGAGAAGGGCCTCGGCACCGGCAAGACCGATTACCGCGTCGGCGCCGATCTTTCCAAGACGGTCGGAGCGGTGACGCCGTTCGCGGGGGTGAGCTACACCAAAGTCGGCGACCCGGCGGACTACGATCTGGAGGACACGCTCGCCGGCCACGCCGGCGCCGCGGTGCGCCTTGGCAGGTCGGCCTCGGCCCACCTCGGCTACAGCTACGAGGAGAACGCGAGCGGTCTGGTGGACGATCAGCAACGCGTCTTCGGCGGGGTCAACACCGCGCTGGGGAGCGGACTGTCGCTGGGCCTCTACGGCTCGGCGGGCGTGAACGGCCCCACGGATATCGGCGCGGGCGTCAGCCTCGGCGTGCGGCTGGACTGACGTTCTCGCGCAGCGTCGCCAGCCCCGCGTCGCGCTGCCGCTTCAGCTCCGCCTTCAGCTTGGCCGGATCGCGGGCGAAGACGAAGCCGAAGCTCACCCCGCCTTCCTTGCCGACGGTCGCGTGGTGGAGCTTGTGCGCCTGGACCAGCCGCCTGGCGTAGCCGCGTTTCGGCACCCACCGGAAATAGCGCTGGTGGACCAGCCCATCATGCACCAGCGTGTAGATCACGCCGTAGATCAGCACGCCGAGCCCGATCCAGGTGCCCGCCCACCACGCGCCCTCGCCCATGACCAGCGGGCTGCCGAGCGCGAACATCGCGATGCTCAGCGCCGCGCCGACGAGGGCGAAGCGGTCGTTCTTCTCCAGCACACGGTCGTGCGGCTCGTGATGGTCGCGGTGCCAGGCCCAGGCGAACCCGTGCATGACGTACTTGTGGCTCGCCCAGGCGACCCCCTCCATCGCGACCACGGTGGTGATGACGATCAGGGCGGGCACGATCACGCTCATGACGAGCGGATCATACGCTAGTCGTCCTTGGGAAAGAAGAACCGCGAGACTTCCTCGCCGATCCGCGCGGGGCGCAGGGTTTCGGCGTCGATGCAGCACCAGCTCGATTTCACTTCGGCCAGCACTTCCTCCCCGCGGTGGATCACCGTGGAGTAGAACGCCCGCGCGCCCTTGATGCTCTCGAGCACGGTGCGCGCGATCACGTCGTCCTCCAGGAAGGCGGGCTTGCGGTAGGTGATCTCGTGCTTGAGCGCGACCCAGGCCTTGCTCGCCACCTCGTCCGACGGGGCGAGCTTGCGCCAGTGCGCGAGCACAGCGTCCTGCACCCAGCCGAGGTAGCGCGCGTTGTTCACGTGCCCCATGAAATCGATATCGGCCGGCTGGACCTTGATCGGAAATGCGAATGACTTTGCTGACATAGGTGTAAGCTATCAGATTTCCGTTGCAATTGCATTGCAAATCTCAGGTAAAACGCCGCGCACGCCACGCCGATCCTTGAGCGCGCTCAAGTTTTCCCATCTTGTCGGGCGCCGGCTGCAGGCATAGCCCGGCAGGCATGCCCAACGCCCCGCGCACGCTCTACGAGAAGATCTGGGACGCCCACGTCGTGGAAACCCGCGACGACGGCACCAGCCTGATCTTCATCGACCGCCATCTGGTTCACGAAGTCACCAGCCCGCAGGCCTTCGACGCGCTGCGCGCCAGCGGCCGCACCGTCCGCCGCCCCGACCTCACTCTCGCCGTGCCCGACCACAACCTGCCGACGACCGCGCGGCTCGATGCGGCCGGCAAGGCGATCCCGATCGCCGATCCCCAGAGCGCCGCCCAGCTTGCCGCGCTCGAGCGCAACGCGCCCCACTTCGGCATCCGCTATATCGGCGCCACCGCACCCGAGCAGGGCATCGTCCACGTCGTCGGGCCCGAGCAGGGCTTCTCCCTCCCCGGCGCCACGATCGTCTGCGGCGACAGCCACACCGCCGCGCACGGCGGGATCGGCGCGCTCGCCTTCGGCATCGGCACCAGCGAGGTCGAGCACGTGCTCGCCACCCAGACGCTGCTGCTCAAGCGCTCGAAGACGATGGAAGTCCGCGTCGAAGGAGATCTCGGCCCCGGGATTACGCCCAAGGACCTGATCCTCCACGTGATCGGCGTGATCGGCACCGCCGGCGGCACCGGCCACGTGATCGAATACCGCGGTCGCGTGTTCGAGCAGATGAGCGTCGAAGGCCGCCTCACCGTCTGCAACATGAGCATCGAGGGCGGCGCCCGCGCCGGCCTGATCGCGCCGGACGAGACGACCTTCGCCTATCTGAAGGGCCGTCCCTACGCCCCCAAGGGCGAGGAGTGGGACCGCGCCGTCGCCTGGTGGCGCACGCTTCACACCGACGAAGGCGCCGTGTTCGACAAGTCGGTGACGATCGACGCCGCCGCCGTCCAGCCGACCGTCACCTGGGGCACCAGCCCGGAAGACGTGGCTCCGATCGGCGGCACCATCCCCGCCCCCGAAAGCTTCGCCGACCCCTCCAAGCAGGAAGCCGCGCGCAAGAGCCTCGCCTATATGGGCCTCGAGCCCGGCCAGCGCCTCGCCGACGTGGCGATCGAGAACGTCTTCATCGGAAGCTGCACCAACAGCCGGATCGAGGACTTGCGCGCCGCCGCTCAGGTCCTGCGCGGGCGGCACAAGGCCGACGGCGTCCGGTGGGCGATCGTCGTCCCGGGATCGGGGCTGGTGAAGCACCAGGCGGAGGCCGAGGGGCTGGACAAGATCTTCACCGACGCGGGCTTCGAATGGCGCGAACCGGGCTGCTCGGCCTGCCTTGCGATGAACCCCGACAAGGTCCCCGCCGGCGAGCGCTGCGCCTCCACCAGCAACCGCAACTTCGTCGGCCGCCAGGGCCCCGGCGCCCGCACCCACCTGATGAGCCCCGCCATGGCCGCCGCCGCCGCGGTAACCGGCCGCCTGACGGACGTGCGCGAGCTGGTGCGCTGAGGAAACGGCGAACGACCTGCTCGTCCGAAGCAGGTAGGCACACAATTTCCGCTATCCAGCGAAAGCTGCGCGCGTGATGGATTCCTTCACACTTCAGCGCTTCTGAACACGACCATGAAATCTCGCGAGCCCGTGCGCGGTGGTCTCTATTCGGTCCCGCCGGTCCCGGGTTGAGGTGTAGGCACGGGCGCGCGCGGCTGGAGGCGGATCGGCGGCGGGGACGGCCTGCCCTGCGGCTCGGCGCGTCCGGTCGCGCGGTCGAGGAAGTCGTCGCTTGCAGCCTGGCCGGGATCGCCGTTGCTCGCCGGAGGCGGCGGCTGGCGCGGGCGATCGCCCGGCGGCAGTTCGCCTTCGATCGGGAACGGGAACTCGCCCGGCTCCTCCGGAAGGCCCGGTTCGATCAGGTTCCCCTGCTCGTCGATGTAGTAGTAGTCGTCCGGCTCGCCGTAATAATATTCGTCATCCGGCTCGAGTTGCCATTCGGGCAATTGCACTTCGGTATCGAACTGCTCGACCGGGCGATCCTTCACCGCATAGCGCATGTAGGCCGCGAAGGCCTGCGCCGGCGCGCGGCCGCCCTGCAGGCCCGGCACCGGGTCGGCATCGTCGCGGCCCATCCATACGCCGGTGGTGATCCCGCTGGAGAAGCCGAGGAACCAGCCGTCCTTATTCGAATTGGTCGTCCCGGTCTTGCCTGCGACCGGCCGGCCGATCTGCGCCGCGCGCCCGGTGCCGGTATTGACCGTCGTCTGAAGCAGGTCGGTGATGCCCGCCGCCACGTAATCGGGCACCAGTTGGGTCGAGCGCGGTGCGTCATGCTGGTAGAGCACCTCGCCATCGGCCGTCGTGACCTTGACGATGCCGTAGGGTTCGACCGAGGTGCCCTTCGCCGAAATCGCGGCGAAGGCGCGCGTCATATCGATCACACGCACCTCCGAACTGCCGAGCACCATGGCGGGATAAGTCGAGATCGGCGTGGTGATGCCGAAGCGCTTGGCCATCGAGGCGACGGTGCCGAAGCCGACCTCGTTGCCGAGCTGCGCCGCGACCGTGTTCTTGGAATAGGCGAAAGCGGCGCGCATATCGATCTCGCCGGCGTAGGTGCCGCCCGAATTGCGCGGGCTCCAGCCGTCGATGGTGACGGGGGCATCGACCACGCGGTCGTCAGGGGTGTAGCCGGCCTCGAGCGCCGCGAGATAGACGAACAGTTTCCATGCCGAGCCCGGTTGGCGCAGTGCGTTCGTCGCGCGATTGTAGTTGGTCGCTACGTAGTCGGTCCCGCCGACCATCGCCAGGATCGCACCATCGCGGTCGAGGCTGACGAGCGCACCCTGCGCGCCCGCGGGCGTGTTCGATTTGACCGCCGCGGTCGCCGCGCGCTGCATGCCGACGTCGATCGTGGTCCAGACCTCGATCGGTTCGAACGTCTCGGGCAGCAGCAAGTCGAGTTGCGGCAGCGCCCAGTCGGTGAAGTAGCGCACCGAGTTCTGCGCACGCTCTTCCTTGAGATTCACGGTCGAGGGATCGACGCTTGCTTCGCTGGCCGAGATACGTCCCTGCTCGCGCATCAACCGCAGGACGACGTTCGCGCGGCCGACCGCGGCCTCGACGTCGGCAGTCGGTGAATAGCGGCTTGGCGCCTTCACCAGCCCTGCGATGATTGCCGCCTCGGCGGTCGAGAGCTCGGTCGCCGGATGGCTGAAGAACTTCCGGCTCGCGCTGTCGATGCCGTAGGCGCCGCCGCCGAAATAGACCTTGTTGAGGTAAAGCTCGAGGATCTGTTCCTTCGAGAATTTGCTTTCCAGCGCGATCGCGAGGACCGCCTCGCGCAACTTGCGGTCGAGTGAGCGATTGGAATTGAGGAAGATATTTCGCGCAAGCTGCTGCGTAATCGTAGAGGTCGCGGAGATGCGGCGATCGCCGGTCATCGCCACCCATAGAGCGCGGACGAGGCCATACGGATCAATTCCGAAATGCGAATAATAGCGCCGGTCCTCGACCGAGATCATCGCATCCTTCATCACCTGCGGGATTTCGGAGCTGTCGAGCCACTCGCCATAGCTGGGCCCGAGTTCGACGATCTCGGTTCCATCGCGCGCGCGTACGATGATGGTTTGGGCGTTGTCGGTCGCCTTGAGTTCGCCGTAGCTGGGCAGCGAACGCGCGGCGAAGGCAACTGCGAGGCCGAGGAACAGGGCGCCGAGCAGTGCGAGGGCGCCGCCCCAGATGAGCAGGCGCCGGGCCCACAAGCGCCAGCCGCTCGCCGTGCGCTTGCCGGTCGACTTCGGTGCCTTCCGCCGGCTCCCCCGCTTCGCCATCAGTATTCGCTTACCTTCTTGCGGACCGCAGCCCGATTACCCGTCGTGCGCGCGATGCATAGGGCAGTTGTAACCCGGCGTGAACGGGGCGGCAGGATTATTCCTCGGGCTTGAAATCCAGCGCCGCGCTATTGACGCAGTAGCGCAGGCCGTCAGGCCCCGGACCGTCGGGGAAGACGTGCCCCAGGTGCCCTTCGCACTTCGCGCAGACGACCTCCGTCCGCGTCATGCCGTGCGAGGTGTCACGATGCTCCTCGACCGCATCGCCTTCGGCCGGGGCAGTAAAGCTCGGCCAGCCAGAG
>Ga0307405_10000263_pt1 | contig 19276 bp, 17 predicted proteins | sample 322Cmetagenome_2_FD_203311 | JGI IMG/M metagenome (GOLD analysis project Ga0307405, IMG submission 203311) | Maize rhizosphere microbial communities from greenhouse at UC Davis, California, United States - 322HYB-C-1 | ecosystem: Host-associated > Plants > Roots > Rhizosphere > Soil | place...
CGCCGCGCCCGTCCTTCCCCCTGGCCGCACCGCTTGCCGTCCTGCTCCCGGTCGCCCTGGCCGCCTGCGCGGACGCGCCGAGCGCCGCCACCGAGCGAGCGGGCGGGCCGCTCGCCGCGGCCGTCGTCGCCGCGACCGGACCCTACGCCGCCTGCGGCGGCGAGATCCCGGTGACGGCGACCGCGACGCAGTTCGGGGTGCCCGTCAGCGGCCTCCTCGTCAACTTCAACGTGCTGGCGGGCGGCGGGAGCATGTACGCCGGCGCCGCCCTCACGGACGCGAGCGGCGTCGCCAGCGACTAAAGGAGGTTCACACTACTCGGGCCACGGGTTGCACGCCCCGGCCACCCATGCGCGGTGAGTTGGGTACGGTGGGGTATTGCAGTGCCGCCCCGAGCGATGTGGCGGCGGGCCGGTCCTGCGTCTCCTTCAAGCGGAGGACGCTTCCATGCTCGGCAACTTCCCTCGCACGAGAGTCATCGCGAAAGCCTCGGTCGTCGCGCTCGGCGCGCTCCTCGCCGCATGCGACCGGCCACCCACCGAGCCCTCCGTCGCGCCGCGTCCGCGGCCGGCCTTGGCCAGCGCGTCCAGCGACGTCGCGGCGATCGACCTCGGCACCCTCCCCGGCGACGCGTGGAGCGTCGCGCAGTTCGTGGACGAGTCGGGCGTCGTGTACGGGCAGAGCTGTTCCCTCCCCGCCACCTGCCGCAACTTTCGGTGGACGCCGACCGACGGCATCCAGCTCTTCACCGGGACCATTCCTGGTCGCGGCGGCGGCAACATCAACGCCAAGGGGGAGCGGGCCGAAACCATCTGCCCCGACGGGGGCTCCGAGTGCGAGGGGGCATCGCGGGCGGCACGGGTCTTCGTCGGCGGTCTCGCCCAGGACCTCGGAACCGAGCCGGTCGAGAGCGAGTCCCCTCGCTCCGCACGCGGGCTGCTCATCAATCGGTGGGGGCACGTCGCCGTGCTCACCGAGTACAGCTTCTTCGGGACCCACCAGACGTCGCTCGCCCTGTGGACGCCGCGGACCGGGTACCGCCACGTCGCACCGGCCGAGCTCCAAATCGAGCCGTGGACCGTCTTGGAGGTCCTCCTGCTCAACGACAACGACCAGGTCGTGGCGAACGAGTTTTTCGTTTTGGAGTCGCGGCCTGTCGTCTGGCGCGCGGACTTGGGGGCCCCGGTGCCGCTCCGCTCGCCCACCCACGATCCAAACGCCGAGCACGAGTTTCCCGAATCCTTCGTCCTGGACCAGAACAACCGCAGGGAACTTGTGGGGTCGGCGTTCGTGGAGACTCCGGGCGGCCGGGCGGAGCACGCGGTCCTGTGGGCGGTGCCGCCACTGGATAGGACCGACTGGCCAGTCGTCGACGCAAACCCGTACGGCGGCTCGGGGTCGAGAATCAGCCTGAGCTCACCTGGGGCGGGCCGGTACTACCAGCTCTATCAGGCGACGCAAGCGGCGGCGGGGCCCTACGTCGAACTCGTCGATTGGGGTGACGGCACGACGTCGCGGCGCACCCGCCCGCGCGTCGGCATCCTGACGTCGCAGAACCACCTCTACGCCGCGCCCGGCACGTACTGGGTGCGCGTGTACGTCACCGACGCGCAGGGGCGCTGGGGCGTGGACGAGCGCAAGGTGACCATCGTGCCGTAGCGCCTTGCGAGCCGCGCAGTCGGGGCCGGGCGCGGGGCCGGTCATAGGCCCTCAACACCCGTTGCGTCTTTCCCGCAGATTGTCGTAACCTGCTACCTAGAACCCGTTTTGTGGCGCAGTTCGCCTGGCACGCGATATCCGTTAGGGTCCCTTTGCCACTCCCGCTGCCGTGACGATGCGGCCCCGGACCGAACTCAGCAGGCGCCCAGTCCCGCGCGCTGCCCGCGCGTGGTCCGGACCCGGTCGGCGCCGCGGCCGGACTCCCGCTGATGCCCGCGTGACGTGTTGCGCTAGACTCGGGGCGTGACCCTCTCCCCCGCCGCCTACGCCGTCCTGAACGCCGCCATCGCAGACCTGCGCGCCTGGGACGCGCGCGACGCGCTCACGGCGAAGGCCGGCGGGCGGCGGAACGCGATGATCGCCCGCGTGGCCGGGGACCTGGAGCGCGTCGCGAACGCCGACGAGGACGGGGAGCTGCCGTATGTGCTCCGCCTCTTCCCGTACCGCGAGACGCTCGACTTCTACGAGTACGGGGTCATCCAGGCCAGCGTCGCCGGGCTCGAGGACGCGCGGGCGGCGCGGGCGATCATCGCGTTCCGCCGCCCGCCCGCGTTGGCCTTGAGCGCGTCGCGCGCGTCCCAGGCGCGGAGGTCGGCGACCGCGGCGTTCAGGACCGCGTAGTCGGCGGCGGAGAGCGTCACGGCCGGAAGGTACCGCGCGGCGTCAGGCGCCGTGCGGCGATCCGCGCTGCCCGTCAGCCGCCCGTCATTGGGCGGGTCGATGCCAGCGCCGGCGATAGGCACGCTTGCTGGGCGGTCGCCGCGCCCCTACGTTGGGACCCCCACCCCGACGCGTCGATCGCCGCCCCGCCGCCGGCCCGACGCCCCGCGCCGGAGCCCCTCTGCTCACGGAGCAGGAGGTGCCTATGCGCCCGCGCTCCATGCCGATCTTACTGCCGATCCTCTTCGTCGGCGCCAGCTGTATGGACGGCGCACCGGCGGCTCCCGCACCGCTCGGCGGCTTCGACGCCGCGGTCCCGGTCGTCCTGGCTGACGCGCACGCCACTGGCCGGGAGGCCACCGCGGGCCCGAGTCCTGCCCCTCGCGGCCGCCCTTCGTCGGCGATCGCCGCGGCGGCCGCCGCGGCTGCGGCGACGATCTCGCCGCCGGTGGCTGTCAGCGACGCCGGCGGGCAGCCGTTTGGCCGGCACGCCCAGGACGTCAACGACGCCGGCCAGGTCATCGGCATCAGCAGCACCGGCCACGCCTTCCTCTGGGCCGAGGGAGCCGGCATGCGGGACCTCGCCGATCTGCCGGGCTCCGGGAGTAGAGCGGCAGCGATCAACAACGCCGGGCAGGTGGTTGGCTCGAGCGTCACCGACACCGGGCTCCCGATCGCGCACGCCGTGCTCTGGACCGACCCGGCCAACGTCCGAGACCTCGGCGGCACGCTCGGCGGGGCCCCGAGCGAGGCGTCCGGGATCAACGACTCCGGCCAGGTCGTCGGGTTTAGCGGGTCGGGCGCATTCCTGTGGACCGAGGCGTCGGGGATGCGCGACCTCGGCACGCTCGGCGGACGCGGCAGCTTCGCGTTCGGCATCAACGCCGCCGGGCAGGCCGTCGGCTCGAGCGGGACGGCGGGCGGTGAGTTGCACGCCTTCCTCTGGGACCCCGCCAGCGGCATGCGCGACCTGGGCAGGCTCGGCGGGTGCTGCAGCGAGGCGTACGGCATCAACGACGCCGGCCAGGTCGTCGGGTACGCCACGACGGCGAACGGACAACACGCCTTCCTGTGGACGGCAGAGCGGGGCATGGTCGATCTCCTCCCGGACGCCCCGCGCAGCGTCGCGACGGCCATCAACGCCGCGGGGCAAGTCGCCGGGTGGATGACCCGAGAGACGACGACGCGCGGCTTCTTCTGGGCACCCGACTCTGGGGCGGTCGAGCTCCCACCACTGCCCGGGCACACCTTCAGTGTGGCGACCGCGCTGAACGCGCGCGGGCAGGCGGTCGGCCGGAGCTCCCTAGCGATGGCGGGCTCTGAGGTCGCCGGCACCGAGCGCGCCGTGCTCTGGACGGTGCGCCCCGGCGGGGGGAGCGCCCCGGCAGTCGACCACCTGCGGGCTGTGGCGCTCCCGCCCGGCGTGATCCCGGGCCTGAGCGGCATCTGGCTCCGCGTGCGGCTCACGGACGCGGGCGACGCGGGGCCGTGGGACTGGCGGATCGACTGGGGGGACGGCGTCGTGCACACGCCGACCGACGTCGCGCGCAGCGGGGAGTTCGCCTTCCTGCGCGCGGCGCCGTACACCACGGCGGGGCCTCATGCGATCACCGTCACCGCCACGGATCCAAGTGGCCTGACGAGCGGCGCGGCCACGACGGTCGTGCCGTAAGGGAACCGTACGAAAGAACCAGCCGCCGGAGGTGCCCCGTGCGCCCGTACGCCGCGCCGCAGCAGTGGTTGTCGCTGTCTCTCCTCGTTGGCGCGCTCGCCGCCCTCGCGCTCCCTGGCTGCGCCGACGCGCCCGCGACCGCGCCGCTCCCCGCCGGCGCGGAGGGCGGGGGTACGACGGTGTCGATCCCGGGCGTGCTCGTACCCATCCCGGTCGTGCTCACCGACACGGCCGCAGTCGAGTGGGCCGCCGCGCCCGCGCAGAGTGCGCCGACGTCGCGAGGGGGCGCGGCGGCGAGTCACCCTCAAGTCGCAGTGACCGACATCCGCAAGATCACAAAGGGGTTTTCCAAGTTGCGGGCCGTCAACAGCGCGGGGCAGGTCACGGGCACCGACTTCTCGGTCGGGCGCGCCGCGTTCCGGTGGCAGCCTGAGCGCGGCTTCACGCCGCTCCCGCCCCTGGCGGGGCACCGGGCCGCCGAGGCGTACGACATCAACGCCGCGGGGCACGTCGCGGGGAGGAGCGACAATCTGTTCATCGAGGGCCTACTCCCACCGCCCGCGGCCGAGTGTGACCCGTGCGCGGTCGTGTGGGACGAGGGCGGTCGTGTCACGCCCCTCGGCACGCTCGGCGGCCCGTCGAGCGAGGCTCGCGGCCTCAATGACCGTGACCTCGTGGTGGGCTCGAGCGAAACGGCCGCCGGTGACACGCACGCTTTCCAGTGGGACGCCGCGTCGGGGATGCGCGACTTGGGGACGCTCGGCGGCCGGTCGAGCGGGGCGGCCGCCGTCAACGACGCCGGGCAGGTCGTGGGCTGGAGCGAGCGCCCCGACGGCACCGCCGGCGCCTTTCTCTGGGAGGCGGGCCGCGGGATGCGGGACATCGGCGACTTCACGCCGAGTGCCATCAACGCGGCCGGCCAGGTGGTCGGCACGCGCGGGAACGCGTTCTTCGGGGGCCGGGCCGTGCTGTGGGAGGCCGGCGTCGGGGTGACGGACTTGGGCGTGCTGCCCGGTGATAAGGGATCGGGAGCGAACGCGATCAACGACGTCGGCCAGGTCGTCGGGGTCAGCCGAGGTCCGGAGGAGCAATGCCCGCAGGGCTCGGGGCAATTCCGGCCCGGGCGCGCCTTCCTCTGGCAGTCGGGGATCGGGATGGTCGACCTCTTCTTCCCTGCAGGCGATTGTGACGCCGAGGCGTTCGGCGTCAACGACGTTGGGCAGGTCGTCGGCGCGAGCGGGGACGGCGTCTGCGGCGACGGTGGGTGCGACGCGAACGCCACCATCTGGACCACCGCGCTCGTCGAGGCCGCGGGCGCCCCTGTGGTCGACCGCCTGCACGCGGCGGTGCTCGGGCCCCGCAACCCCACCGGGCTCACGGGCGTCCTGCTGCGCGTGCGGCTCGCCGACCCCGGCGACCCGGGCCCGTGGGACTGGCGCATCGAGTGGGGCGACGGCGTGACGCACGCGCCGCAGAACGTCACCTACCGAGGCGAGTTCGCATTCCTTCGCGCCGCGCCGTACACGGCGCTCGGCCCGTTCACGATCACGGTGTGGGCGATGGATCGGGGCGGTCGGCGGAGCGCACCGGCGGTCACCGAGGTGAGCGACCCGCTGCTGCAGTTGCCCGACTGCACCGGGCCCGTCGCGTTGACGGTCAGCCCCGGCACGACGCCGACCTTCTCCTGGACGCCCCGGTGCAGACTGTCGTTCCTCACGGTAAGGACAGCGGATGACGCATCGGGGCTCTGGTCCATCAGCCCGCTCATCGAAGCCAACACCATTGGCCCGGACGTGCGGTACGGGATCGTCCCAAACGCGGCCACGGACCAATTCGAGGGACCGGTCCCGCTGGTGCCTGGCACGGCGTATCGCGTTGTCGTCGGGACGGGGGGCGGCCTGGTCGCCGGCGAGGCGACCTTCACCCCGTAGCGCCGCGCCAGGCGCCGAGGCCCGCAGCACCGCGGGGTGTGTCCAAAGTGTGTCCCCGCGGCCGGCGAAATCCGGCGGAATCCCGGTCTGTTCCGGCGATTCCGCCGCGATGTCCGCTCTGAAGCGGCGAACTTCGCCGACTTGTTAGGTGCCGGGCACGTCGAACTGGGAGATCTAGGTCCGAGCGTAGGTCGTCGGCCGCCGGCCTCGCGCGTGATCCGTCCGCTCCGGCATCGCTATCGTCGCAGGACGTGACAAAGACGTTGAGGTTTAGCAACGTCGTGGCGCGGCCCGCAGCGCCCACGTAAGTTGGGTGCGCCCGCCCCGACGCGTCGGCCGCCGCCCCGATGCCGGCCCGACGCCCCGCGCCGGAGCCCCTCCGCCCGAGCAGGTGCACCATGTGCACGCGCTCCCGCCACTGGTCTCTCCTCCCCCCTATGTCCGCGGCCGTCGCGCTGGCGCTCGGCTGTGCCGACGCGCCGACCCGCGCCCGCGCCGCGCCCGTCTACCTGTCGCTTGCGGTCGTCCTTGCGGACACCGGGCGCCCCGCGCGGCCCGGCGCCGCTGCCGCAGTACTCCGCGCCGCGGCCCCGGGCCCCGGCCCGGGCGTGGAGGTCGTCTCGGTCGCCGACCTGGGTACCCTCCCGGGTCACGTCGAGAGCGTCGCCCTCGGCGTCAACGCCGCCGGGCAGGTCGTCGGGAGCAGCTCGACCGCGAGCGGCGACGTTCGGGCGTTCCTGTGGACGGCCGACCGGGGGATGGAGGACCTGGGAACGCTCGGGGGCCGATTCACCACGGCGATCGAGATCGGCGACGGCGGGGACGTCGTCGGGTCCAGCGAGCTGGACCCGACTGGCCCCGTACGCTTCCATGCGTTTCGCTGGCGCCGGGAGACGGGAATGACCGACTTGGGCACGCTGCCGGGGGGCGACTCCAGCCAGGCATTCGGGATCAACGGCCTCGGCGAGGTCGTCGGCGTCAGTGGCAGGCCGGGACTCTTCTTCGGTCAGGAGGCGGTCGCGTGGTCGCCGGCGGGCGTCGTGCGGGGCCTTGGCACCCTCGGTGGGCTCGGCAGCCGGGCGAACGCCATCAACTCGGCGGGGCAGGTCGCCGGTGCCGATTTCATCGCGGGGGGCGAGAGCCCGGACTCGCCCGTCCCGCGCGCCGTCGTCTGGGAGCCGGACGGGCGAGTGATCGCGCTCCCGATGCTCCGCCCGTCCACGCCCAGCCAGATCGACGAAAGCGAGGCCACCGCCATCAACGACGCCGGACAGCTCGCGGGGTACGCCAACAGCGCCGACGGTCAGTTCCACGGGGTCGCCTGGGACGCCGAGCGGCGAGTCCGCGACCTCGGGACGCTCGGCCCGGAAGGGTTCAGCTTCGCGTTGGCAATCAACGAGCAGGGCTACGTCGCCGGCTACAGCAGGAACGTAGAGCCCGGCCAGCGCGCCGTGCTGTGGACGCCCGCGGGGGACATCTTTGATCTCGGCGTGTTGCCCGGCGGCACCGACAGCCGGGCGTTCGGCCTCAACGACGTCGGGCAGGTCGTGGGCGTGAGCGAGTTCATCGTCGACGACTTCGTCCGGGGGCGCGCCACGCTCTGGACCGTTCGCGTGACCGGGGGCGAGGGCGCCCCGGTCGTCGACCGCCTGCACGCCGCCGTGCTCCCGCCGGGCGTCGTCCCCGGCCTCAGCGGCGTGTGGCTCCGGGTGCGGCTCACCGACGCCGACACGCCGAGGCCCGGGCCGTGGGCGTGGCGCATCGACTGGGGCGACGGCGTGGTGCACACGCCGCGTGTCGCCATCAAGGGCGAGTTCGCCTTCCTGCGCTCCACGCTCTACACCACGCCCGGCCCGCACGCGATCACCGTGACCGCCACCGACCCGGGCGGCCTGACGAGCGTGCCCGCGACCACCACCGCGCCGTAGCGCGGCGTCAGGCGTCGGCGGCGCACAGCGCGGCAGGTGTGTCCAAAGTGTGTCCCCGCGAGCGGCGAAAGGCGGCGGAATCCCGGGTTATTCCGACGATTCCGCAGGGTTCTCCGCTCTGACCCGGCGAACTTCGCTGACTTGTTAGGCTCCGGGCACGTCGGACTGGGAGATCTGAGCGCCCGCGCCGTCCCGCGCTCCCCGTCCCCGCCCTGGCCTAACGCTGCGGTTGCCGGACTGTTCGTCCGCGCACTATAGCTACGCCCCACCCTCGAGCCGGACGGCCGTCCCCGGACGGGCGCCGCGGACCGGCCGATCGCCGAGGGCCGGTGACACTCGCCCGGCGAGGGCGGCCGCGACGGCGCCGGAGACGGTTTCGGCTGCCCGCTTCCGGCTCGACTCGAGCAGGTGGGCGTAGCGCGCCGTGGTCGCGGCGTCGGTGTGGCCGAGGAGCGCGCCGATAAGGGAGAGGTTGAGCCCGCCCGAGGCGGCGACGCTCGCGAACGCGTGTCGCAGGTCGTGGAGCCGCACGTCGGCGAGCCCCGCTGCGTGGCGCACGGCGTCCCACACGCGGGCCGTGTCCGTGTAATGCGCGCCGGGCTTGGCGCCGGGGAAGACGTAGGGCGAGCCCACCCGCCGGTACGCGCGCATGGCGTCGAGGACGGCGAGCGCCGGCGCGCCGAGCTCGCGCACGCTGCGCCTCGTCTTTTGATAGGCCAGAGCACCGCTTAAGCCCGCGCTCGTGCTTCGGTAGTAGCGCTCGGCCGCAAGGCACTCACGCATCACCCTTCTTCCGGCGCTGGGTCCGACGGGCCGCCTTGTTCGCAGCCTGTTGCTGTTTCGGGGGATGCGGCTCGGCAGCGCTGTGTGTCTCGCGTTGGGCGGGCGGGGGCGTCCGAGCCGGGTCACCGACGGTGCCCGTGAGCGTCCCGGTCAGTGCCGGAAGCGACGCTGAGAGTGCCCCCGAGACGGTGCCCCACGCCAGCCACTCGCGGCCGCGGTGGAGTGGGTCGGCCGCAGCGATCGTTGCCACGTCCTCCAAGGTGACGCGCCGCTTCCCGGTCTCAATGTCAGAGATCGTAGACGCGGAATACGTCTCCCCGGACACGATGTGCAGCAAGTCGGCGAACTGCCGCATGGGCATCGCGTCGCGGACACCGTCGCCGAGCGCGAGCCGGACTAAGTAGACCCGCTGTCCCACCGATTCAGCCATCCCCTCCCCTAGGCCCGTTGTTCCTATATTCTGGATGCCGTTCGATATAACTGTTGCGCGTTCTAGTTTCCAGGATTATGTTCTGTGTCGTAGGACGGCATCTCCTGTCTGGGCTAAGAATCGTGCCAACTCGAACAACGCGCAAGACACTCGATCGGCGATTCCAGCGTGATTGCCTTGAGGCAGCTCTCCCCTGCGTGCGACGTGGCGTCCCTTGGCAAAGCTCGAGGCAGCGTCAACAGGTGCCGCGCCTGCGGCTGACACTGCCACGGAGGGCGCTCGATGCGTGATACCACAGTAGCCCGGGTAACGGCGTACCCGCGGGACGCCGTCCTGACGGTGGAGGAGGTGGCCGCGTGGCTGGCGGTGAGCGAGCGTCAGGTGCAGCGACTCCCGCTCAAGCGCATCCACGTGGGCGAGCGGACCACACGATACTTGGCCCAGCACGTGTACGAGTGGTTGGAGGCGCGCGCGGCGTGAGCCCCTACCGCGACTCCGGGCGAGGCTCGTTCGTCATCGACCGCGTCGTCCCGGGCGTGGGGAGAATCAAGCGCGCATCAGGCACGACCGACCGCGCGACGTACAAGCGCCTCGTGAGCATGGTGGACACTCTGAAGGCGAAGGGGCGACTGGATCTGCTGGAAGGGATGCGCGACGGGCTGGTGACGCCGCTGCAGCTGTGGGGCGCCTTCCGGCGCGGGGATCTCGACCGCCTGCCGAGCGCCGAAACCGTGGCCCCGTTGTGGAGCAAAGACGACCGGGGCGCGGTCGACCGATGGCTCGCGGCGTGGACCAAGTCGACGCACCACAGGCGCGCCACCGCGAGCTCGTTTGCGCAACTCCGGAAGCTTGCCACCGCTGATGCCTGCGTGGGCGACCTCTCCGCCTTGCTCAAGCGGTACCGCGTGCAGTGCGAGCGCGCGGGGTTCGGCACGTCGTTCAACAACGCCCGGAGCCACGCGCAAGCGTTCCTGAGGGACACGGTAGGGCGCTCGCACCGGCTCTGGCGGGACTGTGCCAACCTGCAACGCCTGCCGGTCACCCGGCGTGAGGGTCGCCCACTCTCCGTAGCAGCGTTCGACGCGCTGTGCGACCAATTGACTGGCGTCGGGTCGGCTCACGCAGACATCGTCCGCGGCATGGCCGGCACTGGAATGGGCCCAGGCGAGTTCTGGGGTCGGTGGGAGGACAAGGGTGCGTTCCTGCGCGTCCACGGCACAAAGCGCGAGGGGCGCAACCGGCTCGTGCCCAAGCTGTGGCCGGTTTCGCGGCCGGCGCGGCACCCGCGCACGTTCGCCGATACGCTAGGCTGCGTGACCGGCGGCACCACCGAGCCGTACGACCTCCGCCGCACGTTCGCGCACTGGCTCGAGGAGGCAGGCGTCCCGCGCACGCGCCGCAAGCTCTACATCGGCCACGGCGCCGGCGACGTCACCGACCTGTACGAGCGCCACGAGGTAGATGCCTTCCTAGTCCGGGACGGCGAACTGCTGAAAGCCTACGTCGCCGCCGAACGCGTCAAGGCGACACAGGCCGCCGATTCCGGACAGGGAGAGCAGCCAGGTCCCACGATCGGTAACACGACGGCCCCCGTTGCCGAGGGCCGCGTGGAGATTGAAACGTGTTGAACGGTCTTGAGTTGCCCCTCCTGGGCTCGAACCAGGACTCTTCTGATCCAGAGTCAGACGTGTTGCCAGTTACACCAAGGGGCAGTTCCTCGTAATACCCATCACCACAGCGGAACAATTCCCGCTCTGAAAGAGGTATCTCAAATTATTCGCCGCCGGCTGCCTCATCAACCCCCCGCTCTGCCCCGTGTCCGTCCAGACCCGCTACTGCAACTATAGACTATCTCGCGGTCTAACTCGCCTCGCCTCCGCCCTCGCCGTGGCGGCATTCGGCGCGGCCGCCACCGCCTGCCGCGACTCGATCGCCGCCTTCGGTCCCAACCCCACCACCGCCCGCGTCAACGCCACCGAGCTCTTTCACGCCCACTCGGCCCGCTTCACCGACGTCCAACGCACCCCCAAGTTCTACGCCGCCCGCGGCAAGCTCGGTCGCTACGCCCTGACGCCGTCCAAGCTCTACGGTGACACCTCCGTCTGGACCGGCCGGGCCAGCGATCGGAGCCAGCTCCTCGTCATCCAGGGCGCCATCACCAACGGCCGCTACGTCTTCGACGCCCGCCCGAATGTCTCCCTCCCGGACCGGCTGGGCGAGTCTCGCCACGTCATCCGCCTCAAGCAACTCGGCGAGAACGAATTCGAGTGGCATGCGGACGTCGAGATGGCGGTGGGACAGGTGCGGGCCGAGGAGTTCGGGAACGCCTTCAACGCCCTCCTCGCCACCGCCATCGGCCGCGACGAGCGCGCGCTCCGCACCGACTACCGCACGGCCTTCCCGCGCACCACCGCGGCGCTCGGCCGCCTCTTCACTCTGGACACGCTGCGCGGGACGACGTTGCGAGACGGCACGACGGCCATCAGCGTCGTCGCCACCATGCACCCCGGGCGGCTCCGGGCACGCTTCCCGGCGTTCGCCGCCTACATCGACAAGTACGTTGTGCCGGCGCGCGCCCACCTCACCCTGCGCGACCACGTCGGCGCGCGGTGGGTGGACGGCACCATCGGCGGGCGGCGCATCGTGCTCCGGCTTCGCACCCAGGGCGGCGCCCTCGCCCCGCTCGACGGTGCGGCGCGGCCGCTCCCCGACTCGCTCCGCCTCCACGGCGCGATGTCGGCGAAGATGGGCATGTTCACCGTCGGCATGAGCGACCTCGAGGCGGACTTCGTCGTGCTGCGCAGTGCCCGCGAACGCGCCTGGTTCATGCGGTTCAACAAGGAGCCCGATTGGCACCTCCCCTTTGCCGCCCAACAGCTCCTCCGCTCCCCGCTCCGCCGCCCCTTCGAGGGTGGGGGCACCACACTGCGCGTCGGCATCCGCGACAGCGCCGGCGCCCAGACGCTCATTACCCGGAACACCAAGGGCGTGGTGCGCGAGAGCGCCATCCTGCGCTTCCTCAATGCGCTGAGCTCGACGGCGATGAGCGACTTCGCCGGGAAGTCCGAAGCCGAGGAAAACCGCTTCATCGCCGAGCTGTTCGGGGCCCTGCGTGACGACGTGCGCAGCCTTCCTACCGCAGCGCTCGCCGCCGAGGCAGCGGCCGGGTCACGCTAGCGGGCCCCGCGCCGCGAACGCGAGGCCGAGCGCAGAGAAAGGGTAGAAACGACGAACGCCGCGAGCTGGAGGCTCGCGGCGTGGTCACGTGCGGTCATCTATGGTGCTGCTCAATCGGGCCCGTCGAGCTGCTGAGCTATGCCACGCCTGCCGTCATTGGAACTCTCCGTCCTACCGAGCGGCGGCGGGCATAAACTCGAGCATCGACGGGAACCGTCGGAAACGCTCGCTATGGAGCTGAGGGGGATCGAACCCCTGACCTCTGCAGTGCGATTGCAGCGCTCTCCCAGCTGAGCTACAGCCCCTTGACGCTGGTCGGTGGCGTCGGGTCACGACTGTCCAAGGCCACCGGAACGCAAGGACCCCGCCGTGGCGGGGCCCTGACGTCGCCGAAACTTATTCGCTTTCGGCGAGAAGTCAAGCAGAGGCGGCTGATAGAACAGGGACGCGCGGCGAGGGGCGAGGGATGAGGGGCCCGCCTCGCACCGCGATGCGCCCCGATAGACGAGGCGGGTCACCCGGCGGGCGATCGGCTACTATCCTCCACGATCAACCGGGGGGTACCCTCCGATTCAAATTGTACGCTGCGCCGGGTTTCGGAACCCCATTATCTGCCCGCCCCGCGGTCCATTCCGCTTCGCCATGACATCGCCCCTCGTCCCTCGTCCCTCACCCCTCGTCCCTGCGGTCTCCGTCTTCGCCGCCGCGCGGCGGATCGACGGGATCGTACGGCGTACCCCGCTCCGCCACTCGCCCGGCCTGAGCGAGACCGCCGGCGGCGACGTCTACCTCAAGTGTGAGCAGGAGCAGATCACGGGCTCGTTCAAGCTGCGTGGCGCCTTCAACACCCTCGCCGCTCTCCCGGACGACGTGCGCGCCCGCGGCGTGGTTGCCTCCTCCGCGGGTAATCACGGTCTGGGCGTAGCGTACGCCGCGCGCCACTTCGGCATCCCGGCCACGATCTACGTGCCGGCCACGGCGCCGCAGGTCAAGAAGCGTGGCATCGCCGCCCTCGGCGCCACCGTCGATGACTCGCAGCCCGACTACGACGCCGCCCACGCCGCTGCCCAAGCCGACGCCGCCGAGCACGGGAAGCTCTTCGTCAATCCCTGCCTCGGCGACACGGTGCTCGCCGGCCAGGGCACCGTCGCCCTCGAGATCGTGAGCGAGCTGCCGGCCGTGGCGTGCGTGGTCGTCTGCGTGGGCGGCGGCGGGCTGCTCGGGGGGATCGCCAGCTTCGTGCGACGCGTCGCCCCGCACGTGCGCATTGCCGGGTCGCAGGGTGTCAACACGGCGGCCATGGCCCGATCGCTGGCGGCCGGGCGCGTGGTCGAGATCCCGAACGCGCCGACGCTCGCCGACGGCCTCGCCGGCCAGATCGACGAGAGCGCGCTCGCGATCGGTCGCGCCAGCCTCGACGAGATCGTGACGCTCACCGAGGCGGAACTCGCGTCGACCATCGCCTGGCTCGCGCACCACCAGGGCGCGGTGGTCGAAGGTGCGGGCGCGGCGGCCGCGGGGGCGGTGTTGCACCGGAAGCTCCGCGAGCTGCCGACGCCCGCAGCGGTCATCCTGTCCGGCGGGAACATCGACCGCGAGCGCTTCGACGCGGCGGTCGCCGAGGCCGAGGCGCTGGCCGGCGCCCCGTAGGCGCCCCACGGTCGCCCGACGGGCAGACGAAGGCAGGGGCCGGGGAGCGGCACGCTGTGCACCTGCTCCCCGGCCCCTGCGATCGTCCGATCGTCCCCGCTGATGACTGGTCCGCTCGTCTCGCTATTGCGGCGCCGGAGCGCTGCCGTTCGTCTCGCCCGTTCTGTTCTCGCCGCCCTCGCGCTGAACGCCGGCGCCGCCGCCGTTCTCGGAAGTCGACGCGTTCTGCCCGCCGCGGCCCCCGCGAGTGCTCCGCGCGCCGCCGCCTTCGCGGCCGATCGCCGCCATGTGCGCCCGGTCGCGGCTCACGATCTCGCCGCCCTTGCGGCCGGCCTGTCGCGCCTCGTCCGGCGTCCACTCGTGGGCGGTGCCCTTCTCGTGCGCCGCCCGCCCGCCCTTGCTGGCGATCTCGCGCTGCCGTGCGGGGTCCATGGATGCGAACCCACGGTTGCTCTTCGGCCGCGCGCCCGGCCCGTCGGTGCGCCGCCCGCCCTCGCGCGCATTGCGCGACCGCTCGTCGTCTGCCGCCGGCGTCACATCGCGGTCGTTCCGCTCCGCCATACCGCCTCCTTCTCGATCGTGTGGGGTGGTTCTGCCTTCCTGCTCGGCCGAAGGGCCTCGGCGCCCGCCAGTCGCTGCGTCATTCCCCGGGGCGCCGTCCGCGGCGCTCCGTGTTCGACGCTCGCTGCCCCCCGCCGCTCCCACCAGAGTCACGCATAGTGGCGGGGAAAACGCGCAAACTGCGGGCCGAAGTGAGCCTTTCGGCCTAACAGTCGAGGCCGCTCCGCTAAGTCCCTCGCCGCCCGGCACCCACTGCACTCTCCGCGGCCGGCCGGCCCGAGAGCGAGTTCGGTGCGTCGAGGTTCGCGCCGTCATCGACGCTCACGCCCAGCCGGTGAATCAGCTCACCGCCGAGCCAACCAGTGAAGAACACCAGCGCCGTCCCCGCGATGGAAAGGAGCACGGCGAACGTGGGCGGCGCCTGCGGTGAACCGCTGCGCAGGAATCCACTCACGGCGAACAGCGCCAGCACGAGCACGTTCCCGAGCCCGTGCCACAATCCGACCTGCCTCGCCCGCGTTCCCACAGGGATCGCGAACCAGTCGATCCATCCGGGCACCGCCGCCAGGAGCCCGGAGAGTACGCCCGCAACGATCATCCAATACGCCGCGTCCGCCAGCCGCGCACTCTCGTTGAACAGGTGGATCACGTCGAACACCGTCGCCGTCGACAAGAGTCCCAGCGGGTAGACGATGAGAATCGGATGCGCGGGATGGCGCAGAACCTTGAAGCGACTTTCCATGAAGCTTCAGCTCTAGCTACGAGGGACGAGGAGCGGGGACGAGGTACGGGGTACGAGGCGCGGCGGAGCACGACCGCCGCTGTCGCGTCCCTCGTCCCTGCTCGTCATCCCGCCGCCGTCTCCCCGCCCAACAGCGTCAACACTTCGCCCGTGATGTAGCTCGAGTCAGCGTTCGAGGCGAAGAACACGTACGCCGGCGCGATCTCCTCCGGCTGCGCGGGGCGCTTCATCGGCTGCTCCGCGCCGAACTTCGCCACCTCCTCCGCCGGCTTCGCCTGCGGATTGAGCGGCGTCCACACCGGACCCGGCGCCACGCAATTCACGCGAATCTTTCGCTCCACGAGGTTCTGCGCCAGCGACTTGGTGAACGCGTGAATCGCCCCCTTCGTCGCCGAGTAGTCGAGCAGGTCCTTGCTCCCCTCGAGCCCCGTGATCGAGCCGGTGTTCACGATGGCGCCGCCCTCCTTCAGGTGCGCGAGCGCCGCCTTCGCCATGTAGAAGTAGCCGTAGATGTTGGTCTTGAAGGTGCGGTCCCACTGCGCCTCGGTGATCTCGTCGATGCTCTTCACGTTTTTCTGGAAGGCCGCGTTGTTCACTAGCACGTCGAGCGCCCCGAGCTCCCGAACGGTGCGCTCCACCGCCTGGCGGCAGAACTCCGGGTCGGTGACGTCGCCGGGCAGGAGGACGCAGCGGCGCCCCTCGCCTTCCACGGCCGCGCGCGTCTCGTCGGCGTCGGGCTGCTCCTCGGGCAGATACACGATCGCCACGTCCGCCCCCTCGCGCGCGTAGAGCACGGCGACGGCCCGACCGATGCCCGAGTCTCCGCCCGTGATCAGCGCGACTTTGCCCGCCAGCTTTCCCGCGGCCCGGTAGAGGGGCGCATCGTACTGCGGGCGCGGCTCGAGCTTCTTCTCGAGCCCCGGAAACTCCTGATGCTGCGCCGGGAGCGGCGGCGTGGGATACTGCTCCTGCCGCTCGATCTCGCGCGCGGCCGTCTCGCCGCGGCGAGATCCGGCGCCGGCCCCTTGCTGCGGCGCCGAGCGGCTCCCCCCTCGCGCCGGCGGGGCGGCCGCGCCGGCATCCCGCGACGGCCGCTCCTCCTGCTCGTCGCCTACCGCCGCCGGGTCCTTCTTCTCGTCGTTCGCCATGATCGATCCTCCACGTAGCGCCTAACCGCTGTGGCAGCGTCCGCCACGGGGCCCACCGTGGAGTGGCAACTTGCAGGCCCCATATGCCGCCGGCGCTCCGTCTCACGAGCGCCGAGGGTCCGATCTCTCTAATGTTTCCGATGGCTCCGATCTCTCCGAGCGCGTCGACCGAGCTCGCGCGCGAAGTCTCTCGAACGGTCTCGGCAACTTACGGCAGACACGCGAACTCGGCTAGACGCGAATCCACATTGATCGCATTAAAGTCCTCTTAGAGTGGTCATGAAGTCCGCTTGCGCCCTCGTATATTCAGCGCATGTCGCTCACCCTCGGCTTTCTCGGCACGGCGGCCTCGCGCCCAACGGTCGAACGCAACGTCTCCTCGCTCGCCCTCGTGCGCGAAGGGGAGACGCTGCTCTTCGACTGCGGCGAAGGCACGCAGCGGCAGATGATGCGGTACGGGGTCTCGTTCAACCTGGGCGACATCTTCTTCACCCACTTCCACATCGACCACGTGCTGGGCGTCGTGGGGCTCACCCGCACCATGCAGCTCCAGGGACGCACCGAGCCGCTGCGGCTGTGGGGGCCGAAGGGGGCGCTGCGCTCGCTGCGGCAGTGGACGGGCCTCGGCGGGGAGCGGCTCGCCTTCCCGGTGGAGATCGACGAGCTGCAGCCCGACTACCCGGTCAAGCGCAACGGCTACTCGATCCTCCCCTTCCCCGTCGACCACCGCGGCGCGCCGGCGTACGGCTACGCCCTCGTCGAAGACGATCGCCTCGGACGCTTCAACCCCGACCGGGCGCGCGCGCTCGGGATTCCCGAGGGGCCGCTCTGGGGGCAGCTCCACCGCGGGCGATCGGTGACGCTCGACGACGGGCGCGTGATCGATCCGTCGTCACTCGTCGGCGCCACGCGCCCGGGGCGCCGCGTCGTGATCACCGGCGACACGCGCCCGTGCGACGCGACGGTCGAGGCGGCGCGCGGCGCGGACCTCCTGGTGCACGAGGCGACGTTCGCCGAGGAGGAGGCCGCGCGCGCGGTCGAGACGGGACACTCCACCGCCCGCGAGGCGGCCCGGATGGCGGAGCGGGCTGGCGTGCAGCGGCTGGTGCTCACGCACTTCTCGGCGCGTTACTCGCGCGACGCCAGCGACTTGGAGCGCGAGGCGCGGACGGTCTTCGCCAACGTCATGACCGCGCGCGACGGCACCGAGATCGACGTGCCGTTCGCACCCGAGCGAGCCGCCGAGCCGGAGTGTGGGACGAGCGCGACGCTCTAGCATGGGGTGCGGTCAATCTCCGTAACATTGGTCGCGGAGTGCTACCTGACCTATTGCTGTCTTGGCGTGAGCGCGAACAAACAGTCGTTTGTGCCGCCGCTCGCCGATCGGTTGGGCTCGGCACGTCGACAACTCGAATTCTGCCGCGCCCTCGGCCTGCCGGTGATCTGACCCGGATCTGACCGGGATCTAACGGCGAGCGTTCGACCGGCGCTGCCGCCCGAGGCGACGCGCCGACGGCCCGCCGCCTGACTCGGACGCGTCAGGCGGCGGGCCGTTCGCGTCGCCGAGCGCACCTAACGATCGTGCGCGGCGGCCACTACGCCGGCACGGGCTGCGGGCGCGCGCTCGAGATGGGCATCGACCGCCTGAAGAGCCGCGCCAGGTCACGGTCGGTGAGCGACTCGAGCACGTCCTCGGGCGACAGCCGAGCGGTCACGTTCCGCGCCTCGACGCCGTCCGAGAGGTACCACGCGTAGCGGTTCAGGCTCGAGCTGCCGGGGTCGGGGTGGACGAAGACGACCGTCGCGTTCGTCGATCCCGGCGTCTGAACTCGGACGCGCCACTCGATGCCGCCAGGCCCTCGAAAGACTTTCATGCTGGGATGCGCGAGAGAGCAGGCAGGCACGACGGCCTGCCCGGAGCTCGCGGTCGCTTAGGCGACCGCGAGCGGGGGGATGGGCCGCCGGCCGTCGTAGTCGGCGCCGACGTCGCGCCAGTACTGCACGGAAGGCTCGCCGAGCCGCCAGCACAGGTACGCCCGACGGCCGCCGATTACGGTCGGGAAGTCGACGAGCCCCAGGTCGTACTGCTTGTTCAGCTCGACCCCGAGCTCGGCGAGCTCCGCCTCGAAGCCCGCGATCTCCACCGCCAACGCCTGCACTTCGCGCTCGAGCTCCTGCGCCCGGGCGTCCTGCCGGTCGGCGGTGCTGCGAATGCTCACCACCTCGAACTCACGTACCCGGTCCTGCCAGCGCCGGTACTGCGCGACGACGTCCTCGACGATGCGGCGGACCAACGGGAGCGTCCGGTTGGCCTGCTCGACGGTGAACACCTGCTTGCCCATGGTTGGAGGATGCACGAGCAGGGTGGCGGCGCGCAAGCGGCCCCGCGGGCCGGTAGTGGGCCAGCTTGCGGGGGTCATCCCGCAGGAGCGCCGCTCGTGCGGGACGACACCGGCAAACCGATCTACTGGCCGCGGGCCGCGCCTCAGCGCTCGCGCCCGGCCTCTTCGGCGTGGCGCTCCTCGAGGCGCCGGCGGCGGCGCTCCTTGGCTGCCTCGTACCGCCGCAGCTCGTCCGCCGTCTCGGGGATGACGGGAGGTACGGGGATGGGCCGCCCGGTCCGATCGACGGCGACGAAAGTGAGATAGCACGAGTTGGTATGCCGGCGCCGCCCGGTCGTCAGCTCCTCGGCTTCGACTCGGACCCCGACCTCCATGGAGGTCTTGCCGGTGAAGTTGACGCTGGCCTTGCACACGACGAGGTCGCCGACCTGAATGGGCGCCCGGAAGTCGACACGGTCGATGGACGCCGTGACGCAGGCGGAGCGCGCGTGTCGGAACGCCGCCACCGCCGCGACCTTGTCCACCATCGACAG
>Ga0307405_10000264_pt1 | contig 19247 bp, 17 predicted proteins | sample 322Cmetagenome_2_FD_203311 | JGI IMG/M metagenome (GOLD analysis project Ga0307405, IMG submission 203311) | Maize rhizosphere microbial communities from greenhouse at UC Davis, California, United States - 322HYB-C-1 | ecosystem: Host-associated > Plants > Roots > Rhizosphere > Soil | place...
CATCTGAGTGGCTTTTTTTGAATCTTGGAGCGGGAAACGAGACTCGAACTCGCGACCCCGACCTTGGCAAGGTCGTGCTCTACCAACTGAGCTATTCCCGCGTCTTGGTGTGGCGCATTCTATAGATTCCAAACACGCCGTCAACCCTTTGATTCAAAAAAGTTTTATTTCGGATCGACATCAGTCCGCAGGTGCGGCCAGGCGGCGCGCAGGTATTGAACCATCGACCACAGCGTCAAACCAGCGGACACCAGCAGCAAGCCGTAACCCAACAGGACCCAGAAGGTGAAGTCCGAAGGATTCGCCAGCAGGATCACCAGCGCGAGCATCTGCGCGGCGGTTTTCCATTTACCGAGGTTCGACACGGCGACCTGGGCGCGGGCACCCAACTCGGCCATCCATTCACGCAACGCCGAGACGACGATTTCGCGGCCGATGATCACTGCCGCCGGCAGGGTCAGCCAGAGGTTGCCGTGTTCTTGCACCAGCAGCACCAGGGCCACCGCGACCATCAGTTTGTCGGCCACCGGGTCGAGGAACGCGCCGAACGGCGTGCTTTGCTCCAGGCGTCGGGCGAGGTAGCCGTCGAGCCAGTCCGTCGCGGCGGCGAAGGCAAAGACCGAGGCTGAGGCCACGTAGCTCCAGTGGTACGGCAAGTAGAACAACAATATGAAGATCGGGATGAGCAGGACGCGTAGAACGGTAATCAGGTTTGGGATATTCATCGGCACAACTGGCTACGAGGTTGACGGGCATTCTACTCGCTATGCAGGTTCGCATAAATCGACTCTGCGAGCTTTTTACTGATACCGGGTGCTTTGGCTATCTCCTCGATGCTGGCACGAGACAGTTCCTGCAATCCACCAAAATGTTTCAACAGATCACGCCGGCGCGTCGGCCCGACCCCTGCCACGCCTTCCAGCGTAGAGGTACGGCGGGTCTTGCCACGGCGGGCGCGGTGCCCCGTGATGGCGAAGCGGTGGGCTTCGTCGCGGATCTGCTGGATCAAGTGCAATGCCGGCGAATCGCCCTTGAGGGTGAATTCGTGGGCCGCGTCGTTCAGGTACAAGGTTTCGAAACCCGCCTTGCGCGTCGCGCCCTTGGCTACGCCGAGCAGGATCAGGTCCGGGACCGCCAGCTCGTTGAGTACGTCGCGGGCCATGGATAACTGGCCTTTGCCACCGTCCACCAACAGGATGTCCGGCAACTTGCCCTCGCCGTCCTTGATCTTGCCGAAGCGCCGCATCAGTGCCTGGTGCATGGCGGCATAGTCATCGCCCGGGGTAACGCCTTCGATGTTATAGCGCCGGTAATCGGATTTGATCGGGCCTTCAGGACCGAACACCACGCAGGAGGCAACGGTCGCCTCGCCGCTGGAGTGGCTGATGTCGTAGCACTCGAGCCGCTGCGGCGGCTCATCCAGATGCAGGACATCGGCCAAGGCATCGAACCGTGCCGCGACGTGCTGGCGGTTGGCCAGGCGCGCGCCAAGGGCCTGTTCGGCGTTGGTCACGGCCAATTGCTGCCAGCGCGCGCGCGTTCCACGCACTCGGTGACTGATGGTCAGTTCTCGACCGCGAAGCTTGTCGATGGCTTCGATCAGGGCCGGGAAGTCTTCGTGGACCACGTTGACGATCAACTCGCTGGGCAAGTCGCGTTCCGGGCTGCTGATGTAGTACTGGCCCAGGAAAGCGGCCATGACTTCCGCCACGTCTTCCTCTATCCCTACCTGAGGGAAGAAATTCTTGCTGCCCAGCACCCGACCGCCCCGCACACTGATGAGATGCACGCAGGCGCCACCGGGGTTGACGAACGCGGCGACGACATCGACGTCGCCGCTGCCGCCCTCCATGCTCTGCTGGTCCTGTACACGACGCAGCAACCCGATCTGGTCGCGCAACTCCGCGGCGCGTTCGAATTCAAGGTTGATCGAAGCCTCTTCCATGGCGGCCGACAGTTCATCGGTCAGCGCATTGCTGCGCCCCTCCAGGAACATGACCGAGTGACGCACGTCCTCGGCATAGACCTCGGGCTCGACGAGCCCGACACACGGCGCCTTGCAGCGTTTGATCTGGTGTTGCAGGCAGGGCCGGGTCCGATTCTTGTAATAGCTGTCTTCGCATTGGCGCACGAAAAAGGTTTTTTGCAGCAGGCTCAGGCTTTCACGGATTGCCCCGGCGCTGGGGTATGGGCCGAAATACCGGCCCTTGGCCTTCTTGGCCCCACGATGAATGCTCAGGCGTGGAAAGGCCCCGTCGGACAGGAACACGTACGGGTATGATTTGTCGTCCCGCAACAGGATGTTGTACGGCGGCCGCCATTCCTTGATCAGCGTCTGCTCAAGCAGCAGCGCCTCGGTTTCATTGGCGGTGATGGTAGTTTCGATTTGCGCGATGCGCCCCACCAGCGCGGCGGTTTTCGGTGCGAGGCCCGTCTTGCGGAAGTAGCTGGCCAGGCGCTTCTTGAGGTTCTTGGCCTTGCCGACGTAAAGCAGGCGCGCATCGCTGTCGAACATGCGGTACACGCCGGGACGGCCGCTGCAGGTGGACAGGAAAGCACTTGGATCAAACTGTTCAGTCATTATCAGGCGCTGGCATCGACCATGCCATGACGCACCGCCAGCAGCGTCAACTCGACGTCACTGCTGATCGAAAGCTTTTCGAAGATACGGTAACGGTAGGTATTGACGGTCTTGGGCGACAGGCACAGCTTATCGGAAATGATCTGGACCTTCTGGCAGCCGACGATCATCAGCGCAATCTGGATTTCTCGTTCGGACAGCGCATCGAAGGGCGAATCGTTGGTCGGCTGGAACGACTTGATTGCCAATTGCTGGGCGATTTGCGGGCTGATATAGCGCTGCCCGGCAAATACCAGGCGGATTGCCTGGACCATCTCGTTCAAGCCGGCGCCCTTGGTGAGGTAGCCCGCCGCGCCCGCCTGCAACAACCGGGTGGGAAACGGATCTTCCTCACAGACAGTCACCGCGACGACCTTGATGTCCGGATGACTGCGCAGCAGCTTACGCGTGGCTTCAAGGCCGCCGATGCCCGGCATCTTGACGTCCATGAGCACCACGTCGGGTTTCAATTCACGCGCCTTGATCAGGGATTCCTCCCCGGATTCGGCTTGGCCAACTACTTGCAGGCCATCAATGTCAGCCAGCATTCGTGTAATGCCCGTACGGACGAGATCATGGTCGTCGACCACTAACACCCTAATCAAGCAGACACCTCACGATTTGGTCTTGTATGGGTTGCCAACACCTTAGCAAAAAGCACTCGGCAGACCTAGGGCAAACGGGCAGATAAAAGTTACAACAAATCTTCGAACTCGATATTCGAAGCCTCAAGCATGGGCGTCTCGCTGCATTCTAAAGAAACACTCATCTTCCCCGACCACCCTCAGCCCCATGCGCTCGTAGAGTTCCCGGGCCGGATTGTCTTTGAAAACGGTAAGCCGCAACGCCGGGCGATGTTCAACTGCCACCATCGCCCAGACCTGTCCTATCGCCCAGGTTCCGGCGCCCTGTCGACGAAACGCCTTGTCGATCTGTAACTCTCGAATATACAAAGCGCGCGCATCACGACTGAGACTGACAAAACCCAGCGTTTGTTCATGGCGGCAGATTATCCAGTTCTGGCGGATGACCCACGCCAGATCGAACGCCTCGTCCTGCCACAGCAAATCATGGCGCAGGTAATAGGGAAGCATGTTGCTGCAAGTCAGCTGACGTGCAAACTCAATGTCACGGGCTTCAGCCGGGCGCCATTCAAGACTCATCGAAACCTCGTCACAGCGCCATGGCCTGACCCGCCCACCCGCTGTCGCCGCGTCGAGCGATGACCAATGCCTCCCCCACGCCTTGAGCCGCAGCCAGCAGCGAACCATCCGGACCCCAGATTGCGCTGCGACCGGCCGACTCCCACCCTCCGGTAGCACCACCATGATTGGCCATCAACACGGCCATGGCATGTTGCCGGGCATAGCTTTGCAGCAGCGTGGTGTCCGGCTCGTAGCCACCCTTGCTGATCAAGACGCCTGCCGCGTACACCGTGGTGCCCTGCCCCGCGGCCGAGGCGGCATGACAGGCGTGGGTGAAGTCGGCGCAGACCGCCAAGGCGACCTGATCCAAATCCATTGGCAACATTGGGCCGCCATGGCCGGGCGCAAAAACGACCTCTTCTCCCGTATGCAAGTGTTGCTTGCTATAGACCCCGAGGGAGCCATCGGCACCGAGGATAAGTGCGCCGATCAGTACTGGCTCGCTTGTCGACAGGCGGATCGGCATGCCGACGACGGTCGTCAAGCACAGCTCTTGCGCCAAGTCGCGCAGCGGCTGCAAGAGGCTGTCATTGGGGAGGATCGCGAGTTTTGCCGCCAGGCCCAGCTCATAGCCAGTAAGCGACAACTCAGGGAAAACCAACAGCTTCACGTCTTGCTCGGCGGCGGCCTGCATGAAACGCAGATGCGCCATGACATTGGCGTGAACATCTCCGGCGACGGAAATGGCTTGTGCGGCGGCAAAGACTGAAGCGTTCATGGATCTTCCAAAAGAGTCAGCACAACTCAGAAGTTTGTCATAAAGCCCATCGGACTCAAGCGAGGCGACTGTTTTTAAATGCCCGATAGCATTTTCTTATTGAACGGCTGCCTCGCGCTCTTGTAAGCTCGGACCATTCATCGGAGACAGATCATGTTCAACGCCCGCTCACCGCTTCAACCTGTCAGCGCCTCGCGCTCGGTTGCGGCTGCCCGGGCGAACAGCGTACAGACTCCGGTCAGCTTTTATTTTGGGTATTGGTTTAGCCACTGGCGCGCCTGATACCCAACCGGCGCCCCATTTTCAACGGGTCGCCTTCCAGAGTTTTCCAAACCCCCGGTCGGCCTCCCGACCGGGGGTTTTGTTTTTTCAGGCCCCAGACATTTGCAGCATCAAACAACTTGAGGATTGAGCCATGAACTACGCCACTTATTACCGTTACGACAGTTTTTCCGCCTGGCGATTTACCAGCCACCGCTCGGGACAGCTTGCCGCCTCCGATCGGTCACCTACCGGTGGCATGCCTACGTTGCGGGCCATTACGGCCAATTGTCGAACACCCAAATAGGGCCGGCGCGCGGGAATGAACCCGCAGCCCCGCCCAGGAAGCCAGATCATGAATTCGTCCGTCTCCGCTTTGCCGCTGTCCACACTCAACCCTGCCAATGAAGCCCTGACCCTGCGCTTGCCGAGTGCATTACAGCTCAAGCAACAATTGCCGCTTGATAATGCATTGAGCCAACAGGTCAACGCCCATCGCCAAGCCATCCGCGCGATCCTTGACGGCGAGGACTCCCGCCTGCTGGTCATCGTCGGCCCTTGCTCGATCCACGATCCAGAATCCGCTCTCGAATACGCCGCCAACCTCGCTCGCCTTGCCCGGGAAGTGAGCGACAGCATGCTGTTGGTGATGCGCGCCTACGTGGAAAAGCCTCGCACCACTGTGGGCTGGAAGGGTCTGGCCTACGATCCCCATCTCGATGGCAGCGATGACATGGCCACCGGCCTCGAGCTGTCGCGGGAGTTGATGCGTGAGATGCTGCGACTCGGCCTACCCGTGGCCACCGAACTGTTGCAGCCCATGGCAGCCAGCTACTTCGATGACCTGCTGAGTTGGGTCGCCATTGGTGCTCGGACCACCGAATCACAGATTCACCGGGAAATGGCCAGCGGACTGGGCATGCCAGTGGGCTTCAAGAACGGCACCGACGGTGGGGTCGGCATCGCCTGCGACGCCATGCGCTCAGCGGCGCATCCCCATCGCCATTTCGGCATCGACAGCCAGGGGCACCCGGCCGTCATACAGACCCAGGGCAACCCCGATACCCACCTGGTATTGCGCGGTGGCCATCGCGGACCGAATTATGATCGCCAAAGCGTGGCGCAAATCCACGGCGACCTCACGCGCCTGAAAATCCCGGCCCGCATCCTGGTCGATTGCAGCCACGCCAACAGCGGCAAGGACCCGTTGCGCCAGCCCCAGGTATTCGAAGACGTGCTGGAACAGCGAGTGCAAGGCAACCGTGCGCTCGTCGGCATGATGCTCGAAAGTCACCTGTTCGAGGGCTGCCAGCCGTTGGGCGCGACGATGCGCTACGGTGTATCGGTCACCGATGGATGCCTTGGCTGGGCGTCGACCGAGCAACTGCTGCGCCAGGCTCACCGCAGGTTGCGACTGGGGGCCTGAACGGCTCGACGTTTCTCTGCCTTGTGGCGCGGGAGCAAGCTTTCCTCGCCGCAAGGGTTGTCGTTTGAGCTTGCCTCAGACCCTGGGCCGAACCTGAACGGTAATATCCGCCGAGCGCTGGTGCACATCATCCAGACGCTCGACCTGATAGAAGACACGCACCGATTGTTCTCGCTGTGCTTGCCAATAGGTAGCCGGCACCGTGAAGACGACCGGCTGGCCGGCCGTGGCTTCAGTGATCTCACGCTCCAGGACGTACGGGTAGCTTCCGTTGCATTGCAACCAGACCAACTCGCCCGCTTCCAACCCAACACCATCGATGACAACGGTCGCGGCTCCCTGCAGCCCCTCGACATCCAGCCAGTCCTCTATCAGCTCCGGTATCCTCGGCGCTTCCAGCGGCGGGCGTACCAATGGGCCTAGCCAGACGGATAACGGCTCGGCGCGACGCACTGAGTGCCCTCGCCTGACGACATAGCTCAAGGTCAACGAATGCCCCGAATAGGGTGCGATGTCCACATGATCGATCCAGAGTGACAATCTGTTTCCGACCGCGTGAGCCTCGATATCCAGTACGTCGCGCCACAACGGCTTGGAATCCAAAGTGGCGAGGAGAATCAATCGATCGCCGGCCGCCATGTTCGAATAAGGCCGCACAGTCACCGTCGTGCCTTCGGCCAGCCGTCCCGGGTCAAGACTGCCGCCCACCGCGTCATTGGCGATCAGTGGCAACAATTGCGGAGCGCTATCGCCGATCTGCAATTGAAGCGCTTGAGAGACCAACACGGCGGGCAACTGCTTACCGGTAACTCGGTACGAGATTTCCAGCGAGCCACCATCAAGCTCAGCGATATGAGGCTCACGCACGACAAAGACCATGCTGCGGCCGACCTGACGCTGCGTGACGAACCGGCGTATTTCGTGGCGGTAATGCTCGCCCTCATTATTGAGTCCGTGCCAATAAAGCAGCAGCTCATCTCCACACGCCATCATCGGGTACGGCTTGATGGAGACGACAGCCCTGCTCCAGGCCGGATCAATGACGCCCTCGCGGGCCCTGGCCAGCGAGGGGGGCGCTAGTTTTCGCAGTGAAAGCCGGCTTCTGCCAGCAGATGATTCAAGGGTCATTTCCAGGCTCCAATCCTTTGGGAAAAGGCACCGTTTCCCGTAACGGCGCCAGACGAAACCATTAGAACGCCGACGCCCGAGTCATACAGCCAGACAACACGACACACAGAGTGGTCTCTTGCGCCTGCCGGTGTGAGTTTCATAGGCATTGGGCTATCGGAAGTGTCCGAATCCAAAATGCCGCCTGACGTCTGTGGAAAGTTTCTCGCGCTTTTTATTCCTATTTCCGCAGCCACCTGCGGTTTCGTCCTACACCGCTCACTACCGGCCTGGATTAAAGTGGTGCCGCAAACATCACATGAACCTCTTCGAAAAAGGTACGAACATGCAACGGAATGCAACCACCCGTTTTCCCATCCTTTTGGTACATGGTTTGTTCGGGTTCGACAGGGTCGGCCCGCTCGAACTTTTCCATCATGTCAAACAGGCATTGCGCACCGCAGGTGCCCGAGTGTTCATCCCGTATGTATCCGCGACACACTCCAACGAAGCGCGCGGCGAACAGTTGCTAGCCCAGATGGAACGGATTCTTGAAGGAACCGGAGCCGCCAAGGTCAACCTCATCGGCCACGGGCAAGGTGTGTTGGCCGCCCGTTATGCCGCCGCACTGGCGCCAGACACTGTCGCCTCCGTCACTTCGGTCAGCGGCCCCAACCAGGGGTCGGAACTCGCTGACTTCCTGCGCAAGGCCCTGACGCCGGGCCGCTTGCCGGAGCACGTGGCGAATCGAGTCGCCACACTTTTCGCCGATTTCATCACGCTGCTCAGCGGCCAGGCACAACTGCCACAAAATGCAATTGCAGCACTGGCGGCGCTGACCACCGAAGGCGTGGGTGCATTCAATGACAAGTATCCACAAGGCCTGCCCCAGAACTGGGGAGGCCATGGGCCGCAACTGGTCAATGGCGTACGTTATTACTCCTGGAGCGGCACGGTGCAGGACACGCCGAGTCACAATGGCGATCAAATGGCCGATTCGTTGAATGATTTCTGCCGGGCTTTTTCCAAATACTTCACCACCGAGGCCGGGCAGAACGATGGCATCGTCGGACGCTTCAGCTCACATCTGGGAAAAGTGATCCGTTCCAACTACCCAATGAGTCACCTGGACACGATCAACCCGCACACTGGAGAAGGCTTGCGCAAGGGGAGCAATGCGACAGAGCTCTATGTCAGGCACGCAGAACGCTTGCGGCTCGTCGGACTCTGACGCAATTTGGCAACAAACCCGGAATGATTCCGGTAGGCTGGGCGTTTTTTTACAACACTGAAAGGAAATACCCCATGGCCAAAGCCACTGCCCGCCACATCCTGGTTTCCAGCGAAGAAAAGTGCAACGAACTCAAGGCCCAGATTGAAGGGGGCGCCGATTTCGCAGAAATCGCCAAGGCGAACTCTTCATGCCCGTCCAGCCGCCAGGGCGGCGACCTCGGTTCGTTCGGCCCAGGCCAGATGGTCAAGGAATTCGACACCGTGGTGTTCAGCGCCCCGATCAATGTGGTCCAGGGCCCGGTCAAGACCCAGTTTGGCTATCACTTGCTGGAAGTGACCAGCCGCCAGGACTGATCCCGGCCCAGGCTGTTTACTCGATGGCTGTCTGAATCATTGTGGCGAGGGGCCCTCCCTTCGCCTCAAGGCTGGCGATTCACACGTGACTCGCGTACAAATCGTAGTCATCGATAACCCGGCTCTAAGGCTGACAATGCGACTGGCTTTTCCCTCGTGGCTGTTCACTGCCGTGGTCCTGCTGACTGGCGCCGCAGGCGTGGATGCCGCACCACAACATGCCCTGACCGTTTATGGCGAACCGGCCAAGTACGCCGAAGGCTTCGCCCACTTTGCCTACGCCAATCCCCAGGCTCCCAAAGGCGGGACGATGCGCCGTTCGGCCGTGGAGATCGGCCATTTTGACCATGTGCTGCCCTACATCGACAAAGGCATCGGCGTCAGCCAGGTCGACGGCATGCTCTATTCTCCGCTGGCCCAGCGCTCCCTGGACGAACCCTATACCGTCTATGGCCTCGTTGCCGAGAAGATGGAGCGCGCCGAGGATGGCCTTTCCCTGCGCTTCTACCTCAATCCCAAGGCGCGTTTTGCCGATGGCAAGCCCATCACCGCGCAAGACGTGCGCTACAGCTTCGACTTGCTGATGACCCAAGGCAGCCTGCGTTATCGCACGCAATTCGCTGCCGTCAAAGGCGTCGAGGTGGAATCGGAACGCACCGTTCGTTTCGACTTCAAGAACAATGAAAACCGCACCCTGCCGCTGGACGTCGCTACCCTGCCGGTTTTTCCCGAGCACTGGTGGAAGACACGCGACTTCGCCAACGGAGGCGGCTACGAGCCGCCCCTGGGCAGTGGCCCATACCGGGTGAGCAAGGTCGATTCGGGCCGCAGCATCACCTTCGAGCGCAACGCCGACTGGTGGGGCAAGGACCTGCCGGTCAGCCGCGGCCTCTATAACTTCGACCATTTCAGCATTGAGTATTTCGGCGACACCGATGTGGCGCGGCAAGTCCTGCGCGGCGGCGCCTACGACTACAACCGCGAGTTCTCCGCCACGGGGTTTGCCATCGGCTACGACAGCCCGGCCCTGCGCGACGGCCGGCTGCAAAAAGCCCACCTCGCCACCGAGGCGCCCCAGCCGGCCCAGGGTTTCGTGTTCAACCTGCAACGCCCCCAGTTTCAGGACCGCCGCGTGCGGCAGGCGCTGGCCATGCTCTGGGATTTCGAATGGAGCAATCGCCAGATGATGCGCAACGCCTACGTGCGCCAGCAAAGCTTTTTCTCCAACACTGATCTCGCCGCCCGGCAGTTGCCCGATGCGGGGGAACTGGTGATCCTCGAACCGCTGCGCGGCAAAGTGCCGGACGAGGTGTTCAGCCAGGTATTCCAGGCGCCGAAAACCGACGGCAGCGGTGTCATACGTGACAAACAACTGCAAGCGCTGGCGCTACTGGAGCAGGCCGGCTGGAAGCCTCGCGGCGACCGGTTGGTGAATGCCGAAGGCGAGCCGCTGAGCTTCACGTTCCTGAATACCCAGAACGGTATCGACCGCCTGCTGTTGCCCTACAAGCGCACCCTGGCACAAATCGGCATCGACATGAGCATTCGGCGCATCGACTCGTCCCAGTACGTCAATCGGCTCATGAGTCGCGACTACGACATGATCATCACTGGCTATCCGGTCAGCACCTCGCCGGGCATGGAGCTCTACAACTATTTCGGCTCGGCGGCGGCCAACGACCCGGGGGCGAACAACTACATGGCCTTGCAGAACCCTGCCGTGGACGCCCTTATCGATGGCCTGGTCAAGGCCACCACCCAGGACGACATGCTCCGCCACGCCCATGCGCTGGACCGGGTGCTGCAGTGGAACTACTACTGGATTCCCAACTATTACCCGCCAGGCAGTTCGACCGTCTGGTGGAACCGCTTCGGCATGCCGAAAGTACAGGCGAGCAATGACGAAGCCATCGAGAGCTGGTGGGAAGTCAGCACCACGCCCCTGACCAACGAACAGATGACCGCCGAACGCATCAAGCGTGGCTCACCGGGAGGGCATCACTGATGTGGGCCTATATTGCGCGGCGCCTGCTGCTGATTATTCCGACGCTGGTGATCATCCTCCTGGTGAACTTCGTCATCGTCCAGGCCGCGCCGGGCGGGCCGGTGGAACAGGCCATCGCCCAGTTGCAGGGTGTCGGCAGCACCGGCGTCGGCAGCTCGGGCAATGCCATGACCGGCAGCTCCCGCGCCAGCCGGGGCCTGGACCCGCAACTGATCAAGGACATCGAGAAACAGTACGGCTTCGACAAGCCCGCCCACGAGCGCCTGTGGCTGATGCTCACCAGTTACGCCCGCCTGGATTTCGGCAAGAGCTTCTTCCGCGGCGCCACGGTGACCGACCTGATCCTGGAAAAAATGCCGGTGACGATTTCCCTCGGGCTCTGGGCGACGCTGATCACCTACCTGGTGTCGATTCCCCTGGGCATTCGCAAGGCGGTGCGCCACGGTTCGGCATTCGACGTGTGGAGCAGCACCGCGATCATCATCGGCTACGCCATGCCGGCATTCCTGTTCGCGATGTTCCTGATCGTGGTTTTCGCTGGCGGCACCTCGCTCAACTGGTTTCCGGTGCGCGGGCTGGTCTCGGACAACTTCGAATCCCTGTCGACGCTGGGCAAGATCGCCGACTACTTCTGGCACCTGGTGCTACCGGTCACGTCGCTGGTAATCGGCGGCTTCGCCACCCTGACCATCCTGACCAAGAACTCGTTCCTCAACGAGATCACCCGGCAATACGTGGTCACCGCGCGGGCCAAGGGAATGAGCGAACGCCGCGTGCTGTACGGGCACGTGTTCCGCAATGCGATGCTGCTGGTGGTGTCGGGCATTCCCCAGGCGTTCATCAGCGTATTCTTCGCCGGATCGTTGCTGATCGAGGTGATCTTCTCCCTCGACGGCCTGGGGCGCATGAGCTATGAAGCCGCCGTGTCCCGGGACTATCCGGTGGTGTTCGGTTCGCTGTTCATCTTCACGCTGTTCGGCCTGCTGATCAAACTCATCGGCGACCTCTGCTACACGCTGGTGGACCCGCGTATCGACTTCGCCGCGAGGAACGCCTGATGTTCAAGTTATCGCCCTTGGGGCGGCGGCGTTTCGAGCGCTTCAAGAAAAACCGTCGTGGCTGGTGGTCGCTGTGGCTATTCATCGGGCTTTTCGTCCTGTCACTCGGCGGTGAACTGATCGCCAATGACAAGCCGCTGGTGATGAGCTACGAGGGTTCGCTGTATTTCCCGGTGTTCAAGCGCTACACCGAACAGGAATTCGGTGGTCAGTTGCCGTTCCAGGCCGATTACCGCAGCAACTATGTGCAGAACCTGATCCACAAGGGCAACGGCTGGCTGCTGTTCCCACCCATTGCGTTCAGCGCCGACACGCCCAACTATGACCTCGATCAACCGGCCCCAAGCCCGCCATCGAGCGTCAATTGGCTGGGCACCGACGACCAGGCCCGGGACGTCATGGCGCGGGTCATCTTCGGTGCGCGGGTGTCGATCCTGTTCGCCCTGGCGCTGACCGCCATCAGCGCGCTGATCGGCATTGCCGCCGGGGCCTTGCAGGGTTATTACGGCGGCTGGGTGGATCTGCTGGGACAACGCCTGCTGGAGGTCTGGTCCGGGCTGCCGGTGCTCTACCTGCTGATCATCCTGTCGGGTTTCGTCGAGCCCAACTTCTGGTGGTTGCTGGGGATCATGGCGCTGTTTTCCTGGCTGGCCCTGGTGGACGTGGTACGCGCCGAGTTCCTGCGCGGGCGCAACCTTGAATACGTCAAGGCCGCCAGGGCTTTGGGCCTGTCCGACCGCAAGGTGATCGTGCGGCACATCCTGCCTAACGCCATGAATGCCACCTTGAGTTACCTGCCGTTCATTCTCACCGGGGCGATTTCCACCCTGACGGCCCTGGATTTCCTGGGATTCGGCATGCCGGCCGGCAGCGCGTCCCTGGGCGAGCTGATCGCCCAGGGCAAACAGAACCTGCAAGCGCCCTGGTTGGGACTGACGGCTTTTTTCACGTTGGCGTTGATCCTTTCCCTGCTGGTATTCATCGGCGAGGCGTTGCGCGACGCCTTTGACCCGCGGTCTTGACCCGCGGTCTTGACCACGATCCATGAACGGAACCTTGAGATGAGCGACAACCTGATCGAAATCCGCGACCTGAGCGTGGCCTTCAACGGCCAGGCGGTGGTGCGCAACCTCTGCCTGGATATCCGCCCCGGCGAATGCCTGGCGCTGGTGGGCGAGTCGGGCTCCGGCAAGTCAGTGACAGCCCATTCGATCCTGCAACTGTTGCCGGAAACCGGCACGCGCACAACCGGCAGCATTCGCTATCGCGGTGAAGAACTGGTGGGTGCCGAGGCGAAGACGCTACGGGAGCTGCGCGGCAACCGGATCGCCATGATCTTCCAGGAGCCGATGACTTCGCTGAACCCACTGCACAGCGTCGAAAAACAGATCGGCGAAACCCTGATGCTGCATCGCGGCCTGGCTGGCAAGGCCGCGCGAGCGCGCATCCTGGAACTACTGGCCCTGGTCGGCATCCAGAAACCCGCCGAACGACTCAAGGCCTATCCGCATCAGCTCTCCGGCGGCCAGCGCCAGCGCGTCATGATCGCCATGGCCCTGGCTTGCGAGCCGGAACTGTTGATCGCCGACGAACCAACCACCGCCTTGGACGTGACGGTGCAGCGCAAGATACTGCTGCTGCTAAAGTCGCTGCAGCAGCGCCTCGGCATGTCCTTGCTGTTGATCAGCCACGACCTCAACCTGGTTCGCAGCATCGCCCAACGGGTATGCGTAATGAAGGCCGGGGAGATCGTCGAGCAGGCGCCTTGCGAGACCCTGTTCAGCACACCGAAACATCCCTATAGCTGCGAATTGCTGCACGCCGAGCCGGAAGGCGAAGCCCTGCCCCGGGATGAACGCGAAGACGTATTGCAAGTGCGGGACCTGCGGGTGAGTTTTGCCTTGGGCGGTGGGCTGTTCCGACGCAAGGAATACTTGCGCGCCGTGGATGGCATCAGCCTGAGCATCCAGCGCGGCAAGACCCTGGGCATCGTCGGCGAGTCCGGTTCCGGCAAATCCACCCTCGGCCAGGCGATCCTGCGGCTGATCGAGTCCGAAGGCAGCATTCGTTTCCAGGGCCAGGCGTTGGATCACCTGTCGCACAAGGAGCTGCGACCATGGCGCAAGCAGATGCAGATCGTCTTCCAAGACCCGTTCGGCAGCCTCAGCCCGCGGATGTCGGTGCAGCAGATCATCAGCGAAGGTCTCGAAGTCCACAGCCCGTCCAGCGCCGAGGCATGCGAGGCGCAGGTGATCCAGGCCCTCAGGGAAGTCGGCCTCGACCCGCAGAGCCGCCACCGCTACCCCCATGAGTTTTCCGGCGGCCAGCGCCAGCGCATCGCCATTGCCCGGGCATTGGTGCTCAAGCCGGCACTGATCCTGTTGGACGAACCGACGTCGGCCCTGGACCGCACCGTGCAAAAACAAGTAGTCACCCTGCTCCGCCAGCTCCAGGAAAAGCACGGTTTGACGTACCTGTTCATCAGTCACGACCTGGCAGTGGTGCGCGCCCTGGCCCATGACATGATCGTGATCAAGGATGGCAAGGTAGTCGAGCAAGGCCCCAGCCAGGACGTCTTCGACGCGCCCCAACATCCCTACACCAGGGAGCTGCTGGCAGCGGCGCATCCAGGATCGGCGTGACGCGATCAGGCGTCGCCGCGCTGGTCCATGGCGTGGGCAAACTCGCCAATCACCTCGACCACCTGTTGCGCGCCACGATGGATATCCAGGATGACCGTGCCCGCCTGGTTCGCCAGCTTCACGCCTTGCTCTGCCTTGAGCGTGCTTGACTGCATGCTGGTCACTGCCTGCCTGGCCAGCTCGCGGTTCTTGCCGACCACGTCGGAGATGGCCACGGTGGCCTGGCTGGTGCGGCGCGCAAGGTTGCGCACCTCATCGGCGACCACCGCGAAACCGCGGCCCTGCTCCCCGGCCCGGGCCGCTTCGATGGCCGCATTGAGTGCCAGCAGGTTGGTTTGCTCTGCGATCCCCCGGATGGCGTCGACGATGCTGCCGATCTCTTCGGACTGAGCGCTCAGGGCGCCGATGCCCATGGCGACCTGCTGCAGTTCATCGGCAATGCTCTGCACCACCGTCACCGTCTGCTGGACGACCGAGGTTCCCAGCTGTGTGTGTTCGTCGGTTCTGCGGGACGTTTCGAAAGCCAGTCTCGCCGCCTTGGATTCAGTTTGGCGCTGCTCGACTTCGCGAGTGATGTCGGTGGCGAACTTGACCACGCCATACAAGCGGCCATTGGCGTCATAGAGCGGGTTGTACGTCGCTTGCAGCCAGACCGTCGCGCCTCGTTTGTCGACGCGCTGGAACTGCCCGCTCATGTATTGGCCACGGTTCAGCGCGGCCCAAAAACCGCGATAGGCTTCGTCCTGCACTTCTCGGGGGTTGCAAAACAGGCGGTGGTGTTGACCGAGCACTTCTTCGCGCCGATACCCCATGACCTTGAGGAAATTCTCATTGACCCGCACTACGGTTCCACTCAGGTCAAATTCGATGACCGCCATCGAGCGGTCTATCGCCTGCATGACACTGGATTCGGCCTGGGCGCGAAGCACGCGCTCATGGCTGTTGCGCAGGATCTGGACAACGCGCTGCACGCCTGAGCCCTGGTCGCGCACCGGGGCGTAGCTTGCCTCCACCCAGATCCCTTCGCCCGCGCGCCGCAGGTGCAGAAACTGGGCCTCGGCGCTTTCGCCGCGTGCCAACTGCTGCCACAACGCCGCGTTTTCCCGACTGCTCCCATAGGCGGGTTCGCAGAACATCGAGTGATGCTTACCCACGACCTCATCGAGGGAATACCCGGTCATCTCGAGAAAAATCGGGCTGGCGCCGAGCACCTGTCCCGTTACCGTGAACTCAACGACTGGCATGGCGCCGTGGAGTGCCGCACGCTCTGCTTCAAGGATCGCCTGCCTGGCCTGAATCTGGTGCAAAGCGTCCTGGTGCTTGCGAGTGCGAATGAACATGGGTACCGCTCCCGGAGACGTTGACTGCATGACGATGGTCCGCCTGAAGGCCGCGACCTTGGCTGGACACTATTAAGCCATCACTTTTCAAAACTTGTACAGTTTTTTGTTTTTGTACAAGTCGCAGATCATGCTTTGTCCACGGTTGTCGGAATCATTTCCAACCCATCTTCCAACGCCTGCTGTCCCGCAGCGCCTGCCAGTCCAAAAGCTCGGTACGCGCGCTGTGAACGGCCTGCAACTCGACCTGGACCGGCGCCCCCAACTCATCGCAAAGCAACTGGATGACCAGGAAATGCTTCTCTCGGTTGACCGGCTCACACGCCGTCCATTTGGAAAGCTTGAGCTTTCGAGGATTAAACTTGTTCATGGAGCGCTCGCGATTTCATGTACATATTCATGCAACTGTACAAGTTTATTGCCGGTCAAACCACGTCGCGTCAGAAGGGAGTGTTGATCAGCCTGCCTGCCCCGGCATAATGCGGCCGAACGACCGGCTGCCTACTGCAAGCCATCCTTTCCTGGAAATGGCCGATGAACCCCACCGAAAGCCTCAAGGATTACAAGCGCGTGCGCACGCTGGCGATCCGCTCGTTGTTCGAGATCATCGAGCAGTCCAGCGAAGGCACGGTGATCGTCGACCGCGATGCAAACATCGTCTGGATGAACGAACGCTACGCACGTCGCTTCGGCCTCAATTCGGCGCAAGAGGCCATCGGCCGGGCCTGTGAAAGTGTCATCCCGGGCAGCCTTTTGCGTGAAGTGGTGCGCACCGGGCGGCCGATCCTGCTGGACATGCAGGACACGCCCAAGGAACCGCTGGTGGTGATGCGCCTGCCGATCCACGACAGCGCCGGCGCGGTGATCGGCGCCATCGGTTTTGCCCTGTTCGATGAGCTGCGCAGCCTGTCGCCGATGCTCAAGCGCTACCTGAGCATGCAGGAAGAACTGGCTTCTACCCGGTCACTGTTGCGGGCACGGCAGACCAAGTACAACTTTGCCCATTTCATTGGCACCAGCGCTGCGGGGCTCGAAGTCAAGCGCCGTGCCCGACGCAGCGCCAGCACCGATTCCCCCGTGTTGCTGCTCGGCGAAACCGGCACCGGCAAGGAGCTGCTGGCCCAGGCGATCCATGGTGCTTCGCCACGTGCCCACAAGGCGTTTGTCAGTATCAACAGCGCCGCCATTCCCGAGTCCTTGCTGGAAGCCGAGTTCTTCGGCACCGCACCCGGCGCCTTTACCGGCGCCGACCGCAAGGGACGCGTCGGCAAACTGCAAATCGCCCAGGGCGGCACGTTGTTCCTCGACGAAATCGGCGACATGCCACTGCCGTTGCAAAGCAAGCTGCTGCGCGTGCTGCAAGAAAAGGAATACGAACCTGTAGGCTCCAACGAAGTGCTGCAAAGCGATGTCCGGGTCATCGCCGCGACCTCCACCAACCTCGAGGCGGCAATCCAGCGTGGCGAGTTCCGCGCGGATTTGTACTACCGCCTCAACGTCTTGCCGATCCAGGTCCCGCCGCTGCGCGAACGTCTGGACGACCTGCCGGCCTTGAGCGAGGCGATTCTGGAAGAACTGCGCAGCCAGCACGAACTGAACCACGACGCCCTCGACCTGCTGGGCCAGCACGCCTGGCCGGGCAACATCAGGGAGTTGCGCAACGTGCTGGAACGGGCCGCGTTGCTCAGTGACGATTTGGTGCTCACCGCCGCCGATATGCGTGCCGCCATTGGCACTTTTATGCCCGTTGCGCGCGCGGCGAGCCCCAGCCTGGAGCCGTTGCCCCAGGAAACATTCAGCCAGGCCCGGGCCCGATTTGACCGGCATCTGATCGAAACCACCCTCGCGCAATGCGGTGGGCGGGTGATCGAGGCGGCGCAGCGGTTGGGACTGGGAAGGTCGACGCTGTACAAGAAGATGGTGGCGTTGGGGATTGTGGAGTCTCAATAAAGAGACTCGATATCTCCGAACAGGGACATGCTTTTTGAAGCGCTGTCGCGCCTGTCGCGAGCAAGCTCGTGCCCACAGGCATTGGCATTTTTCCTGACGCTGAGATTACATGCGTAAGCAAGCCTGCTCGCGATGAGGCCAGCAGACTCGATATAAATCTCAAAAGAGAGACGAAACTTTCGAACTCGTCTTACAACGCAGAAAAATCCCCTTACATTTCAATCAGTTACCTATCTGGCACAAAACTCGCTATAGCCCTCTCCACCGCATCACCCACAAAAATAACAATCCAGGAGACACACCATGAGTGTGATCATTGCCTTGGCAGCCCTCACGCTGCTGATGGTTGCCGCCTACCGTGGCTATAGCGTTATCCTCTTCGCCCCCATCGCCGCCCTCGGCGCGGTCCTGCTCACGGACCCGTCCGCCGTCGCCCCTGCGTTCACCGGGGTGTTCATGGACAAAATGGTCGGCTTCATCAAACTGTATTTCCCGGTGTTCCTGCTCGGCGCCGTGTTTGGCAAGCTGATCGAGCTGTCGGGGTTTTCCCGCTCCATCGTCGCGGCGGCGATTCGCCTGCTGGGCACGCGCCAGGCCATGCTGGTGATCGTGCTGGTCTGCGCGGTATTGACGTATGGCGGCGTGTCGCTGTTCGTGGTGGTCTTCGCGGTCTATCCATTCGCGGCCGAGATGTTCCGCCAGAGCAACATTCCCAAGCGGTTGATCCCGGCCACCATCGCCCTCGGTGCGTTCTCATTCACCATGGACGCCCTGCCCGGCACGCCGCAGATCCAGAACATCATCCCCAGCACTTTCTTCAACACCACTGCCTGGGCGGCGCCGTGGCTGGGCGTGATCGGTACGATCTTCGTGTTCTGCTTCGGCATGCTGTTCTTGCAGCGCCAACGCAACAAGGCCCAGCGCACGGGTGAAGGCTACGGCACGGAGCTGCGCAACGAGCCGGAAACCGCTGAAGACATCAAGCTGCCCAACCCCTGGATCGCCGTTTCCCCGCTGCTGGCCGTGGGCGTCATGAACCTGCTGTTCACCCAGTGGATCCCCCAGTGGTATGGCAAGACCCATAGCCTGGCACTGCCAGGCATGGCGGCACCGGTGACCAGTGACATCGCCAAGCTCACCGCGATCTGGGCCGTGCAAGCGGCATTGCTGGTGGGCATCGTCATGGTGCTGCTGTTCGGTTTCCGGGCCATTCGCAGCAAGCTGGCCGAAGGCAGCAAGAGCGCGGTGGGCGGTGCGTTGCTCGCGGCCATGAACACCGCTTCGGAATACGGTTTCGGGGCAGTGATCGCCTCCTTGCCGGGCTTCCT
>Ga0307405_10000265_pt1 | contig 19226 bp, 18 predicted proteins | sample 322Cmetagenome_2_FD_203311 | JGI IMG/M metagenome (GOLD analysis project Ga0307405, IMG submission 203311) | Maize rhizosphere microbial communities from greenhouse at UC Davis, California, United States - 322HYB-C-1 | ecosystem: Host-associated > Plants > Roots > Rhizosphere > Soil | place...
TGGGTAAGTATCGTTTGATGATTGTGATTTATTTACATCATCGTTAGGGTGAAGCACTTTTTTATCATCAGCTAATGAGCCACCGTTAATTACATGAGCGCGGTTTGCAATCACTTCGTTACCATTCATGTTGCTTTGTGTACCTGAACCGGTTTGCCAGATTACCAAAGGAAATTGATCATCTAACTGTCCAGCAATAATTTCATCACAAGCTTTAGCGATTAAATCGGCTTTTTCTGCTGATAATACACCCAATTCGGTATTGGCAAGCGCAGCTGCTTTTTTCAGGTATCCAAAAGCGTGGATAATTTCTTTTGGCATCGAACCTTCTGGTCCGATTTTGAAGTTATTGCGTGAGCGTTCGGTTTGTGCACCCCAGTATTTGTCGGCTGGTACCTGCACCTCGCCCATGGTATCGTGTTCTATTCTGAAACTCATTATATTTTTGATTTTTGTTGTCGCAAATTTAGGTTTTTTGCCTTTTAAAGCGTTGGATTTATGTAAGATATTTAATGGATAACAAAATATATCGCCGAAATGTCTGTATTCCTTTTTATTCTTCATCATTAATATACCAACTTTTATCCTGGCCAGCCGCTTCTACCAATGAAATCATATTCATACCTTTACCGCAAATATGCAGGGATTAGTTATTAAATCTACAGGGAGCTGGTATAGTGTTTTGGCTGATAATGGCGAACGCTATGATTGCCGGATTGTAGGGAAATTCAGAATTAAAGGACTTAAAACCACCAACCCGATTGCGGTTGGAGACAGGGTGAAATTTGATCTGGAACGGGATAGCAACCAGGGTTTGATACACGAAATGCTACCGCGTAAAAACTACATTATCCGCAAATCGATCAACCTGAGTAAGCAGGCGCAGATATTGGCTGCAAATTTGGATATGGCCATGCTGGTGGTTACGTTAGCTTCTCCCCGTACATCCCTAGGTTTTATCGATCGTTTTCTGGTTACAGCCGAGGCCTACGATGTACCTGCAGTTTTGGTGTTTAATAAACTCGATCTGTTTAGTAAAGAAGGTTTAGAAATTCTTCAGGAGTTTAAAGATATATACGAGAATATTGGTTATGCCTGTTACGAAGTTTCGGCTTTGAAAGGCATTAATATTCCTGTTATCCAGGAATTGATTACCAATAAAATTACACTGATATCTGGTCACTCGGGCGTTGGGAAATCGAGTTTGATTAATGCATTATTGCCCGATCGTGATTTAAGAACAGGGGAGGTTTCGGACTGGAGCGACAAAGGACAACATACCACTACTTTTGCCGAAATGTTCGAACTGCCACAGGGCGGTTTTATCGTCGATTCTCCTGGAATTAGAGAATTGGGCGTTATCGACATCGAAAAAGAAGAACTAGGACATTTTTTTAGAGAAATCTTCAAAACTTCGCACAATTGCCGTTTTAACAACTGCAGGCACATTAATGAACCTGGCTGTGCTGTTTTAGCAGCGGTAAACGAGGGCGAAATTGCAGTTTCGAGGTATGAAAGTTACCTGAGCATTTACCACGGAAACGATACAAGGCATTAACCCCCAGCCCTTGAAGGGGGGGCTGAACGGCAAGGTGAAATTTGGATAAAATAATAACTATTACTAAATAATATGGAGATTCCCCTTTAGGGGATTTAGGGGCTATGAAATTTAAACTGGGAGATTTTGTGCGTTTTGTTGATGAAAAACGTGAAGGTTATGTAACTAAAATTATCGATAGCCAAACTTTGGGTGTTACCGATGAAGATGGTTTCGAGATACCTGTTGCGGTGAGTAATTTAACTTCTGTACATGGTCATGGTGTGGTAGCCGAAGCGTTAGATACTCCCAAACCTATCCAGGTAAATTTCCCCAACATTAACAAAATCGAAAACGGTATTTATATAGCTGTTGCAACCGATGATAAGGCCGGTAATGTGGTACATTTTCACCTGCAAAACCATTCTCCAAATATTTTACTGGTAAGCTTAACCACCGAGCGTAAAGAGAAATATGCAGGTGCTTTTCATGGAATAATCGAATCCTACGGCTCTGCTTTAGTTTATTCTGCTTCCTTGGCTGATCTTGATCTTTGGCCAGAATTTAACTTTCAGGTTTTGGTATTTAGCAAAGCTGATGTGAAACCTATCGATCCTTTGGTAATCCGCAAAAAGTTTAGGGCAAAAGATTTTAGCACCGAACAAAAGGAATTGCCTCAATTGAGAAATAAGGGCTGGTTAATCCGTTTGGATGATCTGGTTCCGGTAACCATCGATCCGCAAAAATTAAAAGAAAGTTTTTTTAAATCAACTGAAGAGAAAAAAACAGTTGCAGCCCCTCAAAAAGAAATCGATCTGCACATCGAAAAACTGAGAGATGATCATCATTTTCTGGAAGCTGATGAAATGTTGCAGATCCAGATCAATCATTTTCAAACAGCGATGGATGCTGCGGTTGTGCATCATTTCGATAAAATCGTTTTTATCCACGGTTCAGGAAATGGTACTTTACGAGATAAAATCCATAAACTGATCAGTAAAAACCCACATGTAAAAACATACATGGATGCCAGAAAAGAAAAGTTTGGCTATGGTGCCACGGAAGTGGTTTTTAAGTAGTAGACTTTTGTTTGTGGTGTAAGATGTTACCATCTTACACTGAACCAAATCTTTTTAGATAGGCAATAAGTCAGATGGTAACATCTGACTCCACAGAGAAGATGTATTTTAAACGAAGAAATCTTTTCATTCTATCCGTCATGTTGAACTTGTTTCAGAATCTATTAGTAAATTAAAGATTCTTCACTGTATTCAGAATGACAAAAAAACTAAAATCCAAACTCCAAAACCACTACAATTGCATTATCACTCAATGCTTCCAATTCTACCTGTTCAATATCCCAGAGCGCTAAACTATCTCTTGCGTGCATCAAGCGGCCTTCAATTTCGAAAGCTCCATCAATAATAAAAGCATAGCACTGATGGTTTGGACTTTGCATTTTATAAACTGCTTCTTCACGACCAGCAAAAAGTCCTGCACTTAGCTTAAAAGGTAATTTGGGGCTGGAAACAATTTCGAGCAGCTGGTTCCGGTTTTTCTCAAAATCGAAACCGAAAAGCATTTCACTTGCCCGCATTAAAAACATATCGGTTTTAATGCCAAACTGCATGTAGTTAATTGTGTCGTTTTGATAAGGATTGCTGATTTCCAATACTTCACCTTTACCCATATTCAACACCTGTACTTGCCCGGTTTCTAAAGCAAATTCTTTTCCATTGGCAACAATATCAATTCCGCTAGTAATGGGCATAAATATCTGGAGCGAATCTTCCTTGCATAGAAAAAACGTAACCTTTCCGCCAACTATCGATTCATCATTGCATAAAAATAAGTTGCCAAAAGGTGATCTGTGTTCATTGTAATATTTCTCGAAATTAAAGGTGCTGTATCTTCTTAGTGCCGAAGTTTTTGTTAAGCCCCGCTCATCGGCTAAAAATATTTTTCCAGGCGTGCGTTCCATCGTTAATCAATATTTTTTAAGGCGTGAATACTTACAAAAGGCTGGATCTGAAAAAGATTAGTGAAAACTTCATCTTCATTACTTTCTTTAAATTGCGATACCAAAAGCAAGTTGTCTATTGTATCGTGCCAAACCAGCGGTTTTGAGAAAAAATTGATGGCCACTTTATGCTTTTCAAGACTGCTAATGTCGGAATTGATCAATTCGAACTTAAAGTTTTCAAAAGCCAGGAAACGCCTGCCTAAATTATCCAGTACATCAGGGATAATTCCATTTAACTGGCGCAAATAACCAGTAATAGCTGCACTTATCAAAAAATGTAACTTCTCTGCCTCTGGAACATTCAGTACCATTTCGGCAAAAGTAGTAAACCGCTCTTCCTGATTATAATATTGGGCCTGCATTTTAAACTCGGTAAAACTATCTTCATGTACAAACTTGTCCCAAGCGCTGGTATTGGTTGCATCAATTATTTTTCGATAACATAGCGTAATTACTTTCCTCGACATGGCATAAAATTAAAAAAGACGCTAAGAAATCCTAACGTCTTTATGAAAATAAAACAATTATAAGGATTATGCTATGCTTTTACATTTGATTTAAGCCATGCTCGAACCTTATTAAAAAACAAACGCGAAAAAAGGCTGAGAAATTGAGGTATGCTTTTTGCGATGATGTAATTTCTTTTTATAAAAGATTAAAACTAGCTTTGCCGCTATTAATGAAACACCTGGTTACCATATCGCTTGTATTTTTTAGCTTAACACATTTGGCGAAAGCCGAACGCGTTGAAGGGCTAAGAATATTAAACGAATATTGTAATGAACATAATATCAGTGTTAATTCAACGGGTAAAGAGTCGGTTCAACTTAATGAGGACCGTAATCCATACTTGTTATCATATACCAAGCTGGCTTTAATTGGGACCCAAACCCCGTTAAAAGTTGCAAAATATGTGAGCGTAAATCAGGTAATTGCCGATTTAACAATCAGAAAAAAACCGAAGAACAACAGTCCCTAGTTTTCTTTTCTACAAGATTTTTTGAGAGGTTTTTAGCCTCATTCATACCAACAACTGCCAAACTGACTTAAGAAAGACAATGGCTTGGTTGTTGTGACACACCATTTTTTAATAATAAAATACGATTTAAAATATTATAATGTTAGGATTTTTAGCGAAGGTTTTCGGAAGTAAATCAGAAAGAGATATAAAGGCTATTCAGCCATTGGTTGTTAAAATTAACGAACACTACGGTAAACTGTCTGCGCTTAGCAACGATGAGTTACGTGGTAAAACCATAGAATTTAAAGAAAAGATTTCGGCCTTTTTAACCGAAATTGATGAGAAAATTTCAGCACTAAAAGCTGATGCAGAGAGCGAAGATTTAGATCTTCACCAAAAAACAGCGATTTATGATCAGGTTGATGCCTTAGGTAAAGAGCGCGATACAGAATTGGAGAAAGTACTTTTGGAAATCCTACCGGAAGCTTTTGCTGTAATTAAAGAAACTTCTCGTCGTTTAAGCGAAAATGATTATTTAGAGGTTACCGCAACCCAGTTCGATAGAGATTATGCTGCAAGAAAAAACAATGTTAAAATTGTTGGCGATAAAGCACAATGGGCGAATAGGTGGGATGCTGCAGGAACCGAGGTAGTTTGGAACATGGTACATTACGATGTACAGCTAATTGGTGGTATTGTATTGCACAGCGGTAAAATTGCCGAGATGGCTACCGGTGAGGGTAAAACCCTGGTAAGTACATTGCCAGCCTATTTAAATGCATTGGCTGGACAAGGTGTTCATATTGTTACCGTGAATGATTACTTGGCCCGTCGTGATAGTGAGTGGAATGGCCCATTATTCGAATTTCATGGTTTAAGTGTAGATTGTATTGATAAACATGAGCCAAACTCTGAGGAAAGAAGAAAAGCTTATGCTGCAGATATTACCTACGGAACCAATAACGAGTTCGGTTTCGATTACCTGCGTGACAATATGTCGCAGACACCTGATCAATTGGTGCAGCGCAAGCAGCATTTTGCAATGGTGGATGAGGTCGATTCAGTTTTGATTGATGATGCCCGTACCCCTTTGATTATCTCTGGTCCGATTCCACGTGGCGATGAGCATGAGTTTTATGAATTAAAACCACGTATCGAACGTTTGGTTAATGCACAAAAAGCTTATGTAACCCAAGCATTAAACGAAGCGAAGAAATTAATCAACGCAGGCAACAGCGGAACCGAAGAAGGTGAAGGTGGTTTAGCCTTATTACGTGCATACCGTGGTTTGCCAAAAAACAAAGCTTTAATTAAGTTTTTAAGTGAAAGCGGTGTTCGTGGTTTGTTGTTGAAAACCGAAAACCACTATATGGCAGATCAATCTAAGAATATGCCTAAGGTAGATTCTGAATTGTATTTCTATATAGATGAGAAAAATAATCAGGTTGAATTAACGGAAAAAGGTATCGAACTGATTACCCAATCAGGTGAAGATCCGAATTTCTTTGTATTGCCTGATGTAGGTACCGCAGTAGCAGATTTAGAGAAATCTGATCTGCCTTTAGAAGAAAAAGTAGTTCAAAAAGATGCCCTAATGCGCGATTATTCTGTTAAAGCAGAACGCATCCACTCGGTTAACCAATTGTTAAAAGCTTATACTCTATTCGAAATTGATGTAGAATACATCATCGATGAAGGAAAGATTAAAATTGTTGATGAGCAAACAGGTCGTATTATGGATGGCCGTCGTTACTCTGATGGTTTACACCAGGCAATTGAGGCTAAAGAGAATGTAAAAGTTGAGGATGCTACCCAAACGTATGCAACCGTAACCTTACAAAATTATTTCCGTATGTACCACAAACTTTGTGGTATGACGGGTACTGCAACAACGGAAGCTGGCGAGTTTTGGTCGATCTATAAATTAGATGTAGTAGAAATTCCAACCAACAGAAATATTTCCAGAAAAGATGAGCAGGATTACGTTTACCGTACCGTTCGTGAAAAATATAATGCTGTTGCTTCAGAAATTCAGTTTCTTGTTTTTCCGTATTCTCATTATGAAACAGAATATGAAACGGATAAAGAAGGTAACATAAAACAAAAAGATGGCAAACCGGTAATCAAATACGACCCAACAGGTAGGGCTGTGCCTAAGCTTGATGCTAAAGGCGCATTAATCCCTGCGGTTAACCCTGAAACTGGGCAACTAGAGCCAAAAGCCGGTCGCCCGGTATTGGTGGGTACAACATCGGTAGAAATTTCAGAGTTGTTAAGCCGTATGCTTAAGCTTCGTGGAATTAAACACAATGTATTAAATGCGAAAATGCACCAGAAAGAGGCCGATATTGTTGCCGAAGCTGGTCAGGCCGGAACCGTAACTATTGCAACCAACATGGCTGGTCGTGGTACCGATATTAAATTGGGTGCAGGTGTTAAAGAAGCTGGCGGTTTAGCCATTGTAGGTACCGAACGCCATGAATCTCGTCGTGTAGATAGACAGTTACGTGGCCGTGCAGGTCGTCAGGGCGATCCGGGTTCATCTCAGTTCTTCGTTTCATTGGAAGATAACTTGATGCGTTTATTTGGTTCAGAGCGTATTTCTGGTATCATGGTACGTATGGGTATCGAAGATGGTGAAGTGATCCAACACTCTATGATTACCAAATCTATCGAACGTGCACAGAAAAAAGTAGAAGAAAATAACTTTGGTATCCGTAAACGTTTATTGGAGTACGATGATGTGATGAACTCGCAACGTACTGTAATTTACGCTAAACGTAAAAACGCGTTATTTGGCGAGCGTTTAGATGTAGATATGAATAATATGGTTTTCGATGTTGCTGAAGATATCGTAAGCGAATATAAACAAGAAGGAAATTACGATGGTTTTAAACTGGAAGTAATCAAAAACTTCTCTTTAGATACGGCCATTACCGAAAAAGAATTTACTTCAACCAACATCCCTCAGTTAACTGAAAGGTTATTCGACGAAGCTGAAGCATTTTACGCACGTAAATCTGAAGCCATTATTCAACAATCATTACCAGTTTTAACCCAGGTTTATCAGGAACGTGGCGAGCACATCGAACAGATTGTGGTTCCGTTTACTGATGGGATCCGTGGTATTCAGGTGGCGGTTGATTTGAAGAAAGCAATCGACAACAAGGGAAAAGAAGTGGTTCGTTCATTCGAAAAAACTATTGTCCTTGCCTTGATCGATGATAGCTGGAAAGAGCATTTACGCGAAATGGATGATTTGAAGCAATCTGTACAAAACGCAGTTTACGAACAAAAAGATCCATTGGTAATTTATAAAATGGAAGCTTTCAACCTATTTAAAAACATGCTTAATGCGGTAAATAAAGAAGTAGTAAGTTTCTTATATAAAGGTGGTATCCCGGTTCAGCAGGAGCCAGATCAGGTTAGAGAAGCACCAGCCCCGGTAAAACAACCGAAGTTGCAAACTACTAAACAAGAATTTGGCAGAGAAGAACCAGGTATCGAATTTGGCGATACACGTGAACCCGTTCCACAACAACCAATCCGTAAGGAAGCAACCGTTGGCAGAAACGAACCTTGCCCATGCGGTAGCGGTAAAAAATTCAAAAATTGCCACGGCGCTAATTTATAATCAAGATATATAATGCTTTACCAAGCCCCAACATTTGTTGGGGCTTTTTTTATAACTAAATTTTTAATTCTAAAATTAACACTTATATTTAGTGACGGTCAATTTGAAAATTGGTAGGCAATTTCTTAATGATCAATAAACTTAAAAATGGAGTCCGGAAACCATAAAAAACGGGGCGTAACTGAAAAGCCATAAGAGTAAGAACACACACAACACATACACACAAATGAAAAAAGTTTTTAACATTGCCGCTGTTTCAGCGACATTGCTGCTATCCAGCTGCGCCACTATTTTTACGGGAACCACCCAAACCGTTCAAATCAATTCAAATCCACCTGCCGCTACTATCGAAGTAGATGGAGTCAAAACAGGCGTTACACCAATGGCTGTACCATTAAAAAAAGGATTCACCGGACAAACCATCAGTTTAAAACTTGATGGTTATGAAACCAAAACATTTCAGCCACAATCCACATTTAATGCGGTATCTGTGGTAAATTTCTTGTTTATTCCAGGATTTATTGTTGATGCTGCTACAGGAGCGATGATGAAATACGATCCAAAAGTTTACGAATTTACACTCGAAGCTAAGAAAGCGAAATAATTAATCGCTTAATGGTCATAATTCTTAAAGCCAGATTTCGATAGGAATCTGGCTTTTGTATTGACGTCTTTACGTCTTGACATCAAGATATATTTTTAGTATTTTTGAGTATGAGAACAATAACTTTAGATATTTTAAACGAAAAGGCTCTGAGTCTTTTAAAAGACTTAGAACTTCTCAAAGTTATTCGCTTGAGAAAGGATTCTGCTACTTCGAATGCATCAGGTAACGATTTAATCTCAAAATATAAAGGTGCGATGCAAAAACAGCCAATCTCGGATGTAGATGATCAATTAAACAGTATCCGTAACGAGTGGGAGTAAATTATCTTTGGGATACGAATACAGTTATTTATTTCCTTCAGAGGCAATTTACGCCAAGCGCAGAAAAATTTATTGATAATATTATATCAACCTCTCAACCTGCCATTTCAGCAATCACAGAAATTGAACTTCTTTGTTGGAAATCAGCTAACGATAATGATTTATTAACACTTAGAAATTTTATTAAAGATTCTTATGTGTATGAACTTGATCAAGATATAAAAGATCAAACTGCAGAAATACGCAAACATTACAATCTCAAATTGCCAGATGCGATAATTGCAGCAACTGCTATCGTAAATGAACTTACCCTTATTACACGGAATACTAAAGACTTCGATAGGCTTTCTAGATTAAAGGTTTCCAATCCCTACGACCAGTAAGATTTCTACCCAAATAATAACTATTTGCTTAACCCATAAAGAATGCCGATTTTTGCAACGATTTCGGCATTCTTGTTGTTAAGAAGAAATGAGATGATATTTTATTCATCTGCTCACTAAATGCCAAGGTATTTTACACATGAAAACAATAATAACTTTTATAGGCTGTTTGTTCCTTTTTACCACTGCTTTTGCACAAAAAGGAGAGGTTACGGTTATAAAAGATCCCTTAATTGATAGTTTAATTGCCAAACGTTTGGAGGTTTATAAAACTTCTGGAGAGGTGAAACCGGGCAAACCCATTGTTTCGGCTTACGGTTACCGCGTACAGATTTTCTATGGGTCAGACCGCCGCGAGGTTTTTAACGAACAGGCAAGGTTTAAAGGGCTTTATCCTAAATATAATACCTACCTCGTTTATAAAGAACCCAATTATTATGTCCGGGTTGGCGATTTTAGAACCCGCTTGGAAGCGCAGCGCCTTATAAATGAACTCAGACCAAATTTCCCGACACTGTTTATTTTTAGGGAAAAAATTAATGCACCAAGTTTAGATACAACAAGTAATGATCAAAAATAAAATCCAAGAACTAGCCGCGAACATTTTTAACGATGTAGTAGGCTATCGTCAACATATCCATGCCAATCCTGAATTATCTTTCAAAGAATTCGAAACTTCATTGTTCATCAAGGATAAATTAAAAAAATGGGGGATTGAATATACAGACTGTGCCAATACAGGTGTGGTAGGTTTAATTAAGGGTAACCTTCCATCTGATAAAGTAATTGCTTTACGTGCCGATATGGATGCATTGCCTATTCACGAAGCAAACGACAAACCTTACCGTTCTAAAAATCATGGTGTAATGCATGCCTGCGGACACGATGTTCACACTTCGTCACTTTTAGGAACAGCTCATATCCTAAACCAAATGAAAGATGAATTCGGTGGCACCATCAAATTGATCTTCCAACCCGCAGAGGAGTTGTTGCCAGGCGGAGCGAGTATAATGATTAAAGAAGGTGTATTGGAGAATCCAAAACCTGATTATATTGTTGGTCAGCATGTAATGCCGTTAATCGATGCTGGTAAAGTAGGTTTCCGTTCAGGTATTTACATGGCCTCAACCGATGAATTGTATGTTACTGTAACCGGGAAAGGTGGTCATGGCGCACAGCCTCACCAGAATATCGATCCGGTTTTAATTGCATCGCATATCATTATTGCTTTACAACAGATTGTTAGTCGCAATGCCGATCCACGTACACCATCGGTTTTATCTTTTGGTAAGGTAAATGCCAATGGCGCAACTAACATTATTCCAAATGAGGTAAAAATCGAGGGGACATTTAGAACCTTAGATGAAAACTGGAGAGATGAAGCACATAAACGCATGAAAAAAATGGCTGAAGGAATTGCCGAAAGTATGGGGGGAAGCTGTGATTTTGATATCCATAGAGGTTATCCGTTTTTAATTAACGAAGAAAAATTAACCGCAAATGCAAGGGCTTTTGCTGAAGATTTTTTGGGTAAAGACAATGTGGTTGATTTAGATATCTGGATGGCTGCTGAAGATTTTTCTTTCTACTCACAGGTAACAGATGCCTGTTTTTATCGTTTAGGTACTGGGAATGCTGCAAAAGACACGCAATACTCAGTACATACCCCGCGATTTGATATTGATGAAGATGCCTTGAAAATATCAACAGGATTAATGGCCTATATTGCTTTAAAACAATTAGGGAATTAATGATAAGGTGGAGGATGTAAGATGGACGGAATTAATCTTTCTCCCGTTTTACATCTTTCATGATACATTATCCATGTTACCTTTTACATCTACCTTCCATGAAAAAAGTATTTTTGTTTTTATTGTTAATATCACTCTTTTATACAGGTTTTGCTCAGGAAATCAACCGTTTCAATCCTGATACAATTAAAACCATTACGCTCGATTCTGCAGTAAATATTAAGGCCGAAAAATTGAATGTAGAGACATTTATAAGAAAGGTGATGTATGATACTTCCTTTTATCAATCGTTTAGGGATATGAAACGTTATTCTTTCATTGCCGAAAACAGGATTTACAGTTACGATAAAAAGAACAAGGTTGATGGAAAAATTTACCGCAAAATAAGACATAACAATAGCGGTCCTTATAAGATGGAGTATCTGGTAAAACAGGATACAGGCAAAATTTATAAGAAAAACGGCAAATACCAACTTTACACCGTAGAGATGTTCGATTACATTTTTATGAATGCCTATAATACCGATTTTGTACCCAATGCACCCAAGCCTGACGGAAAGGGCGGAACAAATGAAAGTTATAAAGACAAGCTCAAAACATTAATCTTTAATCCTGGCCGTCCGGTAAAAGTTCCTTTTATTGGCAGTAAAACCGAAATATTTTCGGCCAATATGCGCCAGTATTACGATTATGGTTTCACCAGCGGTACCTATCTTGATTCTATTCCGGTTTATCGTTTTAAGGTTTCAGTTAAACCCGATTTAAGCAGCTGGACAAAAGATGGCATCATGATCAAGGAATTGGTTACCATTTTCGATAAGCGGAATTTCAATATTCTGGGGCGTTATGTGGATATGAAATACAGCAACATGCTGTTCGATTTTGATGTACAGATGAATATAGAAATGGGCTATTTTGGAGACGACAAATTACCAACCAAAATTACCTACCAGGGTAACTGGGATTATCCTTTCAAAAAGGAAGAACGGGCTAGTTTTTTAATCGTACACAAAGATTATAAACTCGAAAAGGGGAAATAAGGGTTTGATAATGTCTTTAATATCTAGAGAGCCGTCACCCTGAATTTATTTCAGGGTCTATTTTATGAAAGATCATGACCACGTAGTAGCTAAAAGACAATTGAAAACACTTTTCTACTTGTAAAATAAATTCAGAATGACGATCGCATTGGGATAAGGAGTAAAAAATAATCATTATGAATAAATATTAATCGAACTCAGGTTATTATCTTTAAACGATTATTTAAACCGATAAATATGCAATTCCTTTCTCCGTTAAAATTTAAAATAGCATTAGCTTTATCACTGTTTTTGGGCCTTCATGTACATGCACAGGTGCTCACTTCAAAACAGATCGATAGTGTTGTAGAAAAAACACTCACCACCTTTAATGTTCCCGGAATTGCAGTTTCTGTAATTAAAGACGGTAAAATAATCCATTTAAAAGGTTATGGTGTAAGTTCAATCAAAACCAATAAAAAGGTTGATGAAAATACCCTTTTCGGTGTGGCATCAAATACAAAAGCTTTCACGGCTGCTGCATTAGGAATGTTGGTTGATGAAAAGAAAATTACATGGGATACAAAAGTTACCGATGTAATTCCGGAGTTTAAAATGTACGATGCCTACGTAACCAGCGAATTTACCATCCGCGATCTGCTCACGCACCGCAGTGGTTTGGGTTTAGGTGCGGGCGATTTAATGATCTGGCCAGATTCTTCAACCGTTGATAAAAAACAACTGATCCATAACCTCCGTTATTTGAAACCGGTTTCCTCTTTCCGTACCAAATACGATTACGATAACCTGATGTATATTGTTGCTGGCGATGTGGTAGCGAGGGTTTCAGGCATTACTTACGAAGACTTTATAGAAAGCAGGATCATTAAACCTTTAGGCATGACCAAAACGGCAGCTTCCTGGTACCGCTTAAAAGATAAATCGAATGTAATTGATGGCCATGCACCCTACGAAGGCAAACTGCTTCCGGTAGGACTAAGCTTCGGAGAGATCGCAAATGCCGCCGGTGGAATTTATTCGAACGTTACCGATATGAGCAAATGGGTAATGGCCATGATCAATGGCGGTAAATATGGCGAAACTCTTGACAAGAAATTATTCAGCGCTGCTATAGCAAGAGAACTTTGGACGCCGCAGACCATTATTGCAGGCGGTAATCCAGCGGCTTTTAGTAGTTATGGCCTAGGTTGGTTTTTGAGTAATGTAAATGGCAATTTTCAGGCCACACATACAGGCGGTCTGTCAGGGATTGTAACACAGGTAACGATTATTCCAGAGATGAAATTGGGCATTATTGTATTAACCAATCAGCAATCTGGTGCTGCTTTTAATTCGATCACCAATTCGATTAAAGATGGTTATCTAGGAATCAAAGGACAGGATCGGATTAAAACCTATAACGATAACAGGCTCAAAAATGAAAAGCAGGCCAATGAAATGGTAAGCAAAGTTTGGAACGATATTGCGGCTCAACAAAAAATGTCGGCCACAAAACCAGATGCTAAAAACTATTATGGCACTTTCCACGATGCCTGGTTTGGCGATGTAAGCATTAGTGAGGTGAACGGCAAGATGCATTTTCAGGCTAAAAACGCTCCAAAATTGAAAGGCGACATGACTTATTACAAAGGAAATACCTTTATTGTAAAATGGTATGATAGAAGTTTAGATGCCGATGCTTTTGTTAATTTTAGTTTAGATCACAATGCTTTGGCCGATGGTTTTAAAATAGAAGCGATTTCGCCGCTAACCGATTTTAGTTTCGATTTTCAGGACCTGGATTTTAAAAAGACCGATCAAAAATAACCTAACCAATTATACACAATGAAAACACTGTTAAAAACAAGTATTTTACTAAGCTTTTGCTTAATTGCATTAACATCAATGACATTTAAACCAAAACGGATTATCTTCTTTGGCGACTCGATTACCCAACAGGGTGTTTCTAAAAACGGATATGTAACCCTGATCAAAAAATCGCTCGATTCCACTAAATATGATATAATTGGGGCCGGAATTGGCGGGAACAAGGTTTACGATTTATACCTGCGTTTAGAAGATGATGTGCTCAACAAGAAACCCGATTTAGTGGTGATTTATGTCGGCATTAATGATGTTTGGCATAAACAATCTTCTCATACGGGAACCGATTATGATAAATATTTAAAGTTTTATCAGGCCTTGATTAATAAGATTCAGGGTGTGGGTAGCAAAGTGGTATTGGTTACCCCGTCGGTTGTTGGCGAGAAAAAAGATGGTACGAATGAGCTAGATGCCGATTTAAATAAATATGCTGAAGGGATTAGAACATTGGCTGCAAAAAATAATCTTCCTGTATGCGATTTGAGGAAAATTTTCGCCGAATACGAGGCGAAAAATAATCCGGAGGATAAAGAAAAGGGCATTTTAACCGTTGATCGGGTGCACTTAAACGAAACAGGTAATAAATTGGTTGCCGATCAGTTATTGCCTTTGGTAAAATAGAAAGATATTCGTCATTGCGAACTGAAGAAAGGGAATGTGCTTTGGAGTGGAAGCAATCTTTCCAGTTTAACACATCAAAATAATAATGGAAAGAGGAGGGACAGTTTACATTATTACTAACTTTACTCATACTACGTTATATATTGGAGTTACTTCAGATTTAATGTCTAGGATAAAAGAACATAAAGACAAGGAATATCCGAAATCTTTTTCTGCTAAATATAACATGGACAAACTTGTTTATTTTTGTTCTTATGATTCGATAGAGGAAGCAATTGCAGAAGAAAAGAGAATTAAGGGCGGAAGCCGTAAAAAAAAGATAAAATTAATAGAATCCATGAATTCTGAATGGAAGGATTTATGGGAGATAGTGAAAGAATGGTAAATATCAGTTACACCATTGTAGATTAAAATATATCGTCATTGCGAACTGAAGAAGGGGATTGTGCGATGGAGTGAAGCAATCTTTCCTGCAAGGCGACAACTGATTAAAAGTATAATGGCAAAAAAGATTGCTTCTTCGTGCCTCCTCGCAATGACGGACAATAATAAGTATGATAAACCGCGAAACGATAGATAAGATAATGGATACCGCCCGTATTGAGGAGGTAGTGGGGGATTTTGTGCACTTAAAAAAACGCGGAACCAGTTTAATTGGTAATTGCCCTTTCCATGGCGAAAAAACACCTTCCTTTCACGTATCCGTAACTAAAGGCATTTACAAATGTTTTGGTTGTGGTAAAGGGGGCGATTCAGTACGCTTTATTATGGATCATGAAAAATATTCATATCCTGAGGCACTTAAATTTTTAGCCAATAAATACAATATAGAAGTTGAGGAAGCTGAACTGAGCCCTCAAGATGCCGAAGCACAAAGTGCCAAGGAAAGCCTTTACGTAGTTTCGCAGTATGCTTCTGCATTTTTTGTAAAACAGCTTTGGGAAACAGATGAAGGCAAGGGCATCGGCTTAAGTTATTTTAAAGAACGTGGTTTTAGAGAAGACATCCTTAAAAAATTTGAAGTGGGTTATTCTCCCGACGTTTGGGATGCGATGACGCAAAGCGCAATCAACGCCGGACATAAATTAGAATTTTTAGAAGCCACCGGCTTATCGATCAAAAATGATAACGGCAAAATTTATGATCGCTTTCGCGGTCGGGTAATGTTTCCGATCCACAACTTTACAGGCCGGATTATTGGTTTTGGTGGTAGAACGCTAAAAACGGATAAAAATGTTCCGAAATATGTAAACTCACCAGAAAGTGAGATTTACCACAAGTCGAATGTACTTTATGGTTTGTTCCATGCCAAAAAAGCTATCCGCGATTTAGATAACTGTTACCTGGCCGAGGGTTATGCAGATGTGCTTTCCGTACATCAGGCCGGAATAGAAAACGTAGTGGCCTCTTCGGGTACTTCGTTAACCGTAGAGCAGATTAAACTGATCGGACGCTTTACTCAAAATATTACCATTTTATTTGACGGTGATGCTGCGGGTATTAAAGCCTCACTCCGTGGTTTGGATATGATTTTGGAAGAAGGGCTGAACGTGAAAATCGTTTCCTTCCCAGATGGCCACGATCCAGATTCCTATATGCATCATGTGGGGGCTGGGGCATTTAAAACCTATCTTGAGGAGAATAGAAAAGACTTTATTTTATACAAGGCGAATGTATTGCTTAAAGATGCGGGTAATGATCCGATCAAACGGGCAGGCATTATCCGCGATATTGTAGAAAGTATTGCCAAGATCCCTGACCCGATTAAGGCCTCCGTTTTTATCAGGGAGTGTAGTAGTTTGCTCGAAATTGATGAGCATATCTTGCTGAGTGAGTTAAATAAAATGCGCTCGGCTAAGCTCAAAAAAAGTTTTGATAACAACCAGCGGGCAAATCCGTCATTAAGTCCAAAACCATATTCATCAGGTGCGCCAGAGCCACTTGGCCCCCCCGATGATTTATGGGATGACAGTGCAGGCCCAATGGGTACTGAAGCACCTGTAGAAGAAAATGAGCATCAGGAAAAGGAAATTGTACGTTTATTACTGGCTTTCGGGCACGAATTTGTAAACTGGGATAAAATTGATGATATGTACATTGGCTCATTCATCATGCAGAACCTGAGCGATGTAGAATTTGATGATCCACTTTGCAAAAGAATTATCGATTATTATAAATCTGAAATCGACAACGGCCGATTACCCACATCGAACCACTTTGTTAAACATGAGGATAGAGATATTGCCGATTTGGCCATTACACTTTCAACCTCAGAATATGCTTTAAGCGAGAACTGGTTAAATAAACATCTTATCTATGTTAAAGATGAAACGATGAATTTAAAAGCGACTATTTTAGGTGGCATTTTTCACCTTAAAAAGCGTAAAGTCGAAAAAATATTGATGAACCTGTTGAAAGAAATTAAAGAGGAAAAGAATGAGGATAACCAAATGATTTTAATGCAACGTTATGGGGTAATTAAAGGGGTTGAGCGAGAGATTTCTAAGTTCCTGGGTTCTGTTATTGTGAAATAAGGATTGAATGATAGGATGACTGAAGGATGGAGTGATTTGAATGGGGAGAAAAAGTGACTGAATGAGAAAATGATTGAAGGATAGAATAGATATATTCGAAACATTCAATATTATCATATTATAATACATTTGGAAATGAACATTTAATCATTCAACAACTCACTCATTCAATAATTATGTCTTATGGCACTTCACAACGATTTAGGTAAAGCAGGAGAAAGTATTGCCAAACGGTATCTGGAAGACCAGGGTTATGAGATTTTAGATGAAAACTGGACCCATGGTAAAGCCGAGGTAGATCTAATCGTTTATAAAACCGGGATCATGATTTTTGTCGAAGTTAAATCCCGGAGTTCGGTTGCTTTTGGCGAACCGGAAGAATTTGTACACAAAGCCAAGCAAATACAGATGGAATTGGCTGCTAATGCCTATATTGAATTAATGAACCATCAAAATGATATCCGTTTTGATATTATTGCAATTACATTTACAAAAAATAAAAATTATAATTTAAACCATATTGAAGATGCGTTTTGGCCTGAAGATTAACTCTATTAAAAGTTTCATATTTATCGGAATTGCACTTGCATTTGTAAGTTCGTGTAAAGACAGTTCTACCACCTACCGTAGTTTTATTTCACCGATGACCGGTCTTAATGTGTCGTCAGGAAATGAATTTGATGTTAAAGTACAATTCGGTGCTGAGCAAAAAGTAGATTCTGTAGTTTACTTAATTGATACCATTAGAGTCGTTTCAAAGGCCGATACTTCGGCCATCAAACTTAAAACCGAAGGCTTGAAATTAGGTAACCATCTGGTTACAGCCAGAATATTTGGTGCTGGAAAATCTGAAGATTTAACCTTGAACATTAATGTTTTAGCAGCTCAGGCGCCAACAGAATATACCTATAGAGTGATTAAAACCTTACCTCACGATACCTCTTCTTATGTAGAAGGCTTAGAATACCATGATGGCTTTTTTTACGAAAGTGCTGGCGACTATGGTCATTCGAGTTTACGTAAAGTAGATCCTTCTACAGGGAAAATCCTCCAGAAAGCAGATCTGGATAAACAATATTTTGGAGAAGGCATAACCGTAATCGGAAACAAAATTATTCAGCTAACTTACCGCGAAAAAGTTGGCTTTGTATATGATAAAGCAACCTTTAAAAAACTATCTGAATTTTCGTACACCACAGGCAGAGAAGGCTGGGGTCTGGCTTTTGACGGGCAAAAAGTATATAATACCGATGGTTCTAATACCATCTTTTTCTTAAATAAAGATACTTATCAAAAAATTGGGTCGATTGATGTTTTTGATAACAAAGGGCCAATTCAAAATTTAAACGAACTGGAAATTATTGATGGGAAAATTTACGCAAATGTTTACACCACCAATGATATCCTGATTATTAACCCAGAAACTGGTGCTGTAGAAAGCAAGATCGATTTATCAGGCTTGTTACCTGCCGATTACTTTAAAACCGAAGATGCAAAAGCGAATAACGTGTTAAACGGCATTGCTTATGATAAAGCAACAAAAAGACTTTTTGTAGCCGGTAAAAAGTGGCCACATATTTTTCAGATTGAGCTGATTAAGAAATAAGTATGATCGTCATTGCGAGAAGGCTTTTTCAGCAGACGAAGCAATCTTTATAGCAGGGCTCGCAAGCATGAAAGATTGCTTCGTCGTTCCTTCTCGCAATGACGATTCATGTATTTAATCCTGTTTTTTCGGTTCGTCTAAATAACCGTTAAAAATGATAGGTTGTTTATTTACACTGCTCGCTGTTAAAGATGCATACCCATTGGTTGAGATATTAATGGTAAACCGATAGTTTTCTCTTTTTACATCCTTTGTATTAATCTGGATGGTGTATAATCCTTTTTTATTCTTCGATTCTAGGTAGGTAAAATCTTTAGAGGTAAATTTAATGCCACCCTGAGTAGGG
>Ga0307405_10000267_pt1 | contig 19207 bp, 18 predicted proteins | sample 322Cmetagenome_2_FD_203311 | JGI IMG/M metagenome (GOLD analysis project Ga0307405, IMG submission 203311) | Maize rhizosphere microbial communities from greenhouse at UC Davis, California, United States - 322HYB-C-1 | ecosystem: Host-associated > Plants > Roots > Rhizosphere > Soil | place...
TTCGCCACGGTGGTCTGGTCGACGGACATGAGAATTGCCCTTCGTTGGGAGGTGAATTGTCGCGAGCGGCGCTAGCAGCGCGTCCCCGGGCGTTCAAGCGGCGGCAGTGCGCCTCATTGCCCCGGTTGCGGCGCGCCTTCCGGCATCTGCTGTTGCTGCTGCATCTGCATCATCTGCTGGACCATCGCGACGCGGCGCTGGAAGTCCTCGCGGCTCATGATCTCGGTCACTTCCATGTCGAAGATCAGATCGGCGCCCGCGGGAATGCCCGAGCCCGGGGGCGGCGCGTCGCCGTAAGCGAGATCTGCCGGAATCTCGAGCACGTACTTCCCGCCCTTCTGCATCTGCTGCAACCCTTGCTCGAAGCCCGGAATCGTCGCGCCCTCCTCGATCGGGAAGGGATTGCCGTCGGGCAGGAGCCCTGGGGGAAGCGGCAGGGACTGCGACTGGTCGAACACGGTGCCGTCGGCGAGCTTGCCGGTGTACTTCACGAACACGACGTCACCGACTTGCGCGGTCGGGCCGGTGCCCGCGCGCACCTCTTCCACGTCGACACCCTGCGGCACGGTCGCCCAGGCGATTCCCGCGGCAAGCAGCACTGCGGCGGCAACGCCGAGCCAGAGCTTGGTCAGCGAACCTTTCGCGATCGGCTGGAGGGGGACGCGGGTGACTTCGGCCATTGTCGGTTCCTGAATGCAAAAGGGCGCGGGGATCGGCCCGCGCCCTGATGGCTTATCGCTGTGACGTCTTCAAGCGTTCCGGCTTACTTCGCGCCGTCGCGTTCCAGCCGCTTGCGCTCGAGCTTGCGAGCGCGGCGAACGGCGGCGGCCTTTTCACGAGCGCGCTTTTCGCTAGGCTTTTCGTAGTGGCGACGCAGCTTCATTTCGCGATACACGCCTTCGCGCTGCAGCTTCTTCTTGAGCGCACGAAGGGCCTGGTCGACATTGTTATCGCGAACGACGATCTGCATAAATTCAAATACCTCACAGCAACAGCGCGAAACCCGCCCAACGCGAGTCGCGCCTTTCGAGATCAACGAAAAATGTGCCGAATCCGTTCCGGATCGGCTCGAACCGGGGCGCGCATAAGCGAACTCGCGCCGATTGGCAAGCCGCCACGCCGCCTGGCATCGCAAACGCGCTGCGGGATGACGAACGAACCAATGCGGTCTAAGGGGCGGCGATGTCCGCTATCTCGCCCTTCACTGCATCGCTCTACGTCTTCGCCGGCGGCGGGGCGGGAGCGTTGCTGCGTTACCAGGGGGGCCGGTTCATGACCCACCTGCTCGGCCCCCAGGCCGTCACCGCCTTTCCATGGGCCACGCTGACGGTCAACGTGGTCGGCAGTTGCGCCATGGGCCTGCTCGCCGGCTGGCTGGCGCGGCATGGCGACGCGGGCGAGCAATGGCGCCTCCTGATCGGCGTCGGCCTGCTGGGCGGCTTCACGACTTTCTCCGCCTTCAGCCTCGAACTCATGCTCTTGATCGAACGCGGGCAGCCGTGGCTGGCGGTGAGCTACGCGCTGATTTCCATGCTCGCGGGCCTCACCGGGCTCTACATCGGCCTCATTGCCATGCGGATCGCGGCATGAGCGATTCGGTCCGCCAGTTCACCGTTCAGCCCGACGACGACGGGGTGCGACTCGACCGCTGGTTCAAACGTCACCTGCCGCAGATCGGCTTCGCGACGATCTCCAAGTGGGCCCGCACCGGTCAGATTCGCGTCGACGGAGGGCGCGCGAAGCCCGAGGATCGGCTCGCCGCTGGACAGGTCGTGCGGGTCCCTCCCGGCGGCGAAGCGCCGCACCGCAAACCCGTGACGAAACGCGAGTTGACGGCAGACGAGATCGCCGAAGCGCAGGCAATGGTGATCGCGCAGACACAATCCGCAATCGTGCTCAACAAGCCGCCCGGCCTCGCGACGCAGGGCGGCACCAAGACGCATCGCCATGTCGACGGCTTACTCGACGCCTTCGCACCGGACGAGGATGATCCGCGCCCGCGCCTCGTGCACCGGCTCGACAAGGACACCAGCGGCGTGCTGCTCGTGGCGCGCACTCCGGGGAGCGCCGCATCGTACTCCCGGCGCTTCTCGGGCCGTAGCGCGAAGAAGGTCTACTGGGCTCTGATCGTCGGCGTGCCCGATGTGCCCGAAGGGACGATCGACGCCCCCCTGGCGAAGCAGCCCGGCACCGGCGGCGAGAAGATGCATGTCGACGAGGAGAACGGCCAGCGCGCCGTCACGCGCTACCGCGTGGTCGACAAGGCCGCGAAGAGGGCCGCCTGGGTCGAACTGGAGCCGATGACCGGGCGCACGCACCAGCTCCGCGTCCATATGGCGGCGATCGGGCATCCGATTCTCGGCGACGGCAAGTACGGCGGGCAGGACGCCTTCCTGACCGGTAGCGTAAGCCGCAAGATGCATCTCCATGCGCGGCGCCTGATCATCGAGCAGCCGGAGGGCGGCAAGCTCGACGTGATGGCCGGCCTGCCCGAGCATTTCGCGGCGAGCATGGAGCAGCTCGGCTTCGACCCGGCGCTCAGCAACGCCGAGCCCCTGCGAGAGGAATCGAACGAGCGCACGCCCGCGGAGAAGAAGCAGGCGGCCCGTGCCCACGCCAAGCAGTACCGCCGGGGGCGTCGCGGCGAACGCCGGTCGCGCGGCGCGGCTCCGAAGCCCAAGGGCGGAGGCAAGCGCAAGTGATGGTGCGGCTCGCGATCTTCGACTGCGACGGCACGCTCGTCGACGGTCAGGCGGCGATCTGCAATTCGATGGAAACGGCCTTCGCCAGTGCGGGCCTGCCCGCCCCCGATCGGCACGATGTCCGCCGCATCGTCGGGCTGAGCCTGCCGCAGGCCATCCGCCTGCTCGCACCCGACGCCGACGATGCGCTGCACCGCCACGCCGTCGACGCCTACAAGGAGGCATTCCGTGCCTGCCGGCTCGACGGGACGCTGGAGGAGCCGCTGTTCGCAGGCATCACCGAGGTTCTCGTGCGTCTTGCGGAGGCCGGCTGGACGCTCGGCGTCGCGACCGGCAAATCCGACCGGGGGCTCGCGAGTTGCCTCGCCGCCCACGGCCTCGCCGACCATTTCGTCACGCTCCAGACCGCAGACCGCCATCCGTCGAAGCCGCATCCCGCGATGCTCGAGGCGGCGCTGGTCGAGGCGGGTGCGGAACCAACCGACGCGGTGATGATCGGCGATACGACGTTCGACATGGAGATGGCCCGCGCCGCAGGCGTGCGCGCGATCGGCGTCGCCTGGGGTTATCACACGGAGAGCGAGCTGCGCGAAGCGGGCGCCGAGCACGTCGCCGCCACTCCGGCCGAACTAGGGGACCTGCTGTCGTAAACGATCCTGCGCAGTCCCGCTATTTCGCGATCGTCGCGGTCCGTTTCGCCAGCGTCGCGCTGATCCTGCTCGGCATCCTCGTCGTGCGGCGCGTTCTCGAGCTGCCCGACGTGCTGGGCTATGTACTCCTCATCGCCGGGCTGGCCGGCTTCTTCGTCATGCCCACCGTTCTCGCGCGGCGCTGGCGGAGCCCGAAGGAATGAAGCGCTTCTACCGCGAGGTCGCAGTCGAGGAAGCCGAGGGCGGATGGCGCGTTGCGCTCGACGGCCGCGCCATCAAGACCGCACTCGGCGCACCGCAGATCGTGCCGACGCGCGCACTTGCCGAAGCCCTCGCTTCGGAGTGGTCGCAGCAGGGCGACGAGATCGATCCGCACGCGTTCCCGCGGCGCGACATGGCGGACTATGCGATCGACGTCGTGCGCGCGGATCGCACGGCGGCGATCGGCAAGCTGATGGCGTTCGCCGAGACCGATACGCTCTGCTACCGCGCCGATCCCGACGAGCCGCTCTATCGCCGGCAGCACGAGATCTGGGAGCCGCTGGTGACCGCGCTGGAAGCACGCGAGGATATCCGGCTCGACCGCGTGAGCGGAGTGATCCACCGGCCGCAGCCGCAGGCCAGCCTCGACGCAATCCGCGCACGGCTCGGCACGCTGGACGATTTCACGCTCGCCGCCCTGCAGACGATGGCCTCGCTCTGCGCCTCGCTGTGCATTGCGCTCGAGGCGCTGGAAGCAAACGCCGATGCCGACGCGCTGTGGTCCGCTGCTCACCTCGAAGAAGAATGGCAGACGGAACTATGGGGCCGGGATGCCGAAGCCGAGGCGCGGCTGGACAAGCGGAAGGCGGAGTTCCTGGAAGCGTTCCGCTTCGTGAAACTCTTGGTCTAGTTCGATCGGGTCAGGCCGGCCGCTGGGTCAGCCGATCCATTCGGCGACCTGCCCGGCAACGTCGTTCGCCGCGCTGTTGAGCGCTTCGCCCACAGGTCCAGCTTCCGCCGCCACGCCCGGAACAACGCTTTCGAAGCGGCGCGTCTCGATCCCGTCGCCTTCCGCCTCGCGGATCGCGTCGAACCGCACGACGACCGAGGACGTACGCGCGTCGTAGCCGAAATCGCGCAGCACGCCGCGAAGCTGTGTCTTCGGAGCGAGCGCGGGGTCGTCGGAATCGATCACCACGCGGTTGCTGCGGGTGCGGATCGTTTCGGCGAGTAGCCCGCGAAACAGCCGCGCCGGCTTGTCCACCCAGACCGCATCCTTGAGGTAGGCGATGTTGGCATCGTCCACCTGCACCGGCACGCGCACGACGTCGAGCCGCGCGGGCGCGTCGGGAACGAGGACCGCGAGCGCCCCCGCCTGGCTACTGGTCGTGCCCGAGCCGGCCGGCGTCTCCGCCGTGGGAGTCAGCGTCAGAAGGCTTTCGGGCGGCTCCTTGCCGAAGCTGACGCAGCCCGCGAGCGCAAGCGCCGCAAGGGCCGGAAATATCCTGATGGCTGTCGCGCGCATCGCGTTCCCCTGTCTCTTCGCGCCGGTCATGGCTCGTAATCGGGCAGCTTCTGCCCGCCGATCAGCGAGCCGGCGCCTTGTGTCTCGATCTTTTCGGTCACGCTGCGCAGCGCCTTGCTGGTCGCGCGCAAGTCCTGCATGGCCGCCTCGGCCGCAGGCAACGTGCTTTCGTTGAGCTGGCGCGCCGCGGGCTGCACTTCCGTCAAGGTGGTGCTCAGCGCCTGCGCGGCGCTATCTGCGGACTTGAGCGTCGTGCGGAGCTGGTCCGCAAGCCCTTGCCCTTCCTTGTTGAGCAACTGGTCGGCCGATCCCATCACCTTCTCGAACGAATCCAGCGCCTCGCTCGACTCGCGCAAGGTCACCTGGAGTTCGGCCAGCGTCCGCTGCACTTCGGGCGCGGTCTGCGCGAGGTCGGCGGTGATCCGATTGGTGTTGCGCAGAATGCCGGCGATCTCGCCCTGGTTCTCGTCCGACAGCAGCATCGTCAGCCGCTCGGTCAGCGTGGCGAGCCGCTCCAGCAGCAGCGGCGCATTGGCAAGCAGTTCGCCGAGGCCGCCCGGCTTGGTCGGGATCACCGGTACGCCTTCGGGGCACGCGGTGTTGCCCGGCCCTTCCTCGCAAGTGATCGGCGGCGCATCGCGGCGCGCGCCATCGAGCAGGATCGTCGAGACGCCGGTGAACGATCCCTGGATGGTGGCCGTGGTGCCCACGCGGATCGGCACGTCTTCCTTCACCTTCACCCGCACGCGGACGAACTGCGGATCGGTCTCCCACAAAGAAATTTCGCTGACCTGCCCCACCGGTACGCCCGCGAAGGAGACCTGCGAACCGTTGGCGAGCCCGGCGACCGACTGCTTGAAGAAGATGTCGTATTCGTCCTGCTGCCCCTGCCCCAGCCGGGCGAGCCAGACGAAGAACAGCGCAAGTCCGGCCAGCAGCACCAGCGTGACAGCCCCGACCCAGACGTGATTTGCGCGCGTTTCCATTCGCTTGCCCTAATCCCCGCTTTGCCCGCGTTTGTCCATGGTGTCGGCCCGGCGCTTGCTCGCCTGGGCGGCGCGGCCGCGCGGCCCGTTGAAGTATTCCTCGATCCACGGATGGTCGGTTTCGAGCAGTTCGGGGATCGTGCCGACCGCGATCACCCTCTGGTCCGCCAGAACGGCAACGCGGTCGCAAATCTCGTAAAGCGTATCGAGATCGTGGGTGATGAGGAAGACCGTGAGGCCGAGCGTCTGCTTGAGCTCTCGCGTCAGCCGGTCGAAGGCCGCGGCGCCGATCGGATCGAGCCCTGCGGTCGGCTCGTCGAGGAACAGCAGTTCCGGATCGAGCGCCAGCGCCCGCGCCAGACCCGCGCGCTTCTTCATCCCGCCTGAAAGCTCCGATGGATACTTGGTCACAGCCTCATCGGGCAGGCCCGAGAGCATGACCTTGTAGCGCGCGATCTCGTGCATCAGGTCGGATTGGATCTCGGGGTAGAACTGCTTCAGCGGAACCTCGACATTCTCCCCCACCGTCAGCGTGGAGAACAGCGCGCCGCCTTGGAACAGGACGCCCCAGCGATTGCGGATGCCGAGGTTCTCGTCAGGCTCGGCGCTCGTCATCGAGCGGCCGAAGACCTCGATCTCCCCTTCGTTCGGGGTCTGCAGACCGATGATCGAACGCATCAGCACCGACTTGCCGGTGCCCGACCCGCCGACGACGCCGAGAATCTCCCCCCGGTTCACGGTCAGTGAAAGATCGTCGTGCACGGTCTGCTCGCCGAAGCGATTGACGAGGCCCTTCACCACGATGGGATGATCGCCGCGAAAACGCTCGTATCGGCTGAGGCCGCGCTCCTCGAGCTCCTGATCGAGATCGTCGGCCATCTCAGCCCCATCCGATCTCGGTGAAGAACACGGCGAAAAACGCGTCGAGCACGATGACCATGAAAATCGCCTGCACCACCGCCTTGGTCGTCTTCAGGCCCACATCCTCGGAATTGCCCTGCACCTGCATGCCCTGATAGCAGCCCGCAAGCGCCACGATCAGCCCGAAGACGGGCGCCTTGGCCAGCCCGACGTAGAGATCGTAAATCGGCACGACTTCCTGGATACGCGCAAGGAAGGTCAGGAACGGGATACCCAGCATCAGATCGCCGATCACCGCGCCGCCGATGATCGCTATGCACGAGGCGAAGAACCCGAGCAGCGGCATCATCAGCACCGCGGCAAGGATGCGCGGAATCACCAGCGCCTCCATCGGCGAAATGCCGATCGTGCGCATCGCGTCGACTTCCTCGGTCAGCTTCATCGTGCCGAGCTGGGCCGCGAAGGCAGAGCCGGAACGGCCGGCGACCATGATCGCCGTCATCAGCACGCCGAGTTCGCGCAGGGTGATGCGGCCGACGAGATTGATCGTGAGCGTCTCGGCCCCGAACTGCGCGAGTTGCACCGCGCCTTGCTGCGCGATGACGATGCCGATCAGGAAGCTCATCAGTCCGATGATCGGCAGCGACGAGACGCCGACCAGCTCGAGCTGGCGCACCAGCGCCTTGCCGCGAAAGCGCGAGGGGTGGCGGATCAGGCTGCCGGCAGCGAGCAGGATCTGGCCCAGAAACCCGACCATGCCAACCACGCCCTGGCCGAACTCGTGGACCAGTTCGCCCACTCGCTCGGGCACACGCTCCCACACCGGCAGGCGCGGAGCCCGAATGTCAGCCCCATCGCCTGCGGGTTCGACCGCCTTCAGCAGCCGCTGCGCACGTTCGCTGGCGCCGACGATCTCTGCATTGTGCCGCTTGGCGAGGCTGCCGGCGACCCACGCACCGACGGTATCGATTTCGCTGACGTTCGACAGGTCGACCATGGCGAGATCGCCCTCGATCGCTCGCAGGTCGCTGTCGACTGCACCGATCGTGGAAACCAGATAAGGCCCCGAAAGGACGAGCCGCGCGCCACCGGCGCCGCCATCCTCGACCTCGAAGAACGCCCCATCCTTCATCTTGGCGACCTATGCGGCCAAACCGTGTGCACTACAAGCGCACAATCAGCCGTGTTGCGCCGCAGCGCACCCACTGGCAAAGGCCGCGAACCTATGAGCACCGAACTCTCCAAGACTTTCGACCCGGCCCAAATCGAGGCACGCTGGTACGCGCACTGGGAAGAGGGCGGCCTGTTCCGCCCCGAGCGGCCCGACGCCCAGCCTTTCACGATCGTCAACCCGCCGCCCAACGTGACCGGCAGCCTGCACATCGGCCATGCGCTCGACAACACGTTGCAGGACATCGTCGTCCGCTACGAGCGGCTGCGGGGCAAGGACGCGCTGTGGGTGGTCGGCACCGACCACGCGGGCATCGCCACGCAGATGGTGGTCGAGCGCGAGCTGGAGAAGCGGCAGGACAAGCGCACCAATTACTCGCGCGAGGATTTCATCGCGAAAGTCTGGGAGTGGAAGGAGGAAAGCGGCGGCACGATCACCCGCCAGCTCCGCCGCCTCGGCTGCTCGATGGACTGGAGCCGCGAACAGTTCACGATGAGCCCGGAGTTCACCCGCGCGGTGACCAAGGTCTTCGTCGACCTCCACAACGAGGGCCTGATCTACCGCGACAAGCGGCTGGTGAATTGGGACCCGAAGCTCAAGACCGCGATCAGCGATCTCGAGGTCGAGACGCAGGACGTGAAGGGTCACTTCTGGCACTTCAAATACCCGCTGGCGGACGGCGTCATCCTCGACAGCGGGCAGGACTACATCCAGGTCGCGACCACCCGGCCGGAGACCATGCTGGCCGACATGGCAGTGGCAGTTCACCCGTCGGACGAGCGCTACGCCAGCGTGATCGGCAAGGAGATCGTCCAGCCGATCACCGGCCGCCGGTTCAAGGTGATCGCCGACGAGCATGCCGATCCGGAGCTCGGCTCGGGCGCGGTGAAGATCACGCCGGGGCACGACTTCAACGATTTCGAGGTCGGCAAGCGCGCCGGGATCGCGGCGGGCGAGATGCTCAACATGCTCGATGCCGAAGGCAACGTCTGCCAGACCGCCGACGGGCTGGTGCCCGAGGAATTCCTCGGCCTCCACCGCTTCCGCAAGGATGGCGTGGACGGGGCGCGCGAACTCGTCGTCGCACGGATGAAGGAGCTCGGCTGCCTGATCCCGCACGTCGACAAGGACGACGAGGCGCACGACGCCGAACCGCGCACGATCGCCACCCCGTTCGGCGACCGCGGCGGCGTGGTGATCGAACCCTGGCTGACCGACCAGTGGTACGTCGACGCCGAGAAGCTCGCGCAGGCGCCGATCGAGGCGGTGCGTTCGGGCAAGATCGAGATCGTGCCGAAGAGCTGGGAGAAGACCTTTTTCAACTGGATGGAGAACATCCAGCCGTGGTGCGTCTCGCGCCAGCTCTGGTGGGGGCACCGGATCCCGGCCTGGTACGACGAGGATGGCAAGGCCTACGTTGCGGAGACCGAAGAAGAAGCCCAGGCCCTCGCCGGCAACAAGGCCCTGACCCGCGACCAGGACGTCCTCGACACCTGGTTCTCGTCCGCCCTCTGGCCCTTCGCCACGCTCGGCTGGCCCGAGCAGACCGATCTCCTCGCCAAGCACTATCCCAACGACTTGCTGATCTCGGGCTTCGACATCCTGTTCTTCTGGGATGCCCGCATGGCCATGCAAGGGATGCACTTCATGGGCGAGGCGCCGTGGAAGCGGCTCTATCTCCATGGGCTCGTGCGCGCGGCGGACGGGCAGAAGATGTCCAAGTCCAAGGGCAACGTGGTCGATCCGCTCGGCCTGATCGACCAATACGGCGCCGACGCGCTGCGCTTCTTCATGGCGGCCATGGAAAGCCAGGGCCGCGACGTGAAGATGGATGAGAGCCGGGTCGAGGGATACCGCAACTTCGCCACCAAGCTGTGGAACGCGACGCGTTTCTGCCAGGCGAACGGCATCGGCGCTTCGCAATCGATCGAGGCTCCGCAGGCAACCAGCGCGGTTAACAAGTGGATCGTGGGCGAGGTGGTCGAAACGCTGGCCGCGCTCGACAAGGCCATGGCAGACCTGCGCTTCGACGCGGCCGCGAACGCGATCTATCACTTCGTCTGGGACACGTTCTGCGACTGGTATCTCGAGCTGATCAAGGGTCAGATCGACGACGAGACTAGGGCGGTCACCGGCTGGGCGCTCGACCAGATCCTCGTCATGCTGCACCCGTTCATGCCGTTCATCACCGAGGAACTGTGGCACGCGCAGGGTGAGCGGCCGTACGAGCTGATCCTCGCCAAATGGCCCGAGCCTTCTGCGCAGATCGACCGCGAAGCCAAAGCCGAGATCGAGTGGCTGATCGATTTGACGCGCAACCTGCGCGCAGCGAAGAACGAGATCGGTTTGGCCCCTGGCGCGAAGCTGGAGGCTTGGCTTGCCGAGCCGTCGCCGATCGCGAGCAAGGTTCTCTCGACCAGCACGGCAGCGCTCGACCGCGTGGCGCGCCTGTCCGCGGTCCATGCCGGGGCAGCGCCGCATGGCGCCGCACTGCAGGTCGGCGTCGGCAGCGACAGCCTGGTGATCCCGCTGGAAGGGCTGATCGACGTCGAGGCCGAGAAGGCCCGCCTCGGCAAAGCGCTCGCCGCATCGGAGAAAGAGGCGAAGTCTCTCCAAGGCCGCCTCTCCAACCCTAACTTCGTCGAGCGCGCGAAGCCGGAGGCGGTCGAGAAGGCGCGCGCCGATCACGCGCACCATGCGGGGGAAGCGGAACGCCTCAAGGCCGCGCTGGACCGGTTGGGATGAACCGGATCCTCCCCACCCCTGGGAGGACTCGGTGCTGACTCTCGCCACCCAGGAGCCCGGAGAGCCGGAGATCTTCGCCTCGCTGCAAGGTGAGGGTCCGAGCGCCGGCGTGCCCGTCGCGTTCCTGCGGCTCTCACGCTGCAATCTCGCGTGCCAGTGGTGCGACACGGCTTACACCTGGCACTTCGAGGGGGACGAGCGGCCGCATCGCTCCGGCGAGACGTTCGAGCGCAGGGCCAATCAGATCACGCTGAGCGAGGACGAGGTTGCCCGGCGGATCGCGGTGCTGGGCCAGAAACGCCTCGTGATCACCGGCGGCGAGCCGTTGCTGCAGGCGAGCGCACTGGCGAAGCTCCTCGAGCTTCTGCCCGACATGACGGTCGAGATCGAGACGAACGGCACCGTCGCCGCGCCGCCGCGGTTCGATCTGCGGGTGGATCAGTACAACGTCAGCCCCAAGCTCGCGCACAGCGGCAATCCGGCCGAGCTCGCGCTGCTGCCCGAGCGGCTCGATGCCTATGCGGCGGACCCGCGCGCCTGGTTCAAGTTCGTGATCGCAGCCCCCGAGGATGTCGCGGAGGTGCTGGCGCTTCAGGCGCGCTATCGCTTCCGGCCCGGCCACGTGTTCCTGATGGCGGAGGGCACCGACAGTACGACGCTGCGGGCGCGGCAGGCGTGGCTTGCGCCGTTATGTCTGGAGCATGGCTTCCGGATGAGCGACCGGCTGCATATCCACCTTTTCGGCGATTCGCGCGGGACCTAGAGGAACCTGGAGGTACCTGGCGGCACCTAACGGCCCTGAGAGCGCCAGCGGCGCACCACACGCTGCACAGCCTCTTCCTCGCCGCCGCTTTCGTTCCAGAGTTCGACGAAGCTCGGGTCTTCCGACGCCGGGCGCTTCGCTTCTTCCAGGCTGTCGAAGCTGACGCGGATCGGGATGGCGACGCCTTCGCCGCAGATGATACATTCGCGGTTGCGGAGCGCCGGGATCGAATCGAGGAAGCCGCGCGCGCCTTCGGGCATGGCGGCTTTCACGAACGCCTGGTCGCGATCGTTGTTGAGGCGCATGGCGATGATCGTGCCGCATTGCGACAACACGCCCTCGGCGAGGTCCGACGGGCGCTGGGTGATGAGGCCGAGGCTGATGCCGTACTTGCGGCCTTCCTTGGCGATGCGGCTGAGGATCATGCCGACCGACGAGCCGTCCGCATTCGCCTCGTTCGGCACGTAGCGGTGCGCCTCTTCGCACACCAGCAGGATCGGCCGGGTCTTCTCCTCCCGCCCCCAGATCGCGAAGTCGAACACCAGGCGGCTGAGCACCGCGACCACGGTGGAGGTGATGTCCGACGGGACGCCGGAGACGTCGATGATCGAGATCGGCTTGCCCCCGCCGGGCATGCGGAAGATCTTGGCGATGAACTCCGCCATGGTGTCGCCGACCAGCATGCCGGAGAACATGAACTGGTAGCGCGGATCGCCCTTGAGCTCGTCGAGCTTGCTCTTGATCCGCATGTAGGGCGCGGAAGAGGTCGCCTTGTCGAGCTTGCCCATCTCGTTCTGGAGCTCGTTCGAAAGGTCCGAGAGGAGATATGGGATCGGCGAGTCGACCGTGATCTTGCCTATGGTCTCGGCCAGCCGGTTCTTGGACCGCGCCCGCAGCAGGCACTTGGCGAGGATGTCCATGTCGGTCTGCCGCTCGTTGCCGCTGGTCGTCAGCAGCGCCTCGCAATGCTCCTCGAAGTTCATCAGCCAGTAGGGGAGCTGCAGGTTCGAGACGTCGAGGATCATGCCGGCGTCGCGGAACGCCGCGGCATATTCGCCGTGCGGATCGATCATCACCACATGCCCCTCGGGCGCCGCCTCGCAGATGCGGTGAAGGATCAGCGCAGCGCTGGTCGACTTGCCGGTGCCGGTCGAACCGAGCAGCGCGAAATGCTTGCCCAGCATGGCATCGATGTAGAGGCCCGCGCGAATGTCCCTGGTGGGATAGACGGTGCCGATCTGAATGCTCGCGCGCCCGTCGCTGGCATAGATGTGCCGGAGATCCGCGGTGGTCGCCGGGTAGATCTTCGCGCCGGGAACGGGATAGCGGGTGACGCCGCGGCGAAAGCCGTAAATGCGGCCGGTCCCGTTCTCTTCCATTCCTTCGCCGAGAAAGTCGACGTCGGCGATGATCCCGCCGCCTGTCCGGCGGTCCTGCCGCTGGTTGCGGACGCTGGCGAGCAGCCAGGCATTACCGGCGCGGATCTTGATCTGGCTGCCAACCTGACCCGCGAGGGCGACCGAAGGGTCCTCATCCGCCATGCATTCGTTCAGCCGCTGCAGGTCGAGCGCGATCTGCGAGCCCGAGCCGGCGACTTCGACGACCACGCCGACCGGCTGAATGGCATTGTCGGAACGGGCCGCGGAGGCAACGGCGTGCGGCTGCGGTTGCGCGGTGGCGCTGCCCCCGTCCAGCGTCGCCGCCGTATCGAGCGGCTGGCGCCGTTCGAGGTTGCCGTGGCCCATCTCGGTCATGAAGTGGTCGATCCCTGCGTCTGCCCGGGCGCCCGGCGTAAGGTCGGTTGGTTAAGATCGGGTCAACGCGGGGCCGAAAGGCCAGCTAGATCAGCGCGAAGAGGCGCCCCGCGACCCAACCCATCCCGACCGACAGGAATACCGCCAGGAAGCCGTAGAACAGCGATTGCCGTTCCGAAAACACCTCCACGAACCGTTCGAAGCCGACCTTGCGCACGTCCACCTCCGCGATGGCGGAGGCGATCACGCGGCCGCGGGTGATGGCGAAAGTCTCTGCGGTGTAAGTGCCGGTCTGAACGTTCGAGGGCAGCGAGATGCGCACCTGATACAGCACTTGCTCGCTGATCTGCACGCCGCTCGGATCTTCCTTGTAGAGCCCCTGCCGGCTGCGCAGATCGACCAGGCCGGCGGTGAAACGGGTCTGCTCCTCCGGATCGATCGCACCGGTCGGCGAGAGCTGCAGGTAATCCAGCCCGAGTTCGTAAATCGCCGCAGTCCTCTCGTCGACGATCTCGTCGATCGGACGCGAAGACGCGACCGCGAAGAACGAGGGGGCGGACTGGAAGGCCGTGCTGTCGGCATTGACCCAGATCCCGCCGACGCGCGCTTTCTCGCGCACGGTGATCGGCTCTGTCGGGCCCTTGAGAACCACGACGATGTCGTAATCCTGCCCTGCCCGTGCGCCGGTCGGGTCGAGGATCACGCCGAACAGGAGCAGTTCGGTGCCGGTGAAACCCTGCTGGACCTGCACGTCGTCCTGCGACACCTCGGGCACCAGAATCGGGTCTCGCTGGGCCGAGAGCATCAACAGCGCGACGAGGAGGAACAGCCGCTTCACAGCGGCACCACCGTGTAGATTTCCTCGGGCCGGACGAAGAGGCCGAAGAACATCCTGGCGGTAACCAGCAGGACGATCGCGGCCAGCGCCAGGCGCAGGTATTCGGGCTTGAACTTCTGCGCCACCTGCGTGCCGAACTGCGCCCCGGTCACCGATCCGAACAGCAACAGCGCGACGAGCACGATGTCCACGGCATGCGTCGTCAGCGCGTGCATCATCGTCGTCGCCATCGTCACGAACAGGATGTTGTAGAGCGAAGTGCCGACCACGACGTTTGCGCTCATGCCCAGGATATAGAGCATCGCGGGCACGAGGATGAACCCGCCGCCCACTCCCATCAGCATGGTCAGCGTGCCGACCACCACGCCCAGCAGCAGCGGCGCGATGGGGGAGATGTAGAGGCCCGATCCGTAGAACCGCCAGCGCAGCGGCAAGGCCGCGATCAGCCGGTGGTGCCGGCGCTTCATCGCGGGCTTCGCAGTGCCCCCCTCCGGCGGGCGGACAGCCTGCCACGCCTCGCGCGCCATCAACGATCCGACCGAGCCGAGCAGGAAGACGTAGAGGACGTTGATGACCGTATCGATCTGGCCGATCGACTGGAAGAAGCGGAACAGCAGCGCACCGATCCCGGCGCCGAGAATGCCGCCGGCGACCATTATGCTGCCCATGCGGTAGTCGACCCCGCCGCGCCGGCCGTGGGCGAGCACGCCCGAGACGCTGGCGCCGGTGATCTGGGTCGCTGCCGAGGCCGCCGCGACCGTGGGCGGAACGCCGTAGAAGATCAGCAGCGGCGTCGTCAGGAACCCGCCCCCGACGCCGAACAGGCCGGAAAGAACCCCGGTGAGCGCCCCCAGCCCGACGATGACCAGCCCGTTCACCGAGAGGTTCGCGATGGGGAGGTACACGTCCATGACGAAGCCCTAACCGAGGGCAGCGACGGTTGAAAGCGGGCGGATTAAAATCCGGTCGAAAGCGTGACCGCAATGCCTCGCCCCGGCGCGGCTTCCCCTGCGATACGCCAGCGGTAGTCGAGCGCCAGCCGGGCGGGCGCATCGCCGATCTCAAGGTCGAGCGACGCCGTGGGGCCGATATCGAGCCGCGCCGCACCCTTCTGTGCTCCGCCCCAGACTCCGGCGCCGGCCCGCACTTCGGCGAGGTCGAAGCGGGCGACCTCGCGATCGACCCGCGCCTGCCCGTCGGCGAAGGCGGTGGCGAACCTGCCGCCGACATAGCCCGCCTGCGCGTAGGCCTCGCCGCGGAGCCCCAGCGGCAGTTCCGCCGGCGGGAGCTCGGTGACGGCAAAGGCCGCCGGCCGAAGTTCGACCCTACCGCTACCGTGCCGCGTCACCCGCACTTCGGAATAGAGCGACACCGGCACCGCCGCGAAAGGGCGCGCGGCCAATCCGGCAGCCAGTTCCGACTCCCTGCCGGCGGCGAGCGCCTGCGTCGCACGGGCGTAGGCCGCGGGTCGGTGCGCGCTGCCGGGTGCGAGGCGATAGCGGATCACCGCGTCCGCCTGGCTGGCGCCGTAGCTCGCCGGCCGCCCTCCCGCTGCAACTTCGCCGCCCTCACCGGGCCGCAGGAGCAGCCAGGCATCGAAAGACCAGCGATCGGGCGCCTGCACCGCCAGAGGCGGCCGCGTGTGGATTGCGGGCGACGCCGCCCTCGCCCGCAGGAGCGCCGCCACATCGGGCGGAACGGGAAGCTGCGCGGTCGCGGCGAGCCACAGAAGCTGGTGGCTGGCCATGATCTCGCTGCGGGAGGCTGGCGGCGAACTGGAGGTCGCCTGAACCTGCCAGACCGGGAGCGGTTCGAGCAGCGCGACCAGGCTCGCGGGCACCGGCTCGCGACCAGCCGCCAACGGGCCAAACTCCCGTCCCGCTGTAGCCTGGATGATGGCCGCGTCCTGTGCGGGGGACGCCGCTACGGGCGAGGCGCTGGGTGTCGACACCGGCGGGGCCACGCTATCCAGCATCGCCTCCAGCGGCTGCGATGCGGATTCCCATACCATCGCCCGCGTTCCGACCCAGGCGGTCAGCAGAACCGCGAGCATCAGCAAGGGCTCGCCCCGGCGCCGGCCCGCGTTGCCGCTCATGACGTCACCCGGCGGGGCAGGAGCGCGGGATGCGCGTCGTGCTCGGTCTTGTCCCATTGCGGCCGCGCGCCGCGCAGGCTTCGGACATAGGCGGACAAGGCGCGCCGCCCCGCCAGCATCGCAATGAAATTGGCGACCGGCAGGCGCAGGACCGCGCGAACGCCTTCGCCGAAACCATGCTCGCGCGCGGTGAAGGCGAAGCGAAAGACGCAGCGCCACAGCAAGGCGGCGATATTGGCGATGAGGATCGCTTCGAGCGCCGGCGAGAGTTCGGGCGCCGCGGTCCAGCCGGCGAGGCTCGCTGCCGAACCGATCCCGCCGAGAAACAGCACGGCAAGCGCGACGCCCAGCAGGAGCGCCGCGAAGGGTCCGCGCCGGTCGCGCAGCCGCATCCAGACTTCGACCGGCCGCCCATGCCAGCCAAGCCGGTCCCAGCCCTGGAAGGCGATCCCCAGGATCCACCGCGTCTTCTGGCGGACGGCCTGATGAAGCCGCGAAGGGAAGAAGGCGCGCGTGGCGATCAGTTGCCCATCGGCGGACCTGCACCGCACGAAGCGGGTCCGCCCGCCCATCTCCGCGATGCCGAGGCCATGCTCGTAGTCTTCGGTCAGGCTGTCGGTGGCGAACGGTGCGTGGAGACCCCGGCTGTTCGCGAGGCGGGCCAATGCGTCGCGCGCGATGCCGCACCCCACGCCCGCGAGCGGGATGCCCGCGCCGAGCGCGTCGCGTACCACCAGGCCTTTGCTGTGGCTTTCTGCGAACTCCTCGCAATAGTGACTGCCGACCCAGCGCGACTCCGCTTGCGGCATCGGCAGGACGGGCAGTTGCACGAGATCGGCGCCGCGCAGGCACTCGTCGATCAGCGCCAGCGCCGCGGGGTCGACCATGTCCTCCGCATCGTGCAGGAGGACGCTGGCAGCACGCGTGCCGCCGCGTGCCTCGTCCGCCTCCAGCGCGGCGTAGAGGCGGTTGAGGCAATCCGCCTTGGTCGTCGGCCCTGCGGCTTCGTTGATCACCAGCCGCACGCGGTCGTCGCCACTGGCGGCCGCCGCGACCGCCTCGATCGTCGCCGGATCGTTGCAGTAGCAGCCGACGTAGATGCGCAAGGTGCGGTCGGGCCAGACCCGCAGCATGTGCCGCACCGTCGCGCCGATCACGCGATCCTCGTGCCAGGCGGGAATGAACACCGCCGCCTGGCGCAGCGGCGGGCGATCGGGACGCGCGGGATCGTAGACCGCAGGCCGCGCGCGGCCGCTCAGCCGCAGCCAGAGCCACGCGAAATCGATCGCGAACTCGTCGAGCGCACCGATCAGAAAAAACACCGCTGCAAAAAGAAGCAGCTCGCGTTGGACGAGCACCACCCAGTCGAGCAGCGGCAACCCCCCGGACAGCATCCGTTATCCCCCCGTTGGGATTTCTATCCAAGGGCCGCTGGACTTGCAACGCACTAGGAAATCCGAAATGGAGCGTTCCGATGGCCAAAGCACCCAAACCGATCCTGGATCTCGTCGCCCCCGTCCGCGCATTGTTCGTCAGCGATGCTTCGGCGGGTGTGCTGCTCATCCTGGTGGCGGCCGCGGCGATGCTGATCGCCAACTCGCCGCTGGCGCACAGCTACCACGACCTGTTTCACGCACCGCTAGCCTTCACGCCGGTTGCGAAGCTCGACACGCTGCACCTGTGGATCAACGACGGGCTGATGGCGATCTTCTTTTTCGTCGTCGGGCTGGAGGTGAAGCGCGAATGGATCGAAGGGCAGCTCAGCACCGCGGAGCAGCGGCGGCTGCCGGTCCTTGCCGCGGCGGCGGGGATGCTGGCGCCCGCGCTGGTTTATTTTTTCTTCGTCCAGGGCGAGGACCCGCAGCTCGCCCAGGGGTGGGCCATTCCGGCCGCGACCGACATCGCCTTCGCGATGGGAGTGCTCGGCCTGCTCGGCAACCGGGTGCCGGCGTCGTTGCGGCTGTTCCTGCTGACGGTCGCAATCGTCGACGACATCGGCGCGGTGCTGATCATCGCGGTCGCCTATACCGCGGGCATCAAGTTCGTCTGGCTGGTCGGCGCGCTGGTGATCCTGGGCGTCATGCTGGCACTCAACCGGATGCGGGTGAAGACCGTGGTTCCCTTTCTGCTGCTGGCGGTCGTGCTGTGGTACTTCGTGCTCAATTCGGGCGTGCACGCGACCATCGCCGGGGTCGCCGCCGCGATGCTGATCCCGATGGTCGGGAAGAACGACGAGACGATGCTCGAACGGCTCGAGCACCAGTTGGCGCCGTGGAGCGCCTACCTGATCGTGCCGGTGTTCGGCTTCGCCAATGCGGGCGTGAACCTGTCCGGCCTCGGGCTGGCAGGCGTGTTTGCGCCGCTGCCGCTCGCGATCGCAGCGGGCCTGTTCTTCGGCAAGCAGATCGGCATCGTCTCCGCGATCTTCGTCGCCGACCGAATCGGCTTCGCTCCCCGGCCGCAAGGTGCCAACTGGCCGGAGATCTGGGGCGTCTCTATCCTCTGCGGGATCGGGTTCACGATGTCGCTGTTCATCGGCGAACTGGCGTTCCCCGGCTACCGCCTGCTGATCGACGAGGCCAAGATCGGGATCCTGCTCGGCTCCCTCTGCTCGGCCGTCGTGGGGTTCACCCTACTGCGCATGACGACCAGGCGCCCGGACCGGGGCGAGGATCCCGCCCCGAGCGCCTGATCCCGGGCGTTACCAGCTTCCGGTGTTCTCCATGCTCGCCCAGGGTTCCTGCGGCGGGAGATGGCCTTCCTGCAGCAGTTCGATGGAAATGCCGTCGGGCGAGCGGACGAAGGCCATGTGCCCGTCGCGCGGCGGGCGGTTGATCGTCACCCCCGCGTCCATCAGCCGCTGGCAGGTCTCGTAGATGTTCTCCACCCGGTAGGCGAGGTGCCCGAAGTTGCGCCCGCCGGTGTACTCTTCCGACGCGGCGCCGTCCTCAGCCGGCCAGTTGTAGGTCAGTTCGACCTCGGCGAGACCCTCCTGCTCCGGCGCGGCAAGGAAGACGAGCGTGAAGCGCCCCTTCTCGTTGTCGAACCGGCGCACTTCCTCGAGCCCGATCATGCGGAAGAAATCGACGGTCGCGTCGATATCCGTGACGCGGATCATGGTGTGCAGGTACTTCG
>Ga0307405_10000268_pt1 | contig 19192 bp, 18 predicted proteins | sample 322Cmetagenome_2_FD_203311 | JGI IMG/M metagenome (GOLD analysis project Ga0307405, IMG submission 203311) | Maize rhizosphere microbial communities from greenhouse at UC Davis, California, United States - 322HYB-C-1 | ecosystem: Host-associated > Plants > Roots > Rhizosphere > Soil | place...
TGCCCGCGCGGCTGCGGAAATCCTGCTGCTGGGCGAGCGCTTCGACGCCCAGCGTGCCAAGGCATGGGGCATCGTCAACGACGTGGTCCCGACGGCAAACCTGGACGCCACACTCGACGCCGTCGCGCGACGCATCGCAAGCGGCCCGCGCAATGCGACACGGCGCCTCAAGCGACTGCTGCGCGAATCATCGCAGCGTACGCTCGCCGGACAGCTGGATGCGGAAGCCGACAGCTTCAGCCGCTGCACCGGCAGCGACGACTTCGTCGAGGGTATCCGCGCGTTCCTCGACAAGCGCCCACCGCGCTTCGACGGCGGCGCATGAGCGCCCCGCTCGCCGGACGCACGCTGCTCATCACCGGCGCAACGCGCGGCATCGGCCTCGCGATCGCGCTGCGCGCGGCGCGCGATGGCGCCAACGTCGCCGTCCTGGGCAAGACCGACGCGCCGCACCCGAAGCTGCCGGGAACCGTTCACGACGCCGCTGCCGCCGTCGAGCGGGCGGGCGGACGCGCGCTGCCGATCGTGTGCGACATCCGCGACGATGCAGCGGTCGAGGCGGCCGTCGCGGCCACCGTCGCGCGCTTCGGCGCGCTCGACATGCTGGTCAACAATGCGAGCGCGATCAGCCTGACCGGAACGCTCGCGACGCCGCCGCGGCGATTCGACCTGATGCTGGACGTCAACGTGCGCGGGACGTTCGTCGCCTCGCGCGCGTGCCTGCCGCATCTTCTGTCCGCGACGACCGCGGAGCGGCCCTCGCAGATCCTGACGCTCGCGCCGCCGCCCTCGCTCGACGCGCGCTGGTTCGCCCCGCACCTCGCCTATACGATCGCGAAAATGGGCATGAGCCTCGTCGTTCTCGGGCTCGCGGAGGAGTTCCGCGACGCGGGCATCGCGGTGAACGCGCTATGGCCGCGGACGATCATCGCGACGTCCGCCGTGTCCATGCTGCCCGACGCGGCGTCCCAGGTGGAGCGCATGCGGCGGCCGGAGATCGTCGCCGACGCCGCGCACGCGATGCTGAGCGCGGGCGGATTCGCGACGGGTCGATTCGCGATCGACGAGGACGTCCTGCGCGAGACGGGCGTCACCGACTTCGACCGGTATGCCGTTCGACCCGGGCAGCCGCTCCTCGGCGATCTGTTCGTCGACTGAGGGATGAGACGGAAACGGCGCCCCTCGGGACGCCGTCGTGAGCGCGCGGCAAACCTGTTGCCGCCGCCTTGCCGCATCGTGTGCCAAGCCCCCGTCGCATACCTCGCGACGCGGCGTCGGCGAGCCGACGCGGGTGCCTCGCCTTCTAATGGTTGCCCTGCTCCGCGTCCGATTGCATCAGGAGCGCGGTGATCCTCCGCCCCTGTCGAACGTAGTCCTCGACGGCGTCCTTGGTATAGCCGAGTTGCCATTCGATCAACTCGGCCGGCGTCTTGCAGCTCGCCATGCGGGCGGCGGCTTCGGCATCGCGCGACAGGCGAGTGCGAAGGAAGTCGAGCGATTCCTGCTGTACGCGGCCCAGGTCCTCGAGCCACGCGGAATAGCGGCTCATCATCGTCTCGACGTCGGCTGATTGCGCGAAGGCGAATGTCGGGTACGCGCCGGCGGCCGCATCCGCCGCGCGGTGTTGCGCTTGCTTCGTCATGGGGTTCCTCTCGTGGAGCGATCGTGCGATGCGCATCGCGACGGACGCGCGGGAACGGCGCGAGGCGGCGCCGTCATGGCAATGATCGCACGGCCGCGCGCCGATGTGTCGATGGCGAACTCGAATCATCGCGCCAATGCGAGCGCGACTGCGTGTTAACCCTTATGAGGCGACGCGCTGAAACGAGCCCGGCGACAGCGATGCGCGCGAGCGCGCGGGACTTCGAGTATCGCGACGAGCGCGGCGATGTGCCGCGTGCGCGGTGCCTGCGCGATGCTTAGCTGTTCTCGTCTTCGCGCGGCGGCCCGTTCCACGGCTCGCCACTTTCCGCGACGAGCGTCCGGCGCTTCTTGTGCGTCACCACCGGCATGTGCGGCGCCCGCCCGTCCGCACCCGGTGGCAGCAGTCCGACGCGGGTGTCGCGCACGACGCCCGGTTGCGTGTGCTGGCCGGATTTGCCCGGCCCGCGGCGGCGTTTGGCCTTGTTGCCGGCGCGGTGCTGTGGCGGCATCGCCATCGAGTTCCCCGGCGTGCCGACTGCGACGTTGCCGCCGCGTCCTTGACGTCGGTTCTGCTTGCCGCCCTTCCCCTGCGCGGCCTGTGCACCTTTGCGCTGACCGTGACGCTTGCCGCTGCCGGGCCCCGTGCGCGGTGCGCCGTGAGCGTTGCGACGGCCTTGGCCGGACTCGGGCGGGCCGTCGTGGCGAAGCGAATTGCCCGGCTCGATGCCATCCGCTCGTCTCGCATTGGCCGACGGACCGCCTTCCTGCCGCATCGTGTTCCCGGGCGTGCCGGCGTTCGGACCGCGGCCTCCTCGACGTCGTCCTCGCTGACCCTGCCGCGGCGATCCGGCACCGGGCGCCCGTTGCGCATTGCCTTCGCGCGGCGCGGCGCCCGGCTGCGGCTGGCCGCCCGCGGCCGGCTTCAGGCCCACCGACTTCAGGAGCGCGTTGACGTCCTGCGGCTCCATCTCCAGCACCTCGCCCCGCTTCAGCGAAGGCGGCATCGCGACGCGACCGTAGCGCGTGCGAAGCAGCCGGCTCACGGTGAGACCGAGCGCCTCGAACAGCCGCCGAACCTCGCGATTGCGTCCCTCCTTGATCGCGACCGTGTACCAGCGGTTGGCGCTGTCGTCGTCGCCGCCACCCTCCTCGAGCTTCTCGACCTTGGCGGGGCCATCGTCGAGATCGATGCCGGTCAGCAAAGCCTGTCGCTGCTCGTCGCTGAGACGACCCATGACACGGACCGCGTACTCGCGCTCGACCTCGTAACGCGGATGCATCAGCCGATTCGCGAGCTCGCCCGAGTTCGTGAACATCAGCAGGCCCTCGGTGTTGTAATCGAGGCGGCCGACGGCGATCCATTTGCCGTCGCGGATCGACGGCAGATCGTCGAACACCGTGGGCCGGTCTTCCGGATCGTCGCGCGTGACGAGCTCGCCGGTCGGCTTGTGATAGAGCAGCACGCGCGGCTTCGGCTCCGCGAAGCGGATCTTCACCGGCTCGCCGTTGATGCGCACCTCGTCGCCGGGACCGACCTTCTGACCGATCTCCGCCGGCATGCGGTTGACGGTGATGCGGCCGGCGATGATCAGCTCCTCCATCGCGCGGCGCGAGCCGAACCCGCACGACGCGAGGATCTTGTGGAGCCGCTGCGGCTCCGAGAAGACCTCGTCAGTGGAGGACTTGTGCCGACGGGGCGGCAGGCTCTCCGCGATCCTCTGCAGCGCCAGGCTCGGCTGCTGCGTCGGCGCCTGCGTCTGCGCCGAGGATCGGGCTCGCGAACGCGAGTGGCGCTTCGGCGGCCTTGGTGGGGGCATCGGGGGTCTCCAGGAGGTGGGAGGGATCGAGCTCGGCGAGCGGAGGAAGCTCCGCGAGGGAGGTGAGGCCGAGATCGTCGAGGAAGGACTTCGTGGTCGCGTAGAGCGCCGGGCGGCCGGGCGTCTCGCGATGGCCGACCGCTTCGATCCATTGGCGGTCTTCGAGCGTCTTGATGACGTTCGTCGACACCGCCACGCCGCGGATCGACTCGATGTCGCCGCGCGTGACCGGCTGCTGGTAAGCGATGATCGCCAGCGTTTCCATCACGGCGCGCGAATAGCGCGGCGGCTTCTCGGGCGACAGCCGGTCGAGGAACGGCTGGATCTCGCCGCGTCCCTGGAAGCGCCAGCCGGAGGCGACCTGGACCAGGTCGACCTTGCGGCCGCTCCAGTCGCTGCGCAGCTCGTCCAGTAACCGTCTGACGACGGCGGCGGCGAGCGGCGGATCGAACAGGCGGCTGAGCGTCGCGACCGGAACGGGCTCGCCGGCGACGAGCAGCGCTGCTTCGAGGATCGCCTTGATTTCGGACACGTCGCCGGGCGCATCGGCGGCCGCGTCGACGTCGACGACCGCGTTCGCGGCGACTGCGCTGGCCGCTTCACGTCCCTCGCCTTCGTGCCCGCGTGCGTCGTCATGGGCCGGCGCAGCGGGCGTCTGGCGCGTCGGCTCGTGGGTCTCTTCGCTCATAGGCTTTCGTCGGCGGCGAGCGCGAACGGCTTCTCGCCTCGGCTGTGCACATAGATCGGGGCGAACGGCGCGGCCTGCGCGACTTCGATCAACTGCTCGCGTGCGAGCTCCAGGATCGCGAGGAACGTGACCACGAGGTGCGGCACGTCGGCATGCTCGGCGAACAGCGCGGTGAACTCGGCGTAGCGCCCCGAGGCGAGCCATTTCAGCACGCGACTCATCTCCGCGCGCACCGACAGTTGCTCGCGCGTCACCAGATGGTGCCGGTGGATCTTCGCGCGCTGGACGAGTCCGGCCCACGCGGCACGCAGGTCCGCGGGCGATACGTCGGGAAGCCGCGCCGGCGCGATGCGATCGAACCAGATGCGCACCGTCGCGAAGTCGCGATCGGCGAGCGGCAGATCGTCGATCGCGCGTGCCGCCTGCTTCATCCGCTCGTATTCGAGCAGTCGGCGAACCAGCTCGGCGCGCGGATCGTCGGCTTCGTCGCCGCCGATCGCCGGCGGCTTCGGCAGCAGCAGACGCGACTTGATCTCGATCAGCACCGCGGCCATCAGCAGGTATTCGGCGGCGAGCTCGAGCTGCGTGCGCCGCATCATCTCGACGTAGCCCAGGTACTGCTTCGTGAGCTCGGCCATCGGGATGTCGAGCACGTTGATGTTCTGCCGGCGGATCAGGTAGAGCAGCAGGTCGAGTGGGCCCTCGAACGTCTCGAGGAACACCTCGAGCGCCTGCGGCGGGATGTACAGGTCCTGCGGCAGCTCGTTCAGCGGCTCGCCATAGACGCGTGCGAGCGGCCGCGCCTCGGGCGACGGATGGGCGAGATCGAGCGCGGCGTCAGTCATAGCGCAGGCCCATCACCGAACGCACTTCGCGCATGGTCTCCTCCGCGAGCTTGCGGGCCCGCTCGCAGCCGTCCGCCACGACGTTGCGGACCAGCCGGGGATCGTCGAGAAAGCGCTGCGCGCGCTCCCGGATCGGCTCCTGCTCACGGATGATGGCGTCGATCACCGGCTGCTTGCAGTCGAGGCAGCCGATAGCTGCGGTCGTGCATCCGTGCACGACCCATTGCTTGGTCGGCTCGTCCGAATAGATGCCGTGCAGGCCCCAGACGGGGCACATCTCCGGATTGCCCGGGTCGCTGCGGCGAACGCGGGCGGGGTCGGTCTGCATCGTGCGCACCTTCTTCGTCACGTCGGCCGGTTCCTCGCGCATGAAGATCGCATTGCCGTACGACTTCGACATCTTCGTCCCGTCCAGGCCCGGCACCTTGGGCGTGGCGGTCAGCAGCGGTTGCGGCTCGGGTAGCAGCACGCGGCGCGAGCCCTCGAGGTATCCGAACAAACGCTCGCGATCGCCGAGCGACAGATTCTGCGTGTCTTCGAGCAGCGCGCGTGCCGCGACCAATGCGGCCTCGTCGCCTTTCTCCTGGAACGCGGTGCGCAACGTCTCGTAGCGCTTCGCCTTGCTGCGCCCGAGCTTCTTGATCGCCTCCTTCGCCTTCTCCTCGAACCCCGGCTCGCGGCCGTAGATGAAGTTGAAGCGCCGGGCGCACTCGCGGGCGAACTCGAGGTGGGACACCTGGTCCTCGCCAACGGGCACCAGGTTCGCACGATAGATGAGGATGTCGGCCGCCTGCATCAGCGGATAGCCGAGGAAGCCGTAGGTCGACAGATCGCGATCGGCGAGCTTCTGCTGCTGGTCCTTGTACGTGGGGACGCGCTCGAGCCAGCCGACGGGCGTCATCATCGCGAGCAGCAGGAACAGCTCGGCATGCTCGGGCACGCGCGACTGGACGAACAGCGTCGAGCGGTTCGGGTCGAGGCCCGCGGCGAGCCAGTCGACGAACATCTCCCACACCGTCTCGTCGATGACCTCCGGTTCCTCGTAGTGCGTGGTCAACGCGTGCCAGTCGGCCGCGAAGAACAGGCACTCGTACTCCTCCTGCAGACGGACCCAGTTCTTGAGCGCGCCGTGGAAATGGCCGATATGCATGCGGCCGGTCGGGCGCATGCCCGACAACACGCGGTCAGCGAACATCGTTGCCTGGAAGAGAGCGCGTCGTCAGAGCGACACGCCAAAGAGCGAAAGGATCATCCCGATCAGCGTCTCCGCGCCGCCGATCAGCGGACGCATCAGGTCGTCGAGCACGCGCAGCATCAGCAATCCCACGACGATGAACAGGCCGAACGGCTCGGCCCGCTGTACGAGACGCGCCGCGCCGAGCGGCAGCACGCCCACCAGGATGCGCCCGCCGTCGAGCGGCGGCACGGGCAGCAGGTTCAACGCCATCAAAACGAGGTTCACCTGCACGCCGATCGCCGCCATGTCGGCCATGCCGGCGGAGTCGGCCGCAACGGCCGCAACGTGTGCGAAAGCCCACGCGAGCGCCTGCACGAAGTTCGAGCCCGGTCCCGCCGCGGCGACCCAGATCATGTCGCGCTTCGGATTGCGCAGGTTCGCGAAATTGACCGGCACCGGCTTGGCCCAGCCGAACAGGAACGGGGCCTTGAACAGCATCAACAATGCCGGCACCAGGATCGTGCCGACCAGGTCGACGTGCTTGACCGGATTCAGTGTGACGCGACCGAGCGACTCGGCCGTGCGGTCGCCGAACTGCTTGGCGACATAGCCGTGGGCGGCCTCGTGCAGCGTGATCGCGAGGACCACCGGCACTCCCCAGAGCACGATGGCCTCGAGCGACAACTCCATTCGCGTCCATTCTACCCCAGTTCGGCCGACGCTCGTCGGCCGCGAGCGCTCACGCGGCGGCCAGACCCAGTTTCGCGGGGTCGCCGCGTCCGAGCCGAGTGACTAGCGGCGGGTCGACCGACAGATCGACGACGGTCGTCGGTTCCGCCGGACAGGGCCCGGCATCGACGATGGCGTCGAGCGACCGCTCGAGCCGCTCGCGAATCGCGTCGGCATCGTTCAGCGGCCGTTCGTCCCCGGCCACTATCAGCGTGGACGACAGCAGCGGCTCGCCCAGCTCCTCGAGCAGCGCGCCGACGACCGGATGCGCGGGGACGCGAAAGCCGACGGTATTGCGCCTTGGAGCGTGCAGGCGCCGCGGGACCTGGCGCGAGGCGGCGAGGAGGAACGTGAACGGCCCCGGGACGCCCTGGCGCACCACGCGGAACTGCCAGTTGTCCAGACGCGCGAATTGCCCCAGCGCCGCGAGATCGTGAAGCACCAGCGTCAACGGATGCTCGTCGTCGATGCCGCGTATCCGGCGGATCCGCTGCGCAGCGGCGGCGTGGCCGAGCGCGCAACCGAGCGCGTACGAGGAGTCGGTGGGATAGGCGATGACCCCACCCGCGCGCACGACGGCAGCGGCCTGGCGGATCAGCCGCGGCTGCGGATGCGTCGGGTGAACGGTGAAGCGCTGAGCCATCGATCCACGGCCGGCGTGGCGGGAAGCCGAACCGGCGTCGGTTATATACTTGGCGCGGCAAGCCGACTACGGGCTATATCGTGGCGCATGACGGCTCGCGCGACGATCCTACCTTCGCTCCGGGCCCTCGTTGAATCTCCAGCAACTCCGCTACCTGTGCGCGGTCGTCGACCATGGCCTCAACGTGTCGGACGCCGCGGAGGCCCTTTTCACCTCGCAACCCGGCATCAGCAAGCAGGTGCGCCAGCTCGAGGACGAGCTCGGCGTCGAGGTGTTCGTGCGCCAGGGCAAACGTCTTTCGCAACTGACGCCGGCCGGCGAGATCGTCGTAGCGACGGCGCGGCGTGCGCTGGTCGAGATCGCGAACCTGAAGCGCGTCGCCGACGAGTATCGCAGCGAGAACGCGGGCGAGCTGTCGATCGCGACGACGCACACGCAGGCGCGCTACGTCCTGCCCAAGGTGCTGCAGGCATTCGCTTCGCGCTATCCGGAGGTCAAGCTGGTCCTGCACCAGGGCAACCCCCGACAGGTGGCCGAGCAGACGGCGGCGGGCGAAGTCGATCTCGGCATCGCCACGGAAGCGCTGACCGAATATCCCGAGCTCGTCACGCTGCCGTGCTACGACTGGAACCGCGTCGTCCTGACGCCGAAAGAGCATCCGCTGCTGCAGGTCAGTCCCTTGACGCTCGAGGCGATCGCCCGCTATCCGGTGATCACCTACGATTTCGCATTCACCGGCCGCTCGCAGGCGAGCGCCGCGTTCGCCGCGCGCGGCCTCAAGCCCAACGTGGTGCTGACCGCGCTCGACGCCGACGTCATCAAGACCTATGTCGCGCTCGGCATGGGCGTCGGCATCGTTGCGAAGATGGCATTCGACGCCGCGCGCGATGCGGAACTGGCGTGCATGGACGCCTCGCACCTCTTCCCGAACTCGACGACGCGCCTCGCGCTTCGCCGCAATGTCTTCCTGCGCGGGTACGTGTACGCGTTCATCAGCCTCTTCGCGCCGCAGTACGACAAGCGCGAGGTCGATGCGGCGCTGGCCGGCGCGCCGGCGCGCGCGTGAGCGAGGCGCCTCCGGTCGCCATTGCGCGCAAGCGGCGATGGTCGCTCGCCGCATTGATCGCCTCGCTGTCGATGCTCGGGCCGTTCTCGATCGACGCGTACCTGCCCGCGTTCGGCGCCATACGGCAGGAGTTCGGCGCGTCCGCGATCGCCGTGCAGCAGACGCTGTCGACCTATCTGCTCGCGTACGCCGCGATGATGCTCTGGCACGGCGCGCTGTCCGATGCGCTCGGGCGCCGTCCGATCGTGCTGGCGAGCCTTGCCGTGTTCGCGTTCGCGACCTTCGGCTGTGCGATCGCCGGCAATATCGAATCACTGTGGCTGTTCCGCACGCTGCAGGGGCTGTGCGCGGGCGCGCCGCTCGTCGTCGGACGGGCCATCATCCGCGACCGCCTGCACGGACCTGAGGCCCAGCGGCTGATGTCGCAGGTGACGCTGATCTTTGGCGTCGCGCCTGCAGTAGCGCCGGTCATCGGCGGCGTGCTGCTCAACACGTTCGGTTGGCGGTCGGTGTTCTGGCTGCTGTTCGCGCTCACGCTCGCACTTGTCGCGTGGTGCTACCGGGCGCTTCCCGAAACGCTTCCAAAGGCGTCGCGGCAACCGCTTCACCCGCGCGCCTTGTGGCGCAACTACCGCAGCGTCGTCTCGCGCGCCGACTTCCTCTTGCTGGCGCTCGTGCCCGCCCTCAATTTCGCCGCCTTCTTCCTGTACATCGCCGTGGCACCCGCGTTTCTCGTCGACCTGCTGGGCGTGTCGACGTATGGCTTCGCCTGGCTGTTCGTGCCGATGATCGCGGGGATCATGGTCGGGGCTGTCATCTCTGGACGGCTCGCCGGCCGCGTGTCGCCGCACCGCACCGTCCGGCTCGGCTATCTGTTCGCCTTCGCCGGCGTCGGGCTGAACCTCCTCGTTGTCGCCTTTGTCCCCGCCGCGGTGCCGTGGCACGTCATGCCTGTCTTCGTCTTCTGCATCGGCTCGGCGATCATCATGCCGAGCGTCACGCTGATCGTGCTCGATCTGTTCCCGGCAATGCGCGGGCTCGCATCGTCGCTCCAGGGATTCGTGCATTTTTCGCTCTCCGCCGTCAACGCCGGCACGATCGCCCCGTTTCTCTCCCATTCGCTGTGGGCGCTCGCCGGCGGAATGGCGGCGTTCACCACGGCGAGCTACTCGCTGTGGCTGATCTATGTCGCGCGACATCGCGCGTCCAGGCAACGGGCCCCGACATGACGCATCGACCATTGTTCTTGGCACTCGCTTTCGCTCTGTCGGCCGCGCCCGCCGACGCGCAGCCCGGCAAGCCGAACACCGGACTGCCGACGATCAAGCTTGGCATCGGCTCGCGTGAGGTCACTGCCGAGGTGGCCGCCAACGAGGCGCAGCGTTCGACGGGCCTCATGTATCGCTTCAGCATGCCGCCCGACCACGGCATGTTGTTCGTGTTCGACGAGGTGCGACCGCTGTCGTTCTGGATGCGCAACACCTACGTCGCGCTGTCGATCGCATTCATCGACGCACAAGGGCGCATCCTGAACATCGAGGAAATGGCACCGCACGACGAGCGCTCCACGTGGTCGGCGGGGCCGGCGCTCTACGCGCTCGAGATGCGGAAGGGCTGGTTCGCCCAGAACGGCATCGGACCCGGGGCGACGGTGAGGGGGCTGCCCGGGAAGGCTCGGGAGTAGGCGGGTGTCGTGACTGACACCTCAGAACGGGTTAGCATCAGCGGGCGGGAAAGTGGCACCACGCCAATGGGGTCACAATGGAAAAGCGGCCCGAGCTAAACACAATCTCCTTGACCGGCATCAAGCTGCCGGCGGCGGATTATCCAGAGATGATGCTTCCGCTCGTGCGATCAGCAGAGCGCGGCGAACCTCTTGAACCAGTGTTGCTCCAGATCGCCAAGAGTTTCGGCTTCGATACGTTTCTGTATGCATTGAGCACCGCCATTCGACCCGCGGTCGATAGTCGATTGTTCGTGTTGACGAACATGCCCATGGAGTGGGTTGTCATGTGGGACACCAAAGGGTACATGGAGGTTGATCCCAGGGTCCAGCACATCCTTGAAAGCACACTTCCGTTGCTTTGGGACCAACCTACTATGCGCGGCAAGTCTGCCCGCCTCGAAGAATTTCTGAATGATGCTGCTCGATTTGGCGCGCGTAGCGGCTTGGCTTTCAAGGTCGACGATGCTCATCATTCGACTGTTCTCATGGCGTTCAACTCGCGGACAGCCGTCCTAGACGACATTCGACGCGCCGCGATCAAGCAGTGGCTACCATTCATTCGCGACTTCGCCGTTCACTTTCACGAATTGTTCATGAGGCGGATCGTCACGCGGGCTAAGTCACGTTTGGAGGGCGCACAACCGAGTGCACGCGAGATTCAGTGTTTACGGCTGGCCGCGCGCGGCTACTCTCGAAACGATATTGCAGAGCGCTTGCAAGTCGGGCCGCGGACAGTGCAGCTCTATTTTGACTCCCTCCGCGCAAAACTAAATGCGAATACCCGGGAGGAGGCGGTTGCGGTAGCAGTAAGCCGCGGCCTGATCGACTTCGTTGAATAGCCATCTGCACAAAAGCGAAGTGCGCATTGGCCCGCTTCACAGCAATGCCCTAGATGCGTCAGGCTTTTGGGCACTTTAACTGCAGTGGTTTCTTGAAACGACTACGTCATTTGACAGTATTCATCGCCGAACGCCGCCGCTAGCATCCCCCTACCGCAACTGCGGGGCACATCAGAAGGGGACGGCGATGGCAACGCGACACCAAGACGGGTCTGACCCGATCCTGGACCCGTGGTCCCCGCAATGGACCGCCTCGATCGCCGCCGCGTCCAACGCCGCCGATCCGGTTCCCTTCCTGAAGACGATGCTGGCTCAGCTCGGCTTCGATCATCTGACCTGCATCGGCCTTGCCCATGCGTACGGCGGCGGCGAACGCCTGTCGTTCATCTGGTCGACCGCCCCAGCGTCATGGACCGCGCGCTACGGCAAGCTCGGCTACGCGGCATATGATCCACGCATCAGGCTGACGACCACGCGCGTTTCGCCCATCGTATGGGACGCGCGCGAACTCGACGGCGACTGGAGCCTGCGCCGATTCCTGAACGACGCCGGGCGCCACGGCGTCCGGAGCGGCTTTGCCGTCTCGTTTCGCGACGCCGAGCAGGGACGGGTCGTGGTCGCGTTCGACAGCGCTCGTTCACCGCTCAGCGAGACGCGATGTGCACCGCTGCTGACGCGAATGGGCGACTTGATGCTGCTAGCAGCCGCGTTGCAGGAAGGCGTGCTGCGTCCGCGTTGCATGCCTGCCGTCGCGACCATCGCTCGCGGCGCAGGCTGCCTGTCCCCGCGCGAGCGCGCATGCCTTTCGATGGCGGCGCACGGGCTCACCAGCGCGGACATCGGCACGAAGCTCGGCATCGCCGAGCGCACGGTGAACTTCCACATCCGCAACGTGCTGAAGAAGCTGCAGGCGCTCAACCGCACCGAGGCGATCGCCAAGGCGGTGGCCCGCGGCGTCGTCGACGCAACCGCGATCGCTCAGCGAAGCGCGTAGCCAGAGAAGCGCGGCAGCCGCAGCTCGTAACCGACCCAGCGCGCCAACGTCGTACCGAAACGCCGCGCGAGGCGCTCGGAGATTGCCTCTTCGGGCGTGAAGTCGACGACCTCCTCCGCCTTGATCACTTCGCGCGCCACGTAGTCGACGCTGCCTATCGCGTCGGCGAGCCCGAGCTCGACGGCACGCGCGCCCGTCCAGACGAGACCCGAGTACAACTCCGGCGATTCCTTCAGCTTGTCGCCACGACCGCTTCGCACGGCCTCGATGAACTGCTTGTGGACGTCGGCGAGCATCGTCCGGATATGCTCGACCTGACGCGCCTCCAGCGGCAGGAACGGATCGAGGAAATCCTTGTTCTCGCCCGCGGTGATGACGCGGCGTTCGATGCCCAGCTTGTCCATCGCCTCGACGACGCCGAACGACTGCATGATCACGCCGATCGATCCGACGATGCTTGCCTTGTCGACGTAGATGCGCTCGGCGCCGGCGGCGATGTAATAACCGCCCGATGCGGCGAGCTCCTCGACCACGGCGAACGTCGGCTTGTCGGGGTGCTTGCTTCGCAGCCGCCGGATCTCGTCGTAGACGAGCCCCGCCTGCACGGGACTTCCGCCGGGGCTGTTGATGACGACGAGCACGCCCTTGACCTGCGGGTATTCGTACGCCTGCTTCAACCCGGCGATCAGCGTCTCCGCGCTGGCGCGTGCGTTCCGGTCGATCTCGCCGTCGACGTGCACGACCGCCGTGCATTCATGCAGGCAGACCCTGTGCCCGATGCCGGCGAGCGTGACGAGCGACAGCGCGATCACGAACAGCAGGGCGAAACCGGCGAGACGGAAGAAGATCGTCCAGCGTCGCGCTCGACGGCGTTCCACCACGATGTCGCTGGCGAGGCGCTCGAGCGCCTTCCGTTCCCAATTGTCTTCGGCCATGGTCGCGTTGAGGATGCGAGGGCGAGCAGTCTACTCGATGGACGGCTGCGGACGCCCAGCGTCGGGACGAACGTCGCATCGCATCACCCGTTCGCCTCGATCCAGCGGCGCAGTTCCGCGACCGAGTGGACGATCGCGAGCGGCGCACTCGCAGCCAGTCCCGCCGACTCGTGCGCACCATAGGCGACGGCGACCGCCGCGGCGCCCGCCGCTCGCGCGAGCTCGAGATCGTGCGTCGTGTCGCCGATCATCAGCGTGCGTGCGGGCGCCACGTCGAGACGCGCGATGAGGTTCAGCAGCATCTCCGGGTGCGGCTTGGGCCGGCCCTCATCGGCGCAGCGAGTCGCATGGAACCGCGCGTGCAAGTTGTTGGTGCGAAGCGCACGGTCGAGGCCCGCGCGCGTCTTCCCCGTCGCGACGGCGAGCAGGTAACCGGCGAACGCGAGCTGGTCGAGCAACTCGCGCGCGCCTTCGAACAGCGGAATCTCCGGATCGCGCGCGAGGTAGTGGTGGCGGTAGCGCGCAGAGAGCTCGGGATGGCGCTCGATCGGAAGATCGGGCGCGACATGCGCCAGCGCGTCGGCGAGGCCGAGACCGATGACGAAACGGGCGTTGACCGAATCGGGGACGGGCTGCCCCAAGTCACGGCAGGCCTCCTGGAGCGCGTTCGCGATGATGGACGTCGAGTCGGCGAGCGTGCCGTCCCAGTCGAACACGATCAGATCGAAACGGCGTTCGCCCACCTTACGCATGCTGTCCATCGCTCGCACTCGAATTCAACGAGGCCACGTACCGTGCGAGGTCAGGCGGCAGCGGCGACTCGAGCCGCAGCGGCGCGAGCGTGACCGGGTGCGCCAGCGCGAGTCGCGCGGCGTGCAGGAACATCCGCTTGAGGCCATGCCGGGCCAGCTCGCGGTTCCAGGCGAAGTCGCCGTACTTGTCGTCGCCGGCGAGCGGGAAGCCGAGATGCGCGAGATGCACGCGGATCTGATGCGTGCGGCCGGTCAGGAGCTCCGCCTCGAGCAACGCCAGCGGTGGGTCGACCGAACGCCAGGTGCGCAGCCGGCGAAACGTCGTCACCGCCTCGCGTCCGATGCCCTCGTCGACGCGCACACGTCGTTCGCCTTCGCGCGTGGCGAATTTGTGAAGGGCCAGTCGAACCGTTCGCTTCTCGTCGCGCCATCGGCCACGAACCAGCAGCTCGTAGCGCTTGTCGATCGTGCCTTCGCGCAACATCGCGTGCAGCGCCACGAGCGCCGGACGCCGCTTCGCGACGAGCAGCAGACCGGACGTGTCGCGATCGAGTCGATGGGCGAGCTCGAGGAACGGCTGGTGCGGCCGCGCCGCGCGAAGCGACTCGATGAGGCCATGGCTCAAGCCGCTGCCGCCATGGACCGCCAGCCCGGCCGGCTTGTCGACGACGAGCAGATGGTCGTCTTCGAACACGATCGCCGGTTCGCGCGGAGGAGCAGGCCCCGTCCGGGCCGGCTCGGCGATGCGCACGGGCGGCACGCGGACGAGGTCCCCGCGCGTCAGCCGCGCGTCCGGGCCGACGCGCTTGCCATTGAGCCGGACCTCGCCCGATCGCAGGATCCGATAGACGTGGCTCTTCGGCACGCCCTTCAGCAGGCGCGTGAGGAAATTGTCGATCCGCTGGCCGGCCGCGTCGTCGCCGACTTCGATGCGGGCGACGCTTTCCTTGCTTAACCCGTTCATTCGCTTATAATTGCGCCAAACGCGCGACGTCGTCGCGTGCGTCCTCCCGGCGATGAGCGCCGGGCCCCGGCCGAGGTCGGGAAGCCGCACGCGGTGCGATCCGGGGCTGGAGAGCCGGCGCGTGGAGCTCGCTGATACCACGCGGGCGTTGCCGGTTAAGTCGCTCACCGGCCGGGCGATACGGTCCGAAGAAAGTAGCGATGGTAAAGGATTGGCGCAGTCCCCGCACCGGATGAGCATCCGGCACGAAGCGGCAGCCTGCGCGGCGTCCCACAGGCGACATTCAGTTTGAGCACGGTCGGGCCGATCGTCCGGCGCGATAAGCGCGACGCATCGAGCGCGACCGTCATGCAACCGAACTGCATTCCGCGAGCATCGACCCGACGTCGACGACACGACGCCCTCCGGGGCATCACGCGATGACAGAAGCCTTCCGCGATCGTTCGTTCATCGTCCCCGGCGTGGCGTTGCCGCCCGGGCTCGACGCTCCACCCGCCCGCGCCGCGTAGCGTTCGCCTCGCGCCGTCCGGGCCCCCGACTACGGCCCGCGCGGCGCCCGCTTCGACCGTGTGCACTCCACGCTGCGGCACGCGCCGGGAGCACGCATGAAGCGCATGTTGTTCAACGCCACCCAGGCCGAAGAGCTGCGGGTGGCGATCGTCGATGGCCAGAAGCTGATCGACCTCGACATCGAATCGGCTGCCAAGGAGCAGCGTAAGTCGAACATCTACAAGGCGGTCATCACTCGCGTCGAACCGTCGCTCGAAGCCTGCTTCGTCGACTACGGCACCGAGCGTCACGGTTTCCTGCCTTTCAAGGAAATCTCCCGTCAGTACCTGCGCGACGGCGACGAGGGTGGCAGCCGCCGCGTCGCGGACCAGCTGCGCGAGGGCCAGGAGCTGATCGTCCAGGTCGACAAGGACGAGCGTGGCAACAAGGGCGCCGCGCTGACGACCTATATCTCGCTCGCGGGGCGCTACCTCGTCCTGATGCCCAACAACCCGCGCGGCGGCGGCGTCTCGCGCCGCGTGGAGGGCGAAGAACGCCAGGAGCTGCGCGAGGCGATCTCGCAGCTCGAAGTCCCCTCCGGCATGAGCGTCATCGCGCGCACGGCCGGCATCGGCCGTGCGGCGGAAGAGCTGCAGTGGGATCTCAACTACCTGCTCAAGCTGTGGCGCGCGATCGAGGACGCGTCGCGGATGCAACCGGGCGCTTACCTGATCTACCAGGAATCGAGCCTGGTCATCCGCGCGATCCGCGACTATTTCCAGCCCGACATCGGCGAGCTGCTGGTCGACACCGAGGCGATCCACGAGCAGGCGCAGCAGTTCATGGCGCACGTGATGCCCGACAACGTGCATCGCGTGAAGCTCTATCGCGACGACGTGCCGCTGTTCTCGCGTTTCCAGATCGAGCACCAGATCGAGACCGCGCACGCGCGGCAGGTGTCGCTGCCGTCGGGCGGCGCCATCGTCATCGACCACACCGAAGCACTCGTCTCGGTCGACGTCAACAGCGCCCGCGCCACGAAGGGCAGCGACATCGAGGAAACGGCGTTCCGCACCAACGTCGAAGCGGCCGACGAGATCGCGCGGCAGCTGCGCCTGCGCGACCTCGGCGGCCTGATCGTCATCGACTTCATCGACATGGAGAGTGCCAAGAACCAGCGCGAAGTCGAGAACCGGCTGCGAGACGCGCTGAAGTACGACCGCGCGCGCGTGCAGCTCGGCAAGATCTCGCGCTTCGGTCTGATGGAGCTCTCGCGGCAGCGGCTGCGGCCCGCGCTGGCCGAGTCGGCGTACATTCCGTGCCCGCGTTGTCATGGCATCGGCCACATCCGCGGCACCGAGTCCACCGCGCTGCACATCCTCCGGATCCTCCAGGAGGAAGCGATGAAGGACAACACGGCGCAGATCGTCGCGCAGGTGCCGGTCGACGTCGCGACGTTCCTGCTGAACGAGAAGCGCACCGACGTGCTGTCGATCGAGACGCGCTTCAAGGTCAACCTGCTGCTGGTTCCCAACCGGCATCTCGAGACGCCGAACTTCACCGTCGAGCGCTTGCGCCATGACGACCTGAACCAGAGCGAACCGCTGCCGCCGTCGTTCCAGATGGTCGAGCAGCCGGCGCAACCGGACCTCGCCAGCAAGATCAAGGAGGAGGCGAAGGAGACGCGACAGGAAGCAGTCGTCAAGGGCATCACGCCCGAGCAGCCGGCGCCGGTGCCGGTCGCGCAACCCTCCCAGCCCACGGCGCCCTCCCCCACGCCGAGCGCGAACTGGCTGGACAAGGTGCTGAGCTGGTTCCGCGCCAAACCCGTCGCCTCGCCCGCCGCGACCAGTACCGCGACGCCGCCCGCACGCGAACCGCGGCGTGACGGCCGGCGCGGGCCGGGTGGCCAGCCGCGTGGCGACCGCCGCGACGATCGGCGTGGCGAACGGCGTGACGAGCGTCGTGGCGACGAGCGACGCGACCAGGGTCGCGATGCGCTTCAGCGGCGCGATGGCCCGCGCGGGCAACCGCCGGTGGCGCGGCGCGACGGCGAGGCGCGCAAGGAGCGCGGCGACAACCGGCCCGAGAAGCGCGATCCGCGCCCTCCGCGTGAAGCGCGCGAGTCGGTCGAGGCGCGCGAGCCGCGGGAGCCCCGCGAACCGCGCAACGTGCGTGAGCCGCGTGAAGCGCGCGAACCGCGCGAGCCACGCGAAGCACGCGAGACGCGGGAACCGAAAGCGCAACGCGATCGCACGCCGAAGCCGGAGCGCACGCCGCGCGAGCCGCGGGATGTACCTGCTGCCGGACCAGCCGCGACCGTCGACGCGACGGCACCGCACGAGTTGGCGGCCAACGGCGTCGACGCCGAGGAGCGGCGCGAGGGCGGTCGCCGCCGTCGCGGCCGTCGGGGACGCGGCGGCGACCGTCCCGAGCAGGGCGCTGCTGCGGCGACTGCGTCCGGGGCGGCGCACGACGCCGCGGGCTCGCAGCACGACGCGCCGGGCTCGCATGAAGGCGCCGCCACAAGCAAAGGCGCCGCTGCCCACGACGGCAGCTTCATGCATGCCGGCGCCGCCGCGCCACCCGTCGACGCGGGCCACGATGCGCTGACGGCCGCCTACCCGCACGACTCGCGAGCCGAATCGCTAGCGGACGTGCGGCCGCCGTCACCGTCAGAGTCGTCGCCCGGTTCCACCGCGGTTGCCGTCGACGTCGCTGCGATACCGGTCCAGGTCGTCGCGACATCGTTGCACGAGGTCCAGCCCGCAATGCCGGCGGTCAGCGCGACGCCGGTTCCGCGCCGGCAAGCGCCCGATGCACCGGCGTCGGCACCCGCGCCCGCGCCGTTGATCGATCTCGCGTTGCCGTCGGACAGCTCGCTGGAGCTGGTGGAAACGCGACATCGCGCCGTGGACGTGCCCGCGAGCGAGCCGGAGGCGCCGCGCCCACGGCGCGTTCGTCCGCCGCGCCCGACGCTCGTGGAGGAGCCGCTGCAACTGGTCGAGACGCGTCATGACGAGACGGACAAGCCGCCGGCGTGACGACGCATCGAAAGCGAAAAGGCGGGCTGCGAAGCCCGCCTTTTTTTGTCCGCGCCGCCGCGCCAATGGGCGCGCGTCCTTTTCAGGCCCGCTGCCGCTCGCTCACGAGCTTCTCCAGCAGCGCATCGCTCGCGGTCTCGATGAGGTCGAGCACGCGCTCGAAGCCATCGGTGCCGCCGTAGTACGGGTCCGGCACTTCGCTCACCCCGAGCGACGGCGCCAACTCGAGGAACAACCCGGTCCGCGCATCGTTTCCGAACGGGCGCAGCGCGTTCACCTCGCGCAGGTTCGCGCGGTCCATCGCCAGGATCCAGTCGAACCGGTCGAAGTCGTCCACCGAAATCTGGCGGGCGCGTTGCGCGCGAAGGTCGTAACCCCGGCGGGCCGCGTGTGTGATCGCCCGGCGGTCGGGAGGCTCACCGACGTGCCAGTCGCCCGTGCCCGCCGAGGCGACCGCGATGACGTCGCCGAGGCCGGCGCGCTTCACGCGCGCACGGAACACGGCTTCGGCCGTGGGCGAGCGGCAGATGTTGCCGAGGCAGACGAACAAGACTGATCGATCCATCGCGGTCCTGTACATTACAGCGGACGTAGGTCGTGAGGCCGGCTCGCGATGATAACGTGCCCCCGTTGACGCTGGCTTCCCGGAAGGTCCCCATGCTTCGTCCGTTGCAGTTCATCGCGACCTTGCTCGCACTCGCCGCGGCGTCGATGGCGCCCGCCGCGGACATGAGCAAGGTTCTTCGCGTGTCGTCGTCCGACATCACGAGCCTCGATCCTCAGCAGGGGACCGACCTCTACTCGACCCGCATCACGAGCCACATCTTCGAGGGCCTCTAT